>Ga0187860_1000014_pt1 | contig 165318 bp, 170 predicted proteins | sample June2016WEW_10_4_FD_132981 | JGI IMG/M metagenome (GOLD analysis project Ga0187860, IMG submission 132981) | Peatland microbial communities from SPRUCE experiment site at the Marcell Experimental Forest, Minnesota, USA - June2016WEW_10_40 | ecosystem: Environmental > Terrestrial > Soil >...
AAATTTCAACTCAACACCCTGCGTGAAAAATGGCTTCTTTCCTTATCTTCTCGCCCCTACTGGGGAGAGAGCGAGTGAGGGGAAGCAGGCTGTGAAAAGCCTTTTTCAACAGCCTGCTAGGCGCGCCTGGCGCTGGTGTCAGAGCAAGCGGCCGATGAGCAATGCCGCCACCAGGACGGCGCCGAACTCGAACTGCAATTGGCCCGACATAGCCATCGCGCGGTTATGGCGCTCGGGATCAGGACCCTCCGAGACCAGCCGCAGCTCCTCAAGTGCGTGCGGTATGGTGATCGCGACCGCGATCGCGAGCCACGGAAATTGACCGGTGAGCACGCCGAACAAAACCATCAGGTAGGCGGCGAGGTTGCACAGCCGCAGCTCTTTTACGGCGGCGACGCGGCCGAGAATCACTGCCATCGTGCGTTTGCCGTGCGCGGCGTCATTGTCGATATCGCGCAGGTTGTTGGCCTGCAGCACGCCCGAGCAGAGTAATCCGATGGGAATTGAGGCGATGAACGCACTCCAGGAGAAGTGCAATGCCTGTACATAGTAAGCGCCCATCACGTAGCCGGGGCCCATCAGCGCGAAGACCATGAAGTCGCCGAAACCGCGGTAGGCGAGGCTGAGCGGCGCGCCCGTGTAAAAGTATGATCCGAATACACCGATCAATCCGAGCACGAGCATCGGCCATCCGCAGAGATACACCAGCACGAGCCCGAGTGCGATCCCGACGACGAATGAGACGATGCCGCCCTTGAATACCTCTTGCGGCTTGAGGAAGCCGCGCTGAATCACCAGCCCGGGGCCGAAGTTTTCGGGCGAATGCCAGTCGGGCGAATCGGTGCCGCTGATGAAGTCGTAATAGTCATTGACCATGTTGGCGCCAGCCTGCAACGCCAGTGCGGCGATCAGCGCCAACAGATACTTCCAGGGCGAGAACACGCCCACCGTATAGAGGGCGGTAAAGGTGCCCGCCGAGATGCACATGAAGGGCATGCCGAGGGTCCAGGCGCGGCTTGCCTGTATCCAGACGGCGAGCCATCCGGGACGGGCGGATTCATTAACCGTAGCGCTGCCTGCATCAGTCATGGGAGTTGGTGCCTCGCTCAAGTAGCTATAGGATCAACGGCAAGCGGAATGCCGCCGCGAAGGATTGTAGTCTGCGGAGCGACGCCGCGCGAGCGCGGCGTCGCTCCGCAGACTGCGCGCCGGGGGTGCTGACGCAAGTCAGCACCCCCGGCGCATCGGGGAGACGAAGGGCGCCGGTGACCGGCGCCCTTCGTCTCCCGCGAAAACGCGCGCGGCGGGCGGTGATTATCACCGCCCGCCGCCGCCCGCATCGTCGGGGCGCAGGCGCGAGCCGCATTGCGGCTCGCGCCTGCGCCGTTCATCTCGATCTCAGGCGTTCGCGCGCAACGCCTCCAGCGAGACCAACTGGTCTCGTTTGGCGCCGGTCGTGTAGGGACGCGAACCGGGCTGCAGCTCGAACGGATCCTGGATACCCAGTTCCTTACCAATCTCGCGCACCGCGGGCAGCACTTCCTGCCCGAGGAGGCGGATGCTGGTCATGCGATCCTGGAGGCTCACCGGACCCTGGCTCTGGAAGATGCCGAAAGTGCCCGGCCGCAGCACCTCGAGAATCTTGCGAATCTTCGGAATTACGCTTTTGGGCGTCCCGGTGATGATTTGCAGGCCGTCCTGCGCCTTCTGGTAGCTCTTGTAAATGGCGGCCTTCGCTTCCTCGATAGTGGCCTCGCCGCGGGCGAGCCGCCGGCGCGTGCTGTCGGCGACGGCCTGGAGATTGGCCGGTTCTTCGGTCGCTTTCGAGCGTCCGAGTTGCTCGGCACTGACGCCCAGGAAGCCGCCGGAGCCCGCGGTCATCGTGCGCGCCAGACGCTTGGTCGCTTCCTTCGAATTGTAGCCTGGGGGCAGCGTATGCTCGGGCCGCGAGAACGCTCCCTGGCCACCGCCGAACAGATGCGCCTTGCCCAGTTCCTGCGCCTTCTCCTCGGTCTCCGCGACGAAAACGTGCTGCAGATAGCCGAAATTTTCTGAACCCGCGACGTAGCCTTCCTGGGCTGCGGTATCGCCGTAAATGTTCCACAGCTCCGCCGTCGCCGACAGCGCCGTACCCAGTCCGAGATAGGGGTAACGATGCTTTGCGCACCACACCACGGTCTCGGGGCTGAGCACGCCGGGAATCATGATCGGCGGATGCGGCTTCTGGTAGGGCGTCACCCACGGATTAACGTAGCGGTAGTTGAAGTGCTTGCCTTCCCAGCGGAACGGACCGGGTCGCATCCACGCCGCCATAATCAAATCGTGAGCCTCCTCGAAACGCTCGCGATTGTAAGCGGGATTCGCCTCGTTGAAGATCTGCTCGCTGCCCGCGCCGCGTACCCATCCGGGCACCAGCCGGCCGTGCGAAATACAATCGATGGTAGCTAGTTCCTCCGCGATCCGCAGAGGATTCATGAAGGTCGGTAGCGGATTGCCGAGCAGCACGATGCGGACGCGCTTGGTAATGCGCGCGAGGATGGACGCCTCCACGTTCATCACCGCGCCCATGCAAAAGGGCGTGCCGTGATGCTCATTGAGCATGATCGCGTCGAAGCCGACATCCTCGGCATAGACCATCTCGTCGAGATATTCGTTGTACAGCCGCGAACCCACCTCGCGGTCGAAAAAGCGATTGGGGACGCCGAAAAAGGCGCGATTCTTGATTACTTCGTCTTCGGGCACGTCCCGATAGGGGCGCTCCGTAAAATACATCAGGATCATATCGTCATCTCCTGGCTGGCTACCGAGTTATTCGTCCGTGCCATCACACCCGCACCGACTCATCGCGTTTGGGTGCCCGCTTCAGTGCCTCGAGATCGACCAGCGAGTCGTACTGCGTACCCGCGGTGTACGGACGCGAGCCGGGTTCGCGCTCGAATGGATCCACGATGCCGAGTCCCTTGGCGATTTCACGCATCGCGGGCAGCACTTCCTGACCCATCAGGCGGATGCTCGTGAGGCGTTGTTGTGTGGTCAGCGGTCCGTTCGCCTGAAACAGACCGAAGACTCCGGGCCGCAGCACTTCCATGATCAGCCTGAGCTTGGGGATGACGGTCTTGGGTGTGCCGATGATGATCTGCAGGCCGTCCTGCGCCTTCTGATAGTTGGCGTAGATCTTTTTCTTGGCTTCCTCGACGCTGATATCGCCCCTGCGCAGCTTCTCGCGAGTGTCGCCATTCTGTTTGGGGATGCCGATATGGCGGATGTCGCCGCTCTGCGATTCCTTGAGCTTCTCCGACGTGATGCCAAGGAAGCCGTAGTCGGTCGCCTGCTTGGCGAGGCGGCGGGTCGCTTCCTTGGAGTTATAGCCCGGAGGCAGCGTGTGTTCGGGCCGCGAGAAATTCGCCGCGCCGCCGCCGAACAATGCCGCGCGGCCCTGCTTCTGCGCCTCTTCCTCGGTTTCGGCGAGGTGGATCTGCTGCAGGTAGCCGAAATTCTCGGTGCCGGCCATGTAGCCCTCCTGCGCGGCCGTCTGGCCGTAGAGGTTCCACAATTCGACCGTCGATTGCAGCGCGGTGCCGAGCCCGATGTAAGGGTAGCGATGCTTCGCGCACCAGATCACGGTCTCGGCGCTGATCACGCCCGGAATCCAGATGGGCGGACGGGGCTTCTGATACGGCATCACCCACGGATTGACGTAACGGAAATTGAAGTGCTTGCCTTCCCAGCGAAACGGACCGGGCCTGGTCCAGCACGCCATCACCAGGTCGTGCGCTTCGTTGAAGTATTCGCGGTTGTAGGCGGGATTAGCCTGATTGAAAATCTGCTCGCTGCCGGCGCCGCGCACCCATCCGGGGACCAGGCGCCCCTTCGAGATCAGATCGATTTCCGCCAGTTCCTCGGCCAGCCGGACCGGATTTTTAACTACCGGCAGCGGATTGCCGAGCAGCACGATGCGCGCCTTGCTGGTGATGCGCGCGAGGATCGCCGCCTCCACGTTCATCACAGCGCCCATGCAGAACGGGTTGCCATGATGCTCGTTGAGCATGATGCCGTCGAAGCCGACTTCCTCGGCGTAAACGTCCTCGTCGAGATATTCGTTATACAGCCGCGCGCCGACGTGGGCGTCATAGAAGCGGTTGGGCACGCCGAAGAAACTGCGGTTCTTGATTACTTCGTCTTCGGGAACGTCGCGGTACGGACGTTCCGTGAAATACATAATGTGCATCGCTATTCTCCTTCCGCTCGGTTCGGCCTAGGCCAGGAACTCGCGCGCCAGCTTGACGAATTCCGCCGACTTCTCGATCTCCGGACGATGGCCGCAGTGATCGAAAATGGTCAGCTTGACGTCGGTATTTTTCAGTGCGGCCTTGTAGGATTCGGCGGCGGTGACGGGTACCGTGGCATCCTCGCGTCCCCAGACAATATGCGTCGGCAATCCCCTCACGCCCTGCAGGAAGTAGGGCAGGGTCGGGTTGTTCAAGATGGGATCCCATGCGATGCGCGCGCTTTCGGTACGCGCCTCCTCGAACGCTTCGAACTGTTCGGGGGTGCGCTCGCCGCCGTAGAGCTTGCGAAACTCGGGGGTCGCGGCGGCGTCATAGATGTTTGCGTTTACCTGGGTGCCGATCGTCACGGCGAAGATGTCGAGGATTTCGCCTTCGGCCGGTTTGATGCCTGAGGGCGCCACCAGCATCATCTTGCGGAAGATCTTGCTGTTGGCGGTGGCCATCTCGGCCGCGGCCCATCCGCCGATCGAGAATCCGATGACGTCGATCGGCGCCAGGTTCATCTCGTTGAGCACCCAGATGTAGAACAGGCCGAGTTCGTGGACGTTGCGAATTTGGTCGACGCGCGGCGATTTGCCGTAGCCGGGCTGAATCGGAATGATGAGGCTGCGCTCCTTCGCCAGCTCCTGGTGGTACGACATCCAGCCGGGATGTCCCAGTTCCTCGTGCAAAATCAGTAAGGGCTTGCCCTTGCCGCCCTTGACGATCGCGAGGTCAGTCCCCGCGATATGGGTGATTTCCTCGGTCCATTCTGCCATCTGCCGATGGTCCTCCATTTCTGCGCGGCGGTGAGCGCCTTGCGGTCGCCCCTGCCGGCGGGATTGATGCCGCAGCCCGTGAAGGCCCGGCCATAGTTGAGCACGCGGCCTAAGCTTCCGCGGGCCGAAATACGCGTCCTTGCGCGGTCAGGACGCGGCGGCCGCGGCCGGAGCCTCGGCCGGCGCCTTGATCAGAACGTGCGCGGCATAGAGTTCCGCGATCTCGGTCGCCGAAAGTCCGAGCATCTCGCCGAGAACCGCTTCATTGTCCTGGCCGACGAGCGACGCCTTGAGGTCGGTTCGATCGGGCCAGGCGGAAAACTTCACCGGCATCGCGGGCAAATCGAACTCGCCGAGGCGCGGGTCGCTGGTTTTGCGCACGGTCTTGCGCTCGCGCAGATGCGGATGATCGACCGCCTCCTCGAGCGTGAGCACGGGTCCGCAGGGTACGCGTTCCTTATCCAATGCGGCGACCGCCGAGTCGCGATCGGGAAACGTCGCGAGCCAGTTCTCAATCATTTCCTTGAGTACGGCGTTGTTGTGCACGCGCCGTCCGTTGCTCGAAAAGCGCGGGTCGGTGGCCAGCTCGGGTTGACCCATCGCGCGCGCAAGCCGCGGGAACTCATGCTGCTGCACCAGCAACATGATATAGCCGCCGTTGGCCTTGAACACGCCGGTGGGACTGCCCGCGGGATGTTGCGAGCCGTTGCGCCGGGGCTGCCAGGTGCCGCGCCGCATCGAGAGCACCGGCACCGCGAGTTCATGCATGTGGAAGTAGGTGTCGAGCAAGGAGGCATCGAGGTACTGGCCGACGCCGTTGCGCTCGGCACTGAGCAGGGCGTAGCCCACGGCCATCGCGGCGGCGACCCCGGTCGAGACGTCGCCAATCGCCATCGTGGGCACAATCGGTGGACGATCCGCCTCGCCCAGCAGGTCGGTGACACCGGCGAATGCCGCACCAATGAAATCGTAGCCGGGGCGATTGCTCAGCGGCCCGGTCTGCCCGGTCGCCGAGATCGAGCACATCACTAACTTGGGATTGATTTGTTTCAGGGTTTCGTAGCCGAAGCCCATGCTGGCGATCACGCCGGGTGCGAAATTCTCGACCACGACGTCGATCTTGGGAATCATCGCGAGGATCAGTTCCTTGGCGCGCGGATTTCGCAGGTCGATACCCAAGCTTCGTTTGCTATGGCTGTGCTGGAAATAGTAGGTGCTCATCCCGTCTTTGATGATCCCGAGCTGGCGCACATGGTCGCCCTCGAGTGAGCGTTCGACCTTGATCACGTCGGCGCCCAGTTCCGCCATGATTCGCGTGCAGGTCGGGCCCGCGACGAAATGCGTGAAGTCGAGGACGTGATAGCCCTTCAACATGAGTGCCTGCTGCTCCATACGGATCTCCCAGAGTGCGCGCTGCGGTCAGGCCAAGGCTGCATCATACTAAGGTCTTGCGGCGACTGTCCATGAAAAGCGGCACTGGTTCAGTTTGAAATTTAAGGCGATTTGGCAGGGACCAAAGGGGTATGCAGGAAACCCTGATTTCTGGCCGTCTGAAAGTATCGTATAGCCTCTTCGCGATTCCCTCGCAGAAACGCCATCGTGCCTAGGTTGTTGGACGCTAGGCCATTGCCTTTTTCAGAGGCGAGTAAATACCATTTGGCAGCTTCATCTTCATTCACCCGAAATCCACCTAATCCAAGCTGATAGATCGAGCCGATCATCGTCTGGGCTTCAGCATCGCCTTCTTCGGCGAACCTGAGCAACAGACGGTGCGCCGTCGCGTAATTCTCAGCGCCATAGGCACGGACGCCTTTTTGAAAATCACGGGCCCGAATCTTCATAAAGAATTCCGTGCAGTTTCTTCCCTTTGAGATGTTTCCCATTCGTCCACGATCCGCACCATATCCTCAAGCGACCATAGCGTATCAGTTACGCCAGCCGCCATCGTTGGCGTGACGCGAAGGGTTTGGTGAATGCGTACGAAATTGTAGTGCATGAAGTAGATCGAGAGCGCATGCACGTGGTTTTCGAGCTTTTTAGAGAAGGCGTTTGTTAATCTGGTGAATTCGCGCATTCCCATCCGCATCGAAAGATTCTGACGTTCAACGTAGCTCGTGCTGATATGCGCGGGATCGGGATCGCCGTGGATCACAGTGCGCTCCGCGCCTAAGCAGACGGGTGGGCTGTATCGTTTTTCTGCCTCTGGCGCGGCCCCGTATTGCTTTACCAGCATCGCGTAATCAATGGACATACCGAACGCCCCGTCAACCGCGTCCAGATAAGCTCTGTGGCCGTCTGTCGCTAGCTGCACACGATTCGTCAGCCTGCTCGCAACATCGCTCATAAATTCGTAGGCCGCATGCGCATCGCGCCGTCCGACATGCCAAGCGACGATCAAGTTTGTGTCCGCATCAAGCGCTGTCCACGTCCACACGTCTCCATAGCCGAACTGTCCGCGCTTTTCTTCGGGAACATTCCGTTGCTTCGCATAGACGAAGCTCCAAATTTCATCGGCTTGAATGCGCTGACAGGAGAGATTGCGGAGCGTCTTGTCTTGGTACTCTAAACAGGCATTTCCAGCGTCCGCTAGAAGCTTGACAATCGTATTCTTGCTGGCGTTAGTCATGCGAGCAATTGCGCGAATGGAGACGCCTTCGACCATCATGCCGAGCATCTGTGCTCGCTTGGCCGTGCCGAGCTTGTTCATGTGTAAGATATAGACCTTTTGTCTTGTACGACCAAGTATTATGGTCTGTTTAGATTTATTTTCGGTTTGACACCTCTCTTTTATTGATTTATATGTCAATACAAGATGAGATCAACGCCCATTTGTCAAACGGGCGGTTAGTTCGGCTCACACAATCTTTCCCGGGGTTGATGGAGCGCAGAAGAATCTACGCCCCTAATGAGATCGCGATGCTTTTAAAGGGACCATGGAGCGATCCGGTTTGGGAAAGACGATGGGGCCGGGCCGTTCAGCAGCTCGACGAATTCATCGATGGCCTATATAGCGATCCTCGAATAACAGTGAGATCGGCACCTCGGAAAAAAAGTACATGCTTCATGTCTAGGTTAGATCCTGAGCCAGATGAAGTCTGGGAGATAAGATGCCGAGACCCCAAGCCGGGGCTGCGAATTTTTGGGAGCTTTGTAGGAAAAGATGAATTCGTTGCTCTGCTCGCGCTTCCTCACGAATGCTTAAGGAATGATCAGGATTGGGACGCACTTATCGTACGGTACAAAGGAGAATGGAACAGACACTTCACTACACAGCCCTTCAGTGGAGCCTACCCTCATGACTACATCTCAAACGCAGTCGTTTTTGACTGAGATTTTACAAGGCGAGCGAATTCCGGTCGGCAAACTCGAATATTTTAGAGCGCGACTTCAAAGTCGGCTCCATCAACTTGTTCTGGCTGAATTTTTACGTCAGGAAGATCGGGGCCTGCATCAAGCTGAACTAGCGAGACGCATCGGTCGAAAACCAGAAGTTGTTAATCGATTGCTAGGCGCTCCCGGGAATTGGACGCTTAATACTGTTAGCGATTTGCTACTTGGAATGGGCGTGGAACTAGAATTAGCCATTGAGCACTTGAGAAATATGGTGGCTCAGGATGCGGGCGCGAACCTAATTGAGGGAATGAGAACGGGCCAATCCGCCAACACCATTCCAACGCCACAACCAGCGCCAGGTACAAATATGAAACTAGATATTTCAACTGATTTAAACAAACCGCTTAAAACCTGGATGCAAGAGCTTCCTTTCGGTGCTGAATCAACAGCATCGGCCCAAAGTGCGCCGAGAGGTGGAGCTATGCCTGATTCAATAAAGGCACTTCAAAAGCAGACCATCAGTAGAACGGTCGCCCATTTTCCATATTACAATGTGAACGCATCGGGACAAAGCCAAAAGGTCGCTTAGCAAATTGGAGAAGCCAATGCCGGATGAAGCTAATACTCAAAAGCCATCAGATCTGGAATATGAGCGCACCGATGATTTTCGTTCCGCATACGCAAACAATGCGTATTTTGAATCGAGTGCATGGGATTTGAAAATTGTTTTCGGACAGCTTGATCAACCCATAGGGCAACCAGCTAGAATCCGGCAAAACATCGCAATCACAATTCCATGGGCTCAAGCAAAACTGGCACTTTATTACTTGCGTTTACATGTTGAAGCGAATGAGCTTCTAAACGGCAAAGTTGCGATTCGGGAAGATTTACTGCCACCTGAGCCTACACCCCCTACGGAAGAACAAGAAAACGACCCACGTGCAAAGCAGATGTATGAATTTGTCCGAAAGCTTCGCGCGGATTTTGTCGCCAGCTTGTGAGGAAGCCTCTATTTTGACCAGCGTTTTTGACCGGCTTTTTGGGCAATTTCCTTGCGTCGCTCAGGCGTCAGTTTATCGGCCCGAGCCTTCCCGCCCTTTGCCCCGCCGAGCTTGCCGAGTGCGACCGCAGCTGGATTTCGCGTATCTTCAACGCGATCCTCAGTCTGTCCCGTTGCGATGTCGCCTATGAGCTTGGCGAGGGCAATCGAATCGCGCGGGCGCTTCTTGCGGATTTCAGCCATGACGATATTATCGCATGACCTGCCACGGAAGGCATCGCCCCGTCAACGGCTGCGGATTTCAAACTGACCCACTACTGAAAAGCGCAGGTCCGGCCGCGGCCGATTTTCGCCTTTATTTGCGATTCAAATTGGTGCCGCAATTGGATTAGGTTGAAGAACCTCGCAACGGGATGAGCCTTCAGGGAGGACGCGCCAATGCTGATCGAGAACGTCAAGGGCAATTACCGCTTCATCCGGGGCGGCGGACCGTTTTCCTCCGGCTGTGCGGCGCAGCGCGGTTTCGAAATCGTACACGCTGCAATTCTCCCATTCGCGCCGCTCGCCCAAGGCTTTGAACTGGTCGAACGCCATCTCAAGGCAAGCGCTCGCCCGATCGACGCGCTGTGCGGGATGCATCTGCGGATACCGCAGGCGCTGACGCCGAAAGGCTTCGAGGAGTTCAATCGCCCGTACCTCGAGCGCCTGCAAGCGTGGGGACTCGAGACCGACGGCGCCAATCCGGTCGCGCGCACCAACGTCGCGCTGGAGGTAAATCCGGTGTCCGAGGCGATGCTCGCCGGCTTCTTCTACACCGATCGATCGGACGGCGCCGACGGTCAGGCAGCTACGTTCGTGCTGTCCGGCGCGGCCGAAATGCGCTCGGGCATTGGCGGTAAGCGGGAACTGGTCGCGCCCGGCGATACGTCAGCCGATGGGATTCGGCGCAAGCTGGAATGTGTAATCGAAGCTCTGACGGGGCATTTGCGCGAGCTGCGCGTCGGGTGGGATCGGGCGACGATGGTCAATCTCTACACCGTCCACGAAATCCATCACATGCTCGCGTCGACGCTGCTGCCGGCGATCGGCGCCGCGGCGCGCCTCGGTGTGAATTGGCACTATGCGCGCCCGCCCGTGACCGGCCTCGAAGTCGAAATCGACGCCCACGCCGTGCGGCGCGAATTTATTCTATCGCGGTAAGCGGGAGAACTATTGCCGCTTGCGGCAGTCGGTGCAGAGCCCGTAGAGCTCCAACTTGTGATGGGTCAGCAGGACGCCCAGCTTCTGCGCGATCGCCTGCTGCATCCGCTCGAGCTCGTCATTCTCGAACTCCATGATCTTGCCGCAGCGCTCGCAGATGAAATGGTCGTGATGGTGTTCGCCGGCCACCTCGTAGCGCGCCTGCCCCTCGTCGAAGTGGCGCTCGAAGAGCAGGTCGCATTCCTTTAACAGCTTCAGCGTGCGGTAGATGGTCGCGTAGCCGACGTGCGGATTGACCTTCTTGACCTCGGCATAAAGCTCCTCGGCGCTGATATGGCGCCTGAGCTCGAAGAATACGCGCGCAATGTCGTCGCGCTGGCCGGTCGATTTCAGTCCGCGCTCGCGCAGCCGCGAATGGAAGGTGAGCATTCGATCGTCGGCGGTTTGGCGGCCGCGGCGCTGGACCGTGGGGTGGACCTCTTCGCCAGCATTTTCGGCGCGCGCCATCACGACTCCGATAGCCCTATTCGGGCCCGGTCTGCAGCACCCGCCGCGCGGCCGGCGACAGATAAACCTGCTCGAGGTCGCGGCCGCGGAGGGCCTCGGCCAGGACTTCGATTTGATCGGCCGGCGCCTGCTCGCGGTCGAGGATCAGCAGGTCCTGCTCGCGCAAGCGGCACGCGCCGCCGCGCGCGCGGTAACCGACCTCGCGCAGGATCTTTTCGCGGCGCACTTCGAGCCCGACACGCTTGGCCGCCTCGGCCAATTCGTCGATCAGCCGCACCAGACGCGTTGTTTTGTTTTCACTCATTTCAATCGATACCCACGGCGCTAGTCAGTCGCTGATCAACCGGCCCCCCTTGAGGCCGCCGCACGGGCCATGATATCGCGGATCACACACGGAGGCCCGGCCGATGATCAAACGAATCCTGGTCGGCATCGACACTTCCGAACATTCGCGGACCGCGCAAACCTACGCCTTCCATCTTGCGCGCCGTCTTGGAGCGACGCTAATCGGCGTTCACGTGGTCGATATTGTGTCGATCGAAGGCTCCTTTTTTCATGATATATCAGGATCGCTCGGACTTGAACCCTACCTCGATTTCTCTTCGAAGATGCGTGAAATCCTGAACGCCCGCGGCAAGGTCGTGCTGGAGGATTTCGCGCAGGCCGCGCGGCGCGAGCATATAGCGGCCGAAACCGTGCTCGACATGGGCGTGGTGCCCAACCAGTTGTGCGAGCGTGCCAAGGCGGCCGACCTCCTGATGATCGGCCATCGCGGCGTCAACGAGCGCTTCTCGACCGGCTTGCTCGGATCGACCACCGAAAGCGTTGCGCGAAAATCGCCGCGGCCGCTGCTGGTCTCGCCGATTCGATTTCGCGAGATCACCCGTGCCCTGCTGGCCTACGACGGCAGCGATCGCGCCTCGCGTGCGATGCGTGCGGCTGCCGACCTCGCCGCGACCCTCGACATACCGCTGGTCGTGATCACGGTCGCGCGCGACCTGAAGCTCGGTGAACGCACGCTCGAGCAGGCGCGCAGCTACCTCGAACCCTACTCGGTTGGCGCCGAGTTCAAGCTCGTCCAGGGCCATGCTCACGAGGGCATCATCGGTTCGCTCAAGGAATTTGGCGCCGACCTGCTTTTTATCGGGGCGTACGGTCACAGCCGCATTATCGAGATGGTGCTGGGCTCGAACACCGAGTACGTGCTGCGCAATGCGCCGTGCCCGGTTTTCATGTCGCGTTGAGTTTTTCACTGATTGACGCTCGCGTTACTCGGATAGGCGGCCAAGTCACGCGGGAATAGAGAGAGCGCGCGAGCGAATTGAAAAGAGGTTCGCGCACCGCGGCCAATGATTGCGCAATTGCGTGCGCCACTCATTTGCGCCAGGGCGCGGGAAATTCGCCGGTCCTGAGGAAGCGCAGGTAGTCGTCGAGGATCTCGGCGTGATCGAAGGCGAGCGGCGTGGGAGGATTGGTGGGTGCGAAGATCCCGATCGCTTTGGCGTCGTCGCGCGCCCGCGGTGTTCCGCGGCCACGTCCGACATAAACCACCGTGACGGTCTGCCCGCGCGGATCGCGATCGGGTCGCGAGTACACGCCGAGCAACGCCCGCAATTCCACGTCGAGCGAAGTTTCCTCCAAGGCCTCGCGGATTGCGGCCTGCTCGACGGTTTCTCCGATATCGACAAAGCCGCCGGGAATCGCCCACCCAAACGGGAAATTCTTGCGTTCGATGAGGACGATGCGGTCGCCGATTTCAGCGATCACGTCGGCTGCGATCGGCGGGCATACTGGGGGCGGCATGTGCCGATCTTACCACGGCCGCGCTGTCAACGATGAAGTCATTCCCCGCAAAATTCTTGCGAAGATGTTTCACGTGAAACATTTTTGCGTTCGATTTGCGGTGAAACATTTCCTTTGGGCCGCCGGGGGGGGGAACATAAAACACCGGGCGGAGCGTGGCGGAACCGGCACCGCCGAGTTGACATCCGGCGACGCGGACCACAAAGTTCTCGCGTGGCAATGCAAGTCGCGCGTCTCTACGATTTCGGCGATATCCGGGTGGAACTGAGTGCCCGACCCGCGGTGGGCCGCACCGATATGCTGGTGCGCGTCAGCGCCTGCGGCATCTGCTCCGGCGACATCATGCCGTGGTACATCCGGCGCAAGGCGCCGCTCGTGCTTGGCCATGAGCCGGTCGGCGTGGTCGAGGAAGTCGGCGCGGGCGTGAGTGAATTTCGGCCCGGCGACCGGGTCTTCGTCCACCACCATGCGCCCTGCTTCGATTGTGCCGCGTGCCGGCGCGGCGAGTACGTGCAATGCACCACGTGGCGGGCAACCAACATCACGCCCGGGGGCATGGCCGAGTATTTCCTGGTCAGCGCGGCTAATCAGCGCGATACCCTGAAATTGCCCGCCGAGGTTGGCGACCTCGACGGCGTGCTGGTGGAGCCGGCAGCCTGCGTAGTCAAGTCGCTGCGCCGATCCGGCCTCAAAGCCGGAGAGTCCGTGCTGATTATCGGGCTTGGCATAATGGGCATGATGCACGTCAAGCTCGCACGCCATCTGGGCGCCGGCATGGTGATCGGGGCCGACCTGTTCGAGCGGCGGGCACGTCGCGCGCGCGAATTGGGCGCGGACTTCGGACTGGTGGTGGCGGGCGACGACCTCGTCGATCAGGTGCGGGAAGTGACGCGTGGTGCGATGGCCGACGTCGTGATCGTCGGACCGGGCAGCTCGCGCGCGATCGCGACCGGCATCGCGGCCGCGGGCAAAGGCGCAACCGTCGTACAGTTCACCGCGACCCCGCCCGACGAGGAAATGCTGGTCAAGCCGCACGACCTTTACTTCAATGAGACGCGCCTGGTGCCGAGCTATTCGTGCGGTCCCGACGATACGCGCGAGGCGCTCGAGCTAGTGCGCAACGGCATCATCAGCGCGCGCGAACTGGTCACTCATCAGTTCCCGCTCGCCCAAATCAATCAGGCGTACGAGCAGGCGCAAAAGCCCGAGTCGCTCAAGGTCGTGGTCACGTTCTGAGTTGGTCAGGCCGCGGCGCAAATTCACTTCACTCATGGCCGATGCTCAGCGCGGGCGGAACCTATAGTGGTCCGCGGTGGGGACTCTCGCGTCAACCGAGATCGCGGGTTTGAAGAATGTACTATAGGCTCAAGAGTGCGGAAAAACCGAATGAGTAAAGAGTTAGTAATGACAAAGTAATGAGAACTGAGGAAAAGAAAAAGGGCATCCCGCCGGGGATGCCCTTTTCGCAACACTCAGTTAAGTCGTGATCAGGACGCGGCAGGAGCCGGCGCGGGAGCACCAGTCTCGCCGGTCGCACCAGTTGCACCGGTCGCACCAGTTGCGCCGGTCGCACCAGTTGCGCCAGTTGCACCGGGCGCTGCTTCAGCCGGAGGCGCACTCGCTTCAGGAGCGGGAGCCGCCGGAGCCTCCGCAGCCGCATGGTGGCGATGATGATGCCAATGACGATGATGATGAACAACGCCGCCACCACTGGTCTCAGTCTTCGCCGCGATCGCCTCGGCGCGATCCGCCGCGGCTTTCGCATCTGCGGCCGACTGCTCAACCTTGCTGGCAGACGCCTGCGCGGAGGCCGCCGCTTGCTGCGCCTGCTGGCTCGCCGCTTCGCCGCGCGAAGCAGCCGAATCCGCTTGAGTCGCAGCCGCTTGCGCCGCCTCGACATCCTTGTTTGCGGCGCAACCCGCCATCAGCGTAAGCGCCAACAGCGCACTGGCCGCGACTCCCACCACTTTCGAAGATTTCGTGATCAACCCTTCCATCCTTTTCCTCCTTGAAATTTTATGGGCAGTGCCGCGGCCTCCGACTTGATACCGCATCTCAACCCAAATCCCTTTCGCCATGCGTAGCTTCCGAGCATATCGCATGGGCATTAACCCCGCAATTGGATCGTCCACAGTAGTTGGACAACCCTATAATCTCATCCATAAACAGATCGCGAGTCAATCAACTATCGGTAATTGATCTTCGAGCGGAATCCTAGAAATCATCGCCGCCGAAGTCATCGCCCATTCCGCCCATGCCTCCCATTCCGCCGCCCATGCCTCCCATTCCACCCATCCCGCCCATGCCACCCATTCCTCCCATGCCGCCACCGTGAGGCATTGCGGGCGCGGGCATCGGCTTGCGCGGCACTTCGGCAATAGCAGCTTCGGTAGTCAGCAGCAGCGAAGCGGCGCTGGCGGCGTTTTCGAGCGCGGTGCGGACGACCTTCGCAGGATCGATCACACCCGCCTTGACCAGGTCTTCGAATTCGTCGGTGGCGGCGTTATAGCCATAATCGCCCTTGCCCTCGGCGACCTGGTTGAAAATCACCGACGGTTCGAGTCCCGCGTTGAAAACGATCTGCTTGAGCGGTTCCGACATCGCACGCTCGACGGCTTCGGCGCCGGCCTTGCGCTCATGATTGAGCCTGAGGGCCGCGACCGCTTTGATTGCGCGCACCAGTGCGACGCCGCCGCCGGCGACGACCCCTTCTTCGGCCGCGGCCCGCACCGCATGGACGGCGTCGTCCACGCGCATTTTCTTTTCCTTGAGTTCGACTTCGGTCGCCGCGCCGACGCGAATCACGGCCACGCCACCGGTCAGTTTCGCCAGGCGTTCCTGCAGCTTCTCGCGATCGTAGTCGGAGGTGGTGTCGGCGATCTGCGCGCGGATCTGCTCGATCCGGCCGTTGATTTCAGCTTTCTTGCCGGTGCCGCCGACAATCGTGGTGTTGTCCTTGTCGATAATCACACGGCGGCATTTACCGAGCTGGTTCAACTGCACGTTTTCGAGCTTGCCGCCCAGCTCTTCGGCGATTACCTCGCCACCCGTCAGGATCGCGATATCCTGCATATTTTCTTTGCGCCGATCGCCGAAGCCGGGCGCCTTGACCGCGGTCACGCGGAGCGTTCCGCGCAGCTTGTTGACGACCAGCGTGGCCAGCGCTTCGCTCTCGACGTCCTCGGCGATAATCAGCAGCGGGCGTCCGGCTTGAACCACGCGTTCGAGCAGCGGAACCATCTCGCGCAGGTTCGAGATTTTCTTTTCATGAAAAAGTATCAGGGGCTCCTCGAGCTCGACCGTCAGGCGCTCGGGGTTGGTAATGAAGTAGGGCGACAGGTAGCCGCGGTCAAAGCGCATGCCCTCGACCAGGTCGAGCGTGGTGTCGAGGCCGCGGGCTTCCTCGACCGTGATCACGCCTTCCTTGCCGACCTTGTCCATCGCGTCGGCCAGAATCTTGCCGATCTCTTTGTCGCCGTTGGAGGCGATCGTCGCGACCTGCTGCATGCGGGTGTGGTCTTTGACCGGCCGCGACATTTCCTTGATCGAGCCGACCGCCGCTTTCACCGCCGCGTCGATACCGCGCTTGAGTTCCATCGCGGGAATCCCGGCGGCCAGGAGCTTGATCCCTTCGCGCACGATCGCACGCGCGAGCAGTGTGGCCGTGGTGGTGCCGTCGCCGGCGACATCGTTGGTCTTCTGTGCGACTTCGCGAATCAGCTTCGCACCGATGTTCTCGAAGCGGTCTTCGAGTTCGATTTCCTTGACCACGGTGACGCCATCCTTGGTCACCAGCGGCGCGCCAAAGCTTTTCTCGATCAGGACATTGCGGCCCTTGGGTCCGAGCGTGACGCGGGCAGCTTCCGCCACCAGAGTGACGCCTTTGACGATTCCGGCACGGGCGCGTTCGTGTAGTTCAACAACCTTCGCTGGCATTGAGCGCTATCTCCATCCCCAAATTTTTAGATCGTTGGACCCGGCCGCAAGAGCACTCTCCCGCGTCCGAGCCGGTTTGAACTTAAGCATCGGTCGGCACAATGCAATAGCGCTGACCGCTTTTCGCCAATCTCTCCAGGTGTCAGGATGTCCCCGGAGGCTCAGGAATATTTTGCAAATCAACCGCCGGCCCGGTCGGCTGCCTTATGCCACCCTCGTCGCGGCGATCAGCATCGCCGTGGCGGTTATCGCCACCGAAGTCCGTGCGAGTTGCGCCGACTATCCTCGATCCGTAGCGCCGCGATCCAGCGAGCGTCAATCCAGAACGTCTGGTTCCAGCGTGCCGCGGTCTGTGGCCGATTCCCGCCTCGCACCCAGGTTCGTCCAGGACAGCGACGAAGACGCCGACTCCGAAGTTCCGCCCGATCAGGTCGAGAAGTACGTTGCCGTTTATAAAGATATGCAACGCAACCGCAGCTTGACGGTCGAAACGGCTACCGCCAAAGAGGGCCTCACGGTCGCTGAATTCCGCGAGTTGGAGCGCAAGGTCGGACGCGACGAAACCGCACGCGAACACGTCCGCACGGAACTGCAGGCTGGGGCCGCCGAGACGCCTTGACCCTTCACCGTGCCGAACGAAGCGGGCAACCGGCGACGAGGCCCACTCAGCGGCTGCGCCGGTTGATTTACCCGGCTGGCCCGCCGAACTTCCTACACCGCACCGCTGATTGATCTTCGTGCGGGAGCCGCCGACCGATGACCCCCGCCGGCCGCATCGATCGTCCTCGCAGGTCCGTCGTTCTCGCAGTCCGTTGACCAGCCGCGCCCTCGCGCAGCGGCCCGCGGCCCCCGGACGTGCAGGCGCGGCGGGTGTATGCGCCACCCACCGCGCCGAGAGACTTAACTCTGCCGATTTGTTTACTTCGTGACCGAACTCGAGAAGGCCGCCTCGAGACGCGCGACCGCGTCGTTGGCCCGGCGCGATGAATCCGCGCCCTCGGTTGCGCCCGCGTCGGCCCTTTGCGCGGCAGCCTGAGCTTGCTGCGCTGCGGCCTCGGCGCTTTGCGCCGCGGCACCCGCGCGGCTCGCATCAGCCTCGGCCTTTTGCTTCGCCGCGCTGATCGCGGCGCCATCGGCGCAAGCAGCCACGAACGCCACCATCATTACGACAACCATCGACTTCACCAGATTCTTCATCCTAACGCGCCTCCTCTAATTCCAGTCCAGCCACCGGACTCAGCCGCTATGACTATTCAGTATATGAGCGTAGATCTCAATATGAGCATAGATCTCAGGAAACCTTGTCATCCTTGCAAATCGATTTGCGGGACGCAAGATCATGATTTGCGCTCCCGCTACATCGTGGCGTGGTGCGGGACCACCGGTTGACAGCGAAAAGACGGCGCGATTATCGTTCGAAAGAACCGCGATTTTCATTGCGGATTAATCAGTGATTAGCCTGTCCGAACGACCCATCGCGAAATTGGACATTTCAGTCCGCCGCAACGACAGAGTCGCAGAAGACACTGACAATTCGTGACGATTGCGCCCGGAACAGGGCGGCAGAATTCCCGATGAAAATCCGCGATGCGAGACGGCGCGATCTGCCCGGCATCATCGAAATCGAGCGGCTTGCCTTCGACAATCCGTGGAGCCTCGATTCCTTCGTCCGGGAGCTGTCACTGCCCTTTTCACGCCTGATCGTTGCCGCCAAAACGATCAACGGCGAAGAGCGGCTGGCGGGTTTTCTATGCCGATGGCTGGTGACGGACGAATGCCACATCCTGAACGTCGCGGTGCATCCGGGGCTGCGCCGCAAGGGAATCGCCGAACAGTTGATGAGCAACGCGCTGGCCGAAGCGAAAGTCGGCAAGGCCCAGGTGATCACGCTCGAGGTCAGGCGGTCGAACCTGGCGGCGCGGAGGCTGTACCGCAAATTCGATTTTGAAGAACGGCGTTTGAGGCGGAATTACTATGGTCCGGGAGAAGATGCGATCGTGATGGAACTGAAGCTCGACTAGCAACTCCGGGGTGCACTTCAAACGCTGTTCCGTAAGCGCGCGTCAGTGGAGGGTTACAAACAGGCTAATATTATGTAATAATTGTGAAGCAGTTCGGGCTAATCGGCAGCGTAATCGACTACATTCGACCGGCTTCGCTCCGAAATTGGAGGCTCGCAACGAAACGCCATCACAAATGAATTTGTCGTTCAAGAAGGGTGAGAAAGTCGTCTATCCTGCTCATGGAGTCGCGGTCATCGAAGACATTCAGAGCAAGGTCATTTCCGGGACCGAGCGGCGCTTTTACATGCTGCGGATACTTGGCACGGAAAAGATGACGATCATGATTCCGACCGAGAATGTTGAGGCGGTAGGGTTGCGGCGCGTGATTGGAAAGGACATGGTCACGAAAATCTACAAGATCCTGCGCGAACGCAAGGTTGAGGGCGACTCGCAGACGTGGAATCGTCGTTATCGCGAATACACGGAAAAGATCAAGACCGGTTCACCGCTGGAAATCGCCAAGGTTCTGCGCGATCTGCTGGTGCTGAAGGGCGACAAGGAACTTTCGTTCGGCGAGCGCAAGATGCTCGACACTGCGCGCAGCCTGCTAGTCAAGGAACTCTCCATCGCCAAGGCTCATCCCGAGGAAAAGATCCTGGAGGAGCTCAAGACGATGTTCGCCAACTAGGGGCGGATTGTGGGGGATGGAGAGGGAGGACAGTTGTCGAGGAACGCAAAACTCACCGTCTCCTGAAACTTCACAAGGTTTCAGGCTTCCCATCATGGATTGACGAGCAGCCCAACAGTCTTGACCTGATTTTTCGGACTGCTCGCGTTGCTCGATCGTGTGAACATGGGCGCGCGGAGGGCCGCGCGAAGCTCTTCACTTCGTTCAGGATGACGTTGGTATCGCTCGCTTTCTCTGATCCCGACGGATTTCCACCTAGCGGGCGTCGCGAGCGTCAATCATGACTCGGTTTCAAATCAACCCGCAGGATTTTGCCGCCTGCTCGAGCATGGCGAGCACTGATCATTGAAAGCGTCCGCCATCATCGTCGCGGCCGGCAGCGGCACGCGCCTCGGCTTCGACGTGCCCAAGGCGTTCGTGGAACTGCACGGACGAACGCTGCTGTGGTATTCGCTGCGGACGATCGCCGCGGTCGCGGCGATCGAAGAGGCGGTCATCACCGTGCCGCCTGCGATGGAATCGCTGGCGCGCGCGCAAGTTCGCGCCGCGGCTCTCGAAATACCGGTGAAGATCACGCCCGGCGGCGCCGAGCGGCAGGACTCCGTCAGGATCGCGCTGGGGCTGACCAGCGCCGAGGCGGAACTGGTGATCGTCCACGACGCAGCGCGTCCGTTCGCGACCCCCGCGATGTTCGCGGCAGCGCTGGCGGCGGCCGCGCGCGTGGGTGGCGCGATCGTGGCAACGCCAGTGGCCGACACGCTCAAGCGCGTCGGCCACGAGGGCGAGATCGTGGCGACGGTCGCGCGTGCAAATCTATGGCAGGCACAGACTCCGCAGGCCTTTCGCCGCGACCTGCTGGTACGGGCGCACGAGCGCGCCGTGATCGATCGAGCCGATCGAATCCCGGCCACCGATGACGCCGACCTGGTCGAACGGCTCGGCGCAACCGTCGCGGTCGTCGATGGGTCCACACTCAATTTCAAGATTACGACGGCCGCCGACCTGCGCCTGGCCGAACTGGTCGCCGCCGCGACTACGCTTCGCTAGGATACTGGCGATCGCCTGCGGCCGATCGCATCGACGGGTATCGCGATGAAAATCCGCATTGGCGCGTCCGGCTTCAGCTACAAGGAATGGCTCGGCCATTTCTACCCGGAAAAGCTTCCGGGGCCGGGAATGCTCGCCTACTACGCGGAGCGGCTACCGACAGTCGAAATCAACTACACCTTTCGCCGGATGCCGAAGGCGCCAATGCTTGAAGGATGGGCGAAAAAAACCCCGCCGGATTTTCGCTTCGCCCTGAAAGCTTCGCAACGCATTACCCATTTTCAGCGCCTGCGCGGGATCAAGGAACCGCTTGACTATTTCATCGGAATCGCCGGAGCACTGGGAGATCGGCTGGGCCCGGTGCTGTTTCAGCTTCCGCCCGATCTGGCGCGCGACGACGCCCTGCTCAGCGACTTCCTGGGCGAAGTGCGCGGCCGGGTGCGCGCGGCATTTGAGTTTCGCAACCGCTCCTGGTTCGACGATGGCGTTTTCGAGATATTGCGCACGAACCAGGCCGCACTTTGCATCGCCGAGAGCGAAAAGTTCTCGAGTCCGATCGAATCCACCGCGTCTCATTCATATCTGCGTTTGCGCAACGAGACCTACGACGATGCCGCACTTAAAATTTGGGCCACGCGGATTCGCGTGCTCGCCAAGTCGACGGACGAGATCTATGTATTCTTCAAGCACGAATCCGCGGCCCCCGATCTGGCGGTGCGCCTGACCGCGATGGTCACCTCGTAAAATCGTGGCGGCCCAACTCAATGGTGGTGGGCGAAACGATGGCGTTGGTAAGGCCTTCGTTGAGCGAGCCTGAACGAAAGCCCTTCAAGTCAACCGTTACGAAGCGAAAGCCCAGTCGTTTCAGTTCGTTATCGACGCGGGCACGCAGGTCAGGTTCGAGCAGCCGCGCGATCTCGTCCGCTGCGACCTCGAGTCGCGCGACGGCGCCATGGTAGCGCACGCGCGCCACGCGAAAGCCCATCGAATGGAGCAGGCGTTCGCCCTGCTCGACCATCCGCAATCCTTCCGGCGTGATCTCGGTGCCATAGGGAAAGCGCGATGACAAACACGGCGACGCGGGGCGGTCCCACGTCGGCAGTCCCATCGCGCGCGACAGTTCGCGGATGTCCGCTTTCGACATCGCGGCTTCGACCAGCGGATGGGTAACGCGCTTTTCGGACGCCGCCTTGATGCCGGGGCGGTAGTCGTTGAGGTCGTCGAGATTGAGTCCATCGACGATTTCATCGATTTGGAGTTCGCGCGCCTTGGCTTCGCAGACCGTAAAGAGGTTGTGCTTGCAGAGGTAGCAGCGATCGATCGGATTGCGCGCGTAGCCAGGAATGTCGAGTTCGTTGGAGGAGACCACGAGATGACGCGCGCCGATCAGCCGCGCCATTTCGAGCGCGGAGAGCCGATCGTCGTCGGGCATCGTGGGCGAGGTCGTGGTCAGCGCAAGTACGCGATCGCCGATGGTGTCGTGTGCGACCTTGAGTACGAAAGTCGAATCGACGCCGCCCGAAAACGCGACCATCACGGATCGCATCGGACAGAATAGCCCGCGCAGGAATTCGAGTTTTGCTTCGAGTGAATCCATAGAGCTTTCCTGGTCAGAATGACAAAGGGGCGGCGATGAAAGAGAGGGAAAGAGTCTTGAAACCTTTGCAAGGTTTCAAACTTCCCACGGTGAGCAGGGATGATCGGTCTTGCGCGCGATACCGTTGAGACCTTGCGCGGGCGTGTAAGCGAGAGGTTCGCACTTTCCAGAATAAACGGGGAGTCGGGATGCCGCTTAAGCGCATGATCCATTTTTCGCGTGCCGCCGCGATCCACCTCCACAACAAATTTACAAACTCCCAGCTCGGCAGAGCTGACGGCATGCCCGATGCGGCGCTCGTTCAGGTGACTTTAGATACCCTCGGCCTGGAAAAGATCGGTCGTCAGATAACGCTCGCCGGTGTCGCAGAACACGACGACGACGATTTTGCCGCGGCCCAGCCGCTTCGCGATCTGCAGCCCCGCGCAGCAGTTCGCGCCCGAGGAGATGCCGACCAGCAGGCCCTCTTCGCGCGCGATCCGCCGCGAGAACGTGGTCGCATCCTCGTCGCTGACCGCGATCACCTCGTCGTACACCGTGGTGTCGAGGTTGGCCGGGATGAAGCCGGCGCCGATTCCCTGGATCTTATGGAAGCCCGCCTCGCCGCCCTCGAGCACCGGTGAGTTCTTCGGCTCGACCGCGACAATCAGGGGCCGGGTGGTTAATTTTTCACGCAGATAGCGACCCGTACCACTGATGGTGCCGCCGGTGCCGACCCCGGCCACGAACGCGTCGATGCGATCGAGCTGCTCGACCAGTTCCGGCCCGGTGGTCTGATAATGGATTTCCGGGTTGGACGGATTGCTGAACTGTTGCGGCATGAAATAGCCCGGATTATTGCGCACCAGCTCCTCGGCCTTCGCGATCGCGCCATGCATGCCGCGGGTATCGGGCGTCAGCACGAGGGTCGCGCCATAAGCTGCCAGCAACGAGCGCCGCTCCTCGCTCATCGTATCGGGCATCGTCAACGTCAGTTTGTAGCCCTTGACCGCGCATACCAGCGCCAGCCCGATACCGGTGTTGCCCGAAGTCGGCTCGACGATGGTGTCGCCGGGCTTGATGCGCCCTTCGCGTTCCGCCCGCTCGATCATCGCGAGGCAGATGCGGTCCTTGACGCTGCCGCCGGGGTTATAGTTCTCGAGCTTAGCCCAAATCTCGGCGTCGTCCTTGCCGGGAATGCGGTTGAGACGGACCACCGGCGTGTGGCCAATGAGCTCCAATGGCGAGCGTGCAACACTGATCGGCATGGGGTCAGTTTAGCCGTTTTCGATTCTGTTTGGCGACAGCCGGGGGGTGGGTGCGCCGCAAATAACCGACGAAAATTGAGGGCGCGCGGTATTAGCTCTGCGGCATTGCTAGAATCACGGGTGATGCCGACGAATCCCACCACCGCGAAATCGACCGTCGCGAGATCCGTCCTGGTGATTTTTCCGGGAGCGCTGGGCGACCTGATCTGCCTGATCCCGACGCTGCGCGCGCTTGCCCGACGCCATCCGGGCGCCTCCGTCGAGCTGATGGCGCGGGCCGAACTGGCGCGCTTCGCGACAGGCAGGCTGGGCGTGGTCCACGGCCATTCGATCGACCGGCGCGAGGTCGCCCAACTGTTCGCCGCGGGCACCCGGCCGATCGCCACCGAGGCGCGGACGTACTTTGGATCATTCGATCAAATCTATTCTTTCTTTGCGGCTGATGATGAGCGTTTCCGCGGCGCTCTAGACGCTGCCAGCGACGGCCGCGCGAGCTATTTCCCCTTCCATCCGCCGGGCGCGGGCCATGTTGCGGAGTGCTATCTGCGTCTGATCGATCCGGACGCCCGCGAAATGCCGTCAAACGCGCTCGATTGCTCGTTCGAGCTCAACCGTGAGGATCTCGATTTGGCGGAGGATCGTCTGGCCGGCCTCGGCCTCGAAGTCGGTCAATTTATAATTGTACTTCCCGGCAGCGGCAGTATCGCGAAGAACTGGCCGGCGGAGAATTTCGCGGCGCTGGCGGCGGCGCTTGCCGCGCGTATTCGTCCACTCGTAATCCTCGGGCCGGCCGAGGCCGCGATCGAGCCCGTTTTTGTCGCCGGTGGGCTGCCGGTTATCGCGCAGGTTGAACTCGCCGAGGTCGCCGCACTCGCGCGACTGTCCGGTTATTTCGTCGGCAACGATTCGGGCGTGTCGCATCTGGCAGCGGCGGCCGGCGCGCCCGGATTCGCGCTTTTCGGGCCGACCGAACCGGCGCGATGGCGACCGCTCGGGCGCACGACCGTGATCCAGCGCGAACCGCTGAGCGCGCTCACACCGGCCGAGGTCGAGGCCGCGGTACTCGAAATAATCGGCTCCCGCAAGAGCGAATAAGGCGCCACCAAATAATTCCTGAAGGCAGTTTCGGCGCGCCGCACGATGGTTAGAATAATGGTGAGGCAGGGCGCCGGATTTTCCGGATGAAGCGTGCGGACAATCAGCGGATGATCGTTTGGTTGTTCGTGGGATAGACTGAAGTTACCAACGGATGCGGGCGGCATCAGGCTTGGGCGCGCAATGAAGATTGAAACGCGCGGCGAGCAGCCGCTGCAACTATCGAGAGACTAAAACCATGTCGAGTATGTTGAAGACTACGGTGCTGCTGGGTGCGCTGACCGGCCTGATCATGTTGATCGGCGGGATGATGGGCGGACGTGGAGGCCTGGAAATCGCCTTTGTATTCGCAATCGGAATGAATTTCTTCAGCTACTGGTTCTCCGACAAGATGGTGCTGCGAGCGTATGGCGCGCAGCCGCTGGATGCGACCAACGCGCCCGACCTCTATGCGATCGTCAACGAATTGGCCAATGCGGCGAATATCCCGATGCCGCGGCTATATCTGATCGACAGCGATACGCCTAACGCCTTTGCCACCGGCCGCAACCCCAAGCATGCGGCGGTCGCGGTGACGCGCGGGATCATGCGCATGTGCACGCGCGAAGAGCTCAAGGGCGTGATCGGGCATGAGCTGTCGCACGTGCTCAATCGCGACATCCTGATAAGCTCGATGGCGGCGACGCTGGCCGGGGTGATCATGATGGTCGCATCGATGGCGCGATGGGGCGCGATGTTCGGCGGCTTCGGCGGACGCGACGAGAATGATCGCGGCGGCGGCATCATCACGCTGTTGGCGACGGCGATTCTCGCGCCCATCGCGGCGACCATGATTCAGCTCGCCATTTCGCGCACGCGCGAGTACCAGGCGGACGCCAGCGGGGCGCATCTGACGCATAATCCGTTATTGCTGGCGAATGCGCTGCGCAAGCTCGAAGCGGCCAACGAACGGATGCCGATGCAGGACGCGACGCCCGCGACGGCGCACATGTTTATCGTGAATCCACTGAGCGCCGAGGGTATGTCTCGGCTCTTTTCGACCCATCCGCCGATCGAGGAACGGATTCGCCGCCTCGAGCAGATGGCGCAAAGCGGGTAGGTGACGATGGAACGCGAAGAAGAAAAGCCCAAAGCCTTTACGGTTAAAGATCGCCGCCGGTTTTCCGCCGAGGGCGATTTGAAACCCGAGTTCAGCGGGAACGAAGACGCGACGCCGGCGGCTGCGCCGGAGCCGCCGCCCGCCACTTCCGCGAGCGCTGCGCCGGGGTCAGAGGCTGCGGCGCAGGCCGATGCGCACGCGCATGCAGCGCATCATGCGGAAGACCTTGGCCATGTTCATCATCCGGGCGATCAACCCCATGACCATCACGCGCATGGCGGCGCCACGCCGGAGATGACCTTCGGCACGTTTTTGGTTGGGCTATCGACGCAGGCGCTGATGCTGTTGGGCGATATTCCCGATCCGCAGACCGGGAAGCCGGAGCTGGATCTGGTGGGGGCGCAGCAGTTGATCGACATCGTCGGGATGCTGGAGCGCAAGACGCGGGGCAACCTGGATCGCGAGGAGGCACAGCTGATCGAGGCGATACTGTACGAATTGCGCATGAAATATGTAGAGCGGGCGAAAGGGAGGGGGTGAGTGAGTTGTTGAGGAACTCAGAATTAATAATTTCCGGAAACTGAAACCTCACCGAGGTTTCAGACTTCCCTTTTGCTGGAACAGGGCGAACGATATACGGACGGCTCCGATCGCCCAGCGCCTTCAACGCTTACCGCAGGACTTAGCCGCTTTACCCGAGCCTCGCGAGCGTCAATCCCTGAAAAGAATGTTGCTCGGGCACCTATCGCGACGACTCCCCATGAATGCGGCCACCATGATCACGGCAACGATCGCGGTCGTAACAATGGGCGTGGCGCCCGCGTACGCCGACCGGCTGTGGAGCGAGCTGCCGAACATCGGCGCGCAACCCAGCAAGGTCGAAACGCTGCCCGATTTCGTTGACCTGGCGGCCCGGCTTTCGCCGGCTGTGGTCAATGTCGCGACCGCGCAGAAAGACAACCAACCGAACGTTGAAGCGCCGCCGGACGCCGAAGGCGGGAACGACCCCTTCGACCGCTTTGGGCAGCCGTTTGAGCATTCCGACGTCCCGCATCCGCACAGCCTGGGGTCGGGCTTTATCATCAATCAGGACGGCTACATCCTGACCAACGACCACGTTATCGAGGACGCCGAGCGGATCGTGGTGACGCTGCAGGACGGCCGCGAGTTCAAGGCGCGCGTGATTGGACGTGACGACAAGAGCGACATCGCGCTGATCAAGATTGACGCGGCCGGGCACCTGCCGGTGGCGCCGCTGGGCGATTCCGATAACGTGCGCGTTGGCCAATGGGTGATCGCGATCGGCAATCCGTTCGGCTTCGACCATTCGGTGACCGCCGGCATCGTGAGCGCCAAGGGCCGCTTCATTCCGGGCAGCTACGATGATTTCATTCAGACCGACGCGTCGATCAACCCGGGCAATTCCGGCGGCCCGCTGATCGATCGGCGCGGCACGGTGGTCGGCGTCAATTCGGCGATCTATACGCGCACCGGTTCGAGCATGGGTATTGGATTCGCGGTTCCGGTCAATCTGGTGAAGGACGAGTTGCCGCAACTGCGCGACCTGGGCAAGGTCGTGCGCGGCTGGATTGGCGTGTACATTCAGCCGGTCTCGGAGGCGCAGGCGGTGGCGGCGGGGCTCGGATTGCCGCGGGGCGCGCTGGTGACGGACGTGATCGCGGACAGCCCGGCCAAGACCGCGGGGCTGCGGCACGGCGACATCATCGTTCAGTTCGACCATCGCGAGATCGGTGAGGCGCAGGAGCTGCCGTTGATCGTCGGCGGCGTGCCGGTGGGCCATAACGCGACGCTTACAGTCATCCGCAATGGCGCGCGGCGCGACATTGCGATCGTGATCACGGCCTCGCATGAGGAACAATTGGCGGCGGCGGAGACCGGCGGGGCTGCGGGTGGCGAGCCGCCGGCGCTGGGGCTGACGGTCAAGCCGGTCAATCCGGCGCTGGCGCGCCAGCTAAACCTGGCCGACGCGGCCGGCGTGATCGTTGCGGCGGTGAAGCCGGGCAGCCGCGGGGCTGCGGCGGGATTGCGCGCGCTTGATGTCATCATGGAGGTTGACCGGCAGCCGGTGAAGGACCTCGACGGGTGGCAGCGCGCGATCGATCGGTCCGCGAGTGAAAAAGTCATGCTGCTGCTGGTCCGGCGCGAGCGCGGGACGGTTTTTCTCACGGTGCGCCGCGATGGGTGAATCCGCCGCCGGCCACGCGGCTGGCGATTGACGCGATAGGCGATGGGGTTGAAGCGAGCGATAAAGGTGGGGCTGCTGGGCCTGAGCGCGATTGCGCTGTTTGCGATCGCGCCCGCGATCTATGCGTTCATGAGCTATTACAGCTCGCTCCAACAGGAGGTGATCGAGCGCTTTTCCGGCAAGCGCTGGACGATTCCCTCGCGCATCTATTCGGACTCGGTGACGATCTATCCGGGCCAGCGCCTCGACGACATCGGCTTCTTCGAGCGCATCGCGCGGCTGAACTATCATCGGGTCGGCGCGGCCGCGGAGGTCAACGTGCGCGGCGTTTATTATTACGATCAGAAGCACGGCAAGCTGCTGATCTTCCTGCACAGCTTTCCCTATCCCTTCAAGGAATTCGCCGGCCAACAGGTCGGTCTCAAGCTGGCCCCGGACGGCACCGTCACGTCGATCGAGGACGGCGGCTCGCATGAGCCGGTGTACTCGATCGAGCTTGAGCCGGAACTGCTCGGCGCGATTTTCCAGGGCGATTGGGAGCAGCGCCGGCTGGTGCCGCTGACCGACATCCCGCCGGCCTTCGTGGATGCGATTCTGGCCGCCGAGGACCATCGGTTTTACGAACATCACGGCATCGACGTGATGCGCACGCTGAAAGCCGGCTGGATCGATTTCAGCGCGGGCCGCCTGGTGCAGGGCGGATCGACGCTGACGCAGCAATTGATGAAGAATTTTTTCCTGACCAGCAAGCGCGACTGGCAGCGCAAGGTCAAGGAAGCGCTGATGGCCTATATCGCGGAGCGGCAGTATTCCAAGGATGAGATCCTCGAGAACTACATCAACGATATCTACCTTGGGCAGCGCGGGCAGGAGGGCATCTACGGCATCTGGGAGGCGTCGGAATTTTTCTTTTCAAAGGAGCCGCGCGATCTGACAATTGCCGAGATGGCGACGATCGCGGGGATGATCCGATCGCCCAACCGCTACAATCCGATGCGCCACGCGAACGCCGCGCGCCAGCGGCGCAACGAAGTGCTGTCGTCGATGCTGCAGGACGGGTACGTCAGCAAAGCCGCCTACGATATCGCAGTGACCGAGCCGATTCGCGCGCGCGAGCCGTTCGTCGAGACCAACGACGCGCCGTATTTCGTCGATTACGTCAAACACGAACTGGCGGAGCGCTATCCGCCGTCGGTGCTGACGGGCGAGGGCTTGCGCATCTTCACCACGCTCGACGTCCATATGCAGAAGGAGGGCGACCGCGCGATCGACGACAATCTGATCCGTCTCACCGCGCAGCACGCATCGTTGCGGCGCAAGGAAAAAAGCCAGGAGCTGCAGTCCTGCCTGGTCGCGATCGAACCGCAGACCGGGAAAATCCGCGCGATGACCGGGGGCCGCGACTACCGCGAATCCCAGTTCAATCGGGTGACACAATCGAAGCGTCAGCCCGGATCGGCGTTCAAGCCGGTTACGTACCTGGCGGCGCTGCAAGAGACGCTCGAAGGCGGTCCCGACCATTTCCTGCCGACGACCTATATCGAAGATACGCCGTTTACCTGGCAGACCGGCGCGACCAGTTGGACGCCGAAGAATTTCAAGAATCGTTACTTCGGGCGCGTCACGCTGGAGTTTGCACTGGAGGAGTCGCTGAATTCGGCGACCTCGCGGCTGGCCAATGCGATCGGACTGGATCGCGTGCGCGCGATGGCGTCCAAACTCGGTTTCGGCGACCTGCCGCCGTATCCCTCGATTGTGCTGGGCGGAATCGAGGTCTCGCCGATGCAGCTCGCCAACGCCTACGCGATCCTCGCCAACGAGGGGCTCGATTCGCCGCCCTATGCGGTCACCGCGGTGGTCGATCAGAAGAATCAGGTCATCGAAGGGCATGAACTCAAGGCCGAGCAGGTGCTGTCGCCGGACCTCGCCTACACGATGGACTTCATGCTCGAGCAGGTGATCAATCACGGCACGGGTGCGGGCGCGCGCAAATTGGGCTTCACTCGGCCGGCCGCGGGCAAGACCGGGACCACCAACGATTCCATGGACGCGTGGTTCGCCGGGTTCACGCCGAATCTGCTGGCGGTGGTATGGACGGGCTTCGATCAGAAGGAAGCGCTGGGGCTGACCGGGGCCGAAGCGTCGCTGCCGGCGTGGACGGCGTTCATGAAGGCGGCGACCGCGCCGCGACCGGCGCTCGATTTCGGCATCCCGCCCGGAGTGGTTATCGCGAAAGTCGATCCGTTGACCGGCTACCTGGCGGGACCATATTGCCCGGTGACAATCCAGGGCGTATTTCCGAAGGATGCGGCGCCGACTGAGACGTGCCCGTTCCATACTTCGGCGGGAGGTACGACCTCGGCCTCCGATGGGAGCGCGGACGCGAATTGGGAACCGGCGGCGGATAGTTCAGGTTCGCCGAACGATTGAAGGCAAGCCGTCTATCGTAATTGGTGCGCGCGCAAGCGGCGCGCGATAGATCATGATTCGTATGAGTCTCAATTCGACGCCACGAAGCCTTACGATCGCGGGCGCACTTTTCCTGACCGCGACGCTTGGCACGTTGACGCTCGGCGGGAACGCTCGCGCCGCCAGTGTCGCGGGCGTTCCCGCCGAGCGGGCGTCGGCGCTGCGCGCCGAATGCGCGACCGCAGCGAACGCGCTGCCGTTCGCCGCCGTCGCGCACCGCACGCTCCCGATAGTCGTCGCGCACCTCGACGAGGAGAGCGTGCCGGCGGCGGAAAACCCGGGCGCCCCGGTCCTCGACGGAAGCGCCCCGGAAACCAATCCCGGCCCGTCGGCAGACTGGGAACGTATACCCGCGACGGGCGCGCCGCCACCGCGGTCGTCGGCAGAATTCGCGCCGGTCGCCCCGGCGGCGCATGCGCCGCCTGCCACCGCCGCAATTCCGGATAACGCAGCGGCCGCCGCCGCCGCGCCGGCGACTGGCGGCAATCGCGCGGCGCGGCCTCGAGCGCAAACGGCGACGGTCGCGCCAGGCCCGACCGTCGCGAGCGTGCAGCCCGCAACCGCACCGGCCGCCGGAAATGCCGCCGCGGCACCGGTCACGGGTAGCAGCGAGACCGGCGGAACAGGAGAGCAGCCGGCCGACGTGGGGCCGCCTCCGGCGCTCGACCTCGGCACGATGCAGAGCGGTCCCGACCTGTCGTCTATCTCGCTCGCCGGCGAGATAAAAAAGGCCGAAACGCCTGCGCGAATGGCGGCGTTGCGGGTGACCGAGCAGGCGCGCATGGAGCTGGCGGCGGGCAAGACCGACGACGCGTTGCGCGACCTCGGACGGGCGGTTTCGATCGATCCGGGCAATCCGTTCGAATATGTTTACCTGGGCCGCGCCTATGTCGCGCGGCGCAATTACGCGCAGGCCCTGACGTTTTTCAAGCGCGCAGAAATCGGTTTCGGCGTGCGCCCCGATTGGCTCGGCGAGACGGTTGGCTTCGAGGGCGCCTGCTACGAGGAACTCGGCCAGATGACCGACGCCGCGCTGGCCTATCGACGCGCGTTGGGATCGGCGCAGGGCAACCTGAGGGCGCGCGTCGGCTATTCGCGCCTGAGCGGCTATCTGCCGAGCGTGGCCACTGCCGCCGATGCGTCGCCGGCGGCCGAAGCCTTGCCGCCACCCGAGCGAACTGCGGCTGGTCCGGCCCCTGCGGAAGGTCCGCCACCGCCGCCGCCCGCGCCCGACAGTACGGGGACTAGAATGCCCGGCGCGGATTATCAGCCGGATTAACATCGGTACCTTTCGCCGCTAGTGTGAAGCCCGCACCTGCGCACCCATGCTTATCCTCGGAATCGAATCGTCATGTGATGATGCTGCCGCGGCGGTGCTCGAAAGCGATCGCCCCGGCATCGCGGTCGTGCGCGCGAGCTCAGTCGCGAATCAGGACGATATCCATCGCGCCTACGGCGGTATCGTGCCGGAACTTGCCTCGCGCAACCACGTGATTACGATTCTGCCGGTGATCGAGCGCGCGCTCGCGGCCGCCGGAGTCAGGCTCTCTGACATCGACGGCATCGCGGTGACGCGCGGGCCCGGGCTGGTCGGATCGCTGCTGGTCGGCCTCATGTGTGCGAAGGGCTTGGCACAGGCGGCAGGTATCGCGATGGTCGGCGTGAACCACATCGAGGGCCATCTGCTGGCCCCGCTGATCGAGCACGAGGTCGCGATGCCGTATCTCGCGCTGGTGGTCTCGGGCGGCCATACGGCGATCTTCGCGGTCGAGGATTTTGGGCGCTATCGGCGCCTGGGATCGACGCGCGACGACGCGGCGGGCGAGGCCTTCGACAAGGTCGCGAAGCTGATGGGGCTGGGCTACCCGGGCGGAAAGATTATCGATGAGCTGTCACGCGGCGGCGCTCGCGATCGCGTGAAAATCACGCGGGCGCGCGTGAAAGGTGCGCCGCTGGACTTCAGCTTCAGCGGCGTCAAGACGGCGGTCGCGCTCTACCTTGCGAGCCCGGACGGCGCGGCGACGACGTCCGCGGATCTCGCGGCGAGCTTTCAGGAAGCAGTGGTCGAGATGTTGATAAGGCCGACGATGGCGGCGGCGCGCGAGCTCGACGCTTCAACGATCGCACTGACCGGAGGGGTCGCGGCAAACTCGCGCCTGCGCGAGCGCCTCGCGGAGGCCGCGGAGGCGGAGGGGCGGCGGCTGATCGCACCGTCATTCAAATATTGCACCGACAATGCCGCGATGATCGCGCTGGCGGGAAGCTATCGCCTGCTGCGCGGCGAACGCGACCCGTTGACGATCGACGCCGAGGCCAACCTCACGCTGTGACGCGCGCGCGCGAATTGCACGGCGGCGCCGGCACGCCGGATCGCGGCGGCAGATTGCGGCCGGCAGGCGCGCTCGCATTGGCCGGGGTGCGTCCGCACAAGTCGAAGGGGCAGAACTTTCTGGTCCAGCCGCGCGTGGCCGATCGCATCGTCGAGGCGGCGGAAATCGCGAGCGGCGATGACGTCGTCGAAATCGGGCCCGGCTTAGGGATCCTAAGCGAACGTATCGGCGAGCGGCCGGTGCGCCGGTTAATCCTGATCGAACTGGACGAGCGGCTGGCGGCGCAGTTAACGGAGCGCTTCGCCGGAGATTCGCGCATCGCCGTAATTAATGCAGACTTTCTCACGATGGCGCCGCAGGATTTCCTCGAAGCGGCGGCCACGGGAGTTCCCAATGCGCTCGAACTACCGCACAACGCGCCGCTGCGAGTCGTTTCGAATCTTCCCTTCAATGTTGCCTCCGCAATTCTGGAGCGGCTGTGCGCGATGCACGCGCGAATCGCGCGGATGGTCTTGATGTTTCAGCGCGAGGTCGCCGAGCGGATTCGGGCGCGCCCGGGCGCGGGCAATTACGGTGCGCTCAGCGTGTACACCGCGATGTACTGGGAAATCGTCGATCATTTTCGCGTCGCGGCCGGCAGCTTCCATCCCAAGCCCAAGGTTGACGCCGAAGTGCTGACGTTCGCGCCGCGCCGGCCGATGCCGTTTGCGCCTAAAGAGGAGAGCACGGTGCTGGCGACGGTGCGAGCGGCGTTTTCCGCGCCGCGCAAAACGCTGCGCAACGCGGTCGGCAAGGCTCTGGCAATCGAATCCGCCGTGCTGGAGGCCGCGTTCGTTCGGGCGGCGATCGATCCTGCGGCGCGCGCGGCGACGCTCGCGGTCGGCGACTTGGTACGGCTCGCCCGTGCGCTTAATCTCAACGCGCATCACGGGGACGATCGCGATGCCTGAACTGCCCGAGGTCGAATCGCTGCGCCGCATATTGGCGCGATCGGCCGTTGGCCGTATAGTCGTAGCGGCGGCCGTGAGGGAGTCACGGCTACGCCGCGTGGTCGCGCCGGATTTGGTGGCGGCAGTTACCGGACGAACCATCCAAGCGATCGACCGGCGTGCGAAATACCTGATGATTGAGCTCAGCGGCGACCATCTGCTGATGGTACATCTCGGGATGAGCGGCAGCCTGACCCATCGCCGCGACGATTTCGAAGGCGGGGCGTTCAACCCGCGCCACGACCACGTTGAGTTCACCTTCGATGACGGCAGCCGCCTGGTTTACAACGACCCGCGCCGCTTCGGCCTGCTGAAGCTCGTCGCGCGCGCCGAGGTCGATTCGATGGTCGAGTTGAAGGGACTCGGCCCAGAGCCGTTCGCTAAGGAATTCAACGCCGAATACTTGTGGCGGCTGTCGCGCGGACGTCGCGCCGCGATCAAAAACCTGCTGATGGATCAACGTATCGTCGCGGGCGTCGGCAATATCTATGCGTCCGAGATTCTGTTTCGAGCGCGCGTGCGGCCTTCGCGGCGCGCAGGCCGGGTGACGCGCGCCGAACTCGAACGCATCGCCACGATCACGGCGCAAGTTCTGCGCGAGGCGATTGGCAGCCGCGGCACCACCTTTCGCAGCTATCGCGACTCGCGCGGACAGCCGGGCCGTTTCGCCAGCAAGCTGCGCGTCTATGATCGCGAGGGCGAGCCCTGCCTCGAATGCGCCACGCCGATCCGCGCCGTCGTGATTGGTCAGCGCTCGAGCTTCTATTGTCCGCATTGCCAGAAATAATCGATGGCCCCGTGCACGGGTGATGGAACCAACCGCGGCCCGAACGTAAGCTGGTGCACATGACCTGTCGGGCCGAAGCGGGGAAGGGAGAATCGATTCGTTGATCGAGATACCGCGCGGGCTGGGTGCGCTGTTCGCCTTTGTGTTCGGCGCGTGCGCCGGCAGCTTCGTCAACGTGGTCGCCTACCGGCTGCCGCGCGAGATTTCGATCGTAACGCCGCGATCGTATTGCCCGCAATGCAATCGCCCGATCGCGACGTGGGCGAATATTCCGATTCTCGCTTACATCGGATTGCGCGGACGCTGTCTGATGTGCGGCGGCGCGATTCCGTTCCGCTACTTCCTGACCGAACTCGCGCTCGCGGTCGCCGCGGCCTATCTCTTTCTGTGGTTCCCCCTCGGCGACGCGATCGCGCGCTTCGTCTTTTGCGCCACCCTCTACGTCGTCGCGATCATCGATTACGACTGGCGCGTGATTCCCAATCTGATCACCTTTGTGGGAATTCCGGTCGGGATACTGGCGGCGTGGCTCCTGATGCCGGACGTGGGCCTCATGCAATCGCTGATCGGCGCGGTGGGCGGTGCGGGCTTCCTCTTCATCACAGGTGAAGTTTACCTGCTCGTACGTCGGATGGAGGGCGTCGGGCTGGGGGACGTGTTCCTGATCGGGATGATAGGGGCGTTCCTCGGATGGCCGGGGGTGCTCTTCACGATGTTCGGCGGCTCGATCCTGGGAGTGATTGGCGGAGTGGCGTTTGCGTTAGCCGGTGGCGCTCCGGCCCCGCCCGAAGAGCATGTGCCTGCTGCGATCGCCGAAGTCACCGGCGTGCGACGCGGCGATGTTCCGCGGCCGAACGCGGCCGGCGGTGAACCCTCGCTCCTGCGCATGGAGGTTCCATTCGGACCGTTTCTCGCGCTGGCCGCCGCGATCTATGCGCTCTTTCAGCCACAACTGATCCATTGGTATTTTTCGCGCTGACGGGCACCATTAGAAAGAAAAGAGATGACGGGCAAAGGTATTTTCATCACGCTGGAAGGCGTCGAAGGCTCCGGCAAGACCACGCAGACGGCGCTGGTGGCCGACGCTTTGCGCGCCGCGGGCCATCGCGTGACGGTAACCCGTGAACCGGGTGGAACCCGCGCGGGCGAGGCGATTCGCGCGATTTTTCTCGATCCGGCGGTCTCGCTCCATGCCGCCGCCGAGTTGCTGCTGGTGCTCGCCGATCGCGCCCAGCATGTGCGCGAGAAGCTCAAGCCGGCGTTGGCGGCCGGCGAAATCGTATTGTCCGACCGCTACTCCGATTCGACGGTCGCCTATCAGGGCTACGGCCGCGGACTCGATTTGAAGCTGCTCGAGGAATTGAACCGGCTCGCGAGCGACGGCACGCGGCCGGACTTGACGATCGTGCTCGATCTCGCGGTCGAGACCGGGTTGGAGCGCACTCGAGCGCGAGTCCGCGGCGACGTGCGCGGCCCCGATCGCTTCGAGGGCGAGCAGGTCGAATTTCATCGGCGGGTGCGCGAGGGTTTCCTGAAAATCGCACGCGACGAGCCGCAGCGCGTGATCATGATCGACGCGACCCAGCCGATGGCCGAAATCACCGCGAGCATCAGCGCCGCAATTATCGCCTTGGTGACGCGCTGATGCCACTCGACGGCGTGGCCGGGAATCGCGCGGCGATCGCCGGGCTCGAGGCGGAACTGGCGCGTCGCCCGTCGCAGGCCTACCTGTTCGCCGGTCCGCGCGGCGTCGGCAAGGCGATCGTGGCGCGCGGGGTCGCGCACAATCTGCTGTGCGAGCGATCGCCCGGCGCGCGCTTCTGCTGCAATCCCGCCGATTGTCCCGCGCGAACGGCGGCGCCCGCGTCGGGGCGTGGACGCGGCGGCGCAGCGGCGGCAACCGCTTCGCGCTGCGACTGTTGCGCGGCGTGCGTTCAGATCGCGCTCGGGGTGCATCCGGATTTCGTTTATGTTGCACGCCAGCCTAATCGGAGCGACCTGCTGATCGAGCAGGTGCGCGATTTGATCGAGCGTCTCGGCGTGCGGCCGGCGCGCGGGCCGCGCCGGATCGCGATCGTCGATGATGCCGAGACCCTGAACCTGCCGGCGCAAAACGCCCTGCTGAAGACGCTCGAGGAGCCGCCCGGCCATACCATGATGATCCTGGTGACGAGCAGCGAGCGCGCCTTGCTCGACACCGTGCGCTCGCGCCTGCGGCCGGTGCGATTTGGTCCGCTGAGCGTGGCGGAAATCGCCGCAGTGCTGGTCTCCCACGCGAAACTCGAAGCGGAGCGGGCTAACGCGATCGCGCCGCTGGCCCGCGGCAGCATTTCACGCGCGTTGGCTCTGGCGCAGGGTGAGGAACCTCCGGTCAAGGAATTGATCGATGCGCTGGGCCGCGCCAAAACGCTCGATTTTGCCGGCGCGCAAAACCTGGCGCAGGAGTTCTTCGGTGCGCGCGATCAGGCGGTCGAAAATTTCGAGCTAATCGCGCGGTTGCTCGAGGAAATGCTATGCTTCAAATTGCTCGGGTCGGAGCTTATCGCGCCGGCTCCGGAAGCTGCCGCGGCGATGGCTGAGATTGCCGCTCGCAGCGACGCCGCCGCGCTGGCGCAGGTGGCGGTTACGGCGCTGGCGGCAGCCGTCGCGGTTGACGAGATGGCGAATTCCAGACTCCAGGCCGAGCAATTCTGGATCGGCGCGGGACGAGCGCTGCGGGGAGAATAGTGGCCGGCGAAATCGATCCCTTCGAAACCAGTGCGGACCAGCCCAAGATTGTCGCCGTCAGCCTGCAGCACGCCGGCCATCTCTACAACTATCTCGCGGGCGGACTGACGCTTAGGCGCGGCGACCGCGTGCTGGTCGAAGGCGAAGCCGGAACCCGCCTCGGCACCATCGAAGTCGAACCGCATGAACCGGCGCAGACGCTCGACCTCGCCGCGATGCGCCCGGTGGTGCGGCTTGCGCAGGACAGTGACCTGCGGGTCGAAGAGGACACCCTCACCCGTGAACATCATGCGCAGCGCCTGTGCGTCACGCGCATCCGCGAACGCGACCTGTCGATGAAACTGGTGACGGTCGATTATACCTACGACGGGCGCAAGGCGATTTTTTACTTCACCGCGGAGAACCGCGTTGATTTCCGCGACCTGGTGCGCGACCTGGCCAACACGCTGCGCGTGCGGGTCGAGATGAAGCAGATCGGTGCGCGCGACGAGAGCAAGGTGGCTGGCGGCATCGGGCCATGCGGGCGCGAGCTGTGCTGCTCGTCGTGGCTGCGCGATTTCGAAGCGGTCACGGTCAAGATGGCACGCGAGCAGGGGCTGGCGCTCAATCCGTCGCGGCTGGCGGGCATGTGCGGAAGGCTCAAGTGCTGCCTGCGCTACGAGTACGCGACCTACGTTGAACTCAAGCGCGCGCTGCCCAACCTTGGCCGGCGCGTCGAATCGGTCCAGGGCAGCGGCAAAGTCATCCGCCAGAACATTCTTAAGCAGACGGTGCTGATCCAGCGTGAGGAAGACGGCGGCGTGGTCGAGGCGACGCTCGCTGATTTGGTCGACGCGCGACCCGCGAAGTCCTGAATCCAATCGGGCTGCCGCGCGACCTGACTAAGTGGCGCGAATCGTAGTAAGAAATTGACCAAGAATTTAAGGATGTCCGACCGCATTCACATCACCACCGCGATCTTTTACAGCAACGGCACTCCGCACGTCGGCAGCGCCTACGAAGCGTTGGCGGCGGACGTCTTTGCGCGATGCCAGCGGCGCCGGCGCGGGCGTGAAAACGTCACGTTCCTGAGCGGCACCGACGAGCACGGCGACAAGATCCGGCGCGCCGCGATCGCCGAGGGGCTCGCGCCGAAAGCCTACACCGACAAGATGTCGGTGCTGTTCCGCGACGCCTTCAAGGGGCTTAACGTCGATCTCGACTACTGGGTGCGGACCACCGACGCGGTGCACGAGAAGTTCGTCCAGCAGATGCTGGTCGCCACGCGCGCCAAGGGCAATATCGAATTCAAGGAGTACGAGGGGCTCTATTGCGTCGGCTGCGAACGCTTCTACACCGAGAAGGAATTGCAGCAGCCGGGCAGCCTGTGCCCAACGCACAACGCGCCGGTCGAGCTGATCAAGGAGAGCAATTATTTCCTTAAGATCGACCAGTTTCGCGAGCAGGTGATCGAGAAAATCAAGCGCGACGAAATCCTGATTCGCCCCGAGCGCTACAAGAACGAGGCGCTCAACATGCTCGCCGAACCGCTCAGCGACCTCTGCATCTCGCGTCCCAAGGCGCGCATGGATTGGGGTATCGAGCTGCCGTTCGACGACAAGTACGTCACCTACGTCTGGTACGACGCCTTCTGGGCCTACGTCAGTGAGCCGGCCAGCCGGCTCGGCCTCGACGCCTTCATGCGCGACCGCTGGCCGCATACCGAACACTTCATTGGCAAGGACATTCTGAAGACGCACGCGGTCTACTGGCCGGCAATTCTGCTGGCGGCCGGGCTGCCGCTGTTCAGGAGCCTCAACGTTCACGGATGGCTCAATTTCGGCGGCTCGCGGATGTCGAAAAGCTCGGGCAACGTGCGCGATCCGGTCACCTACGAGCAGGCCTTCGGGCCCGACGTGCTGCGCTACTTCGTGATGCGTGAAGTGGTCTATGGACTCGACGGCGATTTCTCCGAGGAACGGCTGACCGAGCGATACAACGCGGATTTGGCTAACGATCTCGGCAACGTCGTCAGCCGCGTGCTCGCGATGGCGCAGCGCTACTTCAACGGCGAAGTCTCGCTCTCGCCCAAACTTGAAAAGGCCGCGACGGCCACCGACTTAATCGGATCAGCCGAGCACAAACTCTACTCGTGTTTCGGCGAAGACGGGAAAGCGTTGGCGCTTGAAGTCGGTGCGGCCGTTGATGATCTGGACTTCAAAGGCGCGCTTGAAAATATCTGGCAGACGCTCGACGCGGCCAACAAGTACATTGTCGCGACCGCCCCGTTCAGTCTCGCCAAGGATCCCGCGAAGCTGCCGCAGGTCGCGCAGATTCTCGCCAACCTGCTCGAAACGATCCGCGTGGTCGCCGATGCGCTCGAACCGTTCATGCCGGTCACGACGCGGAAGATCTTCGAGCTGCTCAAGGTCGATGAGGCGACGGCGCGCAAGCCCTACGGCGAAGGGTTGAAGCCGGGGCATAAGGTGAATCCGCCGCTCCCATTGTTTCCGCGCCGCGAAAAGCTAACGTCAACCTGAATCGCAATTTGCCGCTCGAAATCGTCTCGAATTAATTCCGCGAGTAAATCTCCAATTGAATCTGCAACCGAATCTAGTCGATACGCATTGTCATCTCGCCGACCCCAAGTTGCGCGGCGATCTTGCCGCGATCCTCGAGCGCGCGCGGGCAGCCGGAGTGCGCTTGATAGTTGCGGTCGGGGCGATTGAATCGATTCAAACCGATCGCGAGACCGTCGCAATCGCCGAGCGTAACGCGGACGTCTATGCGGTCGTGGGCGTGCATCCGCATGACGCGAAGGACTGTGACGATGAGCGCATCGCGCAATTGCGCGACCTCGCGGGTTCGCCCCGAGTGGTCGCGATTGGCGAGACCGGTCTCGATTTCCATTACATGCATTCGCCGGTCGAGGCGCAGGAGGCCGCGCTGCGCCGCCAGCTCGAACTCGCGGCCGAGGTGAATCGCCCGATCGTGATTCATTGCCGCGACGCCGAGGCGCGGCTGGCCGCGATTGTGCGCGAAGTCGGGATGCCGCCGCGCGGCGGGGTGATTCATTGCTTCACGAGCGACGCGGCGGCGGCGCGTGAATTCCTTGCGCTCGGTTTTCACATTTCGTTTTCGGGAATCGTGACCTTCAAGAGCGCCGCGACGCTGCGCGAAGCCGCCCGGATTGTCCCCGATGAGCGCCTGCTGGCGGAAACCGACGCGCCGTATCTCGCGCCGGAGCCCTACCGCGGCAAGGTAAACGAACCCGCCTTCGTCGCGCGCACGTTCGAGGTGCTCGCGCGATTGCGCAATTGCGATCGCGACGCGATGGCCGCGCAAATTGCGGCGAACGCGGCACGTTTATTTCATCTTTGAAATCGCGCCAGCCCAAGCGACCTCGCGAGGATTGCAAATCGCGTTGGCCTGAGCCGTGCCGCCTATCGTATCGGCGAGCCGCCGAACAGATATGGATGGAACAGCACCAGCACCACGCCCATCGCGAGGCCGATACCGATTGCAGTCCAAGGCGTATCGGCTGCGGTCCAGCGCTGTCGCCGGCTGATCAGTGCCGCGCCCGGGAAGAATGACGTGCTCTTGACGAGGCGACGATAGTTCTCGCCCACCTCGAGCAATTTGCGGCGATCCTGACTGATGCCGCCGAGAATTCCCAGCGCCGGAAACGCGCCGAAGAAAATCAGGTCGCCGGCCCATCCGTTCATCAGCATGTGCGCGAAGCCAAAGAGGCTGAACCCGACAAATGCGGGATGACGGGTGAGCTTAAGCACGCCCTTTGTGCCGCCGGCGTTGTTGTCCGCGGGAGCGACCATCGAACTCGGGGCCGGTTTGATGACACCAGCTACCAGGATGATTAGTGCCGCGAACATCATCAGCCATGTGAGTAAGCGCGCCGGTTCGCTGTCCCGCAGGTACCAGAGCATCGCGCCCGCATGCTTGTGATGCGCGAAGACGATTATCATCGCAGTCAGCGTCGCAATCGCGGCCAGCGAATAGACGCCGCGATAAGCCTGAGCCCCGATTGCTTCGATCAATCGCGGCCGGACACCTTGGGATGAGATCAAAAGATGAATTCCGACGAAAAGCGACGACCACATTGCGATTTCGATTACCGGTTTCATAAGCGGCTCTCCCGAGACTGCGTTATCCGCGCCATTCTACACGCGCAGTCCTCCGGGCGGTGCTTTAGCGCCAAGTCCATCCGGCGGCAACTCGACTCTCCATCGCGCTTTCACATTCGCGATGGACGCGGGGTTATAGCCGGTCGGGAGGACAAGACGATGTTTCCATCAAGCGCGACAATAGGTTTGGGACTGGCGATCACCGCGGTGTTGGCGATTATCGACTGGTACGTTTGGCGCACGGTGCCGGAGTTGCCATATCCGCTCAAGGCAGTGGAGCCTCAGAGGACCGCGGATCGGGAGGCAAGCGGCTTCAAAGAGGTTGCGTAGCGGAGATGGAGACCCTATTGATGCGGACAGAAAGCCCGAACGGTCGCGGCAGCCCGACGCCGCAACCGAGAGAGATGAGCCCGCCGGATGCATTTGAGCTGCCGCCGCCCTTCGATGAGGCGGTCGCGCGCCATGAACGCGAGCTGATGCGTTTTCTATTGCGCACGACACGCGACCAGGATGACGCGCTCGATCTATTCCAGGAGACCTGGCTGCGCGCGTATCGGGCGTGGCCCAAGCTCGAATCAGCCGCGGGCCTGCGGCCGTGGCTGTACCGTATCGCGACCAATCTGTGCCTGAACCGGGCGCGCGATCGGATTCGGCGGGCGCGCGTGATTGGCGACGAAGAACTCGATCTCGCCAGCGTGCCGGGTAGTTCCGACGGTGCGCATGAAGGTGTGCTTGATCTGAAAGCGATGATTTCGCGTCTGCCGCAAAATCAGCGCGAAGCCCTGGTAATGCGGAAATTCGGCGGACTCGAGTATGCGGAGATCGCCGCTGCACTCGGCTGTTCATCGGACAGCGCGCGTGCCGGTGTATACCAGGCGCTCAAGAAACTAAAAGTGGCGGCGGAGTTATAGGCCATGAAGAAATTGCGAAACCCTGACGAATTCGATCCCGCGTCGGACGCAGCGACGGACGCCGCGATCGAAAATATCCTGCACATCGCGCGTAAACGGCTGGCCCGCGCGCTCGCACCGATCCGACGGCCGGTCGCGCGCATCGGCATCATAGAGTCGCCGCTTGGACGGCTGCTCGCGGCTGAGAGTCCGCGCGGCCTGGTCGCGCTCACCTACCTCGATACGAGCGACGGCAAAGCGACGATCGCGGCTTTGAAGCAGAAGTTCGATCTCGTCGATGACCCCGAAACTGCGGTGCGGATCGGCGCCGAGATCGAGCGGTATCTCGCGGGCGACCAAGAGGCGATCGCATATCGGCCGATCGATTTGAGCCTGGTGGCGAGCGCATTCCAGCGCCGCGCGCTGACGCGATTGCGCGACGTACCGCCGGGGGCGGTCGTCACTTACCAGGGGCTCGCGGCCGCGATCGGATCGCCGTCGAGCCAGCGTGCGGTCGGCACCACGATGGCGTCAAATCCTTTGCCGCTCTATGTCCCGTGCCATCGCGTGATCAAATCCGACGGCACGATTGGAAATTACGGTGGCGGCGTAGCGCGCAAGCTCAAGCTGCTGCGGGCGGAGGGCTTCGCGGTCGATCGCGGCGATCGCATTGGGCCGCAAGCGGTCTACGGCCATTGGCAATCGCGAATCTTCTGCCGGCCAACCTGTTCGGCGGTGCGGCGGGCCGAGCGCAAAAAGTGGATTATCTTCACGGATTCCGCGCGCGCCCAGGGTGTCGGGATGCGCGCCTGCAAGCTCTGTCATCCGGCGTAGTAGGCGGCAGTTTTCCTCTAACCGCGAGGGAACAAAAAAACGGGGACGCCCGCATAAGGGCGTCCCCGCCATACTCGGAAAATGACGTCAGATCATTCCGTATTCTGCTGACTTTGCAGACTTTCGATCTGACGGCGCTGGGCTTCGATCTCGCCCTGCTGCTGCTGCAACTGGCTCTGGGTCTGCTCGTTCTGAACCTGCTGGTTCTGCAATTCGTTGCCGACCGCGTACCCGCCAACCGCGCCAAGGCCGCCGCCGATCGCCGCACCCGCGCCCGGATGGCCGACGGCCGCGCCGACTATCGCACCGGTACCCGCGCCAAGGACGGCGCCGACGCCCGTGCCTTTTTCACGCTCAGTGAGCGGTTGCCCCGAACATCCGCCAAGGAAGAGCACAACCGCGAGTGCAATTCCGGCGGTCGCAATCCAACCTTTGCGCATAAAAGATACCTCCTGATCGATCGATCTCATCTACATCACCCGACTGCCTCGAATGCATTTCGGACAGCACTAGAGCGCTCTTCACCTATTTACCGACGACGCAGAGTCCAAATCGTTTCAGCCTCCGGCATCGTCCAGCTCGCACCACCGCAATTACCTCATTCGGTCTCATTCGACTGCTGCCGAACATCCTCCGACGAACAGCACCGCGGCCAAAGCGGCCGCAACGATTCCAAGTTTGCGATTACGCATTGGTACTTCCACCGCTATTCAGTGCTTTGAACCTGCTGCAACTGCTGAATTTCCCGGCGCTGCAGCTCAATCTGCTGCTGTTGCGAAACGATCGCGCGGCGGTTTTCGTAGTTCATGGTTTGCTGCTGCTCCAACTCGTGGCCGACCGCGTAGCCGCCTACACCACCAATGCCCGCGCCGATAAACGTTCCGGCCACGGGATGATGGACCGCAGCGCCGACAATGGCGCCCGTGCCCGCGCCCAGCAGCGCGCCCACGCCAGTGCCCTTTTGGGTCTCGGTAAACTGCGCCGACGCCACCGCTGGAAACGCGGCCAGCGCGCCGACGAAGGCAACTGTTGCCACCCAGTTCGTTCGCATTGGATCAATCCTCCCCACTCACCGGTTTTCTGAGGGCCGTGCATTCACCCTATCTGCCGGTGGCCTTTGGACCAACAGCAGAATCCGGTTCGATCCGCCCACCGAAGAGGAAGGAGCAGGTTCCATGCCGAGGCTCGGTGGATAGCTAAGGCTGAAATAACATCTATTAGCTGTAACTAGATTAGCTTTGGAAGCGACTTGAACATGGTAATCGACGCTTTCGTACAATCGTCGGTGAAAGGAACCGATTGCCTTCTTAAAGGCGCTCGGGAATCGCGGATCGCGTCATCCCATTTGGGGTTGAGCAAGGCGCGCTGGCGCATTGGAGCGCAGACCGAGGTCCGTCAGCCCATGAGCACGGTAATCCAACGAAGCGGAGCTTCGGGCAGAGGCTCAGCGCCTACGGCAAAATCGCGAAAATTCGCGTCGGGGCGCCAGTGCCCTTGCCGATCTTCATAGGAATGCAGAAGAGGGTCGCGCCGGTTGGCGGCAGTTTGTCCGCATGGGCGAGGTTCTCGAAGGCGGGCTTGTTGGCACCGAGCCAATGGCGATGCACCGGAAACTCCTTGGAGTTGCCTGGATCGATGCTCGCCGTGTCGATCGCGATCGCAATGACCTTGCGATGCTGGAGCAGGAAGTCGATGGCCTCGGCAGAAAATCCGGGGAACCTGAGATGGGGGACATTGCCGGGCAGATCGGTTCCGAGATAGCTTTTTTTGTCAGGCCAGAAGCGGCCCCACCCGGAACGCGCGACGACGATTGCACCATCAGGAACCTGGCCGTGCGCGACCTCCCACCGATGGATGTCATCGACGGTGAGCATCGCGTCCGGGTCGCGGGCGGTGCGCGCCGAGAAATCGATCACCGCGGCGGGACCGACCATCGCGGCGAGCGGGACCTGATCAACGGTCATCCCGTCGCGGTTGAAATGCACTGGGGCGTCCATGTGGGTGCCGCCGTGCTCGGGTGCGGCGTATTTTGCGGCGGTGTAGAAATAACCGCCGGGTTGCTCGATGCCGTAATGCTCGAACTCGTGCGTGAAGGGATGCTCGGTCGGCCAGTAGATCGTGCTGGCGTCGAACGGGTAGGTGAGGTCGACGATTTTCGCCGGGTCGATTGATGCAGCTGAGGCACCTGCCGCGAAGGCCGATTTCACGACGCAGACGATCGCCAGCAGACCGAACGCAACTGCATGCAGCTTCAAGTCGAACCCTCCCGATTGCAACCTTCGATCACGTTCCGAGGCGCGCAGACGCGACCCGCGCTACCATCCAATCGCCTGCGCCGGCATCACCACGGCCATCTGTCCGCGCGGATCGGCGCCACCCTGGAGCAAGCGCCGCGCCGGGTCGAAGCGGATGCCGAGCACGTGGCCTTCGCACCACGGTGGACGGGCTTCGACCTGATGGCCGCGCGCGACCAATTCGGCGCGCACGCTTTGATCGATACGGTCCTCGACGCGGAGCACGCCTGGGCGCGCGTTATGCGGATAGAAGGTGGACGGGAAATGCGCGCTCGAGAATCGTGGCGCTTCGATGGCCTCCTGCACGTCCATGCCGAAGTCGATCAGGTTGAGAAAGAATTGCAGTGTCCATTGATCCTGCTGGTCGCCGCCGGGCGTGCCGAAGGAGAGCAACGGATCGCCGTTGCGGGTCGCGAGCGAAGGGGTCAGGGTCGTGCGCGGGCGCTTGCCGGGTTGCAGGGCATTGGCGTGGTGTTCGTCGAGAAAAAAGGTCTGCATCCGCGAGCCCAGCGGAAAGCCGAGCGTGTCGATGACGGGCGAGCTCGGAATCCATCCGCCGCTGGCGGTGACGGCGATCATATTGCCGCGGCCGTCGGCTGCCGTGACGTGGATCGTGCCGGGGCCCCAGGAGCGCGCGTCGGCGCCGTTGGTGTTGAGCAGCGCGCGCATCGCGAGCGGATCGCCGGGCCGCTGTTCCATCGAGGCGCGTCGCGGATCGATCAGCGTGCGGCGCAGCTCGGAGTAGCGCTGGGAGAGCAGGCCGTCGAGCGGGACGGGCGTGAATTCGGGATCGGCGTAGTATTGCTCGCGGTCGGCGAAGGCGAGTTTCGCGGCCTCGACCAGGTGATGGATGTAGTCGGCGGAGTTGTGGCCCATCGCCGCGAGATCGAAGCCCTCGAGGAGGCGCAATTGCTGGAGGAAGACCGGCCCCTGCGACCACGGCTGACATTTATGGACGGTGACGCCGCGGTAATCCGCGCTGACGGGCGCCTCGATCTTGGTGCCGAAAGCGGCGAGGTCGCCGGCGGCGAGCAGGCCGCCGTTGGCGTCGGACCAGTTCACGATGTCACGAGCGATATCGCCGCGATAGAAACGATCGCGGGCCGCGTCGATCGCGGCCTCGCGTCCCCGATTGCGCGCGCCGGCCTCGGCGTCCACTAGCCGCCGAAAAAAACTCGCCAGGGCGGGATTTCGGATGAGGTCGCCGGTATGCGGCAGTTCGCCGCCAGGCATGTAGATGGCGGCGCTGGTCGGCCATTTTTCGCGAAATTTCTTGGCGTTGAAGCGAATCGACGCGGTACCGATAAGTCCGGACAGGTCCTGGGGAGTTTCGCCGTCGCCGGCCAGACCCGGATGCATCGGGATGCCGTCTTCGCACAGCGCCATCGCGGGCCCGGCCACTTCCGCCAGCGGCATCGTCCCGAATTCCCGCAGCGCCACGGCGAGCGCGTCGAAGGCCGCGGGAACGCCGGCGGCGAGCAGACCCTCGGGCGGGATGAGTTTAAGATCGAGCCCGCGGTAATGATCGATGGTGGCGCGCGCGGGTGCGGTCATGTTGCCGTTGATCGCGACTACGCGGCGCGCACTTGCCAGATAAATGAGCATCGGCGCTTCGCCGCCAATCGTATGCATGTGCGGATTCACCACGCCTTCGACCAGCGTGGCGGCCACGGCGGCGTCAATCGCGTTGCCGCCTTTTGCGAAAATGCGTGCGCCGGCCGCCGCCGACAAGTAATGCTCGGTGGCGACCATCGCCTCGCGGCCCATTATCAGTGGATACCAGGTAGTCATGTGCGTCACCCGTCCTGACGATGAAAGCGGCTGGGAAAACGGTCTTCGCCGGCGATTATCCCGATTCGTATGGTCATCGTATGTAATCGTGTACCAGACCGTGCGCGCGATAGCACGGGCAGGTTTCGTTTAATGCGCAAAATTTGGGCAAAATGGGAAAGCGCAGCGTCCACCTGAATGTGGCGGCCGATGGACAATTGGATAAAGCAGCAAATAGCGTCTAACTATCGGGCCCACAAATTGCTAATATCAAAAGTAGGTGGTTGGCGTTAGGTCTGAATTCGCTGGTGGCTGGGAAAGGCGGTTGGATTATGGAAACAATAAGCCCTGAATCACTTGTGGGTCGTCATTGCCGGTTGCTGCGTGCGGTGCGCGATAATCAAGGGCGCAATCGCTTCACCGAGCAGCCGTTAATCGTGCGCGAGGTCGATAACCTGGGCCGGCACATGTTGCTGGTGCAATTCGACGACGGCAGCACAACTTTTCTGTTCCCGACCGAAGTCACCGTGCAGAATTAGCACTTCGGGGCACGTCGGCATTTCGCGCGAAGGTCGGCCGCTCAGGCGGGGATCGGCGTGGCGGTTGAGAGCGGCGCAGATCGATGCGCGGGCGGTTAGCTGACGCGTCGATGGCGTCGATGGCGTCGATGGCGTCGTGGCGGCATTTTTTTGGCTGTCGCCGGATTTGCTCTAATCTTCGTTTCCGAAAATCGGAAAATTATTTCATCACCGTCGCTTGAGGTGTCGGAGGCGATGCCGATCGACGAATTCGTCGCGATGCTCAAAGAGGACGAAACTCAGACTTAGCGGGCATCGCGCAGGAATTCGCGTGTGAGATGGAGCGCGGCGATGGTTTTTGCGTCGAAGATCTCGCCGCGACGGATCATCATCAGCGCTTCGTCCAACGGTACGGGCTCGACGTTGATGACCTCATCATGATCGAGCTCGCGGTCGGCGCCGGCCAGATCGCGCGCGAGGAACAGCGTGATGCGTTCGTCGCAAAAACTTGGAATCGTGACGATCGTGCCAAGCTGATCCCATTGACCTGCGATCAGCCCCGCCTCCTCCCGTAATTCGCGCTCGGCACACGCGCGCGGCGTCTCGCCGGCGTTGATACAGCCAGCGGGTATCTCCTTGAGCCAGCCGCCGACAGCGTGACGGTATTGCGTGAGCAAGAAGATGGCGCCGTTGGCGTCGATCGCGACGATCGCACTCGCACCGGGATGGCGAATGACGGCGAGATCGACGGTGACGCCGTTGGGCAGCGCGGCGCTCTCGACGCCGAGATCGACGACGCCAAGCTTCAGGACGGGGCGGCGGTTGTGGGCCATATAGCGGATAAGAATACGCCGGACGAGCTTGCGAGCCGAGCACGCTTCGCGTTGCCCGCGCGTGAATGACGACGTAAGCTACGGGCGGTCGCGGCCGCTATTATGCCGTCCGCAAGATTTCAGGAGGATTGCAGTAAATGGTTCGTGTGCGCTCTCTGATAACGCTCTCGGCGGCGATCGCTGTGATGTTCATCGTGTCCGGATGCGAAGGGCAACCGACCAAAGCGCGGGGCGACAACACGGCCCTGATGCTGATCGGTTATCAGGGCGACTACCTGGAAGCGGACGGGCGCCTGCCGGTCGCACAGGATCAGGTCGCGCCGATGATCGAGGCGACCAAGACGATCGTCGATGCGGCGCGCAAGAACGCGGTCGGCGTCTTCTACATTCGCGATGAATCAAGTCCGTTCACGTTCATCAGCAATCATTATCGCAATCAGGCGACGCAGAGGCTGTGGGGCGGTTCGCAGTTAGACGAGCGCGCCGACGTATTTGCGGGACCGGATTTCGCCAAGATGCACCGCGACGCTTTCAGCAATTCCGCGCTCGAGCCGTGGCTCAACGAGCAGAACGCTGGGCGGCTGGTAGTCGGCGGCGCCTACGTCGAACGATCGGTGCTGGCGAGCGTGAAAACCGCCCTGCGGCTTGGCTACAAGGTGACGGTGGTAAGTGACGCGGTCGCCGGAAAATCCGCGCAGTGGCGTGATCAGGCGCTGAAGTCGCTCAAGGATGCGGGCGCGAATCTCGAGACCAGTCAGCAGGTCGCGTCCGAGCTGAAGCCCAACGCGACCCTGGGACTGATCGGCCCGCTGACTGGAGCGTGGTGGCTGCTCCCGGCCGCGCCCAAGGAAGAACCGAAGTAAAGAGGCGGCGCTGGAAGAGCGAGCAAGCGGCGGTGAAACCTTTGAAAGGTTTCAAGCGGCCTCCACGGCCGTAAACAACTCACGAACGCTCAGCGCTTGAGCTTCGCCAGCATCGCGGCAATTCGGTCGAAGGCCGCGTTGAGATTTTCGAGCGAGGTCGCATAGGAAAGCCGCACGTGATGCGGCGCGCCGAAATCGTTGCCGCCGACGAGTGCGACGTGGGCCTCGCTCAGGACCAGATCGGCAAACGAATTACCGTCGCTGATGGTCTTGCCGGCGAGGCTCATCCCAATCAGTTCCGAAATATTCGGGAAGACATAGAAGGCGCCGCTCGGCACGTTGGGCAGCTTGAAGCCGGGCAGTTTGCGCACGCGCTCGACCACCAGTTCCCGGCGGCGGCGGAACTCCGCCATCATCGTTTTGATTTCGTCCTGCGGACCGGTCAGCGCCTCAATCGCGGCCGCCTGTGTGATCGAATTTGGATTACCGCTATTTTGACCCTGCAGGCGCGCGGCCGCGGCGATTACTTCCTTGGGGCCGGCAGCGAAACCGATGCGCCATCCAGTCATCGCGTAGGCTTTCGACAGTGAGTTGAGTGCGAAGCCCTTGGCCTTGAGCCGCGGCTCAATCTGGAAGATGTGAGGTACCGCACCGTCGTAAACGATGTGCTCGTAAACGTCGTCGGAGAGCACCCACAGGTCGGCCTCGAGCAGAATTTTCGCGAGCTCGCCGAGCTGGCTGGCCGAGTACACGGCGCCGGTCGGATTCGAGGGCGAATTCAGGATGATGCCGCGGGTGCGCGGAGTAATCGCGCGGCGCAGGCGCTCGGGGTCGAGGATGAAGCCGGCGTCCTCGGGACATTCGACCAGCTTGGCCTCGGCGCCCGCGAGATTCACCATCGCAACGAAGCTGACCCACGCGGGCGTAGGGATAATGACCTCGTCGCCTTCGTCGAAGAGCGCCGCGATGACGTTGGCCTCGGCCTGTTTGCCGCCGGCCGACGCCATGATCTCGGTGATGTCGTAATCCAGGCCGTTCTCGCGCTTGAGTTTGAGCTTGATTGCCTCCTTGAGGTCGCGGGTGCCGGTGACCGGCGTGTACTTGGTCTGCCCGGCGTCGAGTGCGCGGCGGGCGGCATTCTTGATGCGTTCGGGGGTGTCAAAGTCGGGCTCGCCGGCGGCCAGCGAGATGACGTCGACGCCGGCGGCCTTGAGCTCGGTGGCGCGGGTTTCAGCGGCCATCGTGGCGGACGGTTTGAGCGCGGCGATTCGGCGATTGAGCTTGATCATTGTGATCCCACTTCCGGCGCCGTTAATGAGGGACGCCCGAGCGGTCGATTTTAGCGGTCACGCGCGCCTGGCGAAACCTCGCGCCCGAATTTGAAGAGCGAGAAAGAGCCATGAAACCTTTGAAAGGTTTCAAACTTCCCACAGTAAATAGAGCAAACGGGGTCTTGCGGGCGCCTTCGTTGAGACCTTTCGCGAGCGCGTAAGCGCGAGGTTCGGCAGTTCGGTAGAATGGTCGCATGCCCCATCTATCTGCGACACTGGAAGTCCTCGACTTCGACACCAGAAACTGGCTTATCGAGGAGCACCGCACGACGTTCGTGCATTTCCGAAGTATGCTGTGCAGGCATACCGACGCATTAGTGTTCGAAGTTCCCTTCATTCTCTGCGAGAGTTGCTTCGGGGCGAAAGTGGACGGAATTTGTGTGACGTATCGCGGGCCAGACGTTCTGCCAGAGAGCTGGCAATCGGATTTGGCCAACATTCTCGACGACGACATCGCAGAGTGGATTGCTCAGGAGTGCAATTCCCCGCGATGTAGCTCGTGTTTCCGAAATCTGCACGGCGAGGCTTTGTATGTCGAAACGGTTACGCTAGCGGAGCGACTCGGCATCTCGGACGAGACGAGTAGGACCAATCCATCCGAAAGACGCGGTGACGAGGTTCGCAGGCTCTATGGGCGACAGTGCTTTGGGTGCGGAGCGAAACGTACGGAAATTGACCACATCGACCCTAGGAGTAACGGAGGCAAGGCAGATTTTGAAAACCTGCAACCGTTATGCAGGAAGTGTAACAATGCCAAGCGCGACCAACTTCCAGGCAGAATCATAATCGTCCGTGATCCCTGGTCCAATCAGAATTAGACAAGTGCATGGGCGGGAACGATATTTACAAGTGTTCCCGAACGGGTGCGGGCTCAGGGGGAGAGGCTGGGACCCACTCCACCGAACCAGCTGATGAAATCACATCGCGGCTCGAAATCGACAGCCCCCTGGTTGCTGTACAAGGCAGATAGCGCCCCAGGTTCATCCGCATTCGCCTTGCATGCTGGGGAATCCTTCACGCTGATGACGCTCTCTTTGAGTGACCAGAATATTCCGTCCTTACTAGTCAACTCAAATACTATGATGGCCCGACAAAAATCTAAGGTCTGAATCTCGTCACTCAGCCATCTTCCTTTCCCCAACTTTCTGAACTTCGTTGAGAAGGTTTTCAGGCTGCCCTGACAAGTTCGGAAACTTTTATCCAACTCAACTTTCATCTCTTTGGCGCTGTCGGATTCGGCAGCGAAGAGCTGTCGATAGTATGCCCGCATTTTTGGTCCCGCAGATGGGTTATTCAACAGAGCCGCCTTCTCTTTCGCATCCGTGACATGGGGGTTGTGTTTCAAAGCTGCTCTATCTTTCTCCGTGAGGAATGGCCGGTGGTTTCGCAGATCATCCAAGCATTCCCGATTTGCTGCCAAATCTTGTTTCAATCGCTCAACATCCTCCACGCCTTCTTGAAGCAGCTTTTCCTCTTTCGGAATCAATTGGTTCAGTTCCGTTGTTAGACGAATGGCAAGAGCGGCGTTCGGTCGTTCTTCATATTCGAACGTATCTAAAGTAGTTTGTGTGGCCTCGTCTATTTGCCGAGAAGGCTCAGCGATTTCAAGGTGAACGAAGTTGCAGCTTATATCGGTCTCGCGACCGTTGAAGGACTGACATTCTCCGGATATGATCTCGCTCTCTTTGCTATCCTGACGATACAATTCGAGGTGGGTTGGCGGCAGGATTCCTTCAGCCAACGCCCTACCGCAGAATGCGGCGAGCAAAAGCATCGCTCTTAGAATGACTCTCACGGCTTCGCTCTACTTCTCAAGCACGCCTGTGAGAATCAAAAGCTCATCAGGCACCAGAACAATCGAGCATGGGTGCGTGCGCAAACATTGAGTAAGTCAGTCGATCTTGAGCTTCACGCGCAGGCGGTTCATCACATTCTCAGGGACCAATTCCGGCAGCCGTTTGCCGTAACCGGCGACTTCCTTGATCAGGCGCGACGCGGTGAAAAAGAGCTTCGGGTTGGCGAACAGGAAAACCGTCTCGATGGTGCCGATCATCTGCTTGTTCATCTGCGCCATCTGCAGTTCGTAGTCGAAATCGGTGACCGCGCGCAGGCTCCGGATGATGACGCCGGCGCCGATGCGTTCGGCATAATCGACCGAGAGCCCGCTGAACTTGTCGACGCGCGCGCGCGGCTCGAGGTCCTTGATGCAGTCGTGGATCATCTCGACCCGTTCATCCGGCGTGAACAGCGCGGAGTCCTTGTGCGGATTGTAGGCGACGGCGACGATGACCTCGTCGAAGATCGTCACGCTGCGGCGGATGATATCTATATGGCCGTTGTGGATCGGGTCGAAGCTGCCCGGGTAGATGGCGATGGACTTGGTGTGTTCCTTCGGTTTGTTGTACATGCCGACCCGTCCCGCTCATTTCATCGCGGCGGCTGTTGAAAGCGCCGGTAAAGGGCGATGCGATGATCGCCGAGAGTTGCTTCATTTACACGTTCCAGCCCTGTTGGTGCCAATGCCGGCGCGCGTCCTGCCTGACGCACGACCGCCAACCCCCGCGGAAGCATTAGCTCCTTCTCGACGAGTGTCGCGAGCACGGCGGCGCTGAGATCGTTGGCATAGGGCGCATCGACGAAGACCAGGTCGAAGCGTTCGCGCGCCGCACCGAGGTCGGTTAGCGCACGCATCACGTCGGCCGTCAGCATCCGCGCCGCATCGGCGAAGCCGAAGACGCCAAGATTCTTTGCGATCGCGACGGCGGCGGCGCGCGACGAATCGACGAACGTCACATGGGCGGCGCCGCGCGAAAGCGCCTCGAGCCCGAGCGATCCGCTGCCCGCATACAGATCGAGCACTCGGGCACCGGTCAGGTCGAAACGGGCGTCGATGCGCGAGAAGATCGATGCTCGGATGCGGGCGGTCGCAGGCCGCGTTTTGAGACCGCGCGGCGCGCTGATGCGGCGCCCATGGGCATTGCCGGCGATCACGCGCATCGCAGCCGCAGCCTCCGTCGCCGGTTGGTCCGAACGATGGGATGTTCTACCGATAACATGCCCGTAACCGACTCCAGCACGCGACTTTTCGGCCGTTGGTAACCACCACCGCCAACCGCGACCCGCGCACTCCGCCTCATGCTCAAGGCTCTAGCGAATTTCGGCGGGTCTCTACAACCGCTCCGGCAACATGCCCGTTGCGGCTGCGGGACCATAGCCCAGTCCCACCGCAAGCCGCAAGTTTGTTGCGCACGCACGCCGTGAAGGGTAAGACTCTGGCGCGCGCTGGGAATTTAGGCTACCTAACATAGGATTTCTCAAACTGGAAAGAATTGGCGCGGCAGAAATGTTGGCGCTCAAGGTTCGTTTATAGTGCCCGAAACTTTCGCCGCTCCGGCCCTCCTCATATCTCCGGCGGCGTTACCAGATAACCGTGATTTCGCGAACCGTTTTGCGGCCCGCCGCATTGGCGTGGTGGCGTTCTCGGACGGCTGCGCCCGCCCCTGCGTTCGCTCCCCGTTGAGCCGGAGCACTCGATTGGCTGCCGGCACGATCTCCGTTACCTCGGTCGAACTCGAGCTATCCTCCAAATCAGGCGAGCGGACATCCCGTGACGATTGAACTGGTGATTGGCGCCGTCAAGGCGATCGTAATCGTCGTCCTGGTGCTCGGCCTGACCACGCTGATGTTGTGGTTCGAGCGCAAGGGCGCCGCGCTGATTCAGGATCGAATCGGCGCCAACCGCGCGGACATTTTCGGCATCGGCAAGCGCTTCGGGCTGCCCAACTTCGGCATCATCAATACGGTGCTGGCCGACCCCATCAAGATGTTCACGAAGGAAGACTTCGTGCCCGACGGCGCCGATCGCTTCCTGCATTGGCTGGCGCCGTTTCTGGCGCTGTTTCCCGTGCTGATAACCTTCGCGGTCGCGCCGATGGGCGATATCCTGCAAATTGGCTCACATACCATCGATCTACAGCCGGCCAACCTCAACGTCGCGGCGCTCTACCTGCTGGCGACTATCGGCATGGGCGTCTATGGCATCGCGCTCGGCGGATGGGCCTCGAACAACCGCTGGGCGCTGCTCGGCGGCATTCGCGCCAGCGCCCAGATGATCTCCTACGAAATCGCCATGAGCCTGGCGATCATCGCGGTGGTCGTCAGCTATGGCACCCTCGACCTCCAGCAGATGTGCCGCCTCCAGGGAGGCGTGTGGTTCGGCTTCATTCCGCGATGGGGGATTCTGCTGCAGCCGGTCTCATTCATAATCCTGCTGATTTCAGGGATGGCCGAGTCCAAGCGCGTCCCGTTCGACCTTCCCGAGGGCGAATCCGAGCTGGTGGCCGGCTACTTCACCGAGTACTCGGGCGGCAAGCAGGCGGTCTTTATGATGACCGACTTCGCCGAAGTGCTGCTGGTCTCGGTGTTGATCGTGACGTTTTTCTTCGGCGGATGGCAGGTGCCGTGGCTCGCGCGCGACGGCTTTCATTTTCCGGGCGGCGGCCATCTGGCGCTGCCGAATCTGGTGGTCGCGCTGCTCGAATTCGTCGCCTTTTGGGTCAAGGTGGTAGTCTTCTGCTGCTTCCAGATATTGATCCGCTGGACCCTGCCACGCTTTCGCTATGACCAGTTGATGCGCCTCGGATGGAAAGGGCTGGTGCCGCTGGGCCTGCTCAATCTGGTCGTGACTGCCTTCGTGGTGGTCGTCGCGGGAGGTAAATGACGATGCCGATCGGGATCTTCATGTTCCTTGCCGCGCTCGCCGTGATTGCGGGCTTTGGCGTTATCATGCAGCGCAACCCAGTCCATTGCGTGCTCGCGCTGGCGCTGGTGCTACTGGACCTGGGCGTCATCTTCATGGGTTTGGGCGCGGTGACGGTCGGCTTCCTGCAGATCATCGTTTACGTCGGCGCGATCATGGTGCTCTTCCTGTTCGTTATCTGGCTGCTGAATATTCAGGCGGATCCGGGAATCGGGCGCCATCTGGGGCTCAAGCTGTTCGGATCGATCGCGGCGGCGGCGATGGCCGCGGAATTCGCCGCGATCATCGTGCGCGCGCCGAAGATCAGCGAGCTGCGCACGCTACCGCCCGATTTCGGCACGGTTGCGGCGCTCGCGCGTTCACTGTTCTCGGATTATCTGGTCGCCTTCGAAGTGACGTCGGTGCTGTTGCTGGCCGCGATCGTCGGTGCGATCGCCCTGGCGCGGAAGGTCTCGGCACCGCTCGCATTAGTCACATCGCCGCCATCGCGGGACGCGAGCGCATCGGCGCCGCAGCCCGATCTGGCCGCGCGGCGGGAGAGCGCCTGACCATGACGCCAATCAGCTACTACCTGGTACTGAGCGCGATCCTGTTCGCCCTCGGGGTCACCGGCGTGCTGATTCGCCGCAACGTGATCGTGATGTTCCTGGCGATTGAACTGATGCTCAACGCGGTCAACCTCACGCTGGTGGCTCTGGGAAGGCGCATCGGCTCAATGGACGGGCAGGTGATCGTATTCTTCGTAATGACAGTGGCGGCGGCCGAGGCCGCGGTCGGTCTTGCGATTATCATCTCGATATTTCGCAACCGCGACACCGTCAACGCCGACGAACTCAATCTGCTGCGCTGGTGAAAAAACTGGTAATCGCTGGCTGACCATGACCCAAGACTTTCCGGCCCTCGGCCTAATCCTGCTGTTCCCCGCCCTCGGCGTGCTGTTCAACCTGTTTTGGGGACGGCGCGCGGGCCGCGCCGCAGTCAACGTCGTCGGCGTCGGCGTGATTTTTCTCGCCTTCGCCGTGACGCTGTGGGGCGCCATCGCGCTGATCGGATTGCCGCCCGGCGCGTCGCTCCAATGCTCACTGTGGCCGTGGATCGCCGCGGGCTCCTTCCACGTCGAATTCGGGCTCCGGCTCGACGCACTTTCGGCTGTGATGACACTGGTGGTTACCGGCGTCGGTGCGCTCATCCATCTATACTCGGTGGGTTACATGGCCGAGGACGAGGATTACGCGCGCTATTTCACCTACCTGAACCTGTTCGCGTTCTCGATGCTGGTGCTGGTGCTGGCGGACAACCTGCTCCAGATGTTCATCGGCTGGGAGGGCGTCGGCCTTTGCTCGTACCTGCTGATCGCCTTTTGGTTCGATAACGCGCAATACGCCTACAACGGTCGCAAGGCCTTCATCGTCAATCGCATCGGCGACCTCGGCTTCCTGGTCGGCATCTTCACGATCGTCGCAGCGCTGGCGCAGCATGGCGTGTGGACACTGAATTTCGCCGCGATGAGCCATCATGCGGTCCTGCTGCAGCCGGTCGCTCTGGCGGCGGCACTCCTGCTGTTTTTCGGCGCGACCGGGAAATCCGCGCAGATTCCGCTCTACGTTTGGCTGCCCGATGCGATGGTCGGTCCGACGCCGGTCAGCGCGTTGATCCATGCCGCGACCATGGTCACGGCGGGCGTTTACATGATCGCGCGGCTCAACTTCCTGTATTTGATGGCGCCGGCGGCGATGGAGGTGGTAGCGACGGTCGGCGCGCTAACCGCATTTTTCGCCGCGACGATCGCGATCGTGCAATCCGATATCAAACGTGTGCTCGCCTATTCGACTATCAGCCAGATTGGCTACATGATGCTCGGTGTCGGCGTCGGCGCGTTTGCCACCGGCATTTTCCACCTGATGACGCACGCCTTCTTCAAGGGACTACTGTTCCTCTGCTCGGGCTCTGTAATTCACGCGCTCCATGGCGAGCAGGACATGAACAAGATGGGTGGGCTGAAGAGCAAGCTGCCGATTACTTACGCCACCATGCTGATCGGGACGCTCGCAATCAGCGCGGTGCCGCCGTTCTCCGGCTATTTCTCGAAGGACCTGATTCTCGAAGGCGCGTTCGCGAGCGGTCACACCTGGCTCTGGCTGGTTGGAGTGTTAACCGCCGGCCTCACGAGCTTTTACATGTTCCGGCTGATCTTCATGACCTTCCACGGCAGGTCGCGCCTGGAGCCCGAGAAGGAACATCACGTCCACGAATCGCCCCCGGTAATGGCTATACCGCTGATTGTGCTGGCCGCATTATCGATTATCGGCGGATGGGTCGGACTACCCGAATGGCTGCTTTGGGGTGACGCGTTCAAGCGGTTCCTCGCGCCGATCTTCACGAATAGAGGCCCGCTCGGGGTGCCCGAGGTGATGATCGATGTGCACCGGTTCTCGGTCAGCATGACGCTGAGCATGATTGCGCTGGCGGCCGGACTGATCGGAATCTTCCTGGCGTGGATGCTCTACATTCAACATCCCGAGTTGCCCGGGCGCATCGCGGACAGAGCGCGCGGCCTGCGCGAACTGCTGTGGCGCAAATACTATGTCGACGAAATCTACGACTTACTGATTTCACGCCCGCTGTTCTGGACGTCAACCCATATACTCAATGATGGCATCGACCGTGGGGTTATCGATGGAATAGTCGATGGCAGCGCGACCGCGGTCGCGGATGGCGGTGAGGCGACGCGGAAAATCGAATCCGGCAACGTGCAGGATTACGCGCTCGTATACCTGATCGGCGCGGTCGCGGTTGCGGGATATTACGTTTACCTGGTGATGCGCTGATGGGCGGCTTTTGGCTAACCATCCTGACCTTCGTCCCGACCCTGGGGGCGTTCGGCGTTCTGATGCAGAGCGACGAGGAGTCGATCTGGCGATCGGCTTTTATCTTTTCGCTGATCCCGCTCGCGATTAGTCTTTACCTCTTTGCCATCTTCGATCCGCATCAGGCGACCTACCAGTTTGTCGAACGCTATCAGTGGATTCCGCAGTTCGGGATTTCCTACCACGTCGGGATGGACGGTATCAGCCTGTTCCTTGTGATACTCACCACGCTGCTCATCTCACTCTCGCTACTGTACTCGGGCGGCGGCGATATCGAGGTGCGCCCGCGCGAGTTCTGCTTCCTGATGCTGGTGCTCGAGACTGGCCTCATCGGTGCGCTGCTTGCGATCGATTTGTTTCTCTTCTATGTGTTCTGGGAAGTGATGCTGGTGCCGATGTACCTGATGATCGGCATCTGGGGCCACGGCCGCAAGATTTACGCGACCTTCAAGTTCGTACTCTTTACGATGCTCGGGTCGCTGCTGATGCTGGTCGCGATTCTGTACCTGGTCGGGGCGGCGCGCGCGCAGATCGGCCATCTCTCCTTCGACCTGCCCGATCTCTACAATGTACCGCTCAGCCGGGTCGAGGCGCGCTGGCTTTTTGCCGGCTTCGCTATCGCCTTCGCGATCAAAGTTCCGATGTGGCCGGTGCATACCTGGCTGCCCGACGCGCACACCGAGGCGCCAACGGCAGGCTCCGTAATGCTGGCGGCCGTTATGCTCAAGATGGGCGCTTATGGTTTCTTGCGCTTCGCGATTCCGCTCTTCCCCGAAGTTGCCATCCAAGCGGTGCCGATCTTCATGGCGCTGGCGGTGATCGGCATCATCTACGGCGCGTTGGTCGCGATGGTGCAGCCCGATCTGAAGCGCATCGTCGCGTATTCGTCGGTGAGCCATCTTGGCTTCGTGATGCTCGGTATCTTCGCGCTCAATCCGCAGGGCCTCGATGGTGCGGTTTACCAGATGCTCAACCACGGCGTCTCCACCGGCGCGCTATTTCTGCTGGTCGGGATGATCTACGTGCGGCGTCATACGCGCGAAGTTTCAGAGTTCGGCGGCCTGTGGAAAACCGTGCCGATGTTCGCGGCAGTGTTCATGGTCGTGATGCTCTCGTCGATCGGTCTGCCGGGCCTCAACGGCTTCGTCGGCGAGTTCCTCATTCTGCTCGGCACTTTTCTCAAGTCTCAGCGGGCAGCGGAGGTCGCGGTCTTTGGCGTGGTGCTCGGCGCGCTCTACATGGTGTGGGCGTATGAGCGCGTGATGTGGGGGCCGATTACGAAGACCGTCAACCAGACCATCAAGGATTTGAGCAAGCGCGAAATCGCCGTGATGGTCCCGCTGATTGCACTGATGCTCCTGATGGGTCTTTATCCGCGACCGCTGCTGAGCCGAATGGAACCGTCGCTCAACTTGCTACTCAATCGCGTCGGGGCCGCACAGGCGCGCCTTGACGCCGCGCATACCCGCGCACATACCCGGACGATCGCGGCGCCGGCTGCGCCGGTGCGGAACCTTGCCGACAAATGAATCAATTCACGCTTGCCGCGGTTAACTTCGCCTGGCTGCCGATTCTGCCGCTCATCGCGGTCACGCTCGGCGCGATGGTCATCATGCTCGTCGGTCCCAGCGTTGACGACGAGGACAGTGCGAGCCTCGGCCTCATCGCGCTGATAACTGTGCTCGCGGCTTTTGTACTGACGCTGTTCACGCTCGGCCAGAATACTCTGTCATTCGGTGGCGCACTGGCTATCGACGATTACGCGGGGTTTTTCGAAATAGTCATATTGGCGGCGGCCGCAGTGACTATCGGGATGTCGCTCGATTACGTTGCCGACGAGCGTATCGCCGGCGCCGAATACTATTCGCTGATACTCTTTGCCGCCCTCGGCATGATGTTGATGGCCGCGGCCGGCGATCTCATCATCATATTTCTCGGCCTCGAAACCATGTCGATCGCGGTTTACGCGCTGGTCGGCTTCCTGCGCCGCGATCCGCGATCGAGCGAGGCTGCGCTCAAGTACTTCCTGCTCGGCGCCTTCTCGACCGGCTTCCTGCTCTATGGCATCGCACTGGTTTACGGCGCCACCGGCACCATCCGGCTCGAACCGGTGGGGGCGGCTGTTGCGGCTGATATGGCGTCGAATCCACTGTTACTGATGGGCCTCGGCCTGATGCTTATCGGTTTCGGCTTCAAGGTCGCCGCGGTGCCATTTCACATGTGGACGCCCGACGCTTACGAGGGCGCGCCGACACCGGTAACGGCCTTCATGGCGGTCGGTGTGAAGCTGGCGGCCTTCGCGGGTTTCCTGCGGATTTTTCTGGTCCATCTGGGCCCCGTCAGTTCGCAGTGGTCGGACGTGTTGTGGGTATTCGCGGCCTTGACGATGACGGTGGGCAACCTGGTCGCGCTGGTGCAGGGCAACATCAAGCGGATGCTCGCCTACTCGGCCATCGCGCACGCCGGCTATATCATTCTCGGAATGGCGGCGGCGGCGTCGCATCAGGCGGGCGGCGCGATCCTCTACTACCTGCTCGGATACTCATTCACCAGTCTGGGTGCGTTCGCAGTCGTGATCGCGCTGGAGCGTGCCGGCGAGGCGCGCGATCGGATCAGCGATTTCCGCGGCCTCGCGCGTACACATCCGGGACTCGCCGCCGCGATGGCGCTCTTCATGCTCTCGCTCGCGGGCGTGCCGCCACTCGCCGGCTTCGTCGGCAAGTTCTATCTATTCTCCGCGGCCTTGAACGCGGGACTCACCTGGCTGGTGATTATCGCGGCGCTCAACAGTGCGATCTCGGTTTACTATTACACCCGCGTGATCGTCGAGATGTACGCGCGCGAGGGCGATGAGGTTGACGTGAAACGCATCGGGGCACGGCCCGCGTTGCTACTGAGTATTGTGGCGGGTGTCGCCGGAACGATTCTGATCGGCCTGTTCCCGCAACCCTACATGGGTGCGTCGGCAAGCGCGTTTGCCGCGGCGGCCGGCCAGCCCGCGTTGAAGACCACCGTGCTCCTTCGCTAAGCGGGTATCGGCGAGGAGATCGGATTCAGCGGCGCTTGCCGGACGGTTTGGGCGGCGCTTTCGCAGTTTTCTTCGCGGCCTTCGGCGTCTTCGCGACCATCGCAAATTTGGTTCTGGGAGGGTTGGTTTTCGCCGCCAACTTAGGTTTCGCGCTGACTTTCGATTTTCTAGCCGGCGATTTCACCGCCGCAGTTGTTGCCTTTAACGATTTCGACGGCCTCGACGAAGTGCGCGCGGTAACTGGAATCGCTACTACTTCGATCGCGTCTTCGAGAACTTCCGCCACCGCCACGTCCGGTGCGAGATACGCATCGGCCTCGATTTCGATCATCATGTCGGGATTAACCAGCCGCCGAATTTCGACCACCGTTGACGCCGGCGGATGATCGCCAAAGGCCTCGAGGTGTGCGCGCGCGATCTCGGGAAACCGCCGCATATCGGTGACAAATACGCGCGTGCGCACCACGTCCGCGAGCGTCATCCCAGCCCGCTCGAGCACCGCCGCGATGTTCGCGATGGCCTGGCGCGTCTGCACGTACATCTGGTTGCGCCCCACGATGCGGCCGTTTTCGTCTAACGAGGTCGTGCCCGACACCGCCAGCCATCCGCCGGCCCTGACTGCCCGCGAATAGCCGAAGATCGGCTCCCACGGCGCGCCGCTCGAAAACCTCGCATTTTCAGCCATCGCGTCCGCTCCTATACGCGGCGCTACGTCGAGGCCGCGATCAGGTCTGACGATTGCCCGAGGGCCAAACGTCCTCGAGCTCGCGATCGACCGAGCGCATCGGCGCGCCCACGGGATGGCTTCCCGGCATGAGCCAGCGCATCCATCCGCGCAGCTTTGAGAACGTCGCGGAGGGCTGCGATCCGCTGCGATTCATGTCGAGCTCATGCTCGATCACCTGCCCCCGCATATGATTGGAAATCCGGCCGGAAGGGATAAACGCTCTTACCACCGCCACGTCCACATTCCTCCTTCAGAGCACCCAGCTACCTGTCGCAATAGTACACAGAGTAATTGCAGCAAGCAAAAAATAATTCGCTTTTGCCGAAGTTCGCGATGATTCAAACGAAATGCCGCCGAGCTTGTCAACGTCCGAGAGCTACAGTATCCTTAGCGCCGTCTTAAACGCTGAGCGCTTGGCCAGCGCCGTATGGAAGATGAAGGAGGTAGTAATGCGAAAATTCCTGATTTTGGTCCTGTGCTCCATGTTCTTCGCAGCCACCGCTTGCACGAAGTCGGAGGAGACTCCGGCCCCTGAGGCTTCGGCGGAAGCGAGCCCTGGTGCGACCGGGGCTACCGGAGCCACTGGGGAGACTGGTGCTCCCGGAGCCACTGGCGAGACTGGTGGTACCGGTGCGACCGGGGCTACCGGAGCCACTGGGGAAACTGGTGCGGCTGGTGCTCCTGCATCGCCCGCGGCGTCCTGAGCTGATTCACCTTTTGCGTCCTGTCCCTGCGCGCTGGTAATACCCTCCAGCGCGCAGGCGACAGCGTCCCTCCGAGCGTGCTCGACGTGACCTTGATTCGCGTTGAGGCCCATAAGTTTCGTCGAGATCAACTGCTACCAGACGGGTGTACTGGTGGCTGTTGCGCCGGCGCGAGGCGTCTGGCGCCCCGCGTCGCGCAGTCTGATTCAACTACATCAGCGCCTCTTTGACCGTGAGCATGTCAACGTATTCGCGCACACGCCGGATCTTGCCGCCTTCGATCTCGAACAGGAAGCAGTACTCGTTGCGATAGTCCCGGCCGTTGAAGGCCTTGCCGGTGTTCGTCAACTCGACGATTACGGTATCGCCGGCGCTATGAACCTTGCTGATCTGGCTATTGAGTCCCTGCGGAAAGGCTTTGCGGATCCCGCCGATGAATTCCTTGACCGCGGCTTTTCCCTTCTTGACTCCCGAGACCCCAGGCAGGCTGCCCGCAATCATCCAGCTAACCTCGTCCGACATGTTGGCCGCGGCCGCCTCGACGTTACCGGCCACCACGTCCTTCCAGGTTTTCGTCACCAGTTCCGCGTTTTGTTCCGCACTCATATTTGTCTTTGCCTCCATCAGTAGATGTCTCTTCTTGACCAATTCCTAGCGTGATCGGGCACCGAATGCACGGCCCCCGAGGAGCGGCGATCGGCGGATTGAAACCTGCGTCAGTCGCACACTTTATATTTTTAGTTCCCACAGGATTCATCGCGGACTACTCTGTAGATGCTGGTAATTCGGCACTACAAGATGACTGAAATTATTGACAATCTGTTCGTTGGGGGTGTGGACGACGCACAATCGGGCTTCGCAGGGCTGATCATCTGCGTGCTCGAGGAGAAGCCCATGGATGAGCCCCCCAATGCGGTTTGTATCCCGTTCATGGCCGAAGGTGTCGGGAGCCTCGATACCATCGCCTCGGCGATCGACGACGCGCTCGCGAACGGCCGCCGCGTGCTGGTCCATTGCGGAGCCGGCAGCGAGCGCGCGCCACTGACCATCGCATGGTTCCTCAATCGCCGCCGCGCGATGTCGCTCGACGCTGCCTACGAACTCCTCAAGCGCAAGCGCCCGATGGTCAAGGACCGCCGCGCCTGGCGCGGCCTCACCCAATAGTCATTTGCGCGATGCCTCTCATTGTCACCCTGAGCAGTCCGAAAAATCGGGTCAAGACTGTTAGGCGAAGGATCTCGCGTGCCAGCGCGTCTTACCCACCACGAACATCGGGTCGCAAGCTCGCCTACTTGCGTGCGGGGATCACCGGCAGCGTCAGATGCGAGGCGAAGTTCCGCTCATGCATCACGGTCTGCAAGGCCGGCCGGGTCTCGGCGTCGGTGAACAGATCGTGCCCGGTGTTCGGATTGCGATCGAAGCGCGGGAAATTGCTCGAACTCACTTCCAGCCGAATCCGGTGGCCGGCCTTGAACAGGTTCGAGGTTGACCACATGTCGATGTTGAACTCGTAAACCTTCCCGGGCGTGATCAGCGACGGGCTGGTCTGCGACTCACGTACGCGCGCGCGGATGATGCCGTCGGTCAGGTTTCGCGCGAAGCCGCATGACCCCACGTCCACCAGTTTGGCGGTGAAGTCCGTGTCGGGCGCCGACGACGACGCGTAGAGCGTCAGCTTGATTGGACCGGTGACTTCCAGGTCCTCGGCCAGCGGTTCGGTCGAATAGACCAGCACGTCGGCGCGATGCTCTACGGCGGCCTGGTCGAAGGCGCCGCCCGGCTGCGAATTGGCGTAGCAGCAGAGTCCGCCGCCCATGGTCTGCACGGGATTGAGCGGGTTGTAGAGATAGGAATCGGCCGGCTCGGCACCGGGCGTTTCGGTCGAGAGGGCGCCGTCGCCATACGCGCTGTTGGCGCGTCCGCGGCTATGCAGATAGTAGCGGCGCCATGCTGTGCCCGGCAGCGGCCATTCCTTTTCCTCACGCCATTGATTGAGGCCCATGACGTAGATTTTGACCGGGGCCCCCCCGGCCGCGCCGTTGCTCTTGCCCTTGAGCCAGTGGTCGAAAAACTCGAGTTGCACGCCGTCGAGGTCGGCCGAGGCCGCGCCCGCACGGAAGCCCATATCGACCTGCCCGACCAGGCTCGGCAGCGGCAGCGCATGATTCCACGGACCCATCATCAGGCGCTGACTGCGCGCCGCATCGGTTGCTCCACGCGCCTTCATGCCGGCGTAGTTGCGAATCGTGCCGCCCTGGAATATGTCGTACCAGCCACCGAAATTCAGCGCCGGAACGTCGATCTTCGCGTGATGCTCCTCGATGCAGAGCTTGCGCCAGTAGTCGTCGTAGTTCGGATGCTCGAGCCAATCGCGGAAGTAGGGCGCGCCGCTGCCGAACAGCGGAAACTCCTTGAGTGGCAGGAAGTCCATGCGTTCGCGCATCGTGTCGATCGACGACATCACGAGATTCAACTCGCGGGCCGCCTCGGGATTGGTTTCGCGCTCGCGCATCAGGCGCGACAGCCCAATCGTGATCATCGGCCAACTGACGTTGAAGAACAGCGAGAACGCGCCGCCCTGGTAGGTCCAGCCGTCGTGATAGTCGCTCGCCGTGATCGACGGCGCGATCGCCTTCAGGCTCGGCGGATTTTGCGTCGCCGCGAGCCATTGAGTAGCGCCCATGTACGACGCGCCGAACATGCCGACCTTGCCGTCGGCCCACGGCTGGCGCGCCAGATACTCAATCGTGTCGTACCCGTCGCGCGCTTCGTCGGTGAAGCAGTTGAAGGTGCCCTCCGACGTAAAGCACCCGCGGCAATCGACGAAGACCACATTGTAGCCGCGCTGCGCCGCGCGGATCGCGTCGAGCGTGAGCGCCGAAATGAGCGGGAAGGATTTGTCGTAGGGCGTGCGGTTAAGCAGCACCGGATATTTCTCGGCGCCGTCGGGGCGGTAGAGGTCGCCGCGCAGCACCACACCGTCGCGCATCGGGATGTCGATATTTTTCTCGATTATGATCTTCGCACCCATGATTGAACTCCTTCGGCTGGCGTCGAGTCGTGGACCTGCTTCAGCTTCGCTTCTAACGCGCTCCGGTGCGGCCTTTCAAGGATTGCGATGAGCTTGCGGCAACCGACCACTTTGACGAGGATGGCGATTAAGCTGCGCTCCGCTCGCCGGTCGCGGTACTGGCGCCCGTGCGCCACTGGCCCTATGATACGCGGGATATGTGACGGAGCGGGCGTTGGTGTTGTCGAAATGCACCGGCGCAATTGCGATCACGACGGGAGAGATAACGATCCACATGGCTTCAGAACGGCAACGCGAAATCAAACGCCGCCGCAAACGGCGGGAAAAAGTCCTCAAGGCGCGAACTCGCGAGGCTCGCGCGCACAAAAAGAAGAAGCGCTAACCGCCGGCCTCGAGCCTTGCCTGCCGCAGGAGCATTTCGTCATGGCCTACGAAACGATGCTCTGCGAGGTCGCGGCTGAAATCCCGACGGTCATGCTCAATCGCGTTTCGGGCAAACTGTGCGAGCGACGAAGGCGGAGGTCATTTTTTGGGGAGCAGTTCTCATTGGCGCTGACCCATTTATCGGGAATTGAATTGTCGTGATCGCTTCACAATGCCAGGCCGTCATTATATGATTAAGAAGACTTACTAAGTCATCTAATTACCTCGTGAACCGATCTGCTAGAAAGATTAAAGCCCCAATTTATGGCTGGGCTTAGAGAGCAAAAATCAAGACATTCGTTTTTGGAGGGAAGGTATGGCTATTCACCTTGGGAGCACCGCTCCGGATTTCACGCAGGAATCGACCGAAGGGACGATCAAGTTCCACGAATGGATTGGGGACAAGTGGGTGGTCCTGTTTTCCCATCCGAAGGACTTCACTCCGGTCTGCACGACCGAGCTGGGACTGGTCGCCAAGCTCAAGCCTGAATTCGACAAGCGCAACGTCAAGTGCATCGCGGTCAGCGTTGACGACGTCAAGTCGCACAAGGGCTGGGTCGGCGATATCGAAGAGACGCAGCACACCAAGCTGAACTTTCCGATCCTTGGCGACGCGGACAAGAAAGTCTCGACGCTCTACGACATGATCCATCCGGACCTCAGCGACACCACCACGGTGCGTTCGGTCTTCGTGATCGACCCGAAGAAGAAGGTACGTCTGATGATCACCTATCCGCAGAGCGCCGGCCGCAACTTCGACGAAATCCTGCGCGTGATCGATTCGCTGCAGCTCACCGACCACCATTCGGTGGCGACGCCGGGGAATTGGAAAGACGGCGATGACGTTGTGATCGTGCCGTCGCTGACGGATCCGGCGGTGATGAAGCAGAAGTTCCCGAAGGGCTGGAAGGAAATCAAGCCCTATCTGCGCATGACGCCGCAGCCCAACAAGTAAACCGATTTCACGCTGATTCAGAGTGCCCGGTTCCGCTCGTCGGAGCCGGGCATCTTCGTTTTTGGCGCCGCGCGGAACTTGGCCCCCCTACCCGAACAACGCGAGCGTCAACCATGATGAGGTTTTCACAGGGCGAAGCCCGCATCTTTAGAGACGGGAAGTCGGAAACTTCACTGAGGTTTCAGTTTCTTGAAAAGCTATAGTTTTGTGTTCCTCGACAGCGCTTTTCCGCCCAGCGCTTGCGCTTCCCCGTGTGGAGCGCGATAACGAATGGAATAGCAACCACCGCACCAGGAGGATTCCGCAATGGGCCTGCCGAATGGAGTTCATCATCTCGCGATTTGCACCAAGGATATCAAGGGTCAGATCGAGTTCTACACCCAAGTCGTCGGGATGGATCTGTGCGCGCTCTACTGGATGCATGGGGTGGACCGCACCTTCCACGGCTTCGTCAGGATGGGCAACAGTTCGATCGCGTTCGTGCAATCGCCGGAAATCGGCGAGATCCAGCCGGTGATGGGTGTATCGCATCCGAGTTGGACGGCGGCACCGGTCGCGGCGGGAGTGATGCAGCATCTGGCGCTCAACGTTGACACCGAGGCCGACCTGCTCGCGATTCGCGATCGCGTGCGCAGCCACGGTCATTGGGTGATGGGGCCGCTCGACCACGGCTTCTGCAAATCGATCTATCTGGCGGCGCCAGAGGGCATCATGCTTGAGTTCTCGACCTCGGAGGGCGTGCCGATCGACGCCGAGGCATGGATCGATCCCGAGGTGGTGAAGCTGGCGGGAATCAGCCCGTCGGATATCAAGCGCTACAAGAATCCGCCGGCGTTCGAATCCAGGGGCGGCGCGGTAAAGAATCCGCCGGTCGATCTCAAAAATCCACCGATGAATTTCCCGCCCGGCCGCGAGAAGATTTACAGCATGACCGACGAGGAAGTTACGGCTCGCCTGAGCGAGACCACTCCGCCGGTGCCGCCGAAGCATTAGGCATAGAATATCGGCGCCCGGCTCATGCAGGCGGGCGCCATGAATCACAACGATGGCGACTCGCGCCGCGGCCTAACCACGAGGCCGGCACTTGCGCTCGGACGGCACCTCGGAATCTGCAAAGCACGATCGCCTCGAGCGTGCCCGTTGACACTATCGGAAACTCGATGATCCACATGATGTAATGGTGGCGTCTTGCGAGCGCTTGCCATCGAGGGCGGCCGTTGCAAAACTAGTCCGACGTTCAAGATTTGTGAGGCTCGTAGATGGCACAAGCGAAGCTTTTTCCGGTAACCACGGTGGGCTCCTGGACGCGGCCGGAATGGCTGATAGCGGCGTTGCGGCGGCGTCAGGCCGACGAAATCACTGCCAAGGAATTCAACCGTATCGCCGATGACGCGGTGCTCGCCGCGATCAAGTACCAGGAGGATGCCGGCGTCGATATCGTCAGCGACGGCGAGACGCGGCGCGACAACTTCTACTCGTTCGTGGTCGAGAAACTCTCCGGCATGAAGCTGATGAAGCTCTCGCAGTTGCTCGATTACATCAAGGACCGCGCCGGCTTCGAGGAGATTCTGCGCGGTCTCGACGTGCCCGCCTTCGCGATCAAGAGTCCGATCGCGATCGACCGCGTGCGCGAGCGCGAGGAAGGAATCGCGCAGGACGAGGCGCAGTTCCTGCTCGCACATACCCATCGGCAAACCAAGATGCCGATTCCGGGACCGTACCTGCTGACCCGTTCGAGCTGGTTCGAGGGGCTGTCGGACAAGACCTACCCATCGCGTGAGGACTTGGCCAAAGACATCGTGCGGATTCTCCGGCGCGAAGTGATCGCGCTGAAAAAGATGGGCATAGATTTTATCCAGCTCGACGAGCCGTCCATCTCGCAGGTGGTCTATGGCGACGAGGCCGAGCAGACCTTCATGTGTGCGGCGCTGGGATCGCGCAGCGACCCGACCACCGAACTCGAATTTGCCGTGCGCCTGGTCAACGAAGTGGTTGACGGTATCGACGGCGTGAGGTTCGGTGTGCACGTCTGCCGCGGCAACTGGAGCCGCAAGGAAGATGTCCTGCTCAAGGGCAATTACGGGCCGCTGCTGCCGTGGCTGATGCGCATGAATGTCGATCAACTGGTGCTGGAGATGGCAACGCCACGGGCGGGCGAGATCGAGGTCTTCAAGGAGTATCGCAACGAAAAGGAGATCGGGCTGGGCGTGGCCAATCCGCGCACCGATACGATCGAGGATCCGAAGCAGATCGTGAGCCGGGTCAAGGACGTGCTCAAATACTTCGACCCCGACAAGATTTTTCTGAATCCCGATTGCGGCTTCGGCACCTTTGCCGAGCGCTGTGTGAATACGCCCGATATTGCCTATCGCAAGCTCCAGGCGATCGCGGAGGCGGCGGAAATTCTGCGGCGCGAATACGCTTAGGGCGAAACGTCGAACGGACCAGGCTCATCAGGGAGACATGACGATGGCGGAGAAAGAACTCAACGGGCTGCGCGTCGACAAGATCAACTCGATTCTGGATTCGATGCGCGACGATCCCGAAGTGCTGAAGGCGGTCAGCGGACCGTGGAAATCGCGCGTGGTGTGGCAGGGCGGCTTCAAGGCCAAAGCCTATATGCGCAAGCACGTCGTCGCGATGGACGAGCCCGACGGGCTCGACGCGAGCGACTCCGCGGCGAGTGCGCACGAGCAACTGCTGTCCGCGGTCGGAAGCTGCCTGACGGTCGGCTACGTGCTCAACGCGACCAAGCGCGGGGTCAAGGTGCATGACCTGGAAATCGCGCTCGAAGGCAATTTCGAGAATATCCTGAAGTGGGCCGGCCACGCGCCCGACGGCAATCCCGCGTACCCGTCGATCAAGGCAAAGTGCTTCGTGCGCGCCGACGCCGACGAAAAGACCCTGCGCGAAATCTGGAAGGCGGCGGTCGATGGTTCGCCGGTCACCCAGACCGTCGCGCGCCCGACCGAGATCATCACCGATTTCGAAAAAGTCTGACTCGGCATTCCATGCCGTCGGCGCGCCACGCTCGCGCTGCGATTGATGGAAAGTGCGATCAACTGAGCGTGAGCATGAGTGGCTGTGAGAAAAAATGGCGAAGCTGGTTGGTGCCGATTGGGTGGCTGCGCGCATCGAGTCGAAGGAGATTGTCGTAGTCGATCCGCGCCGCCCGATGAAATACCTGTCGGGCCATCTGCCGGGTGCGATTAATCTGCCGATGTACCAGGCGTTCGGCGCCGACGGCAAATTACTCGCGCCGGCTCCGCTGGCAGAATTTATCGGAGGCGGCGGTGTCGGCGACTCCGCCAGGCCAGTGTTGTACGACTCTCCCGAAGGGCAAAACGCCGCGATGCTCGCGTGGACGCTGGAGTACCTGGGGCGTACCGACGTGCTCGTCCTGGATTGCTTCTACGAGTATTGGAAGCAACAGGGCCGGGAGGTGAGATACCGCCCGGTGCATCGCCGCACAGAACAGTTCACCGTGTCCGAGAACCCGGCGATTCGAGCGACGTTGGCCGAGGTTCGCGACAGCGCGGGGTTGAAACTGCTCGATCTGCGCAGTCACGAGGAATTTATCGGCGAGCGCGCGATGGGCGAGGATGCGCCGGGTCACATACCGGGCGCGGTAAATCTGGTGTGGCGCGATTTTGCGAGTCCGCCCGAGCGGATCGTGGCGCCCGCAGAAAAAATCGAACGGATACTCACCGACGCTGGCGTCCAACACGATGATCGAATTGTAACGTACTGCCGCAGTGGGCCGCGCGCTGCCGTCGGCTACCTGGCGCTTAAGGAATTGGGCTACGACGTTCGGCTCTTCGACGGTTCATACGCCGAATGGAGCCGCAACGGACTGCCGACTGAGAAATAGGCGGGTCAATTTCCCCCGGGGCGCCCCAATTAAATTCCGGAAAGCCGCATATTCGCCGTCTGGTCGCCATCAGCGCTATACGGTGCCTTCGTTGACAATGCCTGCGCTGAGCCGGAAAATCATCATACGATGGCTCGTATAACTGTAGAAGATTGCCTCGAAAACATTCCTAATCGGTTCGAACTGGTACTCGGAGCGGCACGCCGGGCCAAACAACTGCTCAAGGGCGCCCGGCCGCTGGTCGAGTCGGACAACAAGGAAGTCGTCACGGCTCTGCGTGAAATCGCCGCTGGGAAGGTCACGGTCGTCGAACCCGAAAACAAGTAGCGGCGCGCCGGTGGCGATCACCGGCCAGCCTTTCCCAAGGATTATGTCGGCGCCTCGGATCGGCGCGGCAATTACAGCCTGATCACGGCCCGGCAGCCTTGCGGCCGGCCTTTCTGGATTCTGCAAGTGGCGCGCAAACCCGGCAAAGCCCGCAAATCCCGTAGTGCGGTGGTGGCTCATCGTGGCCGCCCGCACGGCCCCGCCATCCCGGTCGCGCCGATCGAAGACGAAGCGATCGAGGCTCAGGCTGAGGTTATCGATGAGGAGCCCGCCTCCGCTTCGTCCGCCGGCGAGCGCGTTGGCGCCGACGAATCCGTCGCTGTGGCGCCCGCGCGGGACTTCGAGGTGGACGACCTCGCGCATGACGATGCAGATATTGACGCCGAAGATGGCAAATCTCCCGACGACGGCGTCCGTCCGCTAGCACTGCCCGGTATCGACGGTGTGGCGCCCGACCGCAGCGTTGGCGCCGACGGCGGGTCGCTGGTTCCGTTCGACCCGCTGAGCCGCTATCTGGCGGAGATTCGGCGCTTCCCGCTGCTCTCGCGCGAGGAAGAGACGGTGATCGCCAAGCGTTACGCCAAATTTCATGAACCCGATGACGCGTACCGGCTCGTCACCGCGAATCTGCGGCTGGTGGTAAAGATTGCGAACGAGTTTGCCCGCGCGACGCGCAACCTGCTCGACCTGATCCAGGAGGGCAATATCGGCCTCATGGAGGCGGTCAAACATTTCAATCCGGAAGTCGGAATCCGCTTCCCTTCGTATGCGGTCTGGTGGGTGCGCGCGTACATCTATCGCTTCCTGATCAACAACTGGCGGCTGGTGAAAATCGGCACGACCCAGGCGCAGCGCAAGCTCTTTTTCAACCTGCGCAAGGAGAGCGAGCGGCTCGAGGCCGAGGGCTTTGGCGCGCAGCCCAAACTGCTCGCGCAGCGCATGGGGGTGAAGGAGAGCGAGGTGCGCGAGATGCAGGAGCGCATGGCCCAGAGCGAGGTCTCGCTCGACCAGCCCGCCAGCGCCGACGACGACACCAGCCTGATGGACGCTTTGCCCGACAGCTCGTACAACCCCGAGGAGGCGACGGCGCGCGCACAATGGCGCAACTTCGCGCACGAGAAAGTCGAGGAGTTCGCCGGCACGCTCGAGGGCAAGGAGTTGGAGATTTTTCGCAGCCGGCTGCTCTCGGAAGATCCACCGACGCTGCAAGAGGTCGGCGTCAAGTTCGGTATCAGCCGCGAGCGCGTGCGCCAGATCGAAAGCCGGCTAAAGCGCCGCTTCAAGGCGTTCCTGAAGCTCGACGGGGATGACTTCAACGAGGCCGAGTCGTAAGCCGCGGACGCCCGTGAACTGCGCCCGGCTCGTCACCGGATTAATCCGTCGATGACCTCCATTTATCTGCGAGGCCGCGCGCTTTTCCCTGCTCTTTCGCTTGTTTCACGAATCGATCAGTATGAAACTGTGCAGCGGTCTGCGGCGCGTCCTCGTGCTGGTCGGGGACGCGTCGCGGCGGTTCCGACAGGATCGCAAGGAGTTGTGGTTTAATGCCTGGCAATCGAAGGCTCGAGAGCTTTCTGGTAAACGGATCGGGATCGCGCAACGGCGCGGTCGACGACGGCAGCGCATTTCCCGAAAGCTTCGTCGCGACCAAACTACAGGACGCGATCAATTGGGCGCGCAAATATTCGTTCTTTCCCTATCCGTTCGTGACCGCGTGCTGCGGCATGGAATATTTCTCGGTCGCTGGGCCGCGCTACGATCTCGATCGATTTGGCGCGGCGCTGCCCCGCTTCACCCCGCGCCAGGCGGATCTGCTCTTCGTGGTCGGCACCATCACGCAGCGGCAAGCGCCGATTCTGCGCCGGGTCTATGAGCAGATGGCCGAGCCCAAATGGGTCGTTTCGTTCGGCGCTTGCACCAGTTCGGGCGGCCCTTACGACAACTACGCAGTGCTGCAAGGGATCGATCGCATCGTCCCAGTGCATCTGTATATTCCTGGATGTCCGCCGCGGCCGGAGGCGGTGATCGACGGGCTGATCAAACTGCAACATCGGGTACAGACGGAGCGTCCGGGCCAGCCGTGGCCGGACCTGAATCTTCACGGAAGCGGACGCAAACTTGAGTAGCTCTCAGAAGACCGTCAAGGTCACGGTCGATAATCGCGTAATCGAAGCGCCCGAAGGCGCCACGCTCTTGCAGGTGATGCTCGATGCGGAGATGGACATTCCGCATTACTGCTATCATCCGAAGCTCAGCATCGACGGTAGTTGCCGGCTGTGCCAGGTCAAAATTGAGGGCATGCCGAAGCTCCAGATCTCGTGCAACACGCAGGTGCGCGACGGGATGGTGGTCAACACACTCGACCCCGAGGTCCAGAGCACCCGGCGCGGCGTGCTCGAGTTGCTGCTGCTGAACCATCCGCTGGATTGCCCGATCTGCGACAAGGCCGGCGAATGCTGGCTGCAGAATTTTGCGATGCGCTTTGGCAGCAACCACGCGCGCACGGTCGAACCCCGGCGCAAGCATGGCAAGCGCCTCGACATCGGCGAGCAAATCCTGCTCGACCAGGAGCGCTGCATCCTGTGCCGGCGCTGCGTGCGCTTCTGCCGCGAAATCAGCAAGACCGGCGAGTTAGCGGTCTTCAATATCGGCGACCACTCGGTGCTCGATATCTATGACCGCCGCGTCGATAACGATTATTCGATGTGCGTGGCGGACGTCTGCCCGGTGGGCGCGCTCGAGACCAAGGATTTCCATCATAAGATGCGCGTGTGGTTTCTCGAGGAGACCGCGAGCGTGTGCCCGTCGTGCTCGAACGGCTGCAACATCATGGTGTCGAGTGCGCGCCGTCAAATCTGGCGGCTGACGCCGCGGCGCAATGACGACGTCAACGACACCTGGATGTGCGATGCGGGCCGGCTCAACTATAAGTTTATTGACGATCCCGAGCGGCTCCTCGCGCCGCAGGTAGCGGGCGAAGCGGGCCTCGCCGAGACCGGCTGGCAGAGCGCTCTCGAAAGGGCGGCGTCGTCGCTTGCGGACTTCATCAAGCGCAACGGCCCCAAGGCCTTCGGCGCAATCGTGTCGCCCCACCTGACCAATGAAGAAAACTATCGCTTCGGCGAACTGCTGAGCGCGATCGGGGCCGGGCGGACCGCGATGGCGGTGCGGCGCGGCCGTCACGACGATTTTTTGATCAAGGCAGAGAAGGCCGCCAACGCCCGCGGCGTGCGCGAACTGGGCCTGGTCAAGGGCGCGGACGACGGTCTCGACGAATTGCTGCGGGCCTGCGAGGCCGGCGAAATCAAGGGGCTGTATATCTGCGGCGACGATATTCTAGACACGGTCGCGCCCGCGCGGCTCGATGCGATACTCGCAAAAATCGAATTGCTGATCGTTCAGGATTTGAAGCTGCGCCCGCAATTCGGCCGCGCCGCGGTGGTCCTGCCGACGACGACCTTCGCGGAAAAGGACGGCACCTTTACCAATCATGCGGGCCGCGTGCAGCGGATTCAACGTGCGCTCGAGTCGCCGCCCGGATGGGTCGGGGACGGCGAAATCTTCACCGGTATCCTGAACCTCGTGAGTTCGCGCAGCGACCGCTTCGAACTCGGTGAGGTGTGGGCCGCGATGACGCGCGACGGCGGCGCCTTCGCCGGGCTCAAGCTCGACCAACTCGGGCCCAATGGCGCGGCGCTGGCCCCATCGGGCGGCCGCTGAATCCCGACTTCTCTTGACATTATTGCGGTGAGCGGTCATAGCCCGATGGCGCGCTGTAAGTAAGCGCGGCCCGGCTTGTACGGCTCGATGGACGCTGTCCGACGGCTCTGGGGAGTGCCGTCGGCGTTTTCGACTCCACGAGGCTTGGGGGCGGCCGCGAAGCGGCGGACGTAAGTGGTTTTGCTCGAGCTAACACAAGGGGACAAGCTCATATGGCAAACGTACCGCAAGCCCGCACCGGCGGAATCAAAGCCTACTTCGCTGAACATCGAACGCTCGAGACCTATCCAACCGGGTTTCGCCGCTGGTGGATGTTGCTGCTCACCGTAATGGCCACCATCATATCGTTTTATGAATTCGGCTTTTCCGCTCTACTGCCGCTGTGGCTTCCTGACCTGCATTTCACGCGCGAGCAATTCGGCTGGTTCCTGACCGCCGCGGTTTTCCTGTCCGGCTTCTCGGCGATGTACGGCGGTCCGCTCGCCGATCGTCATGGACGCGTAGTGGTGATCGACGCGTGCCTCGCGGTGATGATCATCCTCACCTTCTGCAACCTGTTGATGACCGGGTTCTGGTCGTTCGTGATCGTGCGCGGCCTGATGAACCTGGTGGCGGGATTGTCGTGGGGCGCCCTCGGCGGCCTGACGCGCGACATGTCGCCGCGGGTCAGCCGCGGTGCAGCCTTTGGATTGCTCACGCTCGGCGCGGTCGCATGCCTGTGGCTGTGGAACGAAGTCCCGGCGTTGACGCTGCCATTCTTCCACACGTGGCAATCTCAAATCGTGATTATGGGCACGTTCGCCGTTGTGCTCTACATCGTCGTGTTCTTCTGTCTGAAAGATCTCTCGCCCAATCTGCGCCTGATGGTGATGGACAGCGAAGCCGAGGGCTCAGCCTACGAATCGGGCGAGCCCCTATCGCAGGTTCCCGGCACCGCGATGGCCGCCTTCAAGATGTTGCTCAGGCGCTGGGAATCGTGGGCGCTGGTAATCGGCGCGGTCGCCTTCCTGACCCTGGCGATCACGATTCAGACCTTCGGGCCGTTAATGTTCACCGAGGCTTACCATTACACTCCGGCGCAGGCGGCGAGCGCCGCGGCCAAATTCTGGCTGATCAATCTCATAATGCTCGTGCCGGCCGGATTGTTCTCCGACTGGATGCGCGTGCGCAAGCCGATCACGATTGGGCTGACCTGCGTGGCGCTGCTGCTGCTGGTATGGTGGGTGCGGAATTTCTTTCCGCCGCTGTCACCGGCCGCGCTGGGTGCGATCACGTTGATACTGGGCGCCACGCTGGCTTCCGCATACATTCCGTGGTGCGCATTTTTCTCGGAGTATCTCGAGGATTTGTCGCCCGCGCTGCAGGCGACCGGCTGGTCGTTTTTTCAGATGATCTATCGCACCTGGATCGCCTTTTCGGGTCCGCTGCTGCTGTGGGTGGCGGCCCATTACGGTTGGGACAAGTGGATGTGGGTAACCGTCGCCGGCGCCGCGCTCTTTCTGCTGTCACAACTTGCGGTACGCGGACATTGGCGGGCCGTACCTGCAGCCGCGCCGGCCGCCGGACAAGCGGCGCACGCCGCCGGGCGTTAGTCGACAGGAAAAACCGGAGCGCATGAATCGCAGTCAAAAGGGTTTACCCTTGTGGAATTCGCGCTAGACTGGGCCGGATGGCTGTTCAGGTAGTAAAGGTACGGCGCCCGGCGCAATCGATCTCGGTCGCGAATCCGTTGCTGGCGATTCTTTCCGGGCTGTGGGTTTCGTCTCGCCACTTTTTTCGTAATCTTTCGCGCTTCGCGCGCGGCCGCCAGGACTTCGCGATTCATTTTCCCGAGCAGCGACTCGTGCAGCCGCCCGCATTGCGCGGCATGCCGGTCCTCGTACAGATGGAAAACGGCAAGGAGCGCTGCGTTGCGTGCGGCCTGTGCGAATGGGCCTGCCCGACTACCTGCATTACGATTTATCCGGCCGAAACCGCCGACGAGGTTGAACGCTATCCTCAAATTTTCGATATCGACATGGCTCGCTGCATGTTCTGCGGCTTGTGCGAGGAAGCCTGCCCCGAGGAGGCGATCGTGATGAGCCGGCAAATCGAGATCGCGAGCTATTCGCGCCGCGGCTCGCTCTGGCATAAGCAGGACCTGCTGGTGCCCGTCAATCAACTCAAGACCCGAACCGATTATCTCCGTCGCAACTATGACCGCTGATAACCACGGCGAAACGCCGGCCGCGCCAGCGCTCTCGCCGCTATTGCAGAAAGTGATCGACCGCCTCGGCGGCTTCGTGCTTGAACACAAGAGCGCGCACGGCGACGATCGTATCCACGTTGCGCGCGAAAACGTGCTCGACGCCTTGCGCATGCTGCGCGACGATCCCGAACTTGCCTTCGACCTCTTGCTTGACGTCACCGCGATCGACTATCTCGGCCAGCCCGACGACTTCGCGACTAATCTCGAAGTGTGGGACAAGAATCGCGCTGTGATGCGCCGGCAGCCGCAGCGCCGTCACGAACTGGTGCTGCCGCCGCCCGGGCCGAATCCGCGCTTTGCGGTGGTTTATCATCTGACTTCGACGACTCATCTCCACGTTCTGCGCGTCAAGTGCCGCGTGCCCGAGGACGATCTCGCGATACCGAGCGTCACGCCGTTATGGCCGGGGGCCAATTGGCTGGAACGCGAGACCTATGACATGTACGGTATCCGGTTTGAAGGTCATCCGGACCTGCGGCGCATCTATCTCTACGAGGAATTCGTCGGACATCCGCTCAGAAAGGATTACGCCAAACACGGCGAACAGCCGATTCAGGAATATGTCGGACCCGGAGCAAAAGAACCCCGTCGCCCCCATTAACGCCAACGCCGGCGCGATGGAGGAACTGCATACGCCGCCGATGCGGCTGCAGTTCGGCCCGTCGCATCCGGCAACGCACGGCACCGTCAAGATCACGCTCGACCTCGAGGGCGAACAGGTGGTCTGGTCCGAGGTCGAGGTTGGCTATCTCCATCGCGGCTTCGAGAAGGAGTGCGAGACCGGCTACTACTATCAGAATATCCCGTACACCGATCGCCTGAATTACAGCTCGCCGATTCTCAACAACGTCGGCTACTGCTTGGCGGTCGAGAAGCTATTCGGGATCGTGACGCCGCCGCGATGCGACTATCTGCGCGTGATTGGCGGTGAGCTGTCGCGGCTGGCTGACCACATGCTTTGCATCGGCGCCTCCGCCATGGAACTCGCCGCATTCACCCCGATGCTCTACCTGATCGAAGGGCGCGAGCTGATGCTCGACCTGGTCGACGCGCTGTGCGGTGCGCGCGTCACCACCAATTTCGTGCGTATCGGGGGCGTCTCCGCCGACATGCCGGAGGGCTTTCGCGACTTTGCGGTCAAGCGCATCGATCAGGCGCTCAAGCTGGTTGAGGATGCGAACAAGCTGCTCACGGATAATCCGGTCTTCCGCCGCCGCATGGAGGGCACCGGATATCTCTCGCCCAAAGACCTGGTCGCCTGGGGCGTCACCGGTCCGATGTTGCGCGCGGGCGGCGTGCCCTATGACATACGCCGGGTGCATCCGTACCTGGCCTATGGCGATCTCGATTTCGAGGTTCCGGTGGGTGAGCACAGCGACAACTTCGATCGCTACCTCGTGCGCATGGCCGAAATCCCGCAGAGCCGCAGCATGATCCTGCAATGCTTCGACAAGCTGCCCGGCGGCCCCGTCAACGCCGACGATCCGCGCGTCCGCTGGCCGGCCAAGGGCCGCGTTTTCAACCGCATGGAAGAACTGATCGATCAATTCAAGCTCGTCACCGAGGGCGGCATGGCGCCGGTAGGTGAGGTCTATCACGCGGTCGAGGCGGCCAACGGCGAATTGGGCTTCTACATCGTCAGCGACGGTACCGGCAAACCGTGGAAGTGCCGGTGCCGCGCTCCGAGCTTTTCCAACATGTCTCCGCTTTCGAAGATGATTACCGGAGGGCAGCTCGCCGACGTGGTGCCGACCTTTGGAATGATCAACATGATTGGCGGCGAATGCGATCGGTGACGTAATGGTTCTGTCGGCTGCGACGCACGAAAAAATCCGCGCGGAGATCGCGCATTATCCTAACGCCCGCGGCGCACTACTCTATGCTTTGCACGCGGCGCGCGACGAAGCCGGTGCGCTCGGCAAAGAGATTTTCGCCGAGGTCGGTGAATTTTTCGGCATGCGCGCGGGCGAGGTCGCCGAGGTCGCCTCGTTCTACTCGCTGTACAATCAGCCGAAGGCCGAGGCCGTAATTCAATTCTGCACGGGACTCCCGTGCTGCCTCAATGGTGCGCGCGGACTGGTGCGCGAGGCCGAGAAACGACTCGGCGCCAAATCCGGCACCGCTACCGCCGACGGCCGCTTCGCGATCGTCGAGGTCGAATGTCTCGGCTCGTGTGGCACTGCGCCGGTGATCCAGGTCAATCGCAATCTCTACGTCGAGCGCGCGACCCCGGACTACCTGGCGTCGATGCTGACTTCCCCGCAGACCGCCATTGGTGCGAGTCCTGCGACGCCCGTGGTCTCGCAGATCGCCGAAGGGGTCGAGGGCTATTTGCTCCCGCCCAACGGCCAGAAGCGCCTCACAGTCGAAGAATATAAGCAAAGTGGCGGCTACCAGGCGGTGGTCAAGGCCGGTGCGATGGAGCCCAAGGACATCGCCGCGACGGTCAAGGACGCGGGTCTGCGCGGCCGCGGCGGCGCCGGCTTCGCCACCGGCCTCAAGTGGACCTTCATGCCGCCGCCCGATGGCGGTCCGCGCTACCTCGCCGTCAACGCCGATGAAAGTGAGCCGGGTACCTTCAAGGACCGGCAGATCATGGAGCGCAATCCGCATCTGCCGATCGAGGGCATCATGATCGCCGCGATGGCGATTCAAGCAAACGCCGCGTTCATCTATGTCCGCGGTGAGTATGTCGAGGCCTATCGCATCATGCGCGATGCGATTAGCCAGGCCTATGCCGCGGGTATCCTCGGTGAGAATGCGCTCGGCTTCAACCGCCGCTTCGATCTCCATATCCAGCCCGGCGCCGGCGCCTACATCTGCGGCGAAGAGAGTGGGATGCTCGAATCGATGGAGGGCAAGAAAGGCCAGCCGCGCAAACGCCCCCCCTTTCCCGCAGTGCGCGGACTTTGGCAGCGCCCGACCACCGTCGAAAATATCGAGACCTGTTCGCACGCGCCCGTGATCATCATGCGCGGCGCCGACTGGTATAAGAGCATCGGGATGCCCAACAGCTCGGGCCATACGCTGTTCGGCGTGAGCGGACACGTAAAACGTCCAGGAATTTACGAGATGCCGTTGGGGGTCAAGCTGCGCGATCTCATTTACAAATTCGGCGGCGGCCTCGAAGACGGCCGCACCGTCAAAGCCGTGATCCCCGGTGGACTCTCGATGCCGGTCTTGCGCGGCGATCAGATCGACGTCGCGGTCGATCACGAGTCGCTCAAGACCGTCAACTCGCTGCTCGGCACCGCCGGCGCGATCGTGATGGACGACCGCTCGTGCATGGTGCGTGCGGCGCTGGTGATCGCGCGCTTCTTCGAGCACGAATCCTGCGGCCAGTGTACGCAATGCCGTGAAGGTACCGGCTGGACCTACCGCACCCTCAAGCGCATCGAGGCGGGGGAGGGGCGTCCGCAAGACCTCGATACGCTCGCCGACACCTTCAACTTCATGGACGGCAAATGCATCTGCGCGCTCGCCGATGGCGCTTCGTGGGCCTCGCGCGCGTTTCTCAAACAGTTTCGCGCCGACTACGAGGCGCATATCGACGCCAAAAAATGCCCCTTTCCGGAGAGCTTCGACGTATGAGCACGCGAGTCACACGCAACACCGTAGTCGCGATGCTCGGAACGCCGGACCGCACCGCGGGCAGTCTCAACAGCCCGGTTGAATTGGAAGAATTCGGCACCCTCTACAACGAAAAGTGGACCTACGAGCACCTCGTGAGCGATCCGGCGGGCGTACTGCAGCGCGCCATCTGTTGGCATCGCTACGATTTCGTCGCGACGATGATTCGTGGCGGCGTGAGCGAAGAGTGGCGCCCCGACATCAAGCTCGCCGCGGCGGTCGCGGCTGAGAACGATCGCCTTGCGCCAATTGAAAATCGGCACGAGCCCATCAAACCAAGCGGCTTGTATGCACCGGCCTCCGAAGTGAAGGATGCCACCGACCTCGGCGGCTACATCATGGGGCAGAAGCCCTCGCGCGCGATGGACTAGCTATCCGATCGCGGCGCGCAAGGCCGCGCTCGCTTCCGCAATCGCACTCCGCGACTTCTCCACGACTGATGGCATTCCAAAAAAGCCATGGGTCACGCCGTCATAGCGCTTGAGCACGGTCGCCACACCTTCCTCGCGCAGACGGGCGGCATAGGCTTCGCCCTCGTCGCGCAACGGGTCGAACTCTGCCGTGATTACCAGCGCCGGCGGCAGGCCCGCCAGCGTCCTCGCCCGCGCCGGGCACGCGTAGGGATTGACCGCGTCGGCGTCGCTCGCGAGATAGTGTCCCCAAAACCATTCCATATCGGCGCGCGAAAGAATGTAGTAGCCGTCGGTCGCGAACTGACTATGCGACGGTGTATGCAATTCCCGCCGCGTCGCCGGATATACTAGTAGCTGATAAGCGATTTCAGGTCCGCCGCGATCGCGCGCCATCAATGCCGTGGCTGACGCGAGATTCGCTCCCGCGCTTGTGCCGCCGACTGCGATTCGCCTCGCGTCGCAGTCAATCTTCGTCGAATTTTCCGCTACCCACTTGGTTGCCGCGTAGCAATCTTCCGGCCCCGCCGGGAACTTGTGCTCCGGCGCGAGCCGGTAGTCCACCGAAACCGTTACGCATCCGGCCGCGTTAGTTATCATCCGGCACGGCTGGTCGGTCATCTCGATACTGCCGACCACCCATCCGCCACCGTGAAGATAGACCAACGCGCCGAACGGTCCGGTGCCGCTCGGCGTATAGATGCGGATCGAAATATCGCCGGCCGGCCCGGGAATCGAGCGATCCTCGACGCGTGCGACCGGCACCAAATCACCCCCAGCCGTCCGCCGCGCCATCTGCTCGCGCGCGGCTTGGGGCGTCATCTGATGAAATGACTGGAGTTTTGCCGCCGCCATCTGGTCGAGCAGCGCCTTCATGTCAAGGTCGAGTGGCATTTATTATTCTCCAGTCCGTTTCCAGGAAAAGTGACTACCGCGACTCCATGTCACGATAGCTAGCGGTCATTATCAGACGTAGAGCGCGGCCTGACGATCCAATTCGGTCGCGTAATTGTCGGGACCGAGCCGATTCACAATCAGCATTAACACGAATCGATGTATCCCGAGGTCTTCGTATTGGTGCAAGGTCGCTTGCACTTCCGCGCGATTTCCCCGTAGCGTGCGCATGATAGTCAAATCGAGCGTCGAATAGTCACGGCCAACCTTCGCACATTCGTCGCGCAACTTGACTAGTTCGGCCTTCATCTGATCGGGTGAAAGTAGTATTGGGCACCAGCCGTCGCCCCATTGCGCGACCCAGCGCAGCGCGTGCTTGTCCTTGCTGCCGATGAGTACCGGCGGGCCGCCCTTGCGCGCCGGCTTCGGGTACAGCCGCACCGGTGGGAACTTTACGTACTTGCCTTCGAATGACGCCTCATCCTTCGTCCACAACTCCCGCATCGCCGCAATGTATTCTTTCGTCTGCGTCCAGCGATGCGGAAAATCGGCGCCCATCAGTTCCGATTCTTCCTTGAGCCAGCCCGCGCCGATGCCGAACAACACCCGGCCGCCCGAGAAATAATCGAGCGTCGCGATTTCGTTCGCGGTCAGAATCGGATTGCGCTCGGGCACCAGGCAGACCCCGGTCGCGACCTTGAGGCGGGTGGTTGCTGCGGCCGCCATCGCCATCGCGACGAACGGATCGCACATGCGCGAGTAATGATCGGGGATCTCGCCCTTGCCCGGCGGCGTTTCCGGCAGCGGTGTCGTCGTATGCACCGGCATCACCGGATGATCCGGCAGCCATAGCGACTCGAACCCGAGTGCCTCGGCCTTGCGCGCGAGGGTCGCGGGATCGACGCTATACTCATTCACCACCGCGAGCATTCCAATTTTCATAGCCGTCACCACATCCGGCCGCTGCCGGTGCAAGACCCGGTCGTCATTGCGTGAACGATAAAGCTGGTTGTGCGATCAGGTCTTCTTCGGCTCGGTTACCTCGCGAAACGCGCGAATCGCCTCGACCGCGGTCGGGACGCCGCTGTATTGCGAGATATGAATAATCATCTCCTTGATTTCCTGCTGCGTCACTCCGATGTTGAGCGCGCCGCGCATATGCAGCCGGAGCTCCGGCCCGCGTCCCAGCGCCATCAGCGCGGTCATCGTAATCAGTGAGCGAAGTTTGGTCTCGAGCCCGGGCCGCCCCCAGATTCCGCCAAAGAGCTGATCGTTCAGGAAGGTGGCGAAACCTTCGTCGAATTGCTTCAGATATTCATTGCCGCCCACGGCGGCTTTTTCGCCGAACAGCTTGGTGCGTATTTCCAGACCCTTTTTTGCTAGATCCTCTGCCATCTTGGTATCTCCCTTCGCTAAAAATTGTTGATTGAATGAGTATTACGTCTGACTAATGCGATCGCCCTCACGTGCGCACTTTGACGCCTGCGCGATCCTCCTGCACCGTCGCCACCGCCGTCGAGTCCTTGTCGCCCAAGCCGCGCGCCATCGCCGCGAGAAAGTCCTGCTCGACCATCGCCGCGATCGGCATCGGCACGTTCAGCTCGCGTCCCACTTCGGTCGCCAGTCCCAGGTCCTTGCGCGCGAGCTTGAGCGCGAAGGTCACGCGATCGAAATTGCCGCGGAAGATCATCTTCGGCAGCGCGCCTTTCAGAATCATCCCCTGGCCATACGCGCCGTCCGAGACCGCCTTCAGCAGGGCCTCGGGTGAGACGCCGGCCTTCACGCCCATCGTGAACGCCTCGACCAGTAGTTGCGTCGAGCAAATCGCGATCATGTTATGCACCAGCTTCGCGACCGCGCCCGCGCCGATCGCGCCGATGTACGAAACCTTATCGCCAATCGCGTCGAGCGCCGGTTTGATTTTTTCGTAAACTGCTTGATCGCCGCCGACCATCACGGCCAGCGTCGCGTTGCGCGCGCCGGGAATTCCACCGCTCACGGGAGCGTCGAGCATCGCGATGCCCTTGACCTTGAACGCATCGTGGATGCGCCGGATGACGGTGGGCGAGTTGGTCGAAAGGTCGGCGTACACCGCGCCCGGCTGAATCCCGCTCAGGATGCCGTCGGTGCCCAGCGCGACGGCTTCGACCTCCTTCGGTCCCGGCAACGAGGTCAGTACCAGTTCACTCTTGGCCGCTACCGCCGCCGGCGTATCACCCCACTGCGCGCCCCCCGCCAGATGCGCTTCGGCCATCGTGCGCCGTATGTCGTTCACGATCAGGCTGTGCCCCGCCTTGATCAAATTGAGCGCCATCGGTCCGCCCATGTTGCCCAATCCAATAAATCCAATTCGCATTTTCGGCCTCCCCAGCTAATAGATAACGACGAATTTACGAGGGCGCTGAGCGTGGATGCACGCCGCGCCGGCACGCCGCTATACGCAATTATTTTGTTCGCGTTCAGCCCCTTTAAAGCACCGACCCCACGGCTACCGCAAGGATTGTCGCGGCCGCCGGTCCGCGAGCTTCAGGCAGGCTTGGTCACTTCGTTGAGCGCACGAATTGCCTCGACCGCCGTGGGAACGCCGCCGTATTGCGATAGATGAATGATCAACTCCTTGATCTCCGCCGGCGTGATTCCCAGGTTGAGCGCGCCGCGCATGTGCGTGCGCAATTCGGGCCCGCGTGCGAGCACCATCAGCGCCGCCATCGTAATCAACGACCGTGTCTTGATCGCCAGTCCCGGGCGCGTCCAGATCTTCGCGAACACCTGGTCATTGATAAAGTTGGCGAAATCCTCGTCGAAGCTCTTGAAGGCTTCGTGCCGTTCCCGCGACGCTTTCTCGCCCCATAACTGTGCGCGCAGCTTGATTCCTTTCTCATGCAGGTCCTCGGCCATGACATAAACCTCCCGGAAATTCTGTGACGTGCGAACCGCTGCGTCGCATCGATGCGACGGTTTCGAATCGCCATCCTCACGCTTCCTTAAGCATCGCCCGCAAATTACTGCAAGGTGCATCTGTTCTCGCCGGGCCGCGATTTCTTGATCGGCTTTTCAGCCGTGAGCAAGCTCACCCGCTACCGACACCCGCGACTTCTCTGACTGACCGCTTGGTCGGCGGATTGACATACAGCGCCGCTTGTATCACCCTTGGTCCCAGTATTTGCGGCCTTATCCAGAGCGGCGGAGGGACTGGCCCGACGATGCCGCAGCAACCGGCGCCTTCTTGGTGCTGGTGCTAAGTCCTGCGGGGTTTCCCGAATTTTCGGGAGGCCTTGGTAGATAAGGCGAGAGTAGAAGTACCCTCGTCTTATCGCCAGACGAGGGTTTTTTGATCCCCGCCGATGGACTTTCCGCTAGCCGGGGCTGCAAGGACGCAAGCATCGTGTTGGCGAGCAAGCGAATTTTGATCGTCGGAATTGGAGGTCTCGGTGTGCCCGCGGCCTGCGCCCTCGTGCGCGCCGGATTCGCCGACCTTGGCCTGCTCGACCCCGACCTCATCGACCTTTCGAATCTGCCCCGCCAAATCATCTTCGGCGAATCCGATATCGGCGCTCCCAAGGTTATGGCCGCAGCCCGCTACCTCACGGCCGTCCTTCCCGCGCTCAAAATCGAATCGATGGCGAAATCCCTTGACGCTACCAACGCCGCCGAGATCATCGCGCGCTTCGACTTCGTGATCGACGCGACCGACAGCCCCGCGATCAAGTTCCTCATCAACGACGTTTGTGTCGATCTCGGCGTGCCTTTTGTCTATGGCGGCGTGCTCGGACTCGCGGGGCAGGCGATGACCGTGCTGCCCGGAACCACTGCTTGCCTGCGCTGTCTCTTTGAGGAGCCGCCCGCCGAGGCTGATATTGCGAGCTGCCGCGAGGCCGGGATTATCGGCCCAGTGGCTGGTGCGATTGGCGCGGCGCAGGCGGCCGAGGCGCTCAGCTTCATGAGCGGTCGAATGCCCGCGCTCGCGGGCACGATGTTGACGCTCGATGGCTCTCAAAGCGGGCGAATTCGCCTGACTCCAATTGCGGTGCGTATCGGATGCCGATGCGGCGCCGCCGAATCAAACGCTGCTGCCGGAGCCGCTGCCGCGCCGGCCAGGTAACGAGGATGCAATGAGTTACGTCACCAATCTCAAGTGTCGTGAGTGCGGCCAGGAATACCCGATTAGCCCGCTCCATGTTTGCGAGACCTGCTTCGGTCCACTCGAAGTCGGCTACGACTACGCGAAAATCCGCGCCGCCATCTCGCGCTCAATCATCGAACGCCGTCCGCATAACCTCTGGCGCTATCGCGAACTGTTGCCCGTCGAGGGCGAACCCCAGATTGGTCCGAATTCAGGATTTACGCCGCTGCTCAGGGCCGAGCGTCTCGGCGCCGAACTCGGTATCAAGAAACTCTATATCAAGGACGACACCGTCAACCACCCAACCCTGTCATACAAGGACCGCGTGGTCTCCGTCGCGATCAGCAAGGCGCGCGAATTCGGCTTCACGACGGTCTCCTGCGCCTCGACTGGAAATCTCGCGACGGCCGTCGCCGCCCATGCCGCACGCGCGGGACTTAACTGCGTAATCTTCATGCCCGAGGGCGTCGAGACCGGCAAAATCGTCGGCTCGACCATCTACGGCGCGCGCGTCATCACGATTCGCGGCAACTACGACGATGTCAATCGGCTCTGCAGCGAAATCGCCGACAAGTACGGCTGGGCTTTCGTCAACATCAACCTGCGCCCGTACTACACCGAGGGCGCCAAGACCTTCGGCTTCGAGGTTGCCGAGCAGCTCGGATGGCGCACCCCCGACCACATCGTGGTCCCGACCGCCGGCGGCACCATCCTGCCTAAGGTCGCCAAGGGCTTCAAGGAGTTCAAAGAGGTTGGCTTGCTGCGCGAAAGTGAATTCAAAATCCATTGCGCGCAGGCGGCCGGCGCTGCCCCCGTCATCCACGCGCTGCACAAGGGCACCGACCTGATTACGCCCGTCAAGCCCGACACCATCGCCAAGTCGATCGCGATCGGCAACCCGGCCGACGGCTATTACGTCCTCAAGGCGGTGCGCGAGTCCGGTGGATGGGGCGACGCCGCCACCGACCCGGAGATTATCGACGCGATCAAACTGCTCGCCTCCACCGAGGGCATCTTCGCCGAGCCCGCCGGCGGCACCACGCTTGCCGTTACGATGAAGCTGATCGCGCAAAAGCGCATCAAGCCCGACGAGAGCGTGGTAGTTTCCATCACCGGAAACGGCTACAAAACCGTGGAAGCCGTGGCCCAATCGATCGAGCAGCCGTTCATAATCGAGGCGCGCCTGCGGGAATTTGACGCGCTCTACGAGCGGCTGGGCGGTACCCGCCGCGCGCTGGCCGGTGCCGCATGACCTTGCGGGCGCACCGTCCCAAGCATAAACATCGAAGTTCGCCTTTGCGACTTTTCCAGGAGGCTTGATCCTCATCATGGCTGTCAAGGTTAGAGTACCGACCCCGCTGCGCCGCTTCACCGCCGGCGTCGACGAAGTTACCGCCGAAGGCGATTCGATCAAGGCCGTCCTCGACGACCTCGATCGGCGCCATCCCGGTATGCGCGAGCGCCTGCTCGACGACAAGGGCGAACTGCGCCGCTTCGTCAACGTCTATCTCAACGGCGACGACATCCGCTTCCTCAACCAGCTCAGCTCCAAGGTCAAGGATGGCGACGATATCTCAATCGTCCCGGCGATCGCGGGCGGACGTTAGCCCCGAGTTCGTGCCGGCCGCGCGCGCCTTGAGCGTGCTCGATCTCATCGGCAATACGCCGCTGCTCGAGATCACCCGGCTGACCGAGGGGCTGCTGCCTCCGGCTGTGCGCATCTTCGCCAAGCTCGAGGGCTTCAACCCCGGCGGCTCTGTGAAGGACCGCGCCGCGCGCAAGATGATCGAACTCGGCGTCGCGCGCGGCGAACTGCGCCCCGGCAAGGTCATCCTCGATTCGACCTCGGGCAACACCGGTATCGCGCTCGCGATGGTCGGGGCGGCGCTCGGCTATCCGGTCGAACTCGTGATGGCCTCCAACGTCAGCCGCGAGCGCAAGAAAATTATCGAGGCCTTCGGCGCCAAGCCCATTTACTCCGACCCGCTCGAAGGTTCCGACGGCGCGATTGTGCTCTGCCGCAAGATTATCGACGCCGATCCCGATCGCTACTTCAAGCCCGATCAATACAACAACGAGGCCAATCCACTCGCTCATTTCGAGACCACCGGCCCCGAAATCTGGCGCCAGACCGAGGGCGCCGTTACCCACTTCGTCGCTGGTATCGGCACCAGCGGCACCATCATGGGCACCGGCCGCTTCCTCAAGTCGCGCAATCCCGGCGTCAAGGTCATTGCGGTCGAGCCCGACGACCCGATGCATGGCCTCGAAGGCCTCAAGCACATGGCCTCCTCGATCATCCCCGGCATCTACCACGAGCGCGAACTCGACGACAAAATGCAGGTCAGCACCGAGGACGCCTATGAAATGGTTTACGCGCTCGGGCAGTTCGAGGGCCTGCTCGTCGGCCAGTCGTCGGGGGCCGCGATGGTCGCGGCGCTCAAGCTCGCGAGCTCGCTCCGCGAGGGCACCGTCGTCACGATTTTCTCCGACTTCGGCGAAAAATATCTCTCCACCAACCTCTGGATCGGATGGCAGGAATGGCGCCGCGAACATCTCCAGCGCCTGATTCGCAAATGGAACGTATCCGCGAACGTTACTACTTGAGCTACCCGCGCGCCCTCATCCGGGAGCCCATCCTTTACCAGTTGGTCAAGAAGTTCGACCTGGTCTTTAATATCCGTGGCGCCAGCGTCTCGGAGGATATGGGCTTGGTGGCGGTCGAATTCGAGGGCACCAACGATCAGATCGAGCGCGCTATCGCATGGCTGCGTGCGACCGGCGTCACCGTTGAGCCGATCGAAAAGAACGTCATCGAGTAGCGCGCGCGGCGCCTTCCTCCGCGCTGATTCAATCCCGTGGCGCTGACCAATCGCCAAATCGAACGTTACAGCCGCCAGCTTATCGTCCCGGGTTTTGGCGGCGCTGCGCAGGAACGTCTTCTGGCGGCGCGCGTTTTACTACTTGGCGATTGCGCGGATACGTCGGTGCTCGCATATCTCGTCGGCGCTGGTGTTGGACAAATCGATTTATGCGCAGATCTCGACCCCAGCGCGCGCGATACGATCATCGCTCGTATGCGCGATCTCAATCCCGACTCGACCATCCGCGTCGCCCCCGAATCTGGCGGCCTGGACTACGACCTGGCGCTGGCGATTGTCGGTGACGACTCGACGCTCGATCAGGCCCGCGCGCTCTTCGATCGATCTGCCGGCCTCACGGATAGTTTCGCGTCCAGGTTCGGACCCAATTCGGGAATAATTTTCGCGCGCCTCGACCAGCTCGCGCGAATCGCCGTGATTCCGCGCCGCCCTCCATGCCCGCGATGTGCCGGCGCAGCCGATCTGCTCGCCCCCCTCGCTTCAATCGATCGGCGCGCCGATAACGCCGGCTTCATCGCCAGTCTGGTGGCCCTCGAAGCGATCAAACTTCTTGCCCGCTTCGCCCCCGCGCCAAGCCCCACGCTGGTCGAGTTTCGCGGCTACCAATCCTCCGCCCGCATCCTCGATTGGACGCCCGGCTCCGCGTGCGCTTGCGACGACGTAATTCGATCGGTGCCCTGATGATTCCGCCGAATCCCGCCGCAAGGCTGTGGCTGTTCGATTTCGACAACACCGTCGCCGCCCTCGAACGCGAGGTCGATTGGCCCGGCAGCCGCCGCGAACTCGAGGCATATTTGCGCGCCGCGGGCGTCAACGAGGAGATCTTCGCCGAGATTCCCACTGGTAATCTCCCGCTCTACGCCAAGTTGCATTCGCGCTGGCTGCGCCCGTCGCGGGGGGCGCCGCGCATCGCCTTTCCGCCGCCCGAAGATGCGGAAGCGCTTTTGCGCCATGCCTCTGAAATAATCGAGCGCCATGAGCTGATCGGCGCCGAACGCGCCGCGCCGACTGCCGGCGCAATCGACTTGCTTCGCGCGCTCGCCGCTCGCCGCGCCGTCGCAATCATCGTGACGTCGAACTCCTCGCGCACCGTCGCGCGCTGGTTCGAGCGCCACGATATCAACGATTTCGTTCGCGCGATCGTCGGTCGCGACAGCCTGCTCGCGCTGAAACCCTCGCCCGAGATGATCACCCACGCGATCGCGCTAACGGCTATTCCCACTGCCGAAACGGTCTTCATCGGCGACAGCCTCGCCGACTTCGAGGCGGCGCGCGCCGCGGGGCTAGGCTTTTACGGAATTGCCACCACCGGATCCGCCCGCGACCGCCTCCTCGCCGTCGGCGCCTCCGACATCTTCACCTCGCCCTCCGCCCTGCGCATCCATCTGAACCTCACCCCTCCCGATCCTGCTTCCGATACCGAATCGAATTAGCCCGCGCCACTGTTGCCTTTGGTAAGGGCCCCCGGATTCTCTATCTTGGCAGTTCATGATTTGTCATGATCAATTGTCATTCTGGGAGCAAAGCGAAGAATCCCGGAATCCGGACCCATTCACTTCGTTCAGGGTGACCACCGGATGCGATCCTTCGTGGCCCCTGACCTCCCGCTTACGGGCGCGCGAAAGGTCTCAACGGTATCGTACGCAAGACCTATCATCCCGGTTCACTGGGGGAAGTTTGAAAACCTTTCAAAGGTTTCAAGGCCTCTCTCCCTGCTCCCGCCTCGAATTAGCGCCCAATTTCCCAGCATTTTCCTGCCCTCGGCCCCTACCAACCCAGAATTTGAGCCTGGCGACCACCAATTCTGCGATTTTTCAATCGAATTAGCTGCATGCGCGGTTGCCTCCACCATCGAATATAGATAACTTATACGACTAACAAAGTAATCTATCCTCGGAGAACACTTCATAAGATGAGCGAAGGTTTTACCCTCTGGTTCACCGGCCTCTCGGGCGCAGGCAAGTCAACGTTGGCCAGCCTCGTGGCCGAAGAATTGCGCGGGCGCGGTCATCGCGTCGAAATCCTCGACGGCGATGAAGTTCGGACCAACCTCTCGAAGGGACTCGGCTTTTCCAAGGAGGATCGCGATACCAACATCCGCCGCATCGGATGGGTCTGCCGCCTGCTCGCGCGCAATGGCGTCATCGCGATTTCGGCGGCGATTTCCCCGTACCGCGAAATTCGCGATGAGGTCCGGGGGATGCACGACCGCTTCTTCGAGGCCTTCGTCCAGTGCCCCGTGCCCATACTCGCCGAACGGGACGTCAAGGGCCTCTACAAGAAGGCGCTCGCGGGCGAGATCAAGAATTTCACCGGCGTCTCGGATCCTTACGAGGAGCCGCTCAGGCCTGAAATCACGCTTGATTCCGAGACCGAGACCGAAGAGCAAAGCCTTGCGCGACTGCTCGCCGCCCTCGAAGCGCAAAATTTTATTTTCCCCCGTGGAGCCGCACGATGAGCAGCGTCGCTAACGATCCGATTTCCGCGCACGGCAATGGTGATCTCGTTGACCTGAGAGCGCCCGCCGCCGAGCAGTCGGCCCTTCGCGCCCATGCCGAAAAGCTCCCGGTGGTGACGCTCGGCGCACGCGAAATTGCCGACCTCGAGATGCTCTCCTCCGGCGCGTTCTCGCCGCTGACCGGCTTCATGGGTGAGGCCGACTACCTCCGCAGCCGCGACGATCTCCGCCTCGCGTCCGGCATCCCCTGGTCGATTCCAATCACGCTCGGCGTTGACGAGGCGACCGCGCGTTCGTTGGCGCCCGGTCAGGATGTTGCGCTGGCAACCGAGTCCGGCGCTCGCCTCGCCATCCTGAAACTCGCCGAAATTTACAAGGTCGACCGTCAGAAAGAGGCACAGGCGGTCTTCGGTACTGCCGAGGATGCACATCCGGGCGCCAAAAACGTCACCTCGACGCCGCCATACTGTCTTGGCGGCAAGGTCATCGCGTTCGCGGAGATTCCCGGCCGCACCTTTCTCGAGTACCGCCTCGACCCGCGCGCGACCCGTGCGAAGTTCCGCGAACTCGGATGGCGCAAAATCGTTGCCTTCCAGACCCGCAACCCGACTCATCGCGCGCACGAATATATCCAGAAGGCGGCACTCGAGATTTGCGACGGCCTCCTGCTCCATCCGCTGGTGGGAGAGACCAAGGGCGACGACGTCCCCGCCGCGGTCCGGATGGAAACCTACAAGGTGCTGCTCGAACTCTACTATCCAAAGAATCGCGCGCTGCTTACCGTGATGCCCGCGCACATGCGCTATGGCGGTCCGCGCGAAGCGATCCTCCACGCCATCATCCGGCGCAACTACGGTTGCACGCACTTCATCGTCGGCCGCGACCACGCCGGCGTTGGCACCTACTACGGCACCTACGACGCGCAAAAGATTTTCGAGCGCTACGCGCCCGGCGAGATCGGCATCACCACGCTCAATTTCGAAAATACCTTCTATTGCGGCAAGTGCGCCGGGATGGCGTCGTTCAAGACCTGCCCGCATACCGACGCCGATCGTCTGCTGCTTTCCGGCACCAAGGTGCGCGAGATGCTGCGCGCGGGTCAGGCGCCGCCGCCTGAATATACCCGCCCTGAGATCGCGGCGATCTTGACGCGAGCGATGCACGGCCAGAACTGACGCACGCACACTTCCGATTCGTCGACGCGGCGGGCGGCCACACGGCCTCCGCCGCGTTTCATTTTCGGATGCTGTATTTACATTTTTCGGCGATCGAGGCTCAGTCGACCTGGTGGAATTCATGGTACGCGCCCCCATCCAGGTCCTTGCCGCTGACGCCATCGATCGCCAGGTAGTTTCCGCACAAGTAGCCAGCCCAGTATTCACCCGGATTGGTGACGTCGCACGGATGCGACGCGCCGACGACTATGACAACGGCGTGATCGTCCGGCAGACCAAGCAGCGCAGGCGACTTGGCGCCGCTCGCGCCGACCGTCTTGCCGCTGGTCCGCGCGCGAATCGCGCTCGTCACCGTCACCATCATCAGACCGTCGCTAAAGCTTTCGGCATGCGCGGCAATCGCGCGCACGATATCGGCGCGATCGATTTGCCAATCGCGCAACGGCGGGTGCAATCCCGGTGCTTCCAGTTGACCGGATACGCCCGATACCCCCGCGCATCCGTCGGCTATGCATGCAAATTGCGCCGGGCCAATGGTCGCGAAACCGAAGGCCCCGGGGAGCCACGCGGCGTCGATATAGCTGGCCTGATCGCCGGACTTCGTGAAACGCGCAACCGCGTTGAAATTTCGCAATGCGAGTTGTGCCGCCGTATCGCCTGCATAATCGCCCAGGTCGATTTCGAATTCGAACAATCGGAGATCGGGGAATTTGGTGTTGGCCGCTTGGTCCAGCGCGTCGGCGATGTCGTGCAGCGAACTTCCGTGCGGCTTAACACCAATCCGGTAGGCGAAATCGGTCGTGGCCGCGGGTGTCGCGCCGGCTTGCGGCGACGGCGCCGCGATCGCAATTCCGGCGACTGCCGCCGAGGGTACGGCGGCGTCTCCTGCGCGCGCAAGCGTGGCGAGCATGAGTGACGCGAGCGCCGCGCCGAGGCTCGCGAACGCGCGGAGCTTGCCGGCACTTACGCTTCGCATCGCTGATGCCGCTTCCCGTTCGGGGCCGACCACGTTTCGCTTATTGCAGCGGAGGCTCGTCGTCGGGCGGCGCCATTATCGGCGAGCCGTGATGAAGGATCATCAGCCATTCGCCGCTGGCGCGCTCGAACACGTTGGTCGCGAGCACCTGCGAGCGCGAGCCGCCGTCATAGCCGCGTTGCGTCAGGTTTTCCTCGACCAGCACCACCGCGAGGTTGCCGTTTAACGTGACCGCCTCGTCGCGCAGTTCGAACTTCATCTCGAAGGCGCTCTGAAAGATGCGCTCCCAGCTCGTCATGACGGGACCCCATCCGGTCAGCCGGCGCCATCCCGGATGGACACAGGCGATCCGCTGATCGCGCAGCCACACGCGCTCCATCTGCGCGAGGTCGAGACTTTCGAAAGCGCGATAGAAGGCGCGGTTGGCTTTCAGTACTGCGTCGCGTTCGGACATTGGGGTCAGGCTCCCTCAAACGAACAGTTTTACCCTACGTCGGTAATCGGGCTGGTGCCAGAGCCACCAAGGTCGGGGAGGCCAGTTCGCCGCGCGATGACCTTCGGGAGGGCCGAGCCTGAGAGTTGGTGAATTTTTTACGGATGGGGATCGGGCAAGGAGAGCACAAAAGGCAGGACTTCACCCGCGCGGTTTAACCAGCGGCTACGCGTTGAGAAAAGGGCGGCCGGGCGATTTCGCAGCGCGGGCGGGAGAGGCGCAGATTGAAAGAAGCAGCATTTTGGGCATAATCGTCCCGGATTTGGCGGATTTCACTACGAAGGGAGGGCGAAGATGTTTCACGTGAAACATCTTTGCGATCCGCCGGCAGGGTTGCGCGGAGAAAGTAATCAACATATATGATGTAATATCAAGAGAAATGACGAATTATAAACGGAGGCGAAAGTCATGAAGCCGAGCAATGTAGTGCATCGGGATGAGATCGCGTGGACGGAGGCGGCGCAGGGCAAATTCCGCTACCGGCGCAAGTCTTTTACGGCGGCGGCCGGGATGCGCCGGCTCGGCGCGAGCCTGTATGAAATCGAGCCGGGGGGCGTCGGCCTTTCCGCGCCATTACCATTGCGCGAACGAGGAGGCGATCTACGTGCTGGAGGGCGAAGGCGTGCTGAGTGTCGGCGAAGCGGAAGTTAAGCTGCGGGCCGGCGATTTCGCGGCGCTGCCGCGCGGCAGCGAGTATGCGCATCGGCTGCGCAATCGGTCGGATCGGCCGCTCACCTATCTCTGCTTTTCGACCATGATTGAGCCCGAGGTGGCGGTCTATGCGGACTCGAACAAGGTGGGTGTGATGGTGGGGTCGGCGCCGGGCGGCGACAAGGGAAAACGGCTGCTGAACGCGGTGTTTCGGCGCGAGACCGAGGTGGATTATTTCGATCGCGAGCCCGACGCCTGAACCGGCTATCGGCACGCCCGCGGCCGGCCGGGAAACCGGTTACGCTGTGACGCGGGAGGTGCAGGTGCTTCAAGCAGGTGGCGGCTGGGATCCCGCATGTTCAGAAAGCTCGTGGATGGTCGGGCGTTACACGAACAAAGGCGGGGACATCGTACGGGTTGTCCTCGCCCCAGTATTTGACCTTGCGGCTTGCCAGCTTTGCCACTTTCGGATCTGCATCGCCACTTAGCGTCTGCTCATACCTGAGCGCTTCCGACGTGCCCATCTGCGCGAAGACTTGCGCGGCGAGCGTGCGCTCTCGGGGATCGTCACTGTTGGCCCAGCGTATAGCATCGGGCATCCCGGCCTCCTTGGAACCCAGTAAGCGCTCAATCTTAGCCACCTGCGCCTCCTTGGCGTCAAATTCGAGCCGCGACGCCGCTTCGACGTCCGGCGCGACTGCCGCCGCCTCGGGCTGCTGGGTGAAAAAATGAGTCACGGTCGCGCTGCCGTTCTTTTCGACCACGCTCTCGTTCTGCGCCGACGATGCAGGTGTCGCCTGGGCTAGCCTCTCACGTTCCGCCTCCAGCGAGGCGAGTTCCTTCTTCGTCGAACCCAGCCAGTCCTGGTAATACCTCGGATATTGCGAACTCACGTTGGTGTAGCCGCCGCCGGTCCACGCGTAGACACTCGGCCAATCGTCTCTACCCTCGGTCATGTTAAACGATCGCACGGCCAACTCCAGATGGCCGTTTCCGCTGATGTCTTTCACGATTTCTTTGACGTCATCGTCGAGCGGAGGTCCACCGCCGTAATCAAATCCTTCGACACCTGCCGCGCTCTTATCGAAGATGGTGAGATCATTGCAGTTGCCACCTCCATCCCAGTCGTAGATAGCGACCAGCGAAAGTTTGCCGGAATGGCGTAGCTCAACGAATTGAAATGAGCAAAGCTTACCTTGCTCGATCCAGGCGTCACCCCAGAAGTGGGTCATGAAGTTCCAGACCGCGTCGTTCGCCGGTGTGTCCGCTGCGAGGCTATGAGGGCTTTCACTGACCAATCCATGGAAGCGAGATCCGGCGCCGCTGCCAGTGCATTCGCTCCGAACAGGAACATCGAGGCTAAAATAGAGATTGGTAATATTCTCTTGCGCATACTCGGTTCTACGCGCCGGCGCGGACCGCCGCCAGTCATGGGCTCGGCGCGACGGCGGGGGCGGCAATGGACTCCTGGTCGACTGTGTGGGCGACCGGACCTTGGTTCGCTTGTTCGAGGCTGTATTTCCCCGAGATCGCCACATCGCTGTCAGGATCATGACTCAAGGTTCGCAGATAGCTTATCGCTTCTGGAGTGGCTATATCGCCAAACACGTCAGCGGCGAATGCGCGGTCATAGGGATCGCCGCTGTTCGCCCATTTGATCGCGTCGCTCATGCCGGCATCTCGCGGAACGTCCAGGAACCGTTCGATCTTGGCCGCTTCCGCCTTAGTGCAATCTAGGCCGTCCCGGTCTGGCGGAGGAGAAGCCGGTAGTTGTGGCGGTGTGTATGAGTGCTCAAATGCGGCGCCGGCCGAGGCGATAGGGCCATACTCCCCCGTCAATGGTCGCAAAGGCTGAAAGCTCTCGGCGGCGGACTGCCGCCCGGCCGGCGCTCCGCTGGCAGCGCTCGCCCCAGGCCCGGAGCCCTTCGAGCTTCATAGAACCGCATGCTTTCGACAAAGGGCGCAAGCCGGTCGGCAGGCCTATCTCGGCGCTCCAGGTCATGGGTCTCGATGCTTCCGCACAGGCGAGAAATGCTTTCGCCACCGTGGCCGACTTCAAAACAGTTAACTGTTAGGGCCAGTTGCAACACCAAATTTGCCTGCGCCGCGTTTCCTTATCTCGATCCGAGTCGGTATGCCGTTCAGCATCGGCGGGATCTGACTGGTGATCGTTGCCGTGTTCGATTGGACTCCGAACAGGATCACCGCGTGTCCGTTCTCCATTCCAACGCCGATCTCGTTGATACCCTTCAGCCTGAGATAATGAGCCTCGTTCTGGTTCACTGCCGCCGCCGCCGCCCCCTGCTCCGTGTCCGGTATCGTCACTCCGCCGTCAAAGTTATCGCTGTTTACCGCGACCATGCTTGAGCCGCAAGTCTGTCCAACGGCGTAATCCCACCGAACGCCGCCAGTGCGTTCGCTCCGAACAGGAACATCGAGGCTAAAAACGAGATTGGCAATACGCTCTTGCGCATACTCAGTTCTCCTAGTCAGTCGCGAAACTCGCCAATCATTTGGCCGGTGGGTAGCCTGTATTCTCAGGAATCAGTTTCCCTTAAATCGTTGGATACCCCCTGCGGGGAAGCCGTTCCCCGTCGGTTCGGGCTCAACATCAACGTCGTAGCCTTCCAGTTTTGACGGCGCTTGCCGCTCCACCGCTTCCACGTTGGTCGCCTTATCGACGTACACGATAAAGATGGTGACGTTAGAAGCGCTCGTCCCGATGGCAATCCCGGTTACGTGCGGAATTTTCATCAATTCGGCCAGATGCCGCTGGCGTACTGCCTCAGCCTCCTGTGAAGCCTTAAAATTGTCAGACTCCTGCGCAGCTTCTTGCGCTGACGGTGTACTGAACTTGCGCAGCTCGCCGACACCAGTTCTGGCTGGCAGATTGTCAATGAATTTCCATACGGCATCCTTGGGTTCAGGCTCTGAGCCTGCTTCACCGACCAATCGCCGGATAAAAAGCCAGGATGAGGAGTAGCCGTTTTCGCGAATGCGAATGAGGCGTACAGGCAAGTTAAAAGACAAACCGTCGCACCGTATAGCTTATTCATCTTGATGGACAATTCTTTTGCAGCATTGGTCGGCAGTGGGAGGATCGGCGGGAATAAGTGGCAATGTCGGGCACGACGAGGTAGCGCGTCCGCCTATCGGCATCTGAGTGCGGACTTTCCACACATAACAAACCGCAATAATTACCCACAGTGTTGATAGACCATTGCCACGAGCCATTTATAAGCTGGGCGGCATCATACTGCCTATCTAGCGTTTTATCCCCACTTGGTCCTTACGACTCCATCGCCATCTCGTCCAACTGACAGGGACTTAAACTTGGACACTAATAGACGTCGAAAACGGTTAGGCTGTGACGCGCGAGGTGCGGCGTGAGCGAAGGGCAGTGGGGCGCGAGTGAGATAATCGCGAATCTTTACGTGGGAGATCTGCAGGACGCGCAGAAGTTTCACGGGATGATCATTTCGGTGCTGCCGGACTGGCTCGAGGCCGAGCCGGCGCATGCGGTGTGGATGCCGTTTCTGAAAAACGGGCTGGCGACGCTCGAAAGCACGGCGGCGCTGACCGACCATGCGTTGCGCCTGGGCCTGCGCGTGCTGGTGCATTGCGAGGAGGGCTGCGAGCGGGCGCCATTGACGGTCGCCTGGTTTCTGCATCGGCGGCGCGCAATGACGCTGGAGGAGGCGTACGCCCTGCTGAAGCGGCAGCGCCCGATGGTCGAGGATCGGCGCCGCTGGCTCGGCCTCTACAATCGGTGAGGGCACCTGCTCGCCGGTCCGGCGATCGCTCGCGATGCTTTGCGGAGTGATGAAGAAGTTGTTGAGGAACGCAAAACTGATAGCTTCCGCAGACTGAAACCTCACGAGGTTTCAGACTTCCCACTTGATAAAGATGCGGGCTTCGCCCTGGGAAAACCTCGTAATGGAATGGCACTAAGGGCGGCGCCGCTGGCTGGGCATCTACAATCGGTAACCCGCGCCGCGCGAATAGCGTTAGATCGCAAGCCGGCTGTCCGCGTTTAATCCGCGAATTTTCCGGTGTGCGATAGGTGCATTCGGGAGCGCTCGCGGGGCGCGGGCGCTACGCGATCAGGTTGGCGACTTTTTGCGTGTCAACGTATTCGCGCGCGCGGCGGATTTTGCCGGCCTCGACCTCGAAGACGAAGCAGTATTCGTTTTCGTAATCCTTGCCGTTGAAGAGCTTGCCGCGATTAGTCATTTCGATGACGACGGTGTCGCCGTCGCCGTAAACGCGGCGGATTTCCGAGGCGAGTCCGCTCGGGAACATCTTCGCGGCTTGGCGGGCGAAATCGACGATGGCGCTCTTGCCCTTGCGCAGCCCGGAGAGATTGGGCAGGGCGCCGGGAATCAGCCAGCTCACTTCGTCGGACATATTGGCGAAGGCGGTTTTGATATCGCCCTTGGCAAAGGCGCTCCATGTGTTGAGGACGAGTTGCTTGTTGGTTTCGACGCTCATGGGGAAATATACCTCCTTGAATTGTGGCGGCCCTATGGCGAGTACGTTTACAGAGAATGAGCAGGTGAGAACAGTTCAACCTTAGGTCCGGCGGTGCTTCTCGAATCCATTCTCAACCTGACATGCCCCATTGGACCAGCAACAGCCCTTAGCTGCCGCTGCATGATCTTTTCGACTGCGCGATCGCGTCTCGGCATGGATCGAAATCCGGTTCTTGGCGCCGTGCAATATACGTAATCGGTCCTCGCTTTGATTCGCGCCACATCGGCGTCGGAGGGCAATGGCTTGGGGCCGCTCAAGTAGGGAGTCATGATCGCAACTGCGTCAGACTGCACCATTTGTTTCCAAACTTCGTCGTTATGCGCAGTCTCGGACCCGTGATGTGGAACCTTGAAAATTTGGACAGGCCCCGTTGGCCGGTTTGGAGAGGCAAGTATTCCCTGCCAACCCATTGTTGGAACCCCGCACTCTTCCAAATCGCTTCCAAGTAGAACTCGGGCATTTCCAAACCGAACCCAAAGGGTGATGGAGACCCTATTTGGAGAAATTGCGACAGGCCGCCTCTTTGGTGCTTTGTATTCCGGCAAAAAGGGCGCGAATTCCAACTGCGCCATCGTGAACGTATCAGACGAAGGGCTAAGAGCATGGACGAGAACCCCTTGGCGCTCTTCGGTAAGCGGTCGACTATAGATCATTTGATCTGACTTGACCCATTCGATCCCGGTTGAGGGAACTTTGCTGTGCGGACTCCTCTGTCGCAATATTTCGAAAATCTCCGCGAACTCCGGAAGATCGTTTGTGCCGAGTTTGTCGTGCGTCGAAGCACTTACCAACTGATAGAATTCTTTGATCCGCAGGGCAGCGGAACAGAGCAGGATAGCTTTCGGGGCTTGTCTGACAATCTCCGCAGCGCCCCTCATGTGGTCGTTATGCCAATGGCTGACAACGATCCATTGAAGCTGCTCTTTTATATCGACGTTCAGTGCAGATAAGTAGTCGAGGGCTATCGGACGTTTCGATCGTGTATCGACGCAGGAATCCACCACCATCCACTGGCCGTATCCCAGGTGAATGACTACGCACTCGCCCACGCCGGGTCCGAAAAGGGAAACTTCCAACTCGTCAGGAGTTGGCGGTGCGTTCTGTGGAACTGAAAACGCCAAAGAACTCAGCTAATGAGTCAGCTTCCTTATGTACCGCTTCGATCTCGCTTTTCGTCCAGGCTGGTAAACGTCGAAATCTAACTGCCGAAACGAGTTTACGTTGAGCGGCCGCGGTAATCTCGTAGCCGATAAACCAATAGAAGACTGCACCGAGTTCCACGAGATTCTGGTCGTCGCTTGAGATCTCGTCAAAACTGAACGAGGCCCTTTCGTCGGCTCTCTCTTGTGATGTGAGATCTCGCAATATGGCTTCAAAGCCATCTTTGCTGATCTCCACTACTGTGCCTTCCCACTGCTGCAGTGGTCGGGATCTGTAGCGTGGGCTAGGGGTCCTTATCGGACGCTTTATGAACTTGCTGGTGATGTCGTCCGGCTCGATGTTCAGCGCTCCACTACCGCCGGCAAACTTATTCAATTTCTCGAAATCTTTAGAAGCAGAGCCCACTCTCCGAGGTTCAAGATCCGGTGGAGCAATTATGTAAGGCGACTCTAATTTCGGCACGGATGAAGCGTAGTCTCGATTAACCTGGCGTGCCCCCTTGGGTGCACCAGTGCGCGGTTCCACCTTTTCGATAAATTCTGTGGCTCCAACAGCTTCCTGTACCGACTGAAACGAGGTTCGTTGGCTCATACAGAAATCCTGTCGTTTGAAAGGATCGTTTCCGCCACTTTCTTGGCATACTGAAGAGCCGGTCGCCATGACTCCTTGAGAATAGAACCAAGCTTTTGAATTGAGCCGTCGCCCTGTTCTTCGAAATGTTCGTTAGTGCCGATGTATATGCCCGGTTGGATTCGAAGCGAGGATTGAACTGTGACTCGAAACTTGGTGGCCGCGCTTCCTTGACGCTTCCCAGCGATCACCAAAGTTTCAAGTCCGGGTGACTCCATAAACTGGTTCCACAGTTCCTTCGGCGCGAGTCTATGTCCCACCGCGTGCCATTCTTCGGTTGAACTCATTTGATAGTGCATATCACGATTAAGACCCATCTGCGTTACCGGTGTGTGCTCAAGTAGAGTGAAGACACTTACCACACAATCGCGCAAAGCTTCGAAATGAGCAGCGTCTGTAGTACTGGCTGAGAATCTGTCGCGTGTTACTTGAACCGCTAACCAATCGGCAGTGAACGATGAAATTTCCGGCGAGATTACCTGAATGTTTGCGTCCTCACCTTCCGCTTCACGGATAATGTTCTTTGAGGACAGCCACTTCGGCTGAAAAATGCTCGGGTTGAAGCTGCCGACCAGTACGACGCTGGCGCCTTCGAGTTCGCAGTTTAAAACAGCCATTATAGTTCGCGTCTCTCAAATTTCATGAGGATTTCAGGCCCGATCATAAGACAATCCTTCAGAGGCACTTGCTCGCTAGACGCCTGCGGAATGATACACCTTTTATCGAACTCCAGAGCAATAACTCACGTAGATTCTTGGGGATACTCGATTCTTTGAATCAAAGACTTCAGCCGTCAGACGAGCGACCCCACAGTGTCCTCTTGGGGGGCATTCCCAGCGACGGGAACGCCCCCGGCCGCGTGAATCGCGTTAGAGACTGGCTATTGGTACGCGGCTTCGAGGAGGGCGACGATCTCCTCGCGGTTGACCGGGCGATCGACGACCTTCGCGTGTTCGATCTCGGAATGCACCGGCTCCGCAATCTCGGGGATTTCGTTGCGCTTCACGCCCGCATCCTTGAGCGTGTGCGGAACGTCGAACTGCGCGATGAACTGCTGGACGCGATCGGCACATTCGAGCGCCGCCGCGCGCGCGTTGGCATCGTCGAACTTGACGCCGAGACCCTCGGCGATCGGGCCGAAGCGCTGCGGCGCAATATCGGCCATGAAGCGCATCACATGCGGCATCGTGATGCACGAGGTGACGCCGTGCGGCACGTCCCATTTCGGTCCGATCTGATGGCCGAGTGCGTGCGAGACGCCGAAGCGCGTGTTCATCCCGCCGAAGATCGAAAACCATGCCGCCATCTGGCAATTGCCGCGATGCGCGAGCGACTCCTCGCCGGTGGTCTTGATCGACGCCGGCAGATGCTCGAACAGCAGCGCGATCGATTTGGTGGCGAGGGTGTCGGCGAGCATCTGGTGGCGAATCGAATAGATGGCTTCGACCGCGTGGTCGAGCGCGCGCATCCCGGTGGCGATCCAGAGCCAGTCGGGGGTTTCGACGCTGAGCGCGGGGTCGTTGATGACGGTGCGCGGCTGCAGGCGCGGATCGACGACGCCGCCTTTGATCAGGGTGGATTCGTCGGTGACGCCGCCGACGGGCGTGTACTCGCCGGCCGAGAGCGTGGTCGGTACGGCTATATGAATGAGGTCGCGGCCATCGCCGCCGGAGACTGCGCCGGCGAAATCGATGCCGTGGGCAGCGGTGGTGGCGTCGCGATTGGAGAGAATCGAAGCGGCGGCGACCTTGGCGGTATCGATGGGGCTGCCGCCGCCGAAGCTGATGACACAATCGGCGTCCACGCGCTTCATCTCGGCGGTCAGTTCGCGCACGGTATGGGCGGGAACGTGCTGGGCGGCGCCCTTGTAAACGGCGGCACAGCGGGAGCCGATCGCGGCGGTCACGCGGTCGAGCAGTTTCGATTTGCCCAGCGTCTTGCCGGTGACGACGACCGCGCGGTTGAGCTTGCGGCGCTCGAGCTCCTTGCCGAGGGCGTCGACCTTGCCGGGTCCGAAGATGACCCTTTCAAGTTTGGTGAAAGAGAATTCGCCGACCGGTGCGCTAATGTTCATGTGAGGACCTCCGTTGACCATACCGGCCCTTGTCTAACATTGGCGGAGCCGGATGCGAAGAGGAAGGAGTGGTTCAAGAACGCAGAACTATGATTTCTTAAGAAACTGAAACCTCATGGAGGTTTCAGACTTCCCGTTAGTAAGATGCGGGCTGCGCCCTGGGAAAACCTGTCATGGCAGGCGCTCGCGATGCTCGGGTGAGCGGCTTTTTTCGGTGCTTGACGCTCGCGATGCTCGGGCAGGCAGCCAAGCTTGGCGAGAATGATTAGGCGCTCAGCATCGTGCGCATATCGCCGCCCTTCTTCCAAATGGGAAGTCTGAAACCTTATTAAGGTTTCAGTTCTGCTGAAAAACTAAAATTTTGAGCTCCTCGACCAATGGATTTTGCGCCCAAGTGGATGAACGGCTAGGGCTTGATGGTCACGAGAGTGCCGATCGGCAGAAGCCGCGCGAGTTCGCTGATGTCGGCGTTGTCGACGGAGATGCAGCCGGTGGTCCAGTCAATATCGCCGAGGTTGAGAATCGGCAGGTCGGAGCCGTGGATGCCGACGCCGTCGCCCTCGCGCATACCGCGCGGAATGTCGCCGTCGGCCTTGGCGTGGACGAAATTGGCCTGATCGACGGCGTTGGGGTAGTTGATTTTGAGGAACCATCGGAAGCGCCGACTGGGGTGCTTGGAGACCATGAGATAGTTGCCTTCGGGGGTGCGGCGGTCCCCCTCCCATTGTTTGGCGCCGGCGAAGCGGCTGCGGCCGAAAACGGCGTGATAGCTCTTATAGAGGTGGCGCTTGTAGAAGACCTCGATGCGATGGCGCGATTTGTAGGCGGCGACCGTCCAATTGAAAGAACTGGAGGTGGCGGAAACGGGATCGCTGAGATAAAGGCGCAAGCCCTCGTCGGAGGGGCGGGCGGGCGTGGCCGGGGCAGCGCTGACGACTGGAGTCGGCAGCCCTACCCCCGGCGCCGTCGCCGGGGATGGCGGGATGAGGGCAGCGACCGCGGTGGGTGCGCCGGTCGGGGGCGGCGTCGCGGCGGCGGTGGCGGCCGCGGCCGGGGTCGCCGCTGCGACCGGGGTTGCTGGAGCGGCGTGCGCCGGACGGCCGTAAAAGACGTGATCGATGGCAGGCGTTTGCGTCGCGAGCGGAGCGCGGGACGGCCCGCGTTTCGCGGCGGGCTGTGCAATGGCCAAGGAGCGTGCAGGCGCGGGCGGTAGCGCCGGCGATGAAATCGCCGGTGCAACGGCGACGGTCCCGACCGCTTGAGCGGTCGGGGTGCCGGCAGGCACCGGCAGCGCAATCGGGGTGGCCTGGACGGCCGGCAGCATCACTGCGGCGGTTGGCTGAGGGGCAGCGGTCTGGGCTGCGGCGCCGATCGGCGCCGCAGCGAGTACGATCGTCAGGAGAACGATCGCCAATCGAAAGTGCTTGCCCATGCCCGCGTCCACCTGCCTTTGCCGCAAGGATCATTGTGAGAAGGCTTGGCCGTTTGGTCAATTGCTACTACGCTTTTGAATCAGTTTATTTTTTCGATTTTTCCGTGAGGCGCGAAGAAGATGGAAAGCGACTTGGCCCGGGCGTTGGCGGCTCTGACTACCGGAATCTACGTGCTGACGGTGGCCGACGGCGACCGTCACCATGGGATGTCGTCGTCATGGGTGACGCAGGTTTCGGGGGTACCGCCGTTGTTCAGCGCGGCGGTCGACAACGACCATTTTTCGCGCGGGATTATCATGCGGACTGCGGTGTTCGGGCTGAATATCGTGGGTGGCCGCGGCAAGGAGTTGGAGGATTACTTCTACTCGGCGCGGGCGCGGCGGGCGGACAATCTGACGGAGGTCGATTACGAACAGTCGCCCGTGCTGAAAGTCCCGTGGCTGAAGCTTGCGATGGTCTCGATTGAGGCGCGGGTGAGCGCAAGCTGCGTGGCGGGCGACCATACGATATTTATCGCGGAGCCGATCGGAGTGCGCGTCGGGGCGGGGGATCGCCCGCTGACTTCGCTTGACCTGGAGTACGTGTACCTGGGCGGGCGAGAGGCGATCGCGCGCGATCGGACGGGATGGCGGTGACGCGAGGATTACGGCGGGCGGATGCGCCGGGGCTAATTTGACGCCTGCCAAAACCATTTGATAGCATTCGCGCGCGGGAGAGAAAGATGCCGATCGAAAAAAATGAGCTGCGCCAGGTGATGGGACATTTTGCGACGGGCGTCACCGTCATCACCACGCTCAACAAGGCGGGCCAGATGCATGGGCTCACGGCAAACGCGTTCACCTCGGTCTCGCTGGAGCCGCCGCTGCTGCTGATATCGGTCGACAAGAAGGCGGAAAGCTGGCCGGCGTTCGAGGAGAGCAAAGTTTTCACGGTGAACATCCTGGCGGACAACCAGGAGGCGCTCTCGCGCAGATTCGCGGTCAGCGGCGGCAACAAGTTCGAGGGTGTCGCGTACCGGATTGGAGCGAACGGAGCGCCGATATTGGAAGGAGTGCTGACGTATATCGAATGCACGCTATACGCGGCGTACGAGGGCGGCGACCATTCGATTTACCTGGGCGAAATCCAGCAGGCGGAAATTCGCGAAGGGAAACCGCTGGTGTTCTTTCGCGGCGGCTATCGCGCGCTGGGTGACTGAGACTTCGCTTCCTCGATCCTCATCCCGCCGATTCGTGGCAGTTAGCGCAAGCGAGTATTCCTAATTTAATTTTGAGACGTATCAGGTTCACGGCACCGAAGCCGTGTTATCGGGGAATGCTTGAAGCGGCGCGGTTGATCGGCCGGGCGTTGGGGGGCGTGCGATGAAGGCGCCGGCGCGGTTGCCGGGGCTGACGGTCTTTCTGCCGTCGCATAATGAGGAAGGCAACGTCGAACGCGTGGTGGCGGGCTTTCTGGCGGAACTGCCACGGGTGGCGGAGCATTACGAAGTCGTGGTAGTGGATGACGGCAGCCGGGATCGCACGGGCGAAATCGCGGATCGGCTGGCGGCGGAAAACCCTCACGTCCTGGTGGTACATCATGCGAAGAACCTGGGATATGGCGGCGCGGTAAGCAGCGGATTGCGCAGCGGCACGCAGCCGTTTCTGCTGCTGTCGGACGGCGATGGCCAGTTCGATCCGGCGGAGATGTCGAAGCTGACCTCGCGGATCGAGAATTACGACGTGGTGATCGGGCGGCGCGCGCGACGAGCCGATAACCTGATGCGCCGAATCAACGGCAAGGCGTGGACGACGCTGTCGCGGACGCTGTTCGGCCTGCGGATCACCGATATGGATTGCGGCTTCAAGCTGTTCAGGCGCGAGGCCGTGGCGGGAATCACGCTGCGTTCGAACAGCGCCATGATAACGACGGAACTGATGGCGCGGCTGGCGGGACGCAATGCGCGAATTTGCGAGGTTGACGTGACGCATTTGCCGCGTGTGGCGGGTGAGCAGACCGGCAACAGTCCGCGGGTGGTGCTGCGGGCCTTCAAGGAGATGTTCGAGCTGTACCGGGATTTGAAGGCCGCGCGGCGTGGCGAGAGGCCGCAAATTTAGGAAGGGAAGGATTGGGCTTTGGTGCTTTTGGGAACAAATGAGTGACGCAAATTGGAAAGCGACAACGCAAAGCGTATATCGCCCTGCGAAAATGGTCTATTCAAGCGCTGGTATGGCGCGCAGATTCTCCGTATTCTGATTGGGTTTTAGTCCGCGCGCCGGATGGCACGGCGTTAGCATTAACGAAATGAGGAAAGGTCCGAGAACGGACCGTCAAGGGAACGGAAAGGAGAAGGTTATGAAGCGTACTGTTTCGATTTTGACCGCGGCGCTGTTCGTGAGCGCATTGGCGATGCCGGCGTTCGCGCAGGCCCCGGGCGCTACCGGTGAAACTGGTGCAACTGGCGCGACTGGCGCCACCGGAGCGACTGGCGCGACGGGAGCACCCGGAGCTCCGGCGCCTGAGGAGTCGCCTGCGATGGCGGCACCGGAAGCGACACCGACGGCACATCACAGGCATCATCGCCGGCATCATCATTATCGTCATCACAAGGCGGCGGCGGGAGAGACTGGTGAGACTGGTGCTACGGGTGCGCCCGGAGCCACTGGTGCGACCGGTGCGACCGGAGCAACTGGAGCGGAAGGAGCTCCGGCGCCTTCAGCGACCTGATCGACTCGCGCAATCAGTAAACGGGCGTGAGAAAGGCGCCCGATCAGGCTGGGATTTGATCGCGCAGAGCGGGAAAGTCGCGGCCTGACGGGCGTCATCAATAATTAATAAAAGCACGCGGCGCGCTTGAGCGTCGCGTGCTTTTTATATTGCGGCGATACTGATAGGATTCGCGCTATCCCGTACACCTGCCTGCGCGGACGGGCACTAAACTCAATTGTTTCCCAGCCAAGGGTTCCGACTGTTTCTCGCATTGACTATTGCGCTTGTCGTGCAATGGGCACCGCATGCGCTCGCCGAAGGGAGCAGCAACTCTGCGGCCTCCGAACAGGTGTGCGATCCGCTGGCGGATTACTACCTTGGAATGGAAGACTATCCGCAGGCGATCAGGCGCCATGAGATAGTCGTTAAAGCGCATCCGAACAACGCTCTGGCGTATTACCACCTGGGCTTCGCTTACGGCGTCACCGGCGACCATCGGGCGGAGCTTGCCGATTATCAAAAGGCGGTCGAACTGGGGTTGAGCGACTGGCAGCTTTTTCTCAACATGGGCTTGCTCTATCTGGACGGCGCGCGGCTCGACAACGCGACCGCGGTTTTGCGTCTCGCGACGCTGCTCGGCCCGTATCATCCGGAGACCCACTTCAATCTCGGGCTCGCCTATGAGCGGAACGGAACCTATGCGCAAGCGGAGCAGGAAATTTTGCTCTCGTTGCGGCTCGATCCGAACCAGTTGGATGCCCGCAATCAGCTCGGCGTGATCTATGCGGAAGAGGGGAATTATCAGCGCGCCCATGAGGAGTGGACCGATCTCGCACAGTCGAATCCAAACTACTCGCCGGCGCGGGCCAACCTGGTCATCCTGGAGCAGGTCGAGCGGGGGCAGATCAAGGGGCCGCAGCGGATGACCGGGTTTGCTCATGGGCCGTGAATATGCGCGGTGTGAGAATTCGCCCGGCGGGAGAATTGGAGAATTGAAGAGGAGGACGATGGTGGAGGTTGAGGAAATGCCCAGGTGGCACCGGTTGATCCAGATATTTACGGTGGTTGCGGCGATTTCGCTGGCGCATGGAGCGCCAGCGCTGGCGGCGACCCACGCGCATCCCCTCCATTTGCATTCACGTCATCATAGCCGGCGGGCCGCCGGACCGGTGGTGCGGTACCATGCGGCGTTGCTGGAGGATGCCGATACCGGACGCATCCTGTACGCCAGTAATCCGAATCTTATATGGCCGCCGGCCTCGATGGCGAAGATGATGCTGCTGCTGGTGGCGAACGACCAAATCGCGGACGGGCGGGTTTCATACACTACGCCGGTGCGGATTTCCGAGCGATCGGCGCTGACGCGAGGGTCGCGTCTGGGACTGCGCGCGGGCGACGTCTATCCCCTCGGCGAGCTGATGAAGGCGGCGCTGATCAAGTCCGCGAATGACGCCGCGGTGGCAGTGGCCGAGGCGGTGGGGGGATCGGTCGAGGAGACGGTCCGCATGATGAACGCGAAGACGCAGAGCCTGGGTATGACGGAGACGGAATACCAGACCGTCGACGGCTTGCCGCCGAGGCCCGACCATGACGTGGACCGCACCACGCCGCTCGATTTGGCGATTGTCGCACGGGCGCTGATTCATACGACGAATCTGCTGCAATGGTCGGGGATGGAGACGGCGCTATTCGACGGGGGCGCGGCAATCCTGCACAATACCAACCACCTGATCGGCCATTACGAAGGCTGCGACGGGCTCAAGACCGGCTTTACGGTGGAGTCGGGCTTCAACCTGACGGCGACGGCGCAACGGGGCGACATGCGGCTGATTTCGGTTATACTGGGAGCGCCGTCTAATCCGCAGCGGTTTATCCAGACGCAAAAGCTGCTCGATTGGGGCTTCAGCAATTTCTCCAAGGTGCAATTGCTAAAGCGCGGCGAAGCGCTGCCGGTACACGTCCAGGTGCAGCAGGGGCCGCTGATTCAGCCGGTGCCGGAGGCCGACCTGTCGCTGGTGGTGCGCAAGAGCGAGGTCCCGGACGTAAAGCTGGAATACTGCGTACCGCCGGTGGTCAGCGGACCGCTTACGCTGGGTGCGCCGCTGGGGCAGGTTATCGTGCGCGACGGCGGCGAAGTGATGACCAAGGTCGATGTCGTGTCGCCGGTGGCGGTGGGAGCGGAGCCGCAGATATTGAACGCGGTAACGGTGCAGGCGGACGAGAATGCGGATAGAAGTACAATAATGAATGATTCGACGCAGGAGAAAAAATGACACCGGGTTCCCGTCAACGTAATCGCCGCCTTCGCAAGCTCGCGCGCAAGCGCCGTACCGACCCGTGCCAGGCCAAGTCGCGGCTGCGGCGGATGCGGCGGAGCCGCGTCCGGCGCGCGGCGAAGTAGCGGGGCACTGACGCCAGGACAGGACCGCCCTCGCCGCGGATGCGGCGGGGGCGGTCCTGCGTCCTGCGTATGGGGGGTAGGGGAGGCGGGTGAGCCCCGTTCACTCGTTGGGGGCTGTCCTCACCCGCCAAAGGTCCGACCGCGTCGGTCCCTTGGCGACCTCTCCCTGGACAAGGAGAGGTCTTGGAGGCGCTGCCCCAATGGCGGCGCTCTTACATGTTGTTGCCGGGGTTGCCGCCGGGCTTTTCGGAGGCGGCGGAGGGCTGCGCCAGCGGCACGATCTGGGCAATCTGACATTGCACCAGCGCGCGCAGCTTGTTGTCGATCTGGAAAAATCGCGTGACCTTGACGTCGCTCAGAATGGCGCGAAATTTCGGGATGTAGGCGCTCTGCACGTTGAGGCGGGCTTGTGAAATCGCCATCACCTCGTTGAGCTTCTTGCGCGCGTCGGGGTTGGTCAGGTTCTGGAAGTGGCTGGCGAATTCCTTGATCTCGCGGACGTGGCGGTCTTCGATCCGATCCATCTTGCCTTCGTACTCGTCGTAGAGCGGCCAGAACGCCTTACTCTCGTCGTCGGTCAAAGCCATATTTTGGCCGACGACCGCCTTGCGTTCGGCACGGGCCGCGGCGATATCGAGCTGCTTTTGCGATGCCGCGGGCGCCACGGGCGCCGCCGGTGCGGACTGGTCTTGCGCGAATGCGGGAGCGGCGCAGCCGACGCTGCAAACGATGATCGCGATAGCGGATGAAGCGGTAAGAAATTTTGCAAGGTTCATACGAAGGAACGATCTCCCTGTCGTTTCGATTGAGGCGAGCGGTCGCGGGATGGTTACGTATCGTTCCGGCACAGTCAAGCTCCGCACCGGGACAGTCAAGTCCGGGCGCGCTAGCGGCGCGGGCGTTTGCGCGCGGACGACGGCGGTGGCCGGCGAACCGACGGGGGCGCCGGCGTGCTCAGGCGGCGGATGTCGAGGAAGAGCTGGATACTGGCCGCCATCCCGAGCGCCCAGATGAGAATCCAGATGCGGCGAAACTTGACCATCAGGGCAGGCGCGTCGGCCGGGTTGATGCCGAGAGTTCGAAAGTACCATTCGGAGAGGCGATAGGCGGTCAACATCAGGGCGAGCACGACTACCACCTGGAGGACGGAGAGGAGCGCGCCAGGAGTGGATTTGGCGGCGCGCAGAAAGGTGCGGACGGCGAGTAGCCATCCGATCCAAACGGCAATGAGTGCGACGCCGATCGCGGCCGCCATCAGGTAGAAGTTCATGCCCATGTTTACGCGCCCGAAGCGCCGGTGGAATCCTGCGTCACGCGGGGCGGCGACGCAAGTCTTTCAATGATTGACGAGCAGCCCAACAGTCTTGACCTGACTTTTCGGACTGCTCGCGCTGCTCGGGTGGGCGGCTTTTTTCAGTGGCTGACGCTCGCGCTGCTCGGGTGGGCGGCCAAGTCACGCTGGAACGGTGATGTGCGCGTGGCAGCAGCGCGTGTCTACCAATCGCGGTGCTGTCACCCTGAGCGCAGCGAATGGGTCCCGGATTAGGAGCATAAGGAATCGGGATTCTTCGCAAGTTCAGAATGACGGAGGCAGACGCCCGTGCATGGCGCCGTTGCGGAGATCGTCAGGGCGCCATGTGAATTGCTTGTGAAATGATCGCGCCGTGGTGAATTGACAACGCTGCGGTACGGCGGTTACCGTTTAACGTGCGCTTTCAGTCAGGTTTCATCCGAAAAATAACGAGGTCGTGGTAGCGGTGCCGGTAATCGCAGTAATCCCGGCGCGCTATGATTCGTCGCGGCTGCCCGGCAAGGCGCTGGCGGAAATCGGCGGGGTGCCGATGATCGTGCGGGTTTGGCGGCAGACGCGGCGGGCGCGGTCGGTGGAGCGGGTGATTGTCGCGACCGACGACGAGCGGATAGCACGGGCGGTGCGGGCGGCGGGCGGCGAGGCTGCGATGACCGCCAGCACGCATCAGAGCGGCACCGATCGAATCGCGGAGGTGGCGGCGCGGATCGAGGCCGAGATTTATCTCAACGTACAGGGCGATCAGCCGTTTATCGCGCCCGAGGACCTCGACGCGCTGGTGGCGCCGATGCGCGCGGAACCGGCGCTGGCGATGGCGACGCTGGCGACGCCGATCCTCGACGCCGAAGAGTGGTATAATCCGAACAAAGTGAAGGTGGTCTGCGACGCGCGCGGCGACGCGATTTACTTCTCGCGCAGTCCGATTCCATTCGCGCGCGATGGCGGCGCAGTGCCGGCGGTGGCGCGGCGCCATATCGGGGTCTATGGCTACCGGCGCGATTTCCTGCTGCGCTTCGCGGCGTTGGAGCCGGGGGTGCTCGAACAGGTTGAAAAGCTCGAACAGTTGCGCGCGCTCGAGCGCGGCTATCGAATCCGGGTGGTGGCGTCGGTGGCGCCGTCGCTCGAAGTGGATACGCCCGACGATCTGGAGCGGGCTAACCAGGCGGCGGCGGTGAAGCAATAGCCGGGGAGGGTATCTAGCGTGGAACGCGGCAAGACCAAATTCATATTCGTGAGCGGCGGCGTGGTGTCGTCATTGGGCAAGGGGCTTGCGGCGGCGTCGCTGGGGGCGTTGCTGGAAGCGCGCGGGCTCAGCGTGACGCTGCTCAAGATGGACCCGTACATCAATATCGATCCGGGCACGATGAGCCCGCTGCAGCATGGCGAGGTTTTCGTCACCGATGACGGCGCGGAGACCGATCTGGATTTGGGCCATTACGAGCGCTTCGTGCAGACCACGATGGGGCGGCGCAACAACTGCACCACGGGTCAAATTTACGACACGGTAATTCAGAAGGAACGCCACGGGGATTACCTGGGCGCGACGGTGCAGGTGATTCCGCATATCACCGACGAGATCAAGCGGCGCATCCTGCTCGCGGCGGAAGGCAGCGACCTGTGTATCGTCGAGGTGGGCGGGACGGTCGGCGATATCGAGAGTCTGCCGTTCCTGGAAGCGGTGCGGCAGTTTCGCTGGGACCTTGGGCGCGAGAACGTACTTTACGTGCACTTGACGCTGGTGCCGTTTATCCCGGCGGCGGGCGAACTCAAGACCAAGCCGACGCAGCACAGCGTGAAGGAGTTGACGGGACTGGGAATCCAGCCGGACATCCTGCTATGCCGTTGCGATCGTCCGCTGGAGCAGCGCTTTCGCGCCAAGATCGCGCATTTCTGCAACGTCGAGGAAAATTGCGTGATCGCGGCGGTCGATGTGAAGACGATCTATGAAGTCCCGATCAAGTTTCATGAAGAGGGCTTCGATCAGCGGGTGGTCGAAAAGCTCAATATGTGGACCGGGCAGCCGAATCTGACCAAGTGGCGCCGGCTGATCAAGACCGCGCAAAATCCCAAGGTGACGGTCAATATCGCGGTGGTGGGCAAGTATGTGAACCTGGTGGATGCGTACAAGAGCCTGCACGAAGCGATCGCACATGGGGCGATCGCTAACGAGGCCAAGGTCGAGATCGATTACGTTGACGCCGAAGAGCTGGAGAAGGGCGATGCGGCCAAGCGGCTGGCCAACGCGCACGCGATTATCATTCCGGGCGGCTTCGGGGAGCGCGGTATCGAGGGCAAGATCAAGGCGGTGCGCTATGCGCGCGAAAGCGGCGTGCCGATCCTGGGAATCTGCCTGGGGCTGCAGGTGATGGTGATCGAGCACGCGCGCCATGTGCTGGGAATCAAGCGGGCCAACTCGCAGGAATTCGACGCGAAGACGCCCGACCCCGTGATCCACATGATGGATCAGCAGAAAGACGTGGCTAACATGGGTGGGACGATGCGGCTGGGTTCGTATCCGTGCGCGGTGCGGCCGGGGTCGCTGGCGGCGACGCTCTATCGGCGCAATCGGATAGCCGAGCGTCATCGCCATCGCTACGAAGTGAACAATCACTATCGCGCGGCGCTGGAAAAGGTTGGCTTCAAGGCGACCGGCACTTCGCCCGACGATGCGCTGGTCGAGATCATGGAGTTGCCGACGCATCCGTGGTTCCTCGGCTGCCAGTTTCATCCGGAGCTGAAATCGCGGCCGCTCGATTGTCATCCGCTGTTTCGCGGGCTGATTCGCGCGGCGGTGCAGCGGCGCTCGGCGGTAGTTCCGGAAAGGTCGAAAGTGCGGGAGTTGCGATCGGTGTCATGAAGGTGACGGCGGTGGAGGCGGGCGGCGTGGTCTTCGGCGGGCCGCGCCTGGTCGCGATTGCGGGACCGTGCGTGATCGAGAGCGCCGAGTCGTCGCTGCGCCATGCCGAGCGGCTGGCGGCGATTGCGCGGACGACCGGAGTCCCAATCGTGTTCAAGTCGTCGTTCGACAAGGCCAATCGCACGAGCCATGGTTCGTTTCGCGGACCCGGACTCGACGCGGGCCTGCGCGTGCTGGAACGAGTGAAGCGCGAGACCGGGTTAGCCGTGCTGACCGATATCCATGAGCCGGAGCAGGCCGCGCCGGTTGCCGAAGTCGTCGATATCCTGCAAATCCCGGCGCTGCTCTCGCGCCAGACCGACCTGGTGGTAGCGGCGGCGCGGACCGGCTGCGCGGTCAACTTGAAGAAAGGGCAGTTCCTCGCGCCGTGGGACATGAAGGCGGTGGTGGGCAAGGCCGAGGGAGCGGGAAATCGCCGGCTGATCCTGACCGAGCGGGGCTTTTCGTTTGGCTACAACAATCTCGTCTCCGACATGCGATCGCTCGTGATCATGCGTGGGCTGGGCTATCCGGTGGTGTTCGACGCGACGCATTCGGTGCAGCTGCCGGGCGCGGGTGGTGAGCGATCGGGCGGACAGCGCGAGTTCGTCGCGCCGCTCGCGCGGGCGGCGGCCGCCGTGGGAATCGACGCAGTGTTCATGGAAGTGCATGAGGACCCCGACCAAGCGTTGAGCGACGGGCCGAACTCATACCCGCTGGCGTTGCTGGCGACGCTGCTGAGCGACTTGCGGCGAATCGACGAGCTGGCGCGCGAAAGCGCCGCCCGCGGCTAGGTAGCAATAGCGTTGTCGTAGCTCGCGCGCGGGCGTATCGTAGAAAGTTCGCGGCGGTACCGCGTCTCAGCTCACCATTGGTTTACTCTAAAAATGTTGCTTGATAGCCTTCCTTCGGACGGGACACGCTGATGAGCCCAAGGCGGATCGCCAAAGCGCTCGCGCTCTCGGGCGGTGTCGCGCTGGGTGCGATTCTGATCGTCACGATCTGGGTTGTGAAGCATCGCATACCGGAGCAGAAGCTGATCTCCGCCGCCGGGCTGTTGCCGAACTCGCTGCTGCACGCGCGCAATTTCCATTGGACGCAGATGAAGGGTGAGAAGAACCAATGGGTGTTGGCCGCCAAAGATGCGAGTTACTCCAACGATAAGACCAGCGTGACACTCAAGGAAGCCACCGTCTCGATGACGACCGAGGATGGCAAGCACGTGAAACTGACGGCCCCGACAGCCGTGCTTACCATGGATGGAAATCACGTCAAACGGGCTCAACTCAGAGGTGGGATCGTGGTGGTGTATGGTGATTACACGGTGACCACTAACGAGGCCGAATTTACGCCCGACGAAGATCGCTTGCAGGCGCCGGGCGCGGTGAAGATCGAGGGACAGGGACTGACCGTCACCGGCGTCGGCATGACCGGCCATCCGAAGACCGAAACCTTCGAGTTGCTAAAGGAAGTGAGCACACAGATTGTACCGAAAGCCAAGGGCGGCGACGCCAAGGTCTCCTGAAACAGTGAAGCGCAGGGTGTTGATAGCGGCCGCGGTCGCATGGGCGGCGGCGGGGATTCCGCAGGCCCGATGCGCCGGTGTGCAGTCGGCGTATGCGCAGGACGCAGCGCCATCCCCGGCACCCGCAGTCGAGACGGCGCCGCCCTCGGGCGAGGTCCTGGCGCCCGCGCCGAGCACGATTTCCGCTCCGGCTCCGGAGGCACCCGCTGCGGTTGCTCATGCGGCGCGCCCCAGCCGGGTCAAAACCGCTTCGCTCAAGAGCGACAGCAAGGAGAGCCCGTCGGACAGCGCGCCGTTCGGGGGCTTCGAGAGCAATTCGAATCACGGACCGATCAATATCAAGTCGGACACCATGTCGTTCGATTACAAGAAGAGCGTGGTGGTTTTTTCGGGCCGCGTGCACGCTGTGCAAGCCGGCAGCGAGCTGTCCTCGAACACGCTGCATGTGCAGATGAACAAGAACAGTCAAATCCAGGAGATGATTGCCGACGGCAACGTACGCATGAGCCAGGGCCAGCGTTGGACGACCAGCGATCATGCGGTGCTCGACGAGACCCTGCATACGCTGGTGCTGACCGGGAGCCCGGTGGCGCATGACGGCAACGACCAGATCGCCGGCACGAAGATCACGGTCTATCTGCAAACCAACACGAGCGAGGTAACCGATCCGAAGGCGGTGATCTTCCCTAGCGAGTCGAAAAAACCGAATAATAGTGAAGCGCCAGCGACGACGCCCGCCACGGCGGGCGCGGGTGAGTAGGCGGCATTGGAGTAGATGGCACTCGAAGTAAAACTCGGACAGAGCCTGCAGACGCGCCAGACGCAGCAACTGGTGATGACGCCGCAGCTCCAGCAGGCGATCAAGATACTGCAACTGTCGCTGCCCGAACTGGAGGCGGTGGTTCAAAGCGAACTCGATTCCAATCCGATGCTCGAGCCGCTCGACCAGAGCGTGGCGGAGGCGGCGGCCAACAACGAGACCGCCGAGGCCGGGGCCGAGCCGGAAGCGTTGCCGCCTGAGCCTGACGGCGCCGGCGCGGGCACCATCGGGGAGAGCGACTGGGAGCCGGTGACCGAGGATCGGCCACCCGAGATGGTGGCGACCGAGGCGCCCGACGCGACCGTCGAGTTGCGCGAGCTGAACCATCTGGAAAAGCTCGACTGGCGCGAATACCTCGAGACTTATTCCAACAACTGGCAGGACGGCGAGGCTCCGGATTCCGACGACGACCGCCGACAGACGCTCGAAAACACGCTCACCCGCAAGACCTCGCTCGAGGATCACCTGATGTGGCAGCTCAGGCTGTCGAACCTCGACGAGACCGATCAGCGCATCGGCGCGACGATCATCTATAACCTGAGCGACGACGGCTACCTGGAGACCCCGCTCGAAGAATTGGCGGCGCAGCTCGAATGCGACGTGGCGCAGGTGGAGCGGGTGCTCAAGCGCGTGCAGCGGCTCGATCCGCCGGGCGTGGGGGCACGCGATCTGCGCGAATGCCTCTATGCGCAACTGACCAACCTGGGGATGGAAGAGTCGCTCGCTGCGCGGGTCGTGCTCAATCATCTCGGCCTGCTCGAGAAACATCGCTACAACGAAATCGCGAAGGCGCTCGGCATCTCGCTCGAGATGGTGGGCGAGGCGGCCAAGGTAATCGCGTTGCTCGAGCCCAAGCCGGGGCGGGACTATGGCGGCCGGGAGCCGGCGTATATCGTGCCCGACGTCTATATCCAGAAGGTCGGCACCGAGTTCATGGTGACGCTCAACGAGAGCGCGGTGCCGCGCCTGCGGCTCGCGAATTATTATCAGCGGGTGCTGAACGACGGGGCGGTGGGCGCCGAGACCAAGGAGTATCTGCAGGAGCGGCTGCGCTCGGCGCGCTGGCTGGTGAAATCGATTTTTCAGCGCCAGCAGACGATCTTCAAGGTCGCCAACTCGATCGTGAAATTTCAGCGCGCGTTTTTCGAACATGGCATCGGCCAGTTGAAGCCGCTGGTGTTGAAGGACGTGGCCCAGGACATCAACATGCACGAGTCCACGATCAGCCGAGCGACCGCCAACAAGTACGCGCATACGCCGCAAGGCATTCACGAGCTCAAGTTCTTTTTCACCTCGGGGGTCAAGGGCACCGACGGCGGCGACGTCAGCGCCGAGACGGTGAAAGAAAAGATTCGCGCGCTGGTACTCGGGGAGCCGCAGGGGGATCCGCTTTCCGACCAGGCGATCGCCGACATCCTGCGCGTCGATCAGATCGATATTGCCCGGCGCACCGTGGCCAAATATCGGCAAGCGTTGGGCATCCTGCCTTCGGGCCGCCGCAAGCGGCTGGGCTAGCTTCATCGAGAGCACGGGGTGTAGGCGGATGATCAAGACCGAAGTCGGCAAGAAAACGCGAGTCGCCACGAACGCGGCGGCACGCGCCGTGCGCAAGGCGCAGATTCCGCCGGTGGTGGTGACGGTAACCTTTCGCCACGTCGAACCGAGCGTGGCGATCCGGACATACGCGGAGCGCAAGTTCTCCCATCTGGCGAAGTTCCTCAAGCGCGCCTGCGAAGCGCATTTGATTCTCACAATCGACAAATACCGGCAACATGGGGAAGTTACGATCAAATCCGGACACTTGACGGTGACCGCGCAGGAGGAGACCAAGGACCTCTACTCGGTCATCGATTTGCTGGCGGACAAAGTCGGACGCCAGGTGCGGAGCCAAGTGGGCAAAGCCGAGGGCAAGAAGCTCCGTGCGCGGTCGACCGGAGAGGTTCTCAGCGCTGCCGAGGAAACCACGCCGAACCGCGGTTCCAACCGCGTCTGAGCCGATGAAAATCACCGAAATTCTGACCCCGGACCTGGTGTTGCCGGATTTGCGCGGCACCACCAAGTCCGACATTCTGCGCGAGCTGGCAACCTGTCTTGCGGCCAAGTTCAAAGATATCAACCTCAACGGTCTGGCGGCGGTGCTGGCCGAGCGCGAGCGGCTGGGATCGACCGCGATTGGTGACGGCATCGCGATACCGCACGGCAAGATTCGCGGCGCAACGAAGATCGTGGGCGCGTTCGGGCGTCACGTTGCGGGGGTCGATTTCGAATCGCTCGACGGCGGCCCGACGCACCTGTTTTTCGTCCTGATCGCGCCTGAGGATTCGACCAGCCTGCACTTGAAGGCGCTCGCACGGGTGTCGCGCCTGCTCAAGGACGCGGCCTTCCGCGAGCGTTTGCTCGCCGCCCCCGACGCCGACGCCATCTATGGCCTGATCGTCGAGGAGGACGGCCGCTACTGAACGCGCGCCGCAGCGGCCATGGGCGATCGCGGGGCAGGCGCGCCCCGATCGTTGACCTCGTCCCAATCGTCCGATGACGTCGATCGCAAACGAGACGCCCGCCAAGCCCCGCCTGATAATCGTGACCGGGGTTTCCGGATCGGGGCGGGTCTCCGCGATGCGCGTGCTTGAGGACCTCGGCTTCTATTGCGTCGATAATCTGCCGGTCGCGCTGGCGCCAACCGTAGTCAAACTGGCGCGCGAGCGCACGCCCGCGATCGCCAACGTGGCGCTGGGCATCGACGCCCGCGAGCGCATCTTCTTTCCGCAATGGCCGCAGGTGCTCGACGAACTCGAGCGCGACGGCTTCATCCCCGAAATTATATTTCTCGACGCCTCCGACGCGGTGCTGTCGCGCCGTTACTCGGAGAGCCGCCGGCCTCATCCGATGGCCGAAAGCGGAGCGAGCGTCGCCGACAGTATCCGCCTTGAGCGCTTGGCGCTGGCCGAGATGCGCGAGCGGGCGACCCGCATCATCGACACCACGACGCTGACCGTACACGAATTGCGGGAAGTGATGACGGCGGCGGTGTTGCGGGCGGCGGCCGGCGCGCGGATGGCAATCGCGCTGGTCTCGTTCGGCTACAAGTACGGCCAGCCGGTCGGCCTCGATCTGGTGCTCGACGTGCGCTTCATCCCCAATCCGTTTTTCGTGGCGGAGTTGCGTCCGCTGACCGGACTGGACCCACGCGTGAGCGAGTACGTGATGGCGCAGCCGGAGGCGCGGCGCTTTATCGACGAGCTTGGGCGACTGTTGGAATTTCTGCTGCCGCTCTATCAGCGGGAGGGCAAGAGCTACCTGACGATCGGCCTCGGCTGCACCGGCGGACGCCATCGGTCACCGGCGCTCGCGCGCCAATTGCGGGAGCGGCTGGCGCAGGCCGGTTTCGAGGCTATCGTTCGCGACCACGACATCGCACGCTGAACGCGCGGGCTGTCATCTCCGGGCCGGAAAAAAGCGCTGCCCGCGAGGCCCGTTCAATTCATGATGCTGCCGGCGTCAACATTGATGGTCTGTCCGGTTACGCCCGATGACAGATCGCTCACCAGGAAGATCGCGACGCGCGCGACCTCGTGCTCGGTGACCATGCGCTGCAATGCGGCGGTCGAGGTAAAGCCCTTCTTGATTTGATCGTAGGGCACGCCCATGGCCTCGGCGCGCGCGCGGATGACGCGTTCGATGCGGTCGCCTTCGACCGCGCCTGGGCAGATGCAGTTGACGCGGATACCATCGCTGCCCCATTCGCCGGCGAGCGTCTGCGTCAGCCCGATCATCGCCCACTTGGAGGCGGCGTAAGGCGAGCGCAAGGGATAGCCGCGCCGGCCCGCGCCCGACGAGATCATCAGGATATTGCCGGAGCGCTGTTTGACCATCGCGGGAATCGCGGCGCGCGACGCCAGCCATGCGCCGGTCAGGTTGATATCGAGGACTTCCTGCCATTCCGTCAGCGCCATCTCGGTGCTGCGCTTGGTCGGTCCCGCGATGCCGGCGTTGTTCACCAGGATATCGATGCGGCCGAGGGCCTTGACGGTTTCCTCGACCATGCGGGCGCAATCGGCTTCCTTCGAGACGTCGGCGCGAATCGCGATGGCGCGGACGCCAACTTTCTCTACCGCCGCACGGGTCTCGTTGAGGGGGCCTTCGGAACGGGCGGCGACCGCGATTTTCATACCGTGATGCGCATAGAGCAGCGCGATCTCCTTGCCGATTCCGTAACCGCCGCCGGTGATCAATGCGACCTTGTCCTTCAACTCCTGCATGGCGAGGTTCCTCTAAGGTTTGCGCCGAATTGCGCAAGGGGGATTTTGAGGCCGAATCTAGTCTCATTTCGCGAGTCATGACAAACGCGCGTCACAGGAAATTCGGCTCGGCCATGGGTCACTAAGGGATTCGGCGCTTCATCACACGGTCAACTTATTACGTCGAAGGCTCCGGGCGGAAGAATGTTCCCTATAGAACTAAAAGCGCACTGCGATGAGGCTCGGACACCCGATGGATAATGCCCGTATGAGATAATTTCCGTAGGCGAGGTAAACGACCATGAGAAGCAAAATCTTCCTGATCCTGGAGGCGTCGTTGCTGGCGTTTGGGATGTTCACGTTGCAGTCCTGCTTCGAACCAAATCCCTACTACGGACCGAATTACGGGCCGGGCTATGCGCCAGGATATGCACTGCCACCGGTGTACGGCGACTACGACGAAAATCGGCACTGGCACGATCGTGACTGGTGGGTCAGCAACCGCCATGACTGGGCGCAGCAACATCATCCGGACTGGATTACGCCCGGACGGCGTGAGATGCAGCCGTTGCGAGATCAGGACCAACGGCACGTGAGCGGTCGAGACGATCAGCATCACGATCGCGATGGCCACGGACATGAGCAAGGGCCTGGAGATAAGGACCAGCATTAACTATTTCAAGCGGGACCCCATTGTCGCAGGCCGTGCGAAAGGGCTTCCCGCTTCCAGTTCCATTCCGCGAGCGATGACAAGCGCGTATCGAGCAAAGCGGCCCGGCCATCCAACCGCGACCGTCCTGGGCGCGATGCGCGGATTGTTCTTTTGCGCAGTTCCTCACATACGATCGAAGTGCCTTGTCACATATCTGACCGCTCCGTATCATGGCAAAACCGTGGCCGCCATCAGAGAAATCACCATACCGCCCGGCAAACCGGGCGATGGCCGTTCGACGCTCCTCAACCTGCTCAGGATCGCGGTCCTGGTGCTGCTGGTAGGCGGATCGATCTACCTGTTGGCTACCCACGCGGAATGGTTCGAAAATCCGCGGATGGTCAAGGTCGAGGTGATTCGATGGGGGGTGTGGGGACCGATCGCCTACATCCTGCTGTACGCGCTGGGTCCGTCATTTTTGGTGCCCGGCGCGGTGATGACGATCGCGGGCGGACTCGCGTTCGGTGCATTTTGGGGTGCGATCTGGTCGGTGGTTGGAGCGGACCTGGGTGCGCTGATCGCGTTCGGCGCGGGGCGTTTTCTGGGGCGCTCATTCGTCCAGAGATTCGTCGGCGAGCGCTTCCAGAGCCTGATGGAGCGTCTGGCGCGCAACGGCTTCTACATCATCCTCTATCTTCGGATCGTTCCGGTGATTCCCTACAACGCGCTCAATCTGCTGGCCGGGGCCTCGCCCATAGAATTTCGCGACTACTTCTGGGCGAGCGCGATCGGAATCCTTCCGGGAACGATCCTGTTCGCGATGCTGGGCGACGCGCTGTGGCATCCGATGCAGCCGCGCTTTTTTATCGCGGTGGGGCTGATTCTGTGCTGCTTCGCCGCGGGCGAGGTTTTTCGCCGCCGCAACAAGGTCACCGTCGACGTCTGATTTTCGGATCCCGTCGCCATCCGCCATCTGGCCGCGAACAGAACGGTTCCTATCATCTCCGATGCCGACACTGGATAGGTGTAGCGATTACCGGCGGTCCTCCTTAGGAGCCGGGCGTCGGGTTGAAGGCGCTACCACTTGCAGTTCCAGTCCTTCCTTTCGCAGTTCCTCGTTCACAGCTTCTAGCCGTTGTTCAGCAATCGGATATCGGACATTGAGGTTCAAGAGTTTATCACGCGGAAGATATAAATTTGCGCTCGGTATCTCCTTCCAATACAAATCCGATTTCTCGTCTCGGTTCATTTGTTTCGCATTAAGGTAGCCTTGCCGATCAAAACGCCGCGGGTTCGAAAGGATAAGTCCTGAGAGGGAGCCTTCGCTATCGACGAAGTATTCCGCCACATCACCTTGGTACAGGTGGTCGTCGTCAGTGAGGAGGTCCGCTACCACTTTTCGCTTGGGTTCTTTCGGAAAATTGAAATTAGTGAGCAATACGTGCCACTCACTCACCGTACGAAGGAGAACCCGCTGCACGAAAGACTCATAGAGGCGCGACTTACTTCGCCACTCCCCATGCATCTTGATTAACCAGACAAAGGATGCAGTCTCAAACACCACCACGGGGTAATAGAGGAGGAGAAATTCTGACTGTCCTACGACCACTGCGTGAAGGGAGACCCAAAATTGTTCCGGGTTTTTGTCAAAGAGAGCTTCCGAATATGCCGCCGAGAACACCTCTCTGTAATTGATCCGGGCGCTGGCATCAGACCACCCCCAGAATCCGAGATCGAGACATATCGCAATTATAAGCGGAATAAAGGAAATCCAGAATGCGAAGGTGATCTCTTCGGTTCGCGTGCGTTGAAACTTCAGGGGAAAAAATACCGAAGCCCACCGGAATATTGCCCGCGGTGCGAAGAGATATGCCAACAAGAAATATGAAACGATCAGGGCTACCACTCATGAGCCTCCGACCGTTTCATTTAGGCTGCTTATCTTGCGGAACTGGATGGACGGACGACTTTGAACTTGCAACCATCTACCGTGACAAATGCTTCACCTGATCGCTGGATATCCGTATCGATCCGAGCCTTTTGATTCCGAATTGCCGACACCACTTCCCGAACAGACTCTGCCTGATTAGGCGCTGCATTATCTAATGCCTCCGACAGAGTTTTAAAGTTCGTAATCATGCGAGCCTCCTAACCTTGGCCTAGTGCACCTCGCTTAAAATATAACCATTACCGTCAGAATCAGCTTTCTTCGTCACTCAACGCTGCACCGGCACGATACCATCTTAAGGGGGAGGGGGGTACCCCCCTCCCCCCTGTACCTTTTCGCGGATCGCGCGCTAACAGCAATCATCGGCGGCGCCTGTCCGGAATGTGACTCCGATATCGTAAAAGCACAGCGGGCGGGCATCATCGATGATGCCCGCCCGCGGTTTATTTGCGAGTGCGAACGCGCCGGGCCGGATCAGGTGCCGGTTTCCCAGCTCGTCAGATACTTCTTCTGCTCCGCCGACAGCACGTCGATCTTGATACTCATGGCGGCGAGCTTGAGGCTCGCGACTTCCTCGTCTATCGCCTGTGGCACATTGTGCACCGCGATCGGCAGCGGATCGATGGTTGCGGTCCAGCGCGCGGCGAGCGCCTGTGTGGCGAAACTCATGTCCATCACCTGCGCGGGATGACCCTCGGCGCAGGCGAGATTGACCAGCCGCCCCTGGCCCAGAATGTAAAGCGTGTGGCCGTTGGCAAGCAGGTAGGCGTCAACGTGATTGGTGACGTTGCGATTGATCTGTTTAGCCGAGTCGTTGAGATAGGCGATGTCGATCTCGACGTCGAAATGGCCGGAGTTGCAGAGGATCGCGCCGTCCTTCATCAGGCTGAAATGCGACGGGTTGAGCACCGAGCGGTCGCCGGTCGCACTGATGAAGATGTCGCCGACCCTGGCCGCCGCGGCCATCGGCATCACGCGCAATCCGTCCATCGCGGCTTCCAGCGCGCGCACCGGATCGACTTCGGTCACAATCACGTCGGCGCCGAGGCCGCGCGCGCGTGACGCGATGCCACGCCCGCACCATCCGTAGCCCGCGACCACCACGATCGAACCCGCGATCAGCACGCCGGTCGCGCGGATGATGCCGTCCATGGTGGATTGGCCGGTGCCGTACCGGTTATCGAACAGATGCTTGGTCTGCGCGTCGTTGACGGCGACGACCGGAATCTTGAGCGCGGCGTCCTGGGCCATCGCACGCAAGCGGATAACGCCGGTGGTGGTCTCCTCCATACTGGCGCGGACTTCGCTCGCCTGCGCGAGGTACTCGGTGTGCAGCATACTGACGAGGTCGGCGCCATCGTCCATGGTAATCGTCGGATGGCGCTGAATCACCGCGCGCAGATGGCTGTAGTAGGTGTCGCGGTCCTCGTCATGAATCGCATAGGCCGGAATGTCGTACTCCGCCACCAGCGCCGCGGCGACATCGTCTTGGGTCGAGAGCGGATTGCTGGCGCAGCAGAAAACCTCCGCACCGCCGGCTTTGAGCGCGCGCAACAGGTTGGCGGTTTCGCAGGTGATGTGCAGGCACGCGCCGAGGCGTTGGCCCTTGAGCGGCTGCTCCTTGGCGAAGCGCTCGCGGATGATCCGCAACACCGGCATCTGCCGGTCGGCCCATTCGATCCGTTTACGGCCGGCGGCGGCCAGCCCGAGATCGCGAACGTCGTGCTCATTGCCCTTGGAATTGGGCATAAGAATCCTCCTGGTGGCGATAATCCTGTCAGTGACGATAATCCCGGACCGGCGCGAATCGCGGATCTCGCGCGCCGCGACTTGCGCCGCAGGGCTGCTCAGATGCGCGCGGAACGGCCGGGTGATTATTTCGCTTCAGCGCGTGCGAGCACCCCGCTCAACGCCCGCCGCTCACTCCAAAGGCGCTTTGCAACGCGCTGATCATATCGACGCTCTCCCACGGGAACAGGCCGTTATGCGCCGGGCGCCCGAAATGGCCATAGGCGGCCGTCGCCTTGTAGATGGGCCGCTTCAGGTCGAGCGTCTTGATAATGCCGGCCGGGCGGAAGTCGAAGAGTTCGCGCAGGGTTGACGAGAGCTTGTGGTCGGGCACGACGCCGGTGTCGAAGGTGTCGATCAGCAGCGAGACCGGTTCGGCGACGCCGATCGCGTAGGCGACCTGGATTTCACATTTCGCTGCGAGTCCCGCCGCGACGACGTTCTTGGCGACGTGGCGCGCCATGTAGCAGGCCGAACGATCGACCTTGCTCGGGTCCTTGCCGGAAAACGCACCGCCGCCATGACGGCCGTAGCCGCCGTAGGTATCGACGATAATCTTGCGGCCGGTCAGCCCGCAGTCGCCATGCGGTCCGCCCACGACGAAGCTCCCGGTCGGATTGACGTGAATGATGGTCGATTTGTCGAGGTACTGCTCGGGGATGGTCTTCTTGATCAGCTCCTCGATGATCGCCTCGCGGATGGTCGCGTAGCCGACGGCGGGGCTGTGCTGAGTCGAGATGACGACCGTGTTGACGCCGACCGGACGGCCGTTGACGTAACGCACGGTCACCTGGCTCTTGCCGTCGGGGCGCAGGAAATCGAGTTTCTTTTCCTTGCGCAGGCGGGTCAGATTCTCCATCAGGCGATGAGCGAGCGCGATCGGCAGCGGCATCAACTCGGGCGTTTCGTCGCAGGCGAAGCCGAACATCAGGCCCTGGTCGCCGGCGCCCTGCTCCTTGAACAGGCCCTCGCCCTCGGTGACGCCCTGCGAGATGTCGGGCGACTGCGGCTCGATCGCGGTAAGCACCGCGCACATATTGCCGTTGAAGCCGACCTCGTCGTTGTCATAGCCGATATCGGTCGCAGTCTTGCGCGCAATTTTGATGAAGTCAGGGCTGTGCTTCGAGGTTATCTCGCCGGCGAGCACGATCAGGCCGGTCTTGACCAGGGTCTCGAGGGCGACGCGGGAATTGGGGTCCTCGGCGATCAGCGCATCGAGTACGGCGTCCGAAATCTGGTCGCACATCTTGTCGGGATGGCCTTCGGAAACGGACTCCGAAGTAAAGAGGAAATCTTTTATGGGCATTAAAGGGGGCTCCTTGGAAATGCGGCTGAAGGCGTCGCGCCCCGAGGAGGCTTGGTCCGGGCGGAACGCGGCAGACTTTGAATCAAACGATCTCGCGATTCGCTGGACGGTCGGTGCGCAGAGCAGTCTCGGGGCAAAGTTTCGGTTCGTCCCTAAACGATCACGGCTAAAATACAGATCCCACGCCTATAATATAGGACGTTCAGCTAAAATACAGGTCGCTTTGGTATAACCAACCGTAATACTCTGGTCAAGATTAGACCAGGCGAGTTCGTGGGCCGAGCTAACGAGTCTGCGAGGTAGGTTAAGATCCCTGATTGACCAGAATCGTCATTTACCCGGCGAATTTATTCCTCGTTAAAACGCTGTTCGAAGAGCTCCTTGATCGCCTTCATGGCGGCGTGCGCTTCCGGCCCTTCCACTTTGACTTTTAACTTGGTGCCTTGGCCGGCGCCGAGCATGATCAAATTGGTGACGCTGCGGGCGTTGATCGCCTGCTTGCCGCTGCCGAGCGTAACCGTCGCATTGAACTTTTTGATGGTGTCGGCGAGCGTCGAGGCGGCGCGCAGATGAAGTCCAAGTCGGTTCTTGATTTCGAGGGTGGCTTCCAGTTCATTCACAGTGTCAACGATAAATGGAAGCGGGTGGCAGGTAAACTTACCGCGCGCGCGCTCAGCCACATCGGTCCACACCCGGAATCAATGCGGAAGGCCGCCACGCCGACTGCACACGGAGTCGATGACGGCTCAGGAGCCATTGCGCGTTGAACGCGGCTCGGCAGCATCGTCCTCGCCCATCAGCCCGGCGGTGAAGAGTTCGCGCAGGCGCGGCTCGACCGCCTTGTCGCGAGTACTGCCTTCGCGCCGGCGCCACGCATTCAGCGGGATCACGGCCTTGGCCATATTGCGATGGCCACCGGCGCTGCCGATGTCGCCGAACAGCCGCTTGACGATTTCGCCGGCATTGCCGCGGCCGATGCCATGATTGCGCACGGCGATCACCAGGTTGGGGCCGAGCTTGCCCGCGACTGCGACCCATTCGACGCCCTCGAACTGCAAACAGAAGTCGGCCATCTGCACGATCAAATCGTCGCGTTCGACCGGGCCGAGATGCAGCGCCACGAGACCGTCACGCAGATCCATCCGGCCCATCGCACGCGAGAGGATACGCGCGAAGCTGAGCGGCAGTTCGGGGCGATCGATCTGGCGCAACAGGCTGTAATTGGCGAGCGGATAGAGATGGGTGAAGGCCTCGATATCGTTTTCAGTGACGCGCCGCGAAAGCGCGAGCGTGTCGCTGCGGATGCCATAGAGCAGGGCGGTCGCGATACGCTCACTGATGCGCTCATCGGCCCCGATGAAGTACTCCGTCATGATCGTCGCGGTGGCGCCGTAGCCGACGCGCACGTCCTCGAAAGGCGCGAGGCCGGTTTCGTAGCCGGGATGATGATCGATGACGATATCGGCGCGCGGGATGCGCTCACCAAAGTAGGGCGGCTCCACATCGACCATCGCGATGCGTTCGAATTCCCGCAGCTCCTCGGTCTGCGCCTGCGCGATCTCGATCTCCAACAGATGCATCATCGTGCGGTTTTCGGGCCGCGTGACCGGCTTGAAAGCAAAGATGGGGGTGGTCTGCTTATTGCGGCCGAGCAGGGCGCGCAATGCGATCGCGCTCGACATCGCGTCGGGGTCGGGGTCATCCTGAAGCACGATGGCGACGCGGTCGCCCTCATCGACCAACGCGCGAAGTTCGCGGATTTTTTGCCTGGTGAACGTTTGATCCATAGAATCGGTCCGCGGCGAATGATTTCTACCCGCGGACTTGCGTCGGGATTGCCGCTAGCAGTGGCGGCCTTGTACTTCTAAAATAGTGGCGGCTGAACGGCGAGACGGGCAGGATACCCAGACCCTCGGGCTTTGCTCCATTGGATCGGCTTTAACATAGCGCCAGAAGTTGAAGCAATCGGGGGTATTCAGCCGCCGAGGGTTGGCGTGGGGCCTTGGGGCTACAGCGGATGAACGAAGAAAAATGCGAAATCTGCCGGCGGCCGACCACCGAATGGCTGCTGCGAATGACGATCGAGGATCGCGCGGGCTTCGCCGAGACCGCATATATATGCGCCAATTGCGGGATTAAGCTGCGCCTGGCGTCGGAAAAGACCCGCGATCTGCAAATCGATCCGTGGGTCCGCGAAGCCGTCGCGCGCGTGCTCAAAGGCAAGGAATAGGAACTGATGGCATCGGCCCCGCAAACCGCGAAGGAACTCGACCTCTGGCCTTACGAGGAGGCGCGCCGGCTGGCCGAGCGTGTCGGCGGCTACGAACCGGAGCGTCCCGCCGTGTTCCAGAGCGGCTTCGGGCCGTCGGGATTGCCGCATCTCGGGACCATGGGCGAGGTCTTGCGGCCGGCGTATGTGCGACATGCGTTCGCGCTGCTGTGGCCCGAGCGGCCGCAGCGCTTCGTGGTCTTCATCGACGACATGGATGGCCTGCGCAAGGTGCCAGAGAACATTCCCAACCGCGAGGCCTTTACGCCTCATCAGGGCAAGCCGGTCTCGCGCATTCCCGATCCCTTCCGCGCCAGCTCGGGTGCGGAATGCCACGACAGTTTCGCCGCGCACATGATTTCGCTGCTCGGCTCGTTCCTGGCTCCCGTCGAGGTCGAATACGAGCTGATGCGTTCGAGCGAGATGTACGGCAGCGGCGCGTTCGACGAGGCGCTCAAGCAGGTGCTCGCGAAGCATCAGGAGATAATTCGCATCGTGACGCCGACGCTGCGCGAAGAAAATCGCGCGGGATGGTCGCCGGTGATGCCGCTCTGTCCGGCCTGCGGTCAGGTCAACTCGACGCTGGTGACCGCGTACCATCCCGAGCGCAGCGCCGTCGAGTTCTCCTGCGAGCGCAGTTTCGGCGGCGCCCACGGCTGCGGCTTTCGCGGCGAACAGAGCATTCTGGGCGGGCGCGCCAAGGTGCAATGGAAGGTCGACTGGGCGTTGCGCTGGTACGTGCTCAAGGTCGATTACGAACTCTACGGCAAAGACCTGATCGACTCGGCGCGGCTCTCCGGGCAGATCGTCAAGCTGCTCGGTGGACGGCCGCCGCTCGGCTTCGCCTTCGAGATGTATCTCGACGAAGAGGGGCACAAGGTCTCGAAGTCGGTCGGGCGCGGCGTGGGCGTCGAACAATGGCGCCGGTACGCGCCGATCGAGGTGCTCAAGTATTTCCTCATCCTGAACCCGCGCCGCGCACGCAAGCTGTTTCTCGAATCGATTCCGCAGTATGTCGATGAATATCTCGAGGCCTTGCGCGAATGGAGCAAGGCCGATCCGAACGCGCGCCGCAATTCGCCGCTCGAGTTCGTGCTGCAACGCGACAGTGCGCGATGCTTTAATTCGGGCGTCAGCTTCAGCCTGATCATGAACCTGGTGCCGGCGTTGGGTACGGCGGATCGCGACCTCATCTGGAAGTACCTGGTCAATTACGATCCCGGGATTGCCGGTGACGCGGAAACCGAGGCGCTGGCGCGCAACCTGATGGAATGTGCGCTGAATTTTTATCGCGACTTTATCGAACCGGCGAAGCAGCCCTACGCGCCGAGCGAGACCGAACGCGAGCAACTGCGGGCGCTGGCAAGTTGGCTCGAAGCGAATAGCGGCGCGGCAGCCGAAGAGATCGAAAAGGCCATCTATGATCTCGGGCGCGCCAATTACGAGAAGCCCGGCAAGATCTTCCCGGTGATTTACCGCACGCTGATGGGCCAGGAGCGCGGTCCCCGCCTGGGCGCGTTCATCCGTCTGGCGACGCCGGAAAAGATCGCGCAGGCGTTGCAAGCGTCGCTCGCCTGACCCCGCACAATTCGCCGCGGGCGGTCGAGCGCGCACTCTATGGTTGAGCGCTTCAGACGAATTCGGCGAAGACCGAATCGGCGAGTTCGAGGCCGCGATCGCTCAGCCGAATCCGTCCGTCTTCGCGCAGCAACAGACCCGCATCGAAGAGGCTCGCGGCTTGCGCACCGAATTGCGCATCGAAGCTCACGCCGAAGCGTGACTCGAAATCCGTCAACGCGAAGCCCTCGCGCAGGCGCAAATTAAGAAAGACGAATTCCCCCGCCGCGATCGCCGCATCGACGGTTTCAGAACCCGCCTCCGCGAGGCCCCCGGCAAGCGCCGCAGTGCTGTAGCGTGCGGGCATCCGCTCGTTCCACCACCGCCGACCGCCGGCACCGTCGCGCGCAAAGCTGTGGGCGCCCGCGCCGATACCGAGATAGCTCTGGCCCCGCCAGTACGTGAGATTGTGACGGGCCTCATGGCCGGGTTGCGCGTAATTCGAAATCTCGTACATTGGAAAGCCGCGACGCGGAAGTTCGTCGCGCACCAGCGCGTACATCGCCGCCTGATCGTCGTTGGGAAGTGGTGTAATACGCCCGCGCTTCATCTCGGTGGAAAACGCGGTGCCTTCTTCGAAGGTGAGGTTGTAGGCCGAGACATGGTCGGGGCCGAGCGCGACCGCCTCCGCGATATCGTGGCGCACGTCGGCGAGGGTCTGCCCCGGTACGGCGAAAATGATGTCGAGGTTGAGGCGCTCGAAGCCCGCGCGATGGGCGGCGCGGGCGGCCTCGCGAGTTTCCTCCGCGCTATGGATACGGCCGAGAAATTTCAGGATCGCGGGATTGAATGACTGCGCGCCGAAGCTGATCCGGTTGACGCCTGCCGCGCGCATCCCGGCGAGTTTGGTGAAATCGACGGTACCCGGGTTGGCCTCGAGCGTGATTTCGACGTCGGGCTCCAACCCGAAAAGCCGCTGCGCGACATCGAGGATGCTGCCGATCGATTTCGGATCGAATAGCGAAGGCGTACCGCCGCCAAAGAAGATCGTGCGCAGCGAATTCCCGTTCCACGCCAGTTCGGATGCGCGCCGTTCCATCTCGGCGATTAGCGCGCGAACGTATTCGTCCTCGGGCCACACCGCCGCCGCGTGCGAATTGAAGTCGCAGTACGGGCATTTCGACTGGCACCATGGAATATGAATGTAGAGCGAGAAACTCATCGAACGGCGTGGTTCATATCTTATGCCACACAGATCGCATTCGCCATGCGGCGGCTATAACGGCTTCGGGTGCGCGGCTATACTTGCCCCGAATCGAATTATAGAGGGGACCTTTCCAAAGTCGCTACCTATCACGAAGAGCCGCCGCCGATCGCGCCGGAGACCGCGCCGGGCGGACGCCAGCCGAGTGCCGTTCGCTACAGCTCGAATCTTGCGGGGCTGGTGGCGGCGGGTATCCTGCTCAGCCGGATCGCTGGCCTGATCCGCGAAAGCATCTTCGCGCATTACCTCGGCAACTCCGCCGCAGCCGACGCCTTCAAGGCCGGCTTTCGCATTCCAAATATCCTGCAAAATCTCTTCGGCGAAGGCGTCCTGTCGGCTTCGTTCATCCCAGTCTATAGCCGGCTGCTGGGCGAGAGCGATGAGGAGAGCGCGGACCTGCTCGCATGGGCGGTCGGCGCGATGCTCGCGTTGGCGATTTCGATCTTCGTGATGCTTGGCGTGTTTGCCGCGCCCTACCTGATCAACGTGATCGCGCCGGGCTTTCATGGCGACAAGCGCGACTTGACGATCCGCCTCGTGCGGATTCTCTTCCCCGGCGCGGGATTACTGGTGATGTCGGCGTGGTGCCTGGGCGTGCTCAACAGCCACCATCGGTTCTTCGCGTCGTACGCGGCGCCGGTCGCGTGGAACGTCGTGATGATCGGCGCGTTGATCTGGTACGGGCCGCGCAGCTCGCAGGATCGGCTCGCGATCGACCTCGCGTTCGCGTCAGTGGCCGGCGCGGCGCTGCAATTCGCCGTGCAACTGCCGCAGACGCTGCCATTGCTCGGGCACCTGCGGCTGCATTTCGATCGCGTGAGCGAAGCCCTGCGCACGGTCTTCCGCAACCTGTTGCCGGTGATCCTCGGGCGCGGCGTGGGGCAGGTCAGCGGCTACGTTGACAATCTGCTCGCGAGCCTGCTGCCGACGGGCGCGGTCGCGGCGATCAATTACGCGCAGATTCTCTACTTCCTGCCGGTCAGCCTTTTTGGCCTCTCCGTGGCGGCGGCCGAGCTGCCCTCGATGTCGCGCGCGACAGTCGAAACCAACGCCGGCGTCTTCGAGACGTTGCGGCTCAGGCTCAACGCAGGGTTGCGTCAGATCGCGTTCCTGGTGGTGCCGTCCTCGGCCGCGTTCCTTTTTATCGGTGACGCAATCGTGACGCTGCTGTTTCAGTCGGGCGCCTTCACCCATCGCGATGCGATTTACGTATGGGCGACGGTCGCCGGCGTGTCGGTCGGGATGCTGGCAGCTACGACGGCGCGGCTTTATATCTCGGCCTTTTACGCGCTCTCCAATCCGCGCACGCCGTTTCGCTTCGCGCTCGTGCGGGTGACGCTGACGCTGGTGTTGGGATATCTCTGCGCGGTTCCGCTGCCCCATCTAGTAGGACTCGATCAGCGCTGGGGTGTCGTTGGCCTCACGGCCTCGGCCGGAGTGGCGGCGTGGGTCGAGTTCGCGATGTTACGCTTGAGTCTCAACCGGGTCCTCGGATGGACCGGGATCGAGCGCCCCTACCTGATACGGCTATGGACGATGGCGCTGGTGGCCTCGGCCGTGGGCATCGCGCTCAAAATTTCGTTGCCGCGCGGGGAACCGCGGCTCGCCGCGCTGGCGGTCATAATCGGATACGGCGCGGCCTACCTGGGACTCGCGTATCTGACCAACGAGCCGGAACTGAAACGATTCGTCGATTATGCTTCGCGGCGATTGCGCCGCCGCGGTTAGTGCGGGCGGGTGGATTTCGGCTCACGGCGCGATCGTAAAACGTTGGCCGCGGCGCCGGTGCGCAAGCGCGCGACCGTTGCGGTGGTGCTATGGCCTTCCAGCAACGGTGCCAGCGCCACCTGTCCGCCATACGATTCGACGAACTTCTGACCGTCAACGACTTGGCCGCGATAGTCCTCGCCCTTGACCAGAACGTCGGGACGGACCGTGCGGATGACCCGCTCCGCCCGGTTTTCGTCGAAGACCAAAACGTAATCGACCAATTCGAGCGCTGCGAGCATCCGGGCGCGGTCGCCGGCGTGGTTGATCGGGCGATCGGGGCCCTTGATCGCGCGCACACTGCGATCGCTGTTGAGTCCCACCACCAACACGTCGCCCTGCGCGTGCGCGAAACCGAGCAGGTGCAGATGGCCGGCGTGCATCAGGTCGAAGCAGCCGTTGGTGAAGACGATCCGGCGTCCGGCGCGGCGATCGCGATCCAGCGCAATCCTCAGTTCGTCACTGGATAGAATCTTGCGCTCGTAACCGTTGTGCGCGGGCTTGAGCGCCATCGCCATATCCTCGCGCGAAATTATCTCCGTGCCGATGCGCCCGACTTCAATACCGGCGGCGAGATTGGCGATTGCGGCGGCCGACGAAAACGTGAGCCCTGCCGCCGCCATCAAACCGAAAAATGTCAGGACGACGTCGCCCGCGCCGGTGACGTCGTAAACCTCGCGCGGCGTCGTCGGGATGTAGGTGTCGGCACCGCCGCGTTCGGCCAGGTACATGCCGTCGCGATCGAGCGTGATCAGGCACGCCTTGAGGTCGAGCTTTTTGACCAGGGTCTCGGCGGCGGCGCGCCAGGCGGCGCGATCGCTCAGGCGCATCCCGGTCGCGGTCTCGGTCTCGAAGCGGTTCGGCGTCAGCGCTGTGGCTCCGCGGTAAATCGAGAAATCTTCGCTGAGCCGCGGGTCGATCACGATTGGAATGCCGCGCCGATTAGCGCCGTCGATCAGCGCGCGCAACAGGCCCGGCGTGAGCAAGCCCTTGTTGATGTCGGAAACCAGCACGCCGTCCACGCGTTTGAGTTCGTCCGCGATACGCGCCTTCAAGGCCCGTTCGCGAGCGGGCGAGAGCGGCCGCGGATCCTCCTCGTCCACGCGCAGTAATTGCTGCGTGGCGCGATTGGCCGATTGCACCGAACCGAGCATCCGTTCCTTGACGATGGTCGGGCGATCGGGATCGACCACCAGCGATCGCGTGCCGATGCCGAGGTCGCGGAACATCTCGCGCAACATCGCGCCGTTGCGATCGGCGCCGATCACGCTAAGGGCGCTGGGCCGCGCGCCGAGCGCGCGCAAACTCGCCATCACGAAGCCGGCGTTGCCGGGTTTTTCCTCGCGCCGATGAACCTGCAGGATCGGAATCGGCGCCTCGGGCGAGATGCGCGCGACGTCGCCCCACAGGTAACGGTCGAGAATGACTTCGCCCGCAACCAGGATTCGCAGCGGTTTCAGTTCCGGGATTGCGAGGCCCGCGTGCGTCGACGCGGCCTCGGCCACCCGCGATTTGCTTTTTCGCGCAGCCATGCCTTCGCGATGATACGTGCTAGCGCACTGAAAAGCCGCCGTCGATTACCAGTTCGGCGCCGGTCATATGATCGGACGCGCTCGACGCCAGAAAGACCGCCGACCCCGCCAATTCCTGCGGCTCGCCGAAACGTCCACGCGGCGTGCGCTGGATCATCTCCTTGAGCCCCTCGGCCCATTCGGGCCAGTTGCGAATCCAGTCGGTCATGTCGGTCGAAAACCATCCGGGCAGCAGCGAATTGACCTGGATATTGTGCGGCGCGAGTTCGATCGCGAGGCAGCGCGTGAGCTGCTGCAGCCCACCCTTGGCCACCGCGTACGACGGGAACACCGGCGAGCCGAAATTCCCGGCGATACTGCTGACGTTGATTATTTTGCCGCCGCGCTTGCCCGCTACCATCGAGCGCGCCGCGATCTGCGAGAGCAGGAAGCAGGCGTTGAGGTTGGTCGCCATCACCTGGTCCCACTCCTCGGCCGTCTGGTCGAGCACGCCCTTCAGAATCGCGAAGGCCGCGTTGTTAACCAGGATATCGACCGGGCCGAGCACGCGTTCGACCTCGTCCATCGCGGGTTTCAAGTCCGCTCGCTTCATCAGATCGACCTTGAGCGCGAGGGCAGGCACACCGACCGCGCGCAGATCGGCCAGCGCCGCGCGATTCTTCGCCTCGTCGCGCGCCATAATCGCGACCGCCGCCCCGGCCTGTGCGAGTGCGATCGCGATCGCATGGCCGAGTCCGCGATTGCCGCCGGTGACGACCGCCACGCGTCCGCTCAGATCGAAAAGTTTGCGAGTCGATTCGCTAATCGCCATTTGAATGTCTCTCCGGTTCGTTCGCGCAATTATGCGGGATCGCCGGCATGGTTGGACAGCGCCCGCCGCCGCCTTCTATATTGACGTGCTGACCGCGCGCGTTTGAATGGCACGGCGGCGCGAGCTACCGATGCACGGCTGGACCGCGGCAGGCGCGGCGACGACGCTGGCGGGGGTGCGAATGCTTGCGGACACGGGTAAATACGGAAGAGCGGAGGAACCAACATGGGACTCAGGACGCCAGAACAATACAAGCAAGCGATGCGCGACGGCCGTGCGGTTTTCTTCCGTGGCGAGAAGGTGGCAGACGTCACCACGCATCCGGTAATCGGGATCGCGGTCGAGCACGCCTGCATCGACTACCGCATGGCCGAGGATCCGAAGTATCGCGACCTCGCCGTGATTAACGAGGGTGGCCAGCAGTACAGCCGCTACTTCCATCTGCCGCGCAACGGCGGCGACCTGCTCAAGCGCAGCGAACTGATCGCGGCATCCACCCGCGAGGGTGCGACGCTGGTCGTGTTGATCAAGGAGATCGGCAGTGACGCGTTGATCGCACTGCACCTGATTGGCGAGAAACTCGCGGCCGCGGGCAAGCCGCAATATCGCGAACGCATTCAGAAATACCATCGCCATTGCCGCGATAACGATCTGGCTATTGCGGTGGCGCAGACCGACGTCAAGGGCGACCGCTCGCTCGGACCCACGGCGCAGGACCATCCGGATTACTATGTGCGCGTGGTCGAGGAGCGTCCCGACGGCATCGTGGTGCGCGGCGCGAAGGTCCACACCTCCGTTTCGACCAACACCGACGAGGTCATCGTGCTGCCCACGCGCGCGATGCGCGCCGAGGATAAGGCCTACGCGGTGGCCTTCGCGCTGCCGATCAATACGCCGGGCCTCAAGCTCATCGCGAGTCCGCACGGCAGCAGCAAGAAAGATCCCTACGAGCATCCGATCAGCGCGCGCCACAAGATGATGGAAACGCTGACAGTGTTCGACGATGTCTTCGTGCCCAACGAGCGCATCTTCCTCAACGGCGAGATCGAATTCGCCGGCCTGCTCGCGCTGACCTTCGTGCGCTATCATCGTTTCACCGCGGTCTCGTACAAGCTGCCGCTACTCGAGCTGATGGCGGGCGCCGGCTTCGCGGTCGCGGAGGCCAACGGCGTCAGCAAGGCGGCGCACGTGCGCGACAAGCTCACGCATCTGGCAGCTTATCACACTACCGTGCGCGGACTGATAGAACATGCGGCGGCGACCTGCACCATCGAGGAAGGTTTCGCCGTGCCGAATACTCTGATCACCAACGTCGCCAAATATCACTTCGCGCATAACTATCATCAGGCGGTGCAGATCGTGCAGGACCTCGCCGGCGGATTACTCGTGACCGCGCCGGCGGCCGAGGACATGACCAGCGAGGCGACCCGCGGCTACGTGATGAAGTACATGGGCGGCGCCAAGGGTTTTGACGCCGACAAGCGCCTGCGCCTGATCAACCTGGTCGGCGATTTGACTTCGTCGGACTTCGGCGGCTACCAGGAGGTGCTCGCCGTGCATGCCGAAGGCGGCTTCGAAGCGGAGAAATTGCAGGCGTACCGCGAGTACGATTTCAAAACCGTTGCGGCCTACGCGCGCAAGCTCGCCGGCGTCTGAGAGACCTGCGGGCGGCGTGTGACGCGGCTACTCGCCGTATCCCGCGCCGCCCGCGAAAGCGCAACGCGCGGCGCTGACCCGCGCATCCCCCCTTACCGGATAACCGGCGAATCCAGCTCCAGCAAACCCGCAAGTTCGTCTGCGCCTAAGTGATTATCGCGCTCCAGCGCGGCGCGATCGTGACCGAGGTATTCGAGGTAGCGATCGCCGAGCGTCCGTGCGTGGGCGAAGGCGGCCTCGAGTCGCGCGCGCGACACGGCGTCGAGCGGCACGATACCCTGGATGATGCGCGCGATTTCAGCACGCGCGGCCTCGAGCTTCGCGCGGTTGCCGTCGCCGGCTACGGCGTCATCGAGCACGTCGCGAATCCGCGCCGCGTCGGTGTTGAGCTTTTCGATATCGATCGACGCGCGGTCGGCGTCGGTCGTGGGCCACACCAGGTCGAGAATCTTCTTGCTGGTGACACCGAGCGCGACCGCCACGCCGAGCCCCGTCACCATCGCGGCGCCCGCCGGCAGCACGAATCCGCCGCCGAGCGCGACCAGTCCCGTGGTGATGCCCTCGACCGACAGGCCGATTGTCCCGAGCGGGAAAATGACCGCCGCTGGAATTCCGATCGACGCCACCGCCTTCTTGAAAATTTCGAGCTTGCGATCGTCCAGGCGCACCAGGTGGCCGCGTTTCCCCAGCGCAACCGCCACGCGGTTTTCAAGGTCCGTCAGCGTTTCAAAAAATTGCGTCCAGTGGTTGGTGTCCACGGACTTGACTCCCAGATGGTCGCGCAGGCGCGCGAGATAATCCCTCGCCTCCCGCGCCGGCGATTTGCCCGCCATCGCGACCGCTTCGGTCAGGAGCGATCGGCTCACCTCGCGATTCTCGAAGAACGGCAGCTCGCGCGGTTCCAGCCTGAGCTTGGTGTGCAGCGCCGTGATCGCATCGAGCCGCGCCGCGGCCGGCAGCTCGAGGAACGCGAACAATTGATACAGCCGGCGCAGCCGGCGCCGATCGATTATTCGGCCGGTTCGCATCAACGGCAGCAGCGCATTGATGTAAGCTTGGCGTTCCTTTGCGGTCAGCGCGGCGAGCGCGCTCTCGGGCACCGCGCGCCATGCGGCGACGGGTTCGGGTGTGTCGCGCTTGCGCAGCACGCGCGCGAGCAGCCGTTTACCGCTTTCGAGATTGGGCAGACCAGTGGGAACGATTGCAAGAACTTTCACGGAGAAATCACTCCCCGATAGGCGCGAATCTCATGAAGGCGCCCTTCTGATTCACTATACGCACTATTGTCACTTTCGTCCGCCGAATCAGTCAATGGTCTAATCGGAGGGGGGCGCATAGTTGGCGAAATAGCCGCCGGGATCGTGCGGAATCTCCAACGGATCTTCAGATTATGCCAAGCATTATCGAAATCCAGATCAGCTTGCAGACCAGATGAAGAAACTGGTCGGTGTTGAAGCCGTAACGATGTTCGCACTTACCGAAATCGATTAGCCAGTGCGCTACGAACTCAGCCACGCCGAGGCCGGCGGAACCGGTGATAAGCCCAACGACGCCGCCATGCATTAGTGCGTGGGAGGTCAGCCAGTAATACCACGGTGGTTCGCCGGGTGCGCCCTGATGATGGCGGTTCTTGCCGAGCGCCATCGCGGTCGATTGAATCACAAAGTCGCCGAAGGCATGACCGACAATCAGCCACCACAGCAGATGAAGAGCGCCGTGAATCATGGCCTCGGCTATTCGGCGAACCTCCAGGCGTCGGCGGCGGCGCCATTGATTTTCCAACGCGGCATCACGATTTTCGGGTCGTTGGTCTCCTCGTAAACGACCTCGCACGGTAGGCCGATGGCGACTTCGGCCTCCTCGTTCAGCATCACGCCGGCGACGCGCGTAACCCTGCCGTCGGCCTCTTTGCAGTCATCGAGCTCGATAATCGCGACGACATACGGGACCGCGCCGATAAACGCACCCACGATCGGCTGCACCACCACTACATAGCTATAGATTTTCCCCTTGCCGCCGGTTTCGAACCAGCCAACATCCATCGAGGCGCATTTGGCGCAAGCGGGGAATATCGGCGGAAACCATTTGTGGCCGCAGGCCTTGCATTGCCGCACGAGGTATTTGCGCTGCCTGGTCCCCGCCCACCATTCGGCGGTGTCGAAGTCGGGCAGGATGCGCAGCTTGGTATAGTCAATTGGTCCGGGCATCTGAGTAATCCTCGAATAGTAAGAATGGGTCGCGTCCCTCGTCCTCGATCCGACCCTACGCCGCCATGCCGCGCAGAATGAGGCAGCTCGCCATGTTCTCCCAGCCCCAGCCCATGCCGCAGCACAAATCGGCCTTGCGCAGTTGCCGGCATCCGGCCTTGCGGTCGTAAGTATGTTTCCCTTCGGCCCATCCCGGACACGCATCATCCGCGCGATGACGCAGTTGGCGCACGTTTTCGATTACCATCTGCACGCCGTGCGTGTAGCCCTCCGAGAGATGCCCGCCCGACAGGTTGCTCGGCAGTTCGTGATCGATTTGCAGGCGTCCGCCCTTGACGAACTCACCGGCCTCGCCCCTGCCGCAAAAGCCATTGGCCTCAAGCTGGATCAGCGTGGTGAAGGTAAAGGCGTCGTAGCACGAAACGAAATCCACGTCCTTGTGAGTAATGCCCGCCATGCCGAACGCGCGCTTCCAGCCATAGTTGCCGGCCACATAATGAAGGCTTTCGCGCGAGTAGTTCCATTGCGGACTGTCGGTCAGGGTGCGCGCATAGCCGCCCATGATGAATACCGGCGGATGACGCAGATCGTAGGCCCGTTCGCGCGAGGTAACTATGATCGCGACTGAGACATCGGTCTCCTGGCAGCAGTCGAGCAGGCGGAACGGCTTGACGATCCAGCGCGAGCGCTGATGGTCCTCGATCGTGATGGGGCTGCGATGGATCGCCTTGGGATTGAGCGTTGCATGGTAGCGATGCGCGACGGCGATTTCCGCGAACGCCCTGGTCGTGCAGCCGGTGTCGTGCAGGTAGCGCATCGCGCTCATGCCGAAGCGCTGCGCCGGCGTCGTCCAGCCCCAGCCCATGTTGAATTGCGCATCGCCTTCGGCCGTCGCGACGGGAATCGGTCCGCCCGGTGTCTGCCCGCCCATGCGGCGGCCGGAGCGCCCGTTCATCGAACGGAAGATCACCATGGTCTTGCAGTAGCCCGCTTCGATCAGCCCGATCGCGTGCGCGACCAACGCCTCGCCGCTGGAACCGCCGCCGAGGATATCGACCGCGTAATTCAGCCGCATGCCGAGCGCGGTCGCGACGTGCGGCGAGGTGGTCGAATCGCCTGCCTGGTAGCTGGTCATGCCATCGACGTCGCCGGGCTTGAGTCCCGCATCGGCGAGCGCTTTGCTGACCGCCTCGCAGGCCATCGACAGCGTGGTGCGGTTGGACGGCCGCATGTGCGGGGTTTCGCCGACGCCGACGATACAGTACTTGTCCGTGAGCGCTCCCATCGATTCCTCCGGGCTCGAGTCGCCGCGCCGCGCGTCAGGCGCGGACGCAGGGTCAATAGACACGCGCGATGCGGCGCAGGCCGCCTCCGCATGAACCGCCGACGGCGGCCACGCGCAAAGCCTTAGCTCGCCGTGTAGGAAATGGTCAAGGATTGCGCGAGGCGACCCGCGAATTGAGTCACTCGCGCGCGCGTTCGATCAGCTCGCGCGCCGCGCGCACGAACTTCTCGCTGGTCTCCGCACCGCCGAGCATCCGCGCGATCTCGGCGGGCCGATCGGCCTCGTCGAGAGCGGCCGCGCTGCTGCGGGTGGACCCGCGGCGCTCTTCTTTCTCGACCGCGAAGTGGCGGTCGGCGAACGCCGCAATCTGCGCGAGGTGCGTGACGCAGAGAATTTGATGGAACCGCGCGAGTTGCTTGAGCTTGCGCCCGACAATCTCGCCGACCGCGCCGCCGATGCCGGCGTCAACTTCGTCGAAAATGATCGTGGCGACGCCGCGCCGCTGCGCCTCGAGGCGCTTGAGCGCCAGCATCACGCGCGAGAGCTCGCCACCCGAGGCGACCCTCGCTAGCGGCAATGGCGGCTGCCCGAGGTTGGGCGAGAGGTAGAACTCGACCGCATCGAAGCCGGTCGGCCCCAGTGCGATGCCGTCGTGCACGAAGGCGGCACCCTCGGTCGGAATCGCGGTCAGTCGCGGCTCGAAGATCGCGCTGCGCATGCCGAGCGTCTTCAGCTCGGCTTCCATGCGGCGTTTGAGTCCGGCGCCGTCGTGCTCGCGCTTCTGATGGAGCACGCGGGCTCGCGCAAGCAAGTCGCCAAGTGTGCGCGCCAACTCAGCTTCGGCGGCGGCGCGGCTTTCGGTAACACCCTCGAGCTCGGCGATTTCGCGCCGCGATCGTTCCAGCGTCTCGAGCGCGGAATCGAGCGAGCCGCCGTACTTGCGCTTCAGCCGGGTAAGCTCTTGCAGGCGGTTCTCGACCTCTTCGAGGCGCTTCGGGTCGGCCTCGATTCGCGCGGCATAGGCGGCCAGCTCGCGTGCGGCCTCCTCCAGATCGGCGCGCGCACTTGCGATCAGGTCGAGTGCGGCGTTGAGCTTGGGATCGATTGCGGCAGCGTCGGTCAGGCGTGCGGACGCCTGCGCGATCGCATCGATCGCCGCGCCGTCGCCACCATAGAGCGACTGCTCGGCTTCATTGGCAGCCTCGGCCAGCCGCGTGGCGTTGGCCAGCACCGCGCGGCTCGTTGCGAGTTCCTCGTCCTCGCCCGCGACCAATGCGGCCCGTTCGAGTTCGGCTGCGCGAAATCGCGCGATCTCCAGCAGCTCCGCCCGCTCGCGTTCGCGCCGTTCGAGATCGGCGAGGCGCGCACGAATTGCGCGCGCCTGTTCGTAGGTCGTCAGGTAGGCCGCCAGTTCGGCCTCGAGCCCGGCATGCCGATCGAGAATCTGCTGATGGTTTTCGCGCAAGGCCAGCGATTGCTGCTCATGCTGGCCGTAAATCTGGACGAGGGCCGCGCCGATCCGCGCGAGGCCATTGACCGTCGCCAGCGAATCGTTGATCGTGACGCGCGATCTTCCACCCTCCGCGATCACCCGGCGAATCAGGAGTTCGCGCGGATTATCCTCACTGATCCATTCCGCGGCTTCGGGCAATGCCGCCTCGCCTTCGAGCTCGAACACCCCCTCGATCACCGCTTCCTTCGCGCCGGAGCGGATCATGTCGGGCGAGGCGCGGCCGCCGAGCAGCAGGCCCAGCGCGCTCATCACGATCGTCTTGCCCGCGCCGGTCTCGCCGGTCAACACGTTGAGGCCGGGACCGAAGGAGAGCGCGGCCTCTTCGATCACGGCGAAGTTGCGGATGCGCAGTTCGGTGAGCATCCCGAGGGCCGCCCGTCAGCCCCAGTGGAGCTTGTCGCGCCAGATTTCGAATGACGGGTGCGCGGAGCGAATCAGCCTCACGGCAAATTTGCCGCGCGTGATCAGAATCGTGTCGGTCGGTCCGAGCCCGGCGGACTCCTGGCCGTCGCAGGTCAGCATCGCACCCTGATCGTCGGCCTTCAGGCGAATCTTTAGCTCGAAGGAATCGGGCAGCACCACCGGACGGTTGCTCAAGGTATGCGGACAGATGGGCGCCAGCACGATCACGCGCAGGCTGGGATAGACGATCGGGCCACCGGCGCTGAGCGCGTAGGCGGTGGAACCGGTCGGCGTGGCGACGATGAGACCGTCGGCGCGATAGGTGCAAAACGGGATGTGATTGGCAACGACGTCGAGTTCGAGCATGTGCCCAACCGTGCGTTTGACGATGACGACGTCGTTGAGCGCGGAGAATTCCTCGACCGCGCTATCGCCGGCGCCGTCGCGATGCACCGCGGCGTGGAGCATGATCCGCCCGTCAACCGCATAATCGCCCTCGACCACTTTTGCGAGCGTTGGCAACGCCTCGTCGGTGCTGACTTCGGTCAAAAAACCCAGCCCGCCGAGGTTGATTCCGAGGATTGGCTTTTCCAGCACGCCGATCTCGCGGGCGACACCGAGCAGGGTTCCGTCGCCGCCCAGGACGACCATCAGGTCGGCGCGCTGCGCGAGGCTCGCGCGCGGCGCCCCGTCGGCGCCGATCGCAGGGGCGATTTCGGCGGCGGCGATCGGCGCGAGGCCGTGGCCGCGAATCCATGCGCAAAGTTTCACCGCCAACGCCATCGCCTTGGCGGGGCGGTCCTGCCTGACCACCAACCCGATCGTTTTTATGGGTTCGTTCGCCGCCACCGCGCTTTCGGATTATCACGCGCAATGGCGGCGGGCAACGCACGGTCGGCGGCGTGCGAGACAATAGCGCAGATTCAGCGAAAATGTTTCACGTGAAACATCTTTGCTAAAATTTTGCGGAGAAATCCTTGGCGATTATGTTGCTGTGTACTACAACCGCCGAAAGGAGTAACCTCAAATGGACGTGACAGGTCGGAAGTTATCCGAAAAGTTATCCACAGTATCCACAGGCTGTGTAGAGCACTGCTTGCCCATGACGCTTGACACGCCTATTGACTTCGGAACGGAAAGATCATCATTTCATAAGCGGGTAATGTCGTACCGAGTCGAAATCGATGGCTGTTCGATCACGATGGACAATGTTCGCGAAGTGTTCGAGCTGATCAAGGAAGCCAAAAAAAACGGCTCCCCCAACGTTGTTATGGCCGCGAGCGAAGAACCGGCCAAGATGCAGGAGTGGACACCGGCTGTTGTCGAATCCTTCGGCGATTTGATTCGTCGGCATGGCCTGCAAATGAAAGTGACTACTGTTCTTTTGAGGGCTCCGGAATGGGTTACCAAATCGGATTTGATGAAGAGTCTGAATTTGCAAGACGGACAGCAACTCGGCGGGTCTTTGAGCGGCCTCTCAAAGAATGCGGCGAAACTAGGCGTGCCACCAGTCTTTGAAATGGAGCGAGTACAGATAGGCGGGGCGCGGACAAGCCGCTATCGCCTCACGAAGGATTTCAGGGCGGCGTTAACGGATTTGATCGAGCACCGCAGGCGACAGGCGGAGCAGGAAATGTATGAACGAAATCATCCCGGGGACGAAGGTGACCATGAAGACGACGTTTCGGACATGAGTGATCGAACATGAAGAAAACGGCAACGGCTTGGAGCTTCTCCCGTGGAAAGGTCAACTCCAAGCCGTTTGATCCGCGTGGTGGCTGTGGGCTAACGGAAAGTCATTCGGCCTGTACCCGAAGGACGCCAGTTCAACTCTGGTGAGCCACCCCAATTCTTATCTAGGGATTACCCCTCGATAAGTCAACCCGCGCCGTTGTAGCGGCACGGAAAGGAGCGTGTACGCCCATGTACGACGATACGTCATAGAAGAAGGCCCCCGCAAGGGGGCCTTGAGCGGCGGTTTTGATTTTGGCGGCGCGATTGATAGGCTACACCAAGAGGAGATGCGCCATGCAATTCGTCTTGGACCACGAAAAAGCGGCGCAAGCCGCTGCCCTTCTTTTGCAACGTCATCGTGGGCGCTTGAACTATACCGCCCTGATCAAGCTGCTCTACATGGCCGACCGACGGTCGTTCGTTGAATCGGGACTACCGATAACTGGGGACTATATGGTCTCCATGAAGAACGGAACCGTGTTGAGCGGCGTGTATGATTTGATCAAGGGAGAGAAAGAGCATCCCGCGTGGGATGCTCATATTAAACGTGACGGTTATGACGTTGCGCTCTTGAAAGTGCCGACCTTTAGGCGCTTGTCGTCATACGAGAAACGAGTCATCGAGAATATCGATGCTGAATTTGGGCATTTGGACTGGCGGGTTCTGTGCGATTTAACGCATCAATTTCCTGAATGGCACAATCCGGACGATTCGTCAGAAAGAATCGAACCTGCCGATATTCTTCGCAGAGAGCACAAGAATGACGATGAGATCGAGCGAATCGCCCGCGAAGCTGAAGAGTTCTTCTTCCTGAAGACAGCCTAGATGACTCCGATTCCAGGGATGGGAGAGACGATACTTCTCCGTCCTCGATCCTTCGATATAGAGCATCTATGGGTGATCGTTACCGAAGCTGCCGATGTCGGCTGCGCCGTGATGTTTAACCTGACTGGATGGACGATGGACAATGACCACACATGCATATTGAAGATCGGCGAGCATGATTTCATAACGAAAAGGACCGTGGTTGAATATCAGCGTGGAATACTTCTGACGCCGGAGAAATGGCAGCACCTGCTTGATACCTCCGATTTACTAAAGCCGCATAAACCGGTCGGTAAAGATCTATTGAAAAAAATACAAAAAGGAGCCTTGCACGAGGACGGACGGACGGAAGAGGCTTTTCAAGATATTGTGCGACAATTCTTGATTGATTAAAACAACCTCAAAACGGCCGAATATTTTAAGGGTCCGTGTTTGCCTTTCTAAGCGGATTCCTTATTAGTTTCTTCATCATCTGATCGAACTTCCCCATATCCGCGTTCTCAAGTTTCTCGCTGGCGTCGCGCTCGAATGCTTCCTGCTTGGGTGACTTCTTCGGGGAAGAGGCTGAGTTGCCTTTGGCTTTGGCCATGCCGGAATTTTAGCGCGGCCACGGCATCCCCGCCAGCGTTAGCTTTGATGCACCGATGAAATCAATTGGCGGAACTGATCCGGCTCGTGGCGGAAGTTGTGGTGGAACGTGAACTCATTCAAGTAGAGCGGCAGGTAATCTTTGCTCACGTTGTGGAACGTGCCGACAATCCCGCGCTTCAAGAGCGACCAGAAATTCTCGATATTGTTCGTGTGAACCTCACCGCGAACGTATTCGCGCGCCTTGTGGTGGATCGTCTCGTGCGGATAGAAATGCTTCAAATCGACGTAGCCGACATATTCATCGGTTGCGACTAGCGAGACCTTTTCGTTGACCGTCTGTTCTACGAACAGGCTCAAAGTCTCTGCGCTCGTATTCTCGATTACTTGCGCGACCACGTTGCCCTTGCGGGCGATTGCGCCGATCACCGTCACTTTGCCGGTATGCGCCGCGCCGCCGCCGTGATACTTCGCGCGCACGCTGGCGTGACGGTTCTCTTGTTTGCCGCCGATGAACGTCTCGTCAACTTCCACCTGACCGGCCAGGGGCCATTCCTCATTCTTCATCGCAGCGCGGAGCCGATGGCACATAAACCAGTACGTCCGGTAGTCCGCGCCATGCGTGCGCGCCATCATGCGGTAAACCTGTAACGCGCTGATTCCTTTCTTGCTCGACAGGATTAGGTAGGCGACCTTGAACCACGCCCGAAGCGGCATCTTCGTGTCTTTGAAGATCGTCCCGACCAGCACCGAGAAGCGATAGGGCGTCTTGCCGCACTTCTTGCAAACCCAAGTGAAGGGCTTCGCTTTGACCGCATAGACCTTTTCATTGTCGCAGCGAGCGCAGCGCACGCCGTTCGGCCAACGCACGTCAACGAGGTACTGCTTGCACGCATCGTCATCGGGGAAGCGACGATCGAACGCATCGAGCGAGAGCTTCGGCAGTACGGTTTTCGGACGCCCTTGTTTAGCTTGCTTGTCCATGCTGCTAAGATTAATGCAAATTCAGGGAGTAGTCAACAGCAACATAATCGCCAAATCCTTCATCGTTGACATCGGTCGGGCGTTATTTTCAAGCGGGTAATACCAAGACGGTCGGCGAGGCTGGCGGCGAGCGCCATCGAGAGCCAGGCGCGCGATGCCGGCGCGGGAAATCCTTGCAAGTCAGTTGGCGTTGCGGTGGGCGAACGATCGCCAAACAGTTCCCCGATCAGCCGGCGCAGCGATGCCGCATCGTCAACGTCGTACCACGACGGCATCCGCGCGGCTTCCAGGCCGAGTTCGGCCACTCGCTCGAGCGTCTGAGCGAAGACGGCCGCGGTGCTCCAGGAGATATCCTCGAAAATTCGCCAATGCGGGCGCTTGAGCCCAATCAGGCAGTAGCCGCCGTCGTCGGCGCCCGCGATCGCAATCCGGTCGCCGCTTCGCGCGAGATTGGTGACGGCGCCGGCAAGGATCGAGGCGGGAATCGTCGGGCTGTCGGAGTTCATCATCGAAACCGATTCGTAACCCGCCGCGAAGAGGTCGTCGGCTACATTGATCAAGCGTTCGGTGAGGCCGTCGCCGCGCTGTGCGATCAGTTGGAAGGACGTGGGCACCAGGCCGTCGAAGGCCGACTCCATACCGACGGGCGAGTACGCGACCATCCCGGTGACGCGCGCATCCGAAGCTGCCGCGACCATCGCCGCAGCGGCTTCGATGGAAGCGGATACGTCGCGGATGAAGCAGCGGTTCAATGCGGCGGCCTCGTCCTCCGTCAGCGGCGGAACCAGCCGGCTCTTGACCGCGCCACTGACGGGAGCCTTCGCCATGATGACGAGCGCGTGGGAGCGAGGCGGCCGCATCTGCGCTTCAGGGCGTCGCATCGACGGACGGCGCTGCTGCCGTTGGAATCGGCGATGGAGTTGGTGTCGCAGTTGGAGTTGCCGCCGGCGTCGGTGATGGCGTGGGCGAAACCATCGGCGCCGCGGTGGGCGTTGACGCAGGCGCATCGGCCGGTCCGATTTGCTGCTCCGTCATCGGGGTGGAAGCGGCGCGCGGCTGCGACGAATCGGGACTGGCCGGCGACTCATCGGCGGAAGCTGGCGGCGATTGCTGCGCCGGCGACAATGATGACAGTGAGCCCGAAGGCGGAAGTGAGCTAGCTGGTGGCAATTCCCGCGCGGGCGGCACTGGTGGCAACGGGGCGGGCGGTGCGCCCTGCGAAACGTCATCCGGGTTTTCGATCGCGGGAGGATGAGCGGCACGGGTCGCGAGATTGTTCGCATACGCGACCGCGGTCGCTTCGAGCAGGCCGCCGCGTGAGTTCGAATGTGCCGGGTCCACGACAATCGCGTCCGCACCCATCGCGCAGGCGTTCTGATCGATCATCAAGAGGGTGTTGTGCTGATTCAAATCGCCGTTCGCGACCGCGATCGCGCCGAGTTCGCGATAGGGCTGCGTCGGCATCGCCGCGAGTGTTTCGATCGCGCAATCGGACGGCCGCGGCGGGATGTTTCCGGAGATAACGCGCGAGACGTTCACCCGCGTGGTCATGGGAATTTCCATTTGCGGCGCGGACGGCGCGCACGATACGGCGAGAGCGGCGCAGGCGATCAGCACCGACGATTGGATTATTGCCACACGCAACGAATACCGGCGCGTCATCGGCCCCGCAAGCGCAGCGCATGGCGGGGCGGGGCGCTGCGTTGGGCGCTCGCATTGGGTAGTGTCCTAATTTGAATTTGCCACGTCTATTAGGTTAAACAGGGTTCGGAAACGAATCGGGGCCTGGGCTCATTGAAGGGCCCGGGCCCCCGAACGCGAATTGGTAGCGGCTTCTCGATTCAATCGAACTAGAGCGTAAACAGTGTCACACGGCGCCCGTTAACCCACTTAGGCATCCGTGCATGATTGCTCTTTAACTATTGCTCAGGCCAAGGAATACCATAGCTGCACCGACCTAGAGATTCCTCAAATCTATCAATAGCGGTGTCTAGGGGCACGTGTTGTAACACCGCCCAGTACAAAGCCTCCTCGAGGAGCTGCGCGTCGTGTGCTTCCATATTCGAAACATTGCGCTTCCCTCCGTGAACGAGAGCAGAACGGACAGCGTATTGCCGACTTATGTTGCTAGCAAAGTCATGGCGATGTGAGGGATTCTGAACGAGCATTGTAGCAGCTCGCCGCGCGATCGTCTGAATCACGGGTGCGGTCTTATCATCGCTAGAAAGTAGAGCCTCTATAGCTGTGAAGAAAAAAAGAAAGCGCTCCGAACGCTCTTCGGCCTGACGACCGCGAGCCATCCAACCGAGTCCCTGCGCAACTCGCTCACCTATGGTTTTTGCTCGATGTTCGAATATCTGTCGGGTTCGATCAGCGAAACCAATTTGCTGGTGGTGCTCCAGTAATCTCTGGTTGATCGTGTATATGCGCGGTGCGGACCAACCTCCACCAAAGAGGCCGTCGTCGATTTCCTTGATTATTACGCTTCGATCTCGCGTCTCTGGTCGACGTATCGGATACGTCTCGGTTTCGCCGAGTCCAGGGAAAAGTGTCGGCACTCGACCGGCGGGATAGCTCAGCCGAAGGAGGGATAGGGCAATATTGATGAGCCACAATGCTTCTTCCTTGACGTTGCCTCGGGACGCTGTCACCTTCACTTCCCAAGATACCCGCGCCAGCGCGATTTTCCCTTTCTTTCCCTCGAAATTAAAGCCAGGATTAGCACTAATCTCGAATTCCAGATTGGTATTCTTGTTTTGGCGACCGAGTTTCGTAAGGAGGTCTTCCGAAAGACAAGCTCTAACCGGGCCGACATCTATATTTTGGACGGCATCCACAAAGTGAATTGCATAATTTGGAACGATGCATAGGTAAGTAGTCGCGCCTAACGTATCTAAGTCTCTTATTAATTCCACCGCTTTGGATTCACTATTTACTCCGTCGGTCTCGACTGCTCGCTTCCACGCAGCGTCTTCTATATCATTTTCATGTACAGCCTTGGTTCCTAGAACTTTGATCGTGCGCCGACTCAGAGCTGCGAGGGCTTTCCTAACATCAACGGTATGAGTGAACATCGCACCATCTAGAAAACGAGCACCTAGTCCGCTTTCAAGCGCTGCCTTAACTTCTTCCTCTGACTTGCATCTTGCCGCCCACGCTGCAGAAAGAAATTGGGCCGCGGCCTTCCTTAGTTCCTGGTCATTTGCAGCCTTGTTCATTCCCGGTCTCCCTGTTAACAATTCAACGGCTTCGGATCGCGGACTAACTACTGGCAGACCGATGAATCGCCGCGCAAGAAGAGGGACAAAATGTCTTACGACAGTTCGGATGATTTTTATCACCTGACACCGGATGGATGGTTGACTAAGAATGAAGAGCCGTTCCCGCGGGACCGCGTTGAAACATGGGAGCGCAGAATGCGCCAATCATCAGGCTGGTCTAGAGAAGACGTGTGGTGGCAGTGCGTTTGGGTAGAGCCAAACACCGATCGCGCTATCAGGGACAAGCTGCGCGAGAAATATCCAGTGCCAGCCAATAGACATATTGGCAGCCGCGATGATGTCGGCAAACCTCTCTAGAATTCAAATTTGGAGAGTACCGCGCGGCGCGGGTGCTCGCATTGGCGGGCCTTTCGTATAAAAATGCAATCTGCCAAAAACGACGGCGGTAATCACCCGATGGCATCGAAAGTTGAAGCGAAAAGCGCGACGCGCGCGGCGGATATGAAACGGCCGTTGCTCGGGGCGCATATGTCGATCGCGGGTGGCGTCAGCGAAGCGTTGATCCGGGCTCGCGACACCGGCTGCGAATGTGTTCAGATCTTCACCAAGTCGTCGCGCCAATGGGTCTCGAAGCCCTACGCGAAAGAGGAGGTCGAGGCCTTCAAGCGCGTGCTCGGCGAAACCGGCATCAAGATGGTAATCGCGCACGACTCCTACCTGATCAACATGGGCGCGCCGGACGAAGCGATGCGCAATAAATCGGTCGCCGGCTTTATCGACGAACTCGAACGCTGCGAGATGCTCGGAGTGCCGTTTCTGATCGCGCATCCAGGAGCACACGTGGGCGCGGGCGAAGAGGCCGGGATCAAGACGATCGCGAAATCGATCAGCGAGGCGCACAAAAGCTGCGCGGGTTTCAAGGTCGAGGTGGCGCTGGAAATCACGGCGGGGCAGGGCAGCAATCTCGGCTACCGCTTCGAACAGATGGGCCAGATTTTCGACGCGACCGCTGAAAACGAACGGCTGCGGCTGTGCTTCGACACTGAGCATGCGTTCGCGGCCGGTTACGATTTGCGCACCGAGGAGGGCTACGAGCGCACGTTTGCGGAACTCGACGAGCACGTCGGACTCAAGCGGCTGGTCGCGTTTCACATGAACGATTCGCTCAAGCCGTTCCATTCGCGCGTCGATCGCCATCAGCATATCGGCAAGGGCTACCTCGGCATCGATCCGTTCCGCCGCCTGGTCAACGACCCGCGCTTCGCCGGCATCCCGATGTGCCTCGAAACCGAACCGGGCCCCGAGATGGCCGACATCGCGGCGGACCTGCGGCAACTGCACGAACTGCTGAATTCCGACGACTGATGATCAAGCGAATATTGACTGGCGACCGGCCGACCGGACAACTCCATCTCGGCCATTTTGTGGGCTCACTGCAGAACCGCGTGCGGTTGCAAGACGAGTACGACACCTACGTCCTGATCGCCGACGTGCAGGCGCTGACCGACAACTTCGAGCATCCGGAGAAGCTCGAAGCGAACATCTTCGAAGTCGCGCTCGACTACCTGGCGGTCGGGCTCGACCCGGAGAAGGTCAAGATCGTCGTGCAATCGATGGTGCCGGAACTGACCGAGCTGACGATCTACTTCATGAACCTGGTGACGGTGGCGACGCTGGAGCGCAATCCGACGGTCAAGGAGGAGATCAAGCAGCGCAATTTCGTCAAGGGGGTGCCGGTCGGGTTCTGGTCGTATCCGATTTCGCAGGCGGCCGATATCGCGATTTTCAAGGCGGACCTCGTGCCCGTCGGTGAAGACCAGCTGCCGATGATCGAGCAGACGCGCGAAATCGTGCGCAAGTTCAACCGGCTCTATGGCAAGGTGTTGATCGAGCCGCGTGCGCTGCTGGGGGCGGTGGCGCGGCTGCCGGGCACCGACGGCGGCGCCAAGATGTCGAAGTCGGTGGGGAACTGCATCTACCTGGGCGACCCGCCCGAGCTGATGCGCAAGCGCGTGATGTCGATGTTCACCGATCCCAATCGGATTCATCCGACGGATCCCGGCACGGTCGAGGGCAATCCGGTTTTCACCTACCACGACGTTTTCAATCCGAACAAAGCCGAGATCGAGGATCTGAAGGAGCGTTATCGAAAAGGCACGGTGGGCGACGTCGAAGTGAAGCAGCGTTTGTTCGAGGCGCTCGACGCGATGCTCTCACCGATTCGCGAACGGCGCGAGCAATTGGCGGCGAATCCGAAGCGGGTTTACGAGATTGTCATGGAGGGGACGCGCACGGGCCGCGCGCTCGCGCAGGCGACCATGGCCGACGTCCGGCACGCGATGAAGATCGCGTATAAGTTCGCCTGAGGGATGGCGCAAAATCGAGCCCCGGACTAAAGTGGTTGATGCATGGCGCTCAAAGGCACATACGAGGCGATCAAGCAGGCCTTCCAGGATATTATCGCGCCGCAGTTGGAGCGAATAAACGGAGAGATCGCCGGGCTCAAGACGCAGATGCATTCGTTGGAAAAGCGCACAGAGGAAGGGTTTATCTCGGTTCGGCACGAGATGGGTTCCTTAGAGAAGCGCATGGAGGAAGGCTTTGCCTCCCTTCGCAATGAGATGGGCTCGCTGCGCGGCGAAATGGGCTCACTGCGCAATGAGATGGATTCGCTGCGTGGTGAGATGCGCCAAGGATTCGCATACTCGAATAAACGGGTGGACGAAGTTCTCGAGATTCGCGAGCGCCTCGCGGTTCTGGAAGCGAAGCTGGCCAGCCGCAACTAAGCCTCCATCAGTACGCCTTCGCGAAGAGGGCGCGCTCGGAGGCCGATTCGCTGCACACGACGCATTTGCCCGGCGGATGCGACTGGTTGAGCGGAATCGCACGGCAGGTCGCGCGGGTCTCCTCGCGAATCCTGGTCTCGCACACGGGATTGCCGCACCAGTAAACGTCGGCGAAACCGCCGCCGCCTTCGCCCTCCATCTGGGTGCGCAGTTTGTCGTAGCTGTCCACCTGATGCGTGTTGGCGTCCATCGTGGCGCGCGCCTGCACGAGCATGTTCTTCTGAATCTCGGCGAGCAGTCCGACCGCGCGCACAGCAACCTCGTTCATCGCTGCCTTCGATTTTCCCGCCGGTCCCGGAATGTCGCGCCGTGCGAGCACGACCTCGCCCGAGGCGAGGTCGCGCGGGCCGATCTCGACGCGCAGCGGCACCCCGCGCATCTCCCAATCGTTGAACTTGAAGCCGGGGGTTGCGCCGTCGCGCTCGTCGAGGCGCGCACGGAGGCCGGCGTTCTCGAGCGCGAGCAGGATCGAGCGCGCGGCGACGACCACGCGTTCGCCTTCGTCGGCCTTGCGAAAAATCGGCACGATCACGACTTGCGTCGAGGCGACCGCCGGCGGTAATCGCAAGCCCTGGTCGTCGCCGTGGGTCATGATGATCGCGCCGAGCAGCCGCGTCGAGACGCCCCAACTGGTCTGCCACGGATGCACCAGCTCGTTTTTCTCGTCGAGAAAGCGGATTTCGAAAGCGCGCGCAAAGTTCTGCCCGAGGAAGTGCGAGGTGCCGCATTGCAGTGCGCGGCCGTCGCCCATCAGCCCCTCGATGGTGTAAGTCTCGTCCGCGCCGGGGAAGCGCTCGGCCGCGCTTTTCCGCCCCGCGACGATCGGTATCGCGAGAATCTCCTCGGCGAACTTGCGATAGACCTCGAGCATCGTCAGGGTCTCGGCCTCGGCCTCGGCGCGGGTGGCGTGTGCGGTGTGGCCCTCCTGCCACAGGAACTCGGTGGTGCGCAGGAAGATGCGCGTGCGCATTTCCCAGCGCACCACGTTGCACCACTGGTTGATCATCATCGGCAAGTCGCGATGGGAATGAATCCACTGCGCAAACATGTGATTGATGATGGTCTCGGAGGTCGGCCGCACGATCAGCGGCTCTTCGAGTTCCTTGCCGCCGCCATGGGTGACGACGGCAACTTCGGGCGCAAAACCCTCGATGTGCTGCGCCTCCTTTTGCAGGAAGCTCTGCGGGATGAAGAGCGGGAAGTAGGCGTTGCGTGCGCCGGTCTTCTTGATGCGGCGGTCGAGCTCGTCGCGCAGCGCCTCCCAGATGGCGAAGCCGTCGGGCCGAAAGACGATGCATCCGCGCACTGGCGAGTAGTCGGCCAGTTCGGCGCGAAGGATCAAATCGTTGTACCAGGCGGCAAAATCCTGGCTGCGCGGGGTTACTTTTTTCTCGTCGGGCTTGTCAGTCATGCGCGGGGCTTTTCCAAGTGAGATTTTGCGAACGGAAATCAAATCATATACGCGCGTGCGGCGGGACGCATCGGCTCCTTGACGCGCCGCGAAGCGCCGGGTTCAATTGCTTAGACGCGCGCGGTTGAATCGATTCGACGTTATCCGCCTTTGCGCCCCGAGGCGCGCGTTCGCGCCAGCGGCGGCATCGATGCGGCCAGAGCTTAAACGCCGGAGCCGGCGTATTTCAACACAGCCGCGCGGCAGGCGGGCGCCAGGAGATTACCGATGAGGTCAACCATCGCAGCCTTCGCGCTGCTTACGATCGCGCTCACGATGCCGGTCGCCGCCGTGGCCGAGAGCGCGGCGAACGCGAATCAGCGCACGATCCAGGTCGCGGGCGACGGCGAGGCGCAGGCGGCGCCGGATCTGGCGGTGCTGAGCCTCGCGATTGAGACCCATGCGGCGACGGCGGCGGACGCGGCGGGACGCAACGGCGGACTCGCGCAGAAGGTCAGCGAGGCTCTCAGAGCCAAGCTCGGCGACAAGGGCAAGACGTGGACCGGGGGCTATTCGCTCTATCCCGAATATGAGGACCAGTCGCGCCCGAACGCGAAACCGGTCATCACAGGTTATCGCGCGGAAAATACGATCACGGTGCAGACCGGTGCGCTCGACCTCGTCGGACCGCTCATCGACGCGGCCATCGCGGCCGGCGCCAATCGTGTGAATTCGCTCGACTTCAACCTGCGTGACGACACCCATGCGCGTAACGAGGCGATCACCAAGGCGGCGAAGGACGCGCAGGCACAAGCGCAGGCGCTCGCCGCGGCGCTCGGCCTCAAGCTCGGGCCGATCGTCAGCGCGACTACCGTAAGCAACGAGCGTCCGCAACCCGTCATGTTTCGGGCCGCCGCGATGGGCGTGAATAACGCGACGCCGGTGCAGCCCGGCGAGGTCACGGTGCCGGCGACGGTTTCACTGACCTACCAGATTGAGTAGTCTCGCCGCTCGCAGCCTGATATCCACTGAGCGCGTAACTTATATCGACTAAGACTCATGAGCCGGGCAGGAAAATGCTGAAGCCAGGGGACGCCGCGCCGCAGTTCGAATTGCCGTGCGCGCTCGACGACAAGCTGAGCCGCGTCAGTCTCGCGAGCCTCCGCTCCGAGATGGTGGTGCTGTTCTTTTATCCGCGCGACTTTTCCTTCATCTGCCCGACCGAGGTCATCGGCTTTCACAAGTCGCAGGCGGCCTTCAAGGCCGAGCAGACCAGCATCGTGGGCATCAGCGTGGACGACGCCGAGACTCATCGGCGCTGGGCGCGCGAACTCGGTGGCATCGGCTATCCATTGTTGGCCGACGAGGGCGGCAAGGTCGCGCGCGCTTTCGGCATCCTCGACGACAAGGAAAACGTGGCGCTGCGTGCGAGCTTCATCCTCGACGCCAAGCGCACGATCGTTTACGCGGTCGCGAGCCCGACCAACGTCGGCCGCAGCGTCAGCGAAACTTTGCGTGTGGTGCGCGCGCTCCGATCGGGCAAGCTGTGCCCGGCGGATTGGGAACCGGGCAGTGATTTCGGCCCTACTGACGCGAAGTATTAAACCGCCTTGGCCGCTCTCAAACCGCAAGAATATCGGCGGACCTTCGATCGGCTCGCCAACATCCGCGAAATCGTTTTCGGAGTTCAGGACGGCGTGCTGACCACCGCCGGAGTACTGGCCGGCTTGAGCGGCGCGGTGTCGGCGCGCTCGCAGGTGATTCTGGCGGCGCTCGCCTCGACCGTCGCCGGTGCGCTCTCGATGGGCGCCGGGGCGTATCTCGGCGCGCATGCGGAATCTGCCGTATTGCGCAGCGAACTCGATCGCGTGCGCCGCGAATCCGAGGGCCAGCGCTACGTTGTCCAGGAGAGCCTGCTCGACGCGCTCGCCAAAGAGGGCCTCAGTCGCGAGGCCGGCTACCGCGTCGTCAAGCTGCTGAGTTCGGCGCCCAAAGCGCTCTACTCCACCGCCGAGGAAAAGATTTACGGCCTGGCCGGCGCGACCTTCGGCAACGCGATTACCGAAGGCTTGCTGATGGGCGTGGCGTTTCTGATCGGCGCGCTGGTGCCGTTGCTGCCGTTCATCCTGATCGCCTCGGTGCGCACCGGCCTGATCGCCGGCATGGCGACGACGGCCATCACGCTCTTCGCGGTCGGCTATGTCTTCGAGGGCCGTTTGAGCGGTGAGCGCCATCCGGCGCTTGCGGGGCTGCGCTTTCTGGCGATCGCACTCAGCGCTGCCACCATCGGCTATGTAATCGGACTTCTCATCGCGCCGATCGGCTCGGTTCCCCCTGGATGAAGCTGCGCGCCTACTCATCGCTCGCCGCATTCATGGCTCATTATGCCGCGTTGCGGGCCGCGCAGTCCGACGGCGCTGGCACTATACGCGCGGGTACTTCGAGCCCCGACGACGCCGCGACGTTGATCGAAATGGAACGTGTCATTGATGAGTTGAGTGACGCCGAGCGCGCCGCGCTCCGTGACGATGCGGCGTCGCTCGCGAATGCGATTTCCTCCGGCGCCCCCGTCCGCCATCGCGCCCGCGCCGAACTGAAACTGCGCCGCCTACTGGCCGCGCGCGGCATCATCGCCGGGTAGCGGACGCGCGCTCACGATGTTCGCCTACGTCATTCGGCGCATCGTTTTTGGCATGGCCGTGCTGCTGGGCACCTCGCTCATTACCTTTGCGATCGCATTCGTAATTCCCGCCGATCCGGCGGTGGCGTTCGCCGGCGCCAAGGCCGATCCCGCTACGCTCGCGGCGATTCGAGGCGAACTCGGCCTCGACCAGCCGATCTATTTTCAGTACGCGCGCTATCTCGATCGGGCGTTGCATGGCGACCTCGGCCGCTCGTACATCCGGCGCGAGGATGTTGCCGGCCTCATCGTGAGCCGGTTTCCCGCAACCGCGATTCTCGCGCTCGCCGCGATGGCACTATCACTCGCACTCGGCATCCCGATGGGCATGCTCGCGGCGGCCTATCGCGAACGCGCACCCGACAATCTTCTCCTCGTACTTTCGCTCGGTCTGGTTTCGATTCCGGTCTTCTGGCTCGGCACGATCCTGCTAATCGTTGGCGGCCTCTACCTCCATTGGTTTCCGCTCGGCGGCTTCGACGGCTGGAAGAGCCTGGTGCTGCCCACGATCACGCTCGCGCTCGGCAGCGCCGGTTACTACTCGCGCATCCTGCAGACCAATCTCGCCGACGCGATGGATCAGGAATACGTCCGCACCGCGCGCGGCAAGGGTCTGTCGCTGCGCGCCGCGATGTTCAAGCATGCGATGGCCAATGCGATGCTGCCCTTGGTGACGCTCGCCGGCCTCGACTTTGCCGGTCTGCTCTCCGGCGTCGTGCTGACCGAGACCGTCTTCAACTGGCCCGGCCTCGGCCGTCTCGCCTTTGAAGCGGTCTTCAATCTCGATATCCCGCTGGTCATGGGCACGGTGTTGTTCTCCGCGGCGCTGGTCGTGATCGCCAATCTGGTCGTTGACCTGCTCTACGCATGGCTCGACCCGCGCATCCGGCTCGGCCAGCAAGCGTGATGCGATGAGGACGCGCGCGCGATGAAGTTCCGGTTCAACGCGATGGAGACCGTTGGCGCGTTGATGGTCCTGAGTCTTGCCGTAATCGCAATCATGGCGCCGTGGCTCGCGCCCTATGATCCTACGCGCGCGGTCGCAAATACCTTCGGCGACCCCGCCGCGCCCTCGCGCATGTATCCGCTCGGCACCGATCAACTCGGCCGCGACGTGCTCTCGCGGATCATCTATGGCGCGCGCATTTCGCTGACCGTCGGCATAGCCGCAATGGCCGTCACGATGACAATCGGCGTGACGATTGGGCTCACCGCGGGCTTCTTCGGCGGCGCCATCGACTTCGCATTGATGCGTTTTACCGACGTGATGCTGACGCTGCCGGCGCTGCTGCTCGCGATGGCCTTCGTCGCGGTGTTGCGGCCCAGCATCCTGAGCATTCTGCTCGTCATCGGATTGGTCTCGTGGACCCAGATCGCCCGCGTCGTGCGTGCCGAGGCGCTCTCGATGGCGCAGCGCGATTTCGTCATGGCGGCGCGTGCGCTTGGCGCGCCGTCCGCGCGGCTGATCCTGCGCCATGTGATGCCGAACGTGATGCCGATAATCGTCGTGATGGCGGTGCTCGGGACCTCCGGCACGCTGCTGCTCGACGCCGGCCTTTCGTTTCTCACGCTTGGCGTGCCGCCGCCAACGCCGAGTTGGGGCCGCATGATCGAGGAGGCGACCACCTACTTTCGCGTTGCGCCGTGGCTTGCGATTTTCCCCGGCCTCGCGATCTTCTACGCGGTGCTTGGCTTCAACCTGCTCGGCTACGGCTTCCTGCGCCGCCGCACCCGCGCGGGCAGCGCCTTATGATGATGCGTCCCCGACCCCCTACGCACTTCGCACCCGCTCGCACGATCAATGCTGCAATAAGGAGTATACTCCTACAAGAAGGGCCGGCTGCGGCGACTCGGCCCTTGGTTATCGCGGCGCGAAATCTTTTTTTACAAAACAAACCCATTTTCCCCAGTCTGGGCTTACGAAAACCTGTCGTGAGTGTCGTGGGTGTCGTCGCGATGCTCTTGTTTTTCGCACTTCCAGGGTGCCGTTCCGGTGCGCCGCCGCTCCAGTTCCCTCCGGGCGCGATGGTCCTCAAGCTTGCCGCGATCTCGGACATCCCAACGCTCGACCCGGCCGTCGGCTACGACGTCGAATCCTGGATGTTCGAGCAGATGATCTTCGATACGCTGGTGCGCTACAGCGACGCCGGCGTGGACCTCGTACCCGATTTCGCGAGTGCGTGGGAATCCTCGCCGGATGCCACCCGCTTCACGTTCCATCTGCGCCGCGACGCGCGCTTTACCAACGGTCGCATCGTTACCAGCGCCGACTTCAAGTACGCGATCGAGCGCGTGCTCGATCCCGCGACCCGCTCCAAGGGCATGGAGTATTACCGCGCGATCGTCGGGGCCGAGGACTTCGCCGCGCATCGCGCGAAATCCGTCACTGGGATCGAAACGCCTGACGCATGGACGATCGCGTTTCATCTCACGGCGCCCGATCCGATCTTTCTGCAAAAGCTCGCGATGCCGTTTGCGGCCGCCGTGCCGCGCGAAGCGGTGGAAAAATGGGGCGAGGATTTCTCGCGTCACGTGGTCGGCAGCGGCCCCTTCATGCTCAAGCAATGGATTGGCGGCCAGCGGATCGTCGTCGTCAAGAATCCCGGCTACTTCATCAAGGGCAGCCCGCAGCTTGACGCCGTGGTCGAAGCGATCGGCGTCAGCGAGGACCTCCAGTGGTTCAAGTTCGAGGCTGGCGAAATCGACGTTTCGAATATTCCGTCCGCCGTTTTTCCGTACGTGATGAAGACCCCGCATCTCCGCGATTTGACCCTCAGGATCGTCACCGTGACCACCCGCTACATGGGCATGAACTGCCGGATGCCGCCGTTTACCGACGAGCGCGTGCGCCGCGCGCTGAACTACGCGGTCAACAAACCCAAGCTGATCGCGGTGCTCAACGGCCGTGGCATCGTTGCCAACGGTGTGATGCCGCCGGGGCTGCCCGGCTACGATCCGCACTTGGCGGGCTATCCGTACGATCCGGCGCGCGCGCGCGAATTGCTCGAGGAAGCCGGTCTCGGACACGGCTTCGAGGCGACGCTCTGGATGCCCGCCGATCAGACGATGATGATCCTCGGCCAATCGATTCAGCAGGACCTCGAACTGGTTGGAGTTCATCTAAGGCTGAAGGCGGTCGCCTTCGCACCGTTCCTCGAAGCGATTCGCCAACCGCAGACCGTGCCGCTCTTTTTTTCGGGATGGGAGGCGGATTTCCCCGACCCGGCGAACTTCCTCGAGGTGCTGCTGTCGCGCCGGCAATGGCGCGCCAACAACGATGCCTTTTTCAGCGATCCGCGTGTCGAAGCGCTGCTCGCCCAGGCCGCTCCGCTGAGCGATCTCGCACGGCGCTATGCGATCTATCGCGCGGCCGAGCGAATCGTCGTCAGCGACGCGCCCTGGGTTTTTCTGTACTACCCGATCACTTATGAAATCCAGCAGCCGTGGGTGCATGGCTACGTGCTCAATCCGATGCGGCCGGCGCGGCTCGAAAAGGTCTGGCTCTCCCCCCATCCCGCCAGCTAAGGAGGCAGATCTTCAATTGTTGAGGAGCGCAAAACTTTAGCTTTCCGGAAACTGAAACCTCATTGAGATTTCAGACTTCCCGTTTGTAAGATGCGGGCTACGCCCTCTGAAAACTTCACGAAGTATAGACGCCACATGGCGGGTTCCAACACGACTGGGTGCTCAGCCGAGCATCGCGAGCTATCCATGATGGAAGTTTGAAACCTCGTGAGGTTTCAATGAAGTAAAGGTTTTGGACTCCTCAACGACGCTCCTGTTTCGCGGGTGCTTGGGGAGCGCGCGATATCCTCGCTTTCGAGCGCGCAAATCGTCCACTGGTCGCGGCGCGATCGGGCGCGCGCTATTATCGAATTATCGCGAACGGAAATATTATCCATGCCCCATGTAGCTCCGCCTTATGCCAGCGATGCCGTCGCGCATCTGAAGCGCGTCGATCCGATTCTCGGCGAGGTTATCGATCGCGTCGGCCCATACCTAATCCCGCGCCGCCCGGAACGCTTTCAGGCGCTGGTGCGCGCGATTATCTTTCAGCAACTCGCGGGCCGCGCCGCCCAGACGATCTACGATCGCTTCGTCCAGCAAGTCGGCGGCAAACGTTTTCCCACGCCCACCCTCGTACTCGCCACCTCCGACGAAGTGCTGCGCGCGGCCGGGCTCTCGCGCGGCAAGATGGCGTACATCCGCGACCTTGCCGGCCACGTGCGCGATCGCACGCTAAATTTCCATCGCTTCCCGGGGATGGACGACGACGCGATCATCACCGACCTCACCCGGGTGCGCGGGATCGGACGTTGGACCGCCGAAATGTTTCTGATGTTCAACCTCCATCGCCCCGACGTTTTTCCGGTTGACGATCTCGGCGTGCGCAACGCCGTCGCGCGGCTTTATGCGATGAGCACACCGCCGCCGCCAAAGGAATTGCGCGAGTTCGGCGAGCGCTGGCGCCCCTATCGCTCGGTCGCTGCATGGTACCTCTGGCAGAGCATGCGCATAACGACGCCCGGCGACTCCGCCGATGGCGCTGCGGCCAAAGCCAAGGCCAATGCGAAGGCTAAAGCGCAGCCACGCAAGAAGGCCGCAAAGAAGGTTGCTGCGCGGCGGACCGCTCCGCCCACGACGAGCGCGAGGTCCGCAGCCGCCCGCAAGCCGCGCAAGACTTCCTGAGACTGGTGCGCGAAACTTCACGAAATCGGCGCGCCAGGCTTGGAGTCGCTACCCGCGAATGTGCGATCATAACTTCCGATGGATTTCGTTGAACGGTTAATCGCAGCGCAACGGTCGAAGCATACGGTCGCGATTCTCGGGGTCGATCCGCAACTCGATTCCAAAACCACGCCCGGCGTTCCGGCCGGCTACACGCTCGCGCGCTTTTGCTGCGAGATCGTCGAGGCCTGTGCCCCGCAGATCGCCGCGATCAAGCCGCAACTGGCCTTCTTCGAGGCCCGTGGACTCGACGGGATGCGCGCGCTGGTCGAAGTGCTCAAGCTCGCCCGCACGCTCGGTCTGGTTACGATCGCGGACGCCAAGCGCGGCGATATCGGCACGACCTCCGCGGCCTACGCCGAAGCCTATCTGGGCGACGGTGATTTCGCTTGCGACGCGATTACCGTCAATCCGTATCTCGGCAGCGACGCGCTCGCGCCGTTCGTTGCCCGGGTGCGCGCAGGCCGCGGCCTGTTCGTGTTGGTCAAGACCTCGAATCCATCGTCGGGCGAATTTCAGGATCTCGAAGCGCCAAATCGCCCGCTGTGGGAGGCCGTTGCCGAACGGGTCCATGGATGGGGGAGTGATTTTATCGGCGCCGAAGGTTTCACGCCGGTGGGCGCCGTGGTCGGCGCGACCTATCCCGAACATGCGCGGCGGGCGCGGGAGTTGATGCCCGACTCGCTGATCCTGGTGCCCGGTTATGGCGCGCAGGGGGCCAGCGCCGAAGACTCGATTATCACCGCGCGCGCCGACGGACTCGGCACGATCGTCAACGCCAGCCGCAGCCTTATGTATGCATATCTGAAGGGTTCCGGCGCGCCGCCCGGAGTCGCAGCAAGCGCCGCGGCCGCGACGATGCGCCTGGCACTCAACGATGCGATGACGGCGGCGGGCAAGACTCCACCCGCATAATTCGCGCGCCCCGCCTCCGCGCGGAATCCAGTTTGTTGAGGAACGCAAAACTTTGATTTTCTCAGGATACTGAAACCTCACGAGGGCACTAATATACTTGACTCCCTGAGCGTGGTAAAGTGCTCCTGACGTGACAGGCCGCAAAAAAGCCCGCCAAGGTTAACTGCCTTAGCGGGCTCCAAGTCCGTGCATGAAGGAAACGGGCTAGCCGGTTTTACGGACAGCCCCTTGCTTCCATCCCTCTTCTGCCTGATTGGCCATCCCTTCCTTGTCCTCGATTAGCGTGAAATCAAAGTGAAGCGGGCGAACGTTTATTGTGTTGATCTGTAGCGCGTAAACCATCTCAGCATTGAAATCGATACAGGGGGCCCGATCACTTAGACGATCTCCTACCAGCCGTCGAAGAAGTTTTTCGCTTTGAGGACCAATCGGATCGACGTCATTCTCCCAACGAGAGACCGTCTGTTCGTTGACTTCCAATAAAGCCGCTAGTTCTTTTCCCGTCAATTCGAGCGCCTTGCGCAGAAACAGGATTTCGCCGCCATTTAGCTTTGCGGGGTGCAAGACGCGACTGACCGCAACAGCGGCGATCAGACCCTCCAAGTCGCTGACCGTCACGCTTTCTACCCGTTTGCAAAGCGCGCATCTCTCCAACGTCACTGCGTTGTAGAGCATGATCCGGACGCCCGGCAGACCAAGGCGCTTGTCCTCGTGTTTGAACAAGCGCTGGCTTTCCAACTTGCCACCACAATCACAAAGTCTCATGGCCAACTCCTTTTGAGTCGCCACACCCGCTCGATCACCAGCCGTGGTGTTTGCTCTTTCCGCATATTGATTCGAACTCGAATGGCGACTCCCTGACCCTCCGTTGTCTGTCCCTCGACTCGATATGCCGGTCCCTCGGCAACCGACTTACCGAGTAATTGCGTAACCGGGCTTTGCTTCAAGACCGACCGTATGTCGATCTCAAACAAGCGCATTTCGTCCATTTCGTTTAGACTCAGACGGGAGAAAGTGATGTCCACTCCTCCGTGCACCAGTTTTCTGATACGAGATGAAGCTTGCGACAAAGACTCATCGACAGACACCAGCGAACGTAATTTACCCATCTGAATTTTTCCTTCATACGCCGCACCCACATCGGAATCTCCAAAATACGCGAAACTTGCGAAATTCGCAAGTGGTCGCGCCCACTATCTGCGTTAGCATATAATTCCAACAGAAGAGTGGGGGAAATCGTTAATACGTGTAAATAGATGTCAAAGCGTCCATCCACATAAGGTAGGACGCCCAAAATTGCGGGAAACTCAAGGTGCAGATACCAAAGCAACATGCTGCCGGACTGGCGGCCCTAGCGCGTTTGTCCGATCCGGTCGCTGCTGAGTTCCGAGCTTCTTTAGCCCAGAAAGACACTCTTGTTCCGGACATCACTGGGAGCGCTTCACGAATAGCGGACAAAATCGGGGTTCCCGGAGATGAAGTCAAGCTTATATTACGAGCTGTCGTGTCGCTGAGTGGGCTTAGAGCAGAAAGCGGCGAGAATGTTCCTGAGTTTCTTGAAAAACTCGGTGAGGCCATTACCGAGAGTGGACATCTCCCCCTGCGCGCCTTATCGGATGTTGAGCGCCAGCAGTTAAAAGCGAATCTCGCCCGACTTCTTTCATTTGAGCCATTCATTATGGCCTCAAAGGCCATCTACCTGCGCCAAGATTATGAGCGTACATACTGCCTGGCCCGCATTTTTACGGACATTCGTCCGATTTTTGGAGATGATCGCACGGCGAAACCGTTGGCTTCAATATTAGTCCACATGCTCAAGCTGAAATATCACAAGGCCAGCGATCTCAAGGAGATACACATTGCCTTGGATACAGCCGATCTCGCTGCTTTAAAATCCGCAATCGAACGTGCCGAGCAGAAAGCAAAAAGTCTCGAATCATTCTTAAAAGATGCCAAAGTACCTGCCTTTATGGAGCCCCCTAAAGATGGAAGTCATTGATGATAATTGCACTGACCGGCGGAGTCATCATCGCGATTTTCATAGCTATGATCGAATCGATCACTACGCGGCCGATATTAGCGAGTTCTATAGCCCACGATATGTAGTTTTCTTTGTCGCTAAAGATGCGTGGCAAACAGCAGCAAATGATGAATCATCGCCTAATGAGGATTTGGAAAGTACCTTTAGGGTATTGTCAAACAAGTGGCGGAATGAAACAGCCACTTCTTCATCCAAGTCGCAAATATTATCTAACCCCAGTTATCTTAGTATTATCGAAATGGGGGAACCGGTGTTGCCTTTTATATTTGAAGAGATGGCCGACACTCCGGATTTTTGGTTCCGCGCGCTTCAGCAGATAACAACGGTCAATCCTGTTCTGCCGAATAGTTCGTTCTCTCAGGCCGTCAGTGCTTGGCTAGACTGGGGGAGAAAGCACGGATATGTCCCAGGTGGAGAAACGCACAAGGATTAAAAGTTGGTTTTCAAATCTGAAAGACACTTTTGTCATCACCAGCGGATACGATCCGAATTATAACTGCTTTGCATTTTCAGTTCATGATACGGAAAATTGGTGGGAATACGACGCGACTCATGAAAATGAGCCTACCTATTGGCCGCTCGGATTAGAGGATAGCGATACGGTCAAAGGCTTTATCGAAGCGCTCCGACATAAGGGTTTTGAGGAAATAGACAATTGCGATCTAGTGTCCTGTTCGCTAAATAACATGAATAATTGGTCGGCTCCCGACGTCTCTGCTATCAGGGAGGAGCAGCATGGAGCGGGGACGGCCGAAAGCAAGGTTGGTGGTGGCGCCGAGCGAGCG
>Ga0187860_1000017_pt1 | contig 158741 bp, 135 predicted proteins | sample June2016WEW_10_4_FD_132981 | JGI IMG/M metagenome (GOLD analysis project Ga0187860, IMG submission 132981) | Peatland microbial communities from SPRUCE experiment site at the Marcell Experimental Forest, Minnesota, USA - June2016WEW_10_40 | ecosystem: Environmental > Terrestrial > Soil >...
CAGCAGCATCGCAAGTGCTGCCGGCGCCGCCAGCTTCCAAGTAAATCGACTCCCAACTGTTATCCTCATTTCCCTCTTGTCCTCCCTGGCGGCCTACCTACTGCCGCCGCCGGTTCCTGTTGATGAACTGTCCGCCTGTTGATTGGTAAGACTCCCCCTCCGGGTAGCAGGAGACCGCTCCCTTCTAATCAAGATTCGTGCCTCCGCTATGCCAGCAAATTAGGCCTTAATTCGCTGCGTTGACCGATCGGCGCGCTCATCGGAGCGGCAGATGCCGCATCAATATGCAGTGGCGACATGCAATGGCGACATCCGACGCGCCAGTATTCGCCTGATTCAGACACGCACGCCGGGGAATCAGGACACGCACGCCACGCCGCTGCGCTCGCGTTTGTAGTTTTGCTGTCGAATTTCCGACAAGCTTAGCGGCTATGGATCGCCTCTCACTTTTCGGCTTGTGCGCCGTCTCGCTAATGTTGGCCTGCTACGCGCTGGAGGATCGAAGCCACTGGTTTGTATTGGCGTTCGCCGGATCGTGCGCCCTTGGATCTGCATACGGCTTTCTGCAAGGTGCTTGGCCGTTTGGGGTCGTAGAGGCTATGTGGTCGCTTGTGGCAGTCCGTCGATGGTGGTTATCTAAGCCGACTGCAGGCTAGATAGCGCGGGCGCGTGCTCGGACCAGCTCTTCGCGGCACGTGGCGGAGTCGCAAGCACCTTGTACCGCAGCGCGAAAAAAATCGGGGAGGACCGTGGCCGCGGTCCTCCCCTTCTCACCTCAATATTCCCGCCTGATTCGGGTACAGACCCCGATCAGGCCGTCTTCGCGATGAGCATGGTGTCTTTCCCCTTGCGCCTGGAGTTGCGCATGAAATATACCGCGCCGTAGAGACCCCACACGGCCGAGAGCACCACCGCGATGATGGGCTCCTTCCAACTTCCGATGCCTTCCAGGGGGCCGATGACATAGAAGGCCAGGCAGGCGAAATTGGCGATTGCGCCGAAAATTGGTATCGCCATGTGCTTAATGCCGTGGAATTCGTTGCGCTCCTTGAAGGCCACGATGCATACGATGTTGGTCAGGCCGTACAGCACGAAGGTGCCGAAGTTCGACAGCAGCGTAACCGTGAGCAGTCCGTTCGGCAACGCCGCCAGCGTCGCGTTGGAGCCGAGGCCGAACGCATACCAGATGTTATGCGGCAAAGTCTTCATCGCGTCGTCGGTAGGCGCGGAACCGCCGGTGAAAAAGGCCAGCGCTGCGATCGCGCCGAACACCGCCGAAATCCCTGCCAGTGTCCAGATCGCGCGATGAGGCGTCAGGTTGTCGCCATGGAGTATCCCGAAATGCTCGGGGACCTCCTCGTCGCGGCCCATCGCGTAGGTGACGCGAGCGCCGGTGTTGATGCAGCTTAGCGTCGTACCGATGAGGGCGAGGAAGACCGTGAAGGCCTCGATCAGCATGAACGCCTCGCCGTGACCGCCGAGCAGCGCGTCACCGACCAATGTCATCATGTCGCCGATGGGAGCCGCCGAGCCGCTCGCCGCCTTGAGGCTGTACGCACTGCTCATGAAGTAGTTGGCGGCGAAGTACTCGAACATGTAGCAGACGAGTCCCTGGATCGTGAGCGAAAGCAGAACCGCGCGCGGAATGTCCTTCTTGGGGTTTCTCGCCTCTTCGCCCAACGAGGTGACCGATTCGAACCCGACCAGCAGCAGAATCGCGATGGTCGCCTGCAGCATCGTGTACGAAATATTATGCGGTAGCATCACTGACAATGCGCTGGGATGCGACGGGTTGTCGCCCGACAGCGTGTAGTGCAGGGTCTGCGAGACCACATTGCCGTTTGCGTCGAAGCCCAGCCCGGTTGAACCTTCGGGATGTCCGACGCGGTAGGCAATCGCCAAGGCGGCGAAGAACACCAGCGCGGCGATCTGAATCGCGTTAATCGCGATGTTCACGTTGGTCGAGCCGTTGACGCCGCGGTACGCGATGTACGAGACCCCGTACGAGAAGATGATCGCGATCAGGGCCATGAAGACCGGCCCCGGGATCGTACTGTTCATCACGCTCGGAAACAGGGTGCCGACGATATAGCCGACCAGAATGCCCATCGTCGCGACCATCACGGCGGGATAAATCCAGTAATACAGATGTGACGCCCAGCCGATAACAAACTTCGCGATCCGCGCGAAACGGTAGGCCTTGGTCGTGTTCAGGAACGCCTGTTCAGCAAAGAGATAGGAACTGCCGGCGCCGGGATAGAGCTTCGCCAGTTCCGAGTACGAGATCGCGGTTGCATAGGCGAGTGCCAGCGCCACCAGGATGCCGAACCACATCGCCAGTCCCGACGGCATCACATATCCCGCCTGGATGACGAACGTGATCCATAAAAACGCTCCTGGAGCGATCAGCGCCATCGCGTTAACCGTGACTCCAGTTAGCCCAAGTGTTGCCTGCATCTTGGGTGCTTCGGGTGTAGCAGCCATCATTCCTCCTTAATTGGTCGATCCGCTCTGCGGATGTCAGATATGTCCCCGAGCAAAGGACAAACGTGAGCAGAACCGGATTGAGCAAGACGAATGCCAACGAAAGTTGCAGAAAGTAATCGTACTATTGACCGTCTAACGCCTGCGACTGCCCACATTGCAGGCAATCGCACATTGCACGGTCACTTTGCACGGTCACATTGCACGGTCATCGATGCCGCCGAACGTCCCGCTTACGCGCCCGCGAAGGGTGCCAACGAAATCGCCCGCAAGACCTGCCAACCCTGTTCATTGTGGGAAGTGTGAAACCTTTCAAAGGTTTCACCAGCTCTGAAGACTCTTGGGCCGCTCGAAACCTTTCAAAGGTTTCACAGGCTCTTGCTTGCCTCAGCCCGCCGGGGGATCGCTATTCCGACTCGGCGCGCGGCCGTGTCGAACGCCAACGCGAAGTGAGTATTGCTATCGATCCTCGATCATCGAGGAGCGCGAACGCGGCGCTCCCACCGCGACCATCAGCAGCGGACTCTTGCCCTCGCCATGCGGCGCGAAGAATTTCGTGGTGTCATCATCATAGAAAGTGAGTCCCGAGGCGCCGCGGCCAAGTGAGTAGGCCGCAAGATAAGCGCGCCCGCCCAGAATTCCCGCCTCCAGATGCACGTCGCGGTAGCCACGATTTCCCAGCGCTTCGAGGGCGCGCTCGAGGTTCGTCATATAACAGATGAGCGCGCTGCAATCGGCGCCAAGCGGCTGCTCGAGGCAGAGGTAGCCGGCCTCGCCGCGAAAATCGCCGGCCTTGAGCAACTCGAAGCTCCCCGTTTCACGGCGGTAGTAGTAGGCGCCCGGGGCGATCCCATCGATGTCGTTGACGATAAGATAGGGCTCGACCATCGCAGCAAAGTCGGCCCGCAGCGGAGCGCGCGAGGTCGCCATGATCGTCGCGAGTTCTTCGGCGGTGATCGCCTCGCGGGCAAAAGCGCGGGTGGACCCGCGGCGCAGTATGGTCTCGCCCAGCCCCAGGGCGCCGCCAGCCGGAATTGCTGCCGGCTCGATTGAGTCGCCCGAACTGGTTGCCGCGGGCGAGCGCTCAGGCCGGAGCGACGCAGCCGCTAGCGCGCGAACTTCGTCGCCTGATTCGAGCCGCGACGCGCGCTGAATCTTCACCAAATCGTCGTAGGTTTTCTCGCGCGCCGACAACGGAATCGTGTCGAAATCCAGCGGTGCGATCGGCGCCGCCGATTGCGCGACGGCGACGACCCGCGACTCGGGATGGCGTCGCGAACGTCCCAGCGCGACCAGGCAGACGGCGCCCTCGCGCTCGCCGTCGGCATCGATCAACCGCTCAACCGGCGCGTCTTCGAAGGCGGTCACGATTTCAGTGGCGAGGCCGTCCGCATTGGCGGCGGCGCTCAGATTCGCGAGAATCGTGCCCGCATCCCAGAAACAATAGCGATAGGCACGCGCGCGATACTTCCAGGCACTGCGCCAGAAGATCGCCGAGAGGATGATGATTGCGCGGGCCTCGGCCAGAGACGGACGCATCGCGGCTGCCCGCGCAAGGTAGTCGCGCCAGTCGCCGCGCCTGAGCCCGCGCAGTTTCAAGTCGGCGGGCGAAAAGTGGTAAAGCCCGGGCTCGGCGCCTTCGACCTCAATCGCCGCAAGATAGATCTCAATCGGGTAGAGCGCGCCGGCCGACGCCGCGGCCCGAAAATGATAGTCCTCGCCGCCCACGCTCTTGCTCCGCGTAAGGCCATTGGCGCAAAAGAGGATTCGCGTGATCGTTTCGAGGTCGAGCGGCGTATCCGTCGCGATCGCGCCCGCCGTTGCTGAACCGGCGATAGCCGCTGTCGCCGGCAGCGCGGATAAATCCAGGTCGCGCGGCAACGCGATCGCACCCGCCGCAGGATAAATCTTGTACGACAACGGCCGGTTCTCCCAATCGAGCGCATGCGGATTGCTGCGGACGTTGGTGTACGAATGCTTGGTGACTTCGTGGTAAAGGCGTGCCGCCTCGCGATCGTTGTTGCCCAATTTCCGCTGCCGCTCCTTCGATAGGGGTTCGCCGATGCGCTCAATCATATCATTCATATTGCGGGGTTGGCCGCGCCCGCCCGGCCCATGCTATACGCCGATACGCGTGTCGCATCGGAGCGCGAATCCGTCGCTGCCGCTAATTTGTTCGCGAGACCGGTTCCGCAACCGAAAGCTCGAAGCGCCACCCAAAGGAGGGTGCATTCAATGGCACCACGGTTGACCGTTCAGGAAGTCAAAGGTCTCTACGACAAGATCAGTAACTGGGGTCGATGGGGCGCCGAGGACGAACGCGGCGCGCTCAACTTCATCACGGCCGAAAAGCGCGCCCGCGCGGCGAAGCTCGCGCAGAGCGGCGAAATCGTCTCGCTCGCGCTGCCGCTCTCGACCAAAACCACGCCCGACAATCCGCAGCCGGTACAACATATGATGTTGCACGCCGGACCGCCGGGAGTCGCGTCGCTCGATTATTTCGGCATGGCGCCGCACGGGATGGCCTTCACACACCTCGACGCACTGTGCCACGTCTTCTGGCAGGGCCCCATGTATAACGGCTTTAGCGATCGCGAGGTCGGCCGCTTCGGCGCGCGCAAATGTGCGATCGATGTGACGCGCGACGGCGTGATGAGTCGCGGCGTACTGCTCGACATCCCCAAAGCCAAAAAAATCGAATGGCTCGACCCCGGCGATGCGATTTTCCCGGAGGACCTCGACGCGGCCGAAAAACTCGGCAAGGTTCGCCTCGAGGAGGGCGACATCCTCCTGCTGCCACCGGACGCCATCAGCGGCGCAAGGTCAAGGGCGCGTGGGATCCGCGGCGCGAGGGACTGCCCGGACTCGACGCCTCCTGCCTCGCCTGGATTAGCGAGCGCCGCATCGCCGTCATCGGATGCGACGCCGTCAGCGATATCGCGCCGAGCCCGTACGGCGCCGAACTCGGATTGCCAATTCATATCGGCACGCTCGTGATGATGGGCATCCACCTCATCGACAACGCCGACTTCGACGCACTCGCGGAAACCTGCGCGCGCCTCGGACGCTACGAATTCCTGTTCGCGATGGCGCCGCTGATTCTTGAGCACGCGACCGCCTCGCCCGTGAATCCGCTCGCGCTGTTTTAGCCGCGCGCGCACGTCCAACCACCAGCATCAGAGTAATGCGGAGATAGTAATCGAATGAAGACCGAAGCGATGGTAATCGATGCCGACGGCCATATCCTCGAGCCGCCCGATCTGTGGGAAAAATATATCGAGCCCAAGTATCGCCAACAGGCTATTCGGATTCGCGTCGGCGACGACGGCTATGAGTATCTCGAAGTCGCCGGTAATCGCGCCCGGCTGACGCGCCAGGGGCAGCTCGGCACACTCGGCGGAATGGGCAAGATGGTCGAAGAGGCGCGCCGGCACCGCGAAAAGTTTATCGACGCTGGGCGCGCCGCGGATCTGCGCTATGAAAAGCCCAGGCCCGAGGAAACCTATCTCAAGGGTGCCGCCTTCGGCACGATGGACATGAAGGAGCGCTTGCAACTGCTCGACAAGGAGGGGATGGCGAAGTCGATCCTCTACCCGACCATCGGGCTGCTGTGGGAATGCGAAACCGACGACGCCGAACTTTCAACGGCATATTGCACCGCCTACAATCGCTGGATTGCGGACTTCTGCCGCGACTCCGGCGGACGCCTGGTGCCGATCGCACATCTGTCGCTCGGCGATCCCGAGGCCGCGGCGCGCGAACTGGAACGCGCCGTCAAGGACGGATGCAAGGGCGCGTTCGTCGCGCCATTCACCATTTCGCGCCGCCCCCACGCTGATTCTGCGCACGACCGCATCTTCGCAATCGCCCAGGACGCAGGCATCCCGCTCGCGATCCATCCGACCATCGAACCGCCTGCCCTTGGCGTGCATCATCGCTACGAGGGTTTCTCCTGGGCCGCCTGGTACTTCGATCTCTTCGCCGCACAGGGCGTGCAGCACGCCTTCGCTACCTTCTTTCAGCTCGGAGTGTTCGACCGCTTCCCGCGCCTCAAGGTCGTTGTGCTGGAAGCGGGCGCCGGCTGGATTGGCTACTTCCTCGATCGCGCCGACGCGATCTTTAGCGGCACTACGATCGCACAGACCGTCCGGCTCAAGGAAAAACCGTCATACTACTTCAAGCGGAGCTGCTTCATTTCGGCGGACCCTGACGAGCGCACCATCGCCGGCATGATGCAGCATGTCGGCGAGGACAAGTTTTTCTGGGCGAGTGACTATCCGCATCCCGATCATCCGGGAAATTATCTTGAAGAGCTGGCGGAGTTGGTCAAGCCGATGGCGGACTCGGGGCGGCGCGGGATCCTCGGCGAAAACGTCGCCCGTGCCTACAATCTGATCTGACTATATCGATCGCTGCCTGAGAGCGTGGGGCGAGGCGCCACCGCCTCCCCCGCTCTCTCTTGGGCTTGGCCCTCGTTCAGGCTGCCCGCTGTGCTTTGATCCGGGCGACGGCTTCGGGCATGAGATTCTTGCGCGCCATTTTGAGATCGCCACTGATCGTTCACGCGGAGTTCCTGGGCCTCTCCCCGATGGGAGAGGCCGCAGAACGCGCAGCGTTCGGCGGGTGAGGGACCTTTGAAAAATTATCATTCCGACGACTTCTAGCCGAACAGACACTTCGGGGGCACAGGCGCCGGCTCAATCTATTTTGATCGGAAGCTCGAAATGCACCGACTGCGGCATTTTGCAGATCGCGTCATTGCATTCCTGGAAATTCAGCGTGCCGGTGATGGAATAGTCGCCCGCCTTGAGCTTCTGCGCCAGCACTATTTTGCCGGCCGCTTTGAAGCTGCCCTCGTAAACCGGATAGGTCTCGTTCAGCGCTGCGAAGCGCAGCGGCGTCGGCTTCGGCATATCGACTTTCTGCCCCGCCACGAGATCGCCGTCGAACTTGATCGATGTCGGCGTCAGCCCTTCGCCCGCCGGCAGCGGTTCGCCATAGATATGCCATCCGGGGCCGACGACGAAATCGACCGCGACGCCGATCTCACGCCCGCCTGACGAGTGGTCGGCCGCAAGCGCAATTCGTGCCTCCACGTTGCTCGCCTTGACCACCACCGGAGTGCCGCTGGCCACGACCGCGGCCCCAGTTCCGGGGTTGGAACATGCACCGAGCACGATTGCCAGCGCAACGTAACGCACCGCGCGCATTGAGATCGCCCGCGCATCGCGCACGCCCGCGAAAATTGATCGGCTAAGTATTCTCAATTACACCCCCGCACCTGGCGGTGCTTCGCAACAAACTTCGACAGCAATCGACTTCCGATTTAGCTATCTCCGACAGCGCCACCTACGAACCGTGATCGCTCCACAAATCAGCCGCCGCGTCACGGTGCCATCACGGAACGGATGACGGTCGCACCGTCGTGCACCGGCGGCTCGACTGGACGTTTGCGCTGCATCGCGCGTTCGATAATCGGCGCCATCCGCCCGGCCTTCTCCAGCGTGCGCTTTCCCTCACGCTCTTTGAACTCTCCGAGCACCTCGCGCCCGAACAGCTCGAGCGACGAGCAAATATCCTCGTGGCGATTGTTGCCGGCCTGTGAAACGAAAATCACCTGGTCAACGCCGGCCTCCTCGAAGTTGCGCAGCTTCGTCCGAATCTCGTCGGGCGTGCCGATACAGGCCGCATCCGCCCCAACCATCCCGAGGTCAATCGGGTTCTCGCGATAGTTCGCCCATATATCGGTCGCGCCCGGCTGATGCTGTCCAAAAACATAATAATGACCCAGCGCGTGCGCAAAAAACTTGAGCCCATCCTCACCCATCGACCGTGCCCTCGCAGCATCTTTATCGCACATGAAGCCGGTCACGAACGCGATGTTCGGGTTGACCGCATAGCCCACCGGTTCGCATTCGTTCGCGAGCGTCGCATAGTAGTCGTCAACCCAGAAACGCGCCTCATCAGGTGAAACAAAAGCGAAACTCAACGCCCCGAGACCGAGGCGCGCGGCCAACCGAATCGTCTCGCGCTGCGAGCACGCGACCCACAGCGGCGGATGCGGCCGCTGCACCGGCTTGGGTACAACATTGCGTTCCGGCATGGCGAAATATTTTCCCCGATGGCCCTTGAACGGCTCCTCGACGAACATGCGGCAGATTGCGCCGAGGGCTTCGAGCCACATCGCGCGCTTTTCGGATCGTTCAATATTGAAGCCGCCGAGTTCCACCTCCGCTGACGATTCGCCAGTACCGAATTCGACCCGTCCGTTGCTGACGAGATCGAGCGTCGCGATCCGTTCCGCCACCCGCGCGGGATGATTGTAGGCGGGCGGCAGCAGCACGATGCCGTGACCCAACCGAATCTGCTTGGTGCGCTGACTCGCGGCGGCAAGAAAGATTTCCGGCGCGGAAGAATGCGCGTACTCCTCGAGAAAGTGATGCTCGACTTCCCACATGTGGTCGATGCCGATTTTGTCGGCCAGTTCGACTTGTTCGAGTGCGTCCTGGATGAGCTTCAGTTCCGCGCCGGGGCGCCACGGCCGGGGCAATTGATGTTCATAGAACGTCCCAAATTTCATCGAGGCTTCCTTCCATCGCCGCTAAACAATACTGGCCTTGCGCAACGTGGGTTTAAGGCTGACGGTTAGGCGGACCGCGGTCAACGCCGCCACCTGCCGCCTTCGGTTTTTCCTAAACCTTCGGCCAGCGATGGTTCCACGGCCGCGCCTGTTCGTAGGCATAGGCGGCCTGCATGACTAAATCGTCGCGATGGCGTTCGGCGACGATTTGTAATCCGCACGGCAATCGGTTCGCGCCAAATCCCGCCCGCACCGACGCCGCGGGATGGCCGCTGAAATTGAACGGATACGAAAACGTCAGCGATTGCATTGGATCATCGAGCGCGACGCCGTCGATTTCCGTGGGCGGCGGTCCCGCCGCGTTGAAGGCTTCGGTCGGCAACATCGGCGTCAACAGCAAATCGAAGCGTTCGAAGACGTCGCGCAACCATTCGTTGAACTGCGTGCGAACGCGGTTGGCGTCGCCGTAATCGCGCGCTGTCACCCGCGCCGCCGCCTGCACCCCGGCGAGAAACGAGCGTCCGAATTCATGCTCGTGCCCTGCGATATAACCGCCCAAGTCCGCGAGCGACTGAAATGAACCGATCGTGCGCCACGCCGCGGCCGTCTCGATCACCGGCTCGTCGATCACCGTGAGGTCGTGTCCCATCTCCTTGAACGCCGCCGCGGCGCGCTCGACCTCGCGCCGCACACCGGCATCTACGGGGCGGCCGAAATCGGGGTGAAAGGCCACCCGCAGGCGCTTGGGTAATTGGTCGATAGTCGCGCTGAAAGAAGTGCCCGGATGCGGCAGCGAACTCGGGTCTGACGGATGATAACCAACGGTAGCATCCAGATACAATGCGGCGTCACGGACGGTGCGCGTGATCGGGCCGACCACCGCAAAATCTACCCACTGCGTCATCCCGAGCCGCGGCCGCGCTGGAATCAGCCCCTGCGTGGATTTGATGCCGAAGGCGCCGGTGTAGCACGCGGGTATCCTGATCGAACCGCCCCAATCGGACGCGGTCGCGAGCGGCACCATCCCCGACGCGATGGCCGCGGAACTTCCGCCGGAGGATCCGCCGGGCGTGCGATCCGAATTCCATGGATTGCGCGAGACGCCGAAGAGCAAATTGCGCGTGAACGCAGTGTATCCAAACTCGGGCGTGTTGGTTTTGCCGATCACGATTGCGCCGGCCGCGCGCAGTCGCGCGACCTCGATCGAGTCTTCCTGCGCCAGGTTATTTTTGAATGGCACCGAGCCGAACGTCGTCGCCATCCCGGCGACGCCTTCGAGATCCTTCACGGCCAGCGGCAACCCGGCCAGGTGCCCGACCTCCTCCCGCCGTGCGATGCGCTCGTCCAGCGCGCGCGCCTCGGTCATCGCCAGATCCGATCGCATCGCGCAAAACGCGTTGAACGCTGGATTCAGCCGCTCGATCCGCGCGATCGTCGCCGCCATCAACTCGCTCGGTTTAAGTTCGCGCCGCCGAATCAGCGCCGCGAGTTCATACGCCGGCATCCAATGCAGATCCGCCATCGTGCTTCCCTCCGCCAGACGGGCGCCCATTCGATCCGGCGTCGAGTCTTCATTACCCGTGCGCCGCGAAAATTCAATCGCATGCCGTCTCGCATCGCGATAGCGCCGCAATCCGCCTGCTTGGCCTACGATTTGACAGGGGCACGATCCGCGTTTCGCGTTTTGGGCGGTCGTGCCTTGCGAGTTGCCAGCGTTTCGATCTACGTCGGAAGGAATCTCAAGACCCAAACGCCGGAGCGCTGCGAGTCTCTAATGGGTGTTGGTAGTATGGGCGGACCCGGTGGGCGGGAGCTTGCCGATTCGAATCAGCTCCTCACGCAGGCTTGCGCGCGACAGCGGCTTGCACAGTACCGCCGAAGCACCGAGCTCATAGCTCTGCGCGATATCCTGATCGTAGAGCGAACTCGTGATGACGAAAGTCGGCACGGCGCTGCAAGCCTCGCTCGAACGCGCCGCAGTCAGCACCGAGAATCCACCGTTATCGGGTAAGCGCAGATCGACCAACATCAGATCGGGCCGGTCATTTTCAGTGAACTGACCGATCAGCCCAACGGCCTCTTCCGCATTTTCCGCCACGATTACTTCGCTCGCTTCGCCCAGCAACTGCCGGATAACCGTCACCGCGATGAACGAATGTTCGGGATTATCCTCGACCAGGAAAACGCGAACGCCGAACTCTGGCATGAACCTTTCTGTGCTATCCATCGATCCCCCTCACCCTAAGGCAGTATACAGATATGTCGCCTCAAGCAAATCTCATTTGATCTGCCGTTGGTGCGGCCCCGCATGGCTTTGAATGACTGCCTGGGCACTTAATCTAAATACAATTGCCGTGCCATTAATCGAGTTACTATGTTGGGGAAATCTCGCATTGGTTCGCCCGGTTTGGCCTTCTCAGCGCGGATGAAGATGCGATACGAAGCGGAAGAAATTGCCCGAATGCGTTCGTAGCCATTGCGCGTAGCTTCGACCATGTTTGGGCCATCCGCTGGGCTCGCGATTTTGGATTGGCGGTCGCTGCTTCATTTCCGTAATACTGGTTGCACGATTTCGATACATTGGGCTCGCGACTCGCGTTGACAAATTGCAGCGCCGGCGAGCATCTGCGGGACTAATTTTCGACACGCGCAAGCCTGGTGAAACGCCGGGTACGTATCGAATCCGCGCAATCAGATCGAACTGTCGCCCGCGATCGAATAACCATGCTCGGCCAGGCGGCGGCGCAATTCATCGAGATGACCCGCGCTGCGCGTCTCGAGTTCGAGGATCACGCGCGCGCTGCCGATCGGAACGTCGCGGCGCGTGCGATCGTGTTCGATCGAGCGCACATTCGCCCCGGTCTCGCCGATCCGCACCAGCAGTTTCTGTAACTCGCCGGGCCGATCGTGCAGGTCAACCGCAAAGCGCATCAGACGCCCCGCCTTGGCCAAGCCGTAGCCGATAATCCGGTCGAGCAAGTTGATATCGATATTGCCGCCGCTGATGCAGATGACGACGCGCTTGCCGGCCAGTTCCGCCTTGATTTTGAGCGCTGCGGCGAGCGCCGTCGCGCCGGCGCCCTCGACCAGCAGCTTCATCCGCTCGAGCATCAGCAGCACCGCTTCGCCGATCTCGAAATCGTCAACGGTAACCGCGCGCCGCACGCGTCCGCGAATCAGTTCGAAGGGCAGCCTGCCGATACGCCCGGTCGCGAGTCCATCGGCGATCGTATCGACCGGTTTTGTCACCGGCACCGGCGCGCCCGCGGCAAGGCTCAGACTGAGCTGCGGCGAACCCGCCGCTTCGGCGCCGATGATCTCGGTCTGCGGAGCGCGCGCGGCGAGCGCAACCGCGATTCCCGCGATCAGACCGCCGCCGCCAACCGGCACGATCACCACGTCGGGGGTGATTTCATCCGCAATCTCCAGCCCGATCGTGCCCTGTCCGGCGATCACGTGCGCGTCATCGTAGGCATCAACGAAAACTGCGCCGGTGCGTTCGCGCAGCTCCTCGGCAGCGCGCCGCGCCGCCTGGTAATCGACGCCTGCGAGCATCACCTCCTGGCCGTAACTGCGCGTCGCGTCAACCTTTGCGATCGCGGCCGTCGTCGGCATCACGATCGTCGCCTTGATACCGGCGCGTGTAGCCGCATACGCGAGCGCCTGTCCGTGATTACCCGCCGAGGCCGCGATTACGCCGCGAGCCGCCTCGGCCGGCGAGAGCACCGCGATCCGATTGTACGCGCCGCGAATTTTGAACGACCCGGTCTTCTGAAGATTTTCCGGCTTGAGGTAAACTTCCGCCGCGAGCATGCGCTCGAGCGTCGCGCTGCGGATCAGCGGCGTCGGCTTGACGATCCCCTCCAGTCGTCGCCGCGCCTGCTCGATTTGGGCACTCAAAGGCATCGGTTTTATCGCTCAGTCCGTTCGCTGTGTTTCGACGAGACGGCGCGGCGCGAGGGACGCGGCGTTAAGTAGAGCTTCCCAGACCCCGGACCTCGGTGACGCGCGCAGAATGCGCGGGGCGAGACCGCGCGTTCATCCATGGCGATGGGCGGCGACGAACTGCCGCTCGGTAGTGGCGCCGAAACCGTCCCCCTCGAAATCAATCTGCGTGCAATGTCCGCTGTGATAGTCGAGATCGAGCAAGGCGTAGCGAATCGGCCGGCGCTTCATCGCGGCAATCAGCGCCGCGATACTGCCGCGATCGCCAGTCGCCAATGAGGCTATTTCTGCTACATCCAGATGGCTGAGCTCGATAAACTTGCGCGCGCGTTCCTCGCTCGAAAATGCCAGCGCGCCCGCCCACGACTGCTCCTTCTCCTGAAAGGCAATCAGGGCGCCGTCGGCGTCGAGCAGAAAATGCAGCTCTTTCAGGTCCAGGGCGCTCACACCGTCTCGATCCGCAAACGGCCCTGCCGGATCGCCTCCGCGCGCTCGCGCACCAGCGCCGGATAGGTGTAGTAATGCTCGCCGGTCAGGCGCAGGAACGATTCGATATCGACGTCGTCGAGTTCCAGCTCGCCGATCTCTTTTTCGGCGGCGGCACGGCTCGGCGCGCCCAGTATGATGTCGTAGAGGCGCCGGCCCTGGTCGGATTGAAAATCTTCGCGCGGCGGGAGCGACGCGGGATCGATTTTGCCGGCATGATAATTATCCAGCATGAAGCGCAAGGCCTTGAGTTCATGGCGCAGAATGTCGATTCGTTTGAGCGGGCGGGATTCCATCGTGGATAAAGCTTATCGCCGCCCGTTGCGCGGATTCAACCGAGGCGCCGGGCTTGGTACTGGCCTAATTCAGACACTTGCGCCAAAGTCAAAGAATGAAGCTCCGCCACGCGGCCGCGCTCGCGCTTGTGGGTTGGTACTTTGTGTATCCGCCGCGAATTGATCTCCTTGACGCTCCCTTTTCTGAATGGCATCGAGGAAACAGCGAGCCATTGCAATCGAAGCGGGATTGCGAAGAAAACTGGCGAGCGCCAATACTCAAGAGATCCGAAAGCATTACGGATGCGGTGCGACGGGCCAAAGTCCAAAAGGCCATTAGAGCGGGCCTTTGTGTTGAGACTACCGATCCGCGCTTCAAAGCGGTCAAGCCGCCGCCCCGGTACTTTGACTCCAAGGGAAACTTTATCGTAGACCCCTCGCAACGAAACTAAGCCACCCCGCATTTCAAATTCAGACACTCAACCTCAAATTAAGCCAGTACCCCGGGCTGGAATGGCACGGCCGCATCGCATGCTGAATTCCTCCGACCTCTGCTATCCACAGAGCACCACCGCCGATGGCAAGCGGCTGCTCGCGACACGAGCGTTGCGCGGACTCGCCGACGGCGCGGTCAGCGTGCTGCTGCCGAGCTACCTGACGGCGATCGGCTTCAGCTCGCTGTGCGTTGGCGCGATCGTGTTCGGCACGCTGATCGGTTCCGCCGCGCTGACCCTATGGATTGGCCTGGTCGCGCATCGTATCGGTCGGCGGCGCGTGATGCTCGCGGCGTGCGCCCTGATGTTCGCGACCGGCATCGGCTTCGCAACCGTCACCGCTTTCTGGCCGCTCTTCGTCGTCGCGGTCGTCGGCACGCTCAATCCGTCGGCCGGCGACGTCAGCCTCTTTCTGCCGGTGGAACAGGCGGCGCTGGCCGAGACCGTCGCGGCGCGGGACCTCACCGCGATCTTCTCGCGCTACAACGTCGCCGGCGCGCTGATGGGAGCGGTCGGCGCGCTCGCGAGCGCACTGCCCGCGACGATCGCCGCCCGGATGCATTGGAACGCGGTCGCTGCCGAACGCTCGGGCTTCATCGCGTACGCGATCCTCGCGCTCATCGCCGCGACCATCTACTGGTCGCTCACGCCCGCGGTCGAAGTCGAACCGCCGGCGCCCGGCACCAGGCCGCTCGCGCAATCGCGCGCCATCGTGATCCGTCTGGCGGCGCTCTTCAGCCTCGACTCATTCGGCGGCGGCTGCGTGATCCAGTCGCTGCTCGCACTATGGCTGTTCCGCCGCTTTCACCTCTCGATTCAGGCGGCGGCCCTGTTCTTCTTCGTCGCCGGATTGCTGGGCGCGTTTTCGCAACTCGCCTCGTCGTGGTTCGTCGCGCGAATCGGACGCATCCGCACGATGGCCTATACCCACATTCCCGCGAATCTGTGCCTGATGATTGCCGGGATGATGCCCGGCGTCGGGCTCGCGCTGACGTTTCTGCTGTTGCGCGCCTCGATGTCCTCGATGGACGTGCCGGCGCGTCAGTCCTACGTGATGGCGGTGGTGCCGCCCGAGGAACGCGCGGCGGCGGCCGGCGTCACCAACGTACCGCGCAGCCTCGCGAGCGCGCTGGCGCCACTGCCCGCGGGCGCGCTGCTTGATTACTCACTCTTCGGATGGCCGCTGATTCTCGGCGGCGCCTGCAAGCTGATTTACGACGCGCTTCTGCTCATGCAGTTCCGATCGGTACGCCCCGCCGACGAACAATGATTCCCCGCGAGGCTGAAGTTTCTTGAGGGCGGAAAGAATCTCGTGAAACCTTTGAAAGGTTTCACACTTCCCACAGTAATAGACCCAAGTCGGTCTTGCGGATCGCGTCGATGAGACCTTTCACGAACGCGTAAGCGTTTTTCAGCGACTGATGCTCGCTATGCTCGGGTCCCGGCCAAGTCCCGCGAAATCGAGAAATTCCTTAGGCCGAGCTTTAGCAGGGCGCAGCCCGCATCTGGTTAAAAGGGAAGTCTGAAACCTCGTGAGGTTTCAGTGAAACTAAAAGCTTTGAGTTCCTCAACAAATCTTCTCTTCACTCCCCGGAGGACCGGCGAGACCCTTCACTTCGTTGAAGTTGAAGATGACACGGGTGCTGAACGGGCAAGAAAAGTAAGGCCAGGCGACGGGTTAACTCCGTCATCTCGAAGCTAATTTTTGTCGCGGCTGAGGCGATGGATCGCGCTCAGATGGCGCAGGGCGTCGCGCTTGCGTCCCGCGCGATCGTAGAGTTCAGCGAGGTTGCGATGCGCCTCGAGCGACAGCGGATCGCATTCGACGGCGCGCTGGAAGCTTTGCAAGGCGTTCTCGGTTTCCTCGCGCAACCGATAGAGCGTGCCAAGCCGCAGGTTGACCTCGGCGTTGGCCGGCACGATCACGGCGGCGCCGAGCAGATGGCGCAACGCGCTCGCCAGATCGCCCTCGCGCTCGAGCAGCGTCGCCATCCGCATGTGCGCCTCGAAGTTGCTCGGCTCGCGCCCCAGCAGATCGCTGTAGAGCGTCAGCGCGCGGAGCGGATCGGTCTCGGCCATCCGGCGCGCCTCCTCGAAGCGTTCGCGCACGCGCGCCGGACCGAAACGATCCTCGACCTTGCCGATCTCGCGCTGCGGTCCGAAGCGCAGCAACATCTGCCCGGTCTCGATCTCAATCAGCGCGTCGCCGTCGCTCAGCACGATCCGGCCTTCGTCGTTATGCAGCTTGAGCGATGTGACGGAGCGCTCGGGTTCGAGGAAATCGCGCACGCGATCGAAACATCGCTGGAAGAGTCCGACGTGATGGCGGCTGGGGAGCAGATCCTTCGCCATCCGCATCAGGAGCAAATCGTTGAAGGCGAAGCGAAAACGCCGTCCGCGCCGCGAACTGGGTTCGAGCAGCCGGCGTTTGACCCAGTAGCGGATGCGGTCGGGAGAAACGGCGAGAATCCGGGCGGCCGAACGTGTTGAAAACGTCTGCACCCGGGGCACTCCAGCCTCCTCCGTCGTCACCGCCACGCAAGGGAGTATAGGTGCGAAATGCGCGCGTCTCAACGCGCAGCGCAATGTTTTCTCAACAGTTTTTCAATGATTGACGCTCGCGATGCTCGGATATCCGGCTAAGTCCTGCGGAAACCCGGTCCTGTCGCGGTCAACCCATTACGAGGTTTTCCCAGGGCGAAGCCCGCATCTTGCAAACGGGAAGTCTGAAACCTCGTGAGGTTTCAGTCTCCGGAAGCTATCAGTTTTGCGTTCCTCAACAATTCTCTTCCCTCTTCCACCCCTTCTCTTTTCGGCTGCGCTCAAAGTTGGTGAAGGAATTGGGTTGAACCGAGGAGGTGGGAATGCACGTCCCTGCCTGCCCGCACAAGGGTGAAAAATTACCCCACGCAGGGTGAAAAACTTGGCGATTATCCGAGAGTTGACAGTTCGCCAATCGTTCGCCATGATGGTGGGCGACGTGACAGGCCGGTCTTTAATTTGGGGCTAATCCTTGCATTCGTCGTCGTAACAATTGTGCTCTGGGCACAGGTTAAGGGCGATCACCGTATCGTGGGTGGCATCGATCGGATCGGTCATCGCATTAACGCTGTAGCAAAATTTAGTGACATGCTCGGGAGTTTTCTTGAACACATCTCGATACCTAGTCCATCCGTAAAAGTACAAGGGCGCTCCGTCTTTGTAGACCGCTTTCATCAATTCGGGACTCATCAGAAATGGAGTGCCGTTCAGGTTTCCCTTTGGAGGAATTACAAGCGGAATCGTTTGTGCATTGCCTTGGTCTGGGTAGGTGAACCCTTTCGTAACAGGCTTGGCGTACCAATTAATGTACCCGCGCATTTCTTTTGGCGGAGTCGTGCCGCTGTTGTTGTACTGGAACTGAAACAGATAGCCCTCCACGGTCTTAGCGGGTGTCGCTTTAACGCCGGTCGATTCCTTCAATATTTTCAAAGTGGGCACTGGTGCGACGAATACGTAAGCACGCTGCACCGAAACAAGCGCTTCGCGGTTGGTTTCGTTGGCTTGCAGCATCGCGCACCATTGGGCGAGGGATACGCATCCCAATACCACGGTGAACAACGCTACGGCGCCAGCGAAGAATACTTCGGTTTTTCGCCATGCGTCAGGTGTATCGGGCATCTTGGATATGTCCTCGCGCTCGGGCTTTTAGTGATTGGCTGGCTCGCATTCGTCGGTGCTGGCTCAAAATTCACCACTACTGATCACTACCTACAAAGTTTAGTCATTGCCCTTTTCGGGCTCGTTTTCGCTTCACTTGGGTCTGCTCTGCTATTGGCAACGATTGCTTCTTCGGTAACCGTGCCTTGAGCAGTGCTTTTATAACCTTCGCCGCAATCGATTCCGGCGTATGTTTATCGTTCTCGTCAGCCATGACATTGGCCTCGCAAATCGAAAATGCAATTGTTCCGGCTTCCGTGCCGGTCCACCGCTGGCCATCCGCTGAGGCCGCTTCCAGCGCGGCGTCCTCAGCAACCTGCTATGAGCTTGTCGAACATCTCAGGATTCTTACGATTGTTAAAGCGGAAAGAGAACTCCGCAAGGTACAGCGGCAGATACTTCTTCGATACCTTGTGGTAGCTGCCCATGATGCCGCGCTTAAGCAAGCTCCAAAAGTTCTCGACGTTATTGGTGTGGACGTTGCCGCGCACGTATTCCCCCGCCTTATGTTGCACCACTTCATGCGGGTAGAAGTGCTTGAGATCGACGTATCCGCTGCCTTCGTCGGTCGCAATCAAGTCCACTTTCTCGGATACGGTTTTCTCGACGAAGGCGCTCAAGGTTTCTGCCGAAGTATTCTCTACCATTTGGCAGACGACATTCCCCTTGCGACTGATCGCGGCGATGACTGGAATCTTGTGCTTCGGGCCGCCGCCGATCTGCTTTTTTGCGCGATGGCGATTCTTGTTCTTGCCGCCGATGTAGGCTTCATCTACTTCGACGACGCCAAGCAATTCAGTGAACTCTTCGTTATTCATCGCGGCGCGGATGCGCGTGCACATATACCAGACAGTTTCGTAGCTGGCCTTGTCGTGGAAGATCATCCGCTTGATCTGAAGCGCACTCATGCCCTTCTTGGAATGCAGCATCATGAAGGCGACCGTGAACCACGTTTTAAGCGGGTATTTCGTGTTCTCAAACACGGTTCCGCTAATCAACGAAAAGCGATAGCCGCGCTTGCCGCAAGTTTTGCTCTGGCATTGCCATTTCCAAGGCTGCTTGAGCTTGTAAACCTTCTCATTATCGCAACGAGGGCAGCGCACGCCGTTCGGCCAGCGATGGCTAAACAGGAACTCTTTGCAGGCTTCCTCGGTCGCAAACAGGGCGTTCAATTCGCTTAGCTTGATCATACGAAAAGGATAGCAATTCCGTGAATCACTGTCAACTCTCGGATAATCGCCAAATCCGCCAAATCCGGGATGATTATGCCCAAAATGCTGCTTCTTTCATTCTGCGCCTCGCCCGTCCGCGCTGCGAAATCGCCCGGCCGCCCTTTGGGTCAACGCGTAGCCGCTGGTTAATCCGCGCGGGTGAAATCCTGCCTTTTGTGCGCTCCTTGCCCGCTACCCATCCGCAAATAATTCACAAACTCTCAGGGCGACCGAGGCGAGTGAGTGCAATGCTCTGGACAGGGTGCCAGTTAATCGAGTTCCTTCAACGTTCGAATCATGCGCACGACCGACTCGGCGGCGTTCTTGGCGTTGTCGATACGGTCGAACGCCTGCATCCGATCCATACCGGGACCGGTCACGCCGAGGCCCACCGGCTTGTCGAATTCGAGCGCCAGATCGACCGCCGCACTCGCCGCCGCGGCCGCGATTAGCTCGTCGTGATTGGTGTCGCCCTTGATCACCGAGCCGATCATCACGACCCCATCGATGTCCTTGCGGCGCAGCAGCTTCTTGACCGCGAGCGCCATGTCGAAGACGCCCGGCACGTGCACCACGCGCGCGACCTCGGCGCCGAGGAATTCCACGTGGCGGCGCGCGCGCTCGGCCATCACCGAGGTCACGTCGAAATTGAAGTCCGAAACTACCAGCGCGATTTTCACTTGGCGCTCCTTTCCATCCCCACCGCGTCACGCACCTCGACCCCGCGACCGCGCAAATAGCGCTTGAGGTCGGGTATCGGATGCTCGCCGTAATGGACAATCGAGGCGACGATCGCGGCGTCGGCAGCCCCCGCGGTAAAGGCCTCGTACAAATGTTTGGGCTCGCCGGCGCCGCCCGAGGCGATCACCGGTATCGAAACCGACTCGCTGATGAGCCGGGTGACGTCGAGGTCGTAGCCGGCCTTGGTGCCGTCGCGATCGATCGAGTTGATGCACAGTTCGCCCGCACCCAGGCGTTCGCCCTCGCGCGCCCACGCCAACGCGTCGCGTCCGGTGGGCGTGCGTCCGCCGTCGATGACCACCTCGCACCCTGAGGGAAAACGCTCGCTCAGCGCGCCGCGCTTCACCTGCATCGAGAGCACCATGCACTGGCTGCCGAACGCGCGCGCGCCCTCGGCGATAATCGCGGGATTGCGCACCGCACCCGAATCGATCGAGACTTTCTCGGCTCCCGCCAGCAGCACCGCACGCATATCGCCGAGCGTGCGCAATCCGCCGCCGACGCTGAACGGGATGAAAATCTCGCGGGCGACCGCGCGCACCACTTCGATCATGATGCCGCGGCGTTCGTTGGACGCGGTGATGTCATAGAAGACGATTTCGTCGGCACCTTGCTCGTAGTAGTAGCGCGCCATCGCGACCGGATCGCCGACGTCGACGTTCTCGAGGAACTGCACGCCCTTGGTGACTTTGCCGTCGCGCACGTCGAGGCAGGGAATGATTCGCTTGGCGAGCATGACCGTCAGGCCTTGAGCCGGCAGAAGTTATCGAGCATGCGCAGTCCTGTCTCGCCGCTCTTTTCGAGATGGAATTGCGTCGCGATAATGTTGTCGCGCGCGATCGCCGCGGTGAACGTCACGCCGTAGTCGCTGGTCGCGATCGTGACAACCGGATCCGCCGGCACTGGATAATACGAATTGACGAAATAGAAATGCGAGTTGTCGGGCACGCCGGCGAACATCGGATGCGCGCGCGTCTGCCGCACGCGGTTCCAGCCGATCTGCGGCACCTTGAGCGGACGGCCATCGACCGATGCGGGAAAGCGCACGACGTCACCTGGAATAATCCCGAGACAATCGGTGCGGCCCTCGGCGCTGCGATCGAGCAACACCTGGATGCCGATACAGATGCCGAGAAATGGCTTGCCGGCGCGGGCAACGTCGTCGCGCAGGACGCCGGTGAGTTCCAGCGCGATCAGATTTTCCATGGTCGCGCCGGCCGCCCCGACGCCCGGGATGATCACGCGATCGGCCGCGCGAATCCGCTCGAGCCGATCGGTGATTTCACAGCGATGGCCCAGATGGTCGAGCGCGCGGGCGACGCTGGTGAGATTGCCCGCCTTGTAATCGACAATTGCTATCATCCGTATAGTTCCTGCTCAGCCTACCGGAAGGCGAATCATAGCGGCATTCGCCGCGTCGCGACAGCGCCGATGTGACCCTTCCGCACGGTCTATTATAGCCCGATCTACCCGCTATTCGCCGATACCTCTTGCCGATGCGGGCCGGGCCGGGGGCGCGGCTGTTGCCATCGGGCGACGATGAACGATATCAAGAGAGCGCGCCGTTCGCGGAAGTGCCGGCCGCTCAAAGGACACGACCATGGCTAAAATTGCGCTCGCCTTTTCGATCATGCCCGACAGCCCCCTGCCCACCATTATCGAATGGGCACGAGCGGCCGAGGACGCCGGCTTCGACGGCGTTTTCATGACCGAGGCCAACAACGATTCGCTCGCCTGCTCGCTGGGAATCGGCTTCAACACCAGCCGCGTCACGCTCGGCACCGCGATCACGAATATCTATTTGCGCCATCCGAACCTGCTGGCCAACGAGGTCGCCGCGCTCCATGAGCTTACCGGCGGGCGCTTCATCCTCGGCCTCGGCACCGGCCATCGCGAGGGCAATAGCGCGTTGGGCATCGACATGGGCGGCCCGGCCGATCCGATGAAGAAGATGCGCGAGACGGTCGCCACGCTGCGCCGGATGATCGAGGGCGGCAAGACCAATCCCAAGGTCAACGGCAAGACGCCGCTCTACCTGGCGGGCGTATCGCGCCCGATGGTGCGGCTGGCGGGCGAAATCGCCGACGGCGTGATCTTCAATTTCTTCCCGCCGTCGCGCATCAAGGAAGCGCTCGGCGAGATTGCCGAAGGGGCGCAGAAGGCCGGCCGCAATGCCGCGGAGATCGTGCCGGCGATGTTCGCGACGGCGTTCATCTCCGACGATATCGATCTGGCGCGCAAGCCCGCACGCACGCTGCTATCGCGCTACGGCGCGTTGCGCTTCTATGGCAACATGTTCGCGCATGCGGGTTTCGATCGCGAAATCGAAGGTATCCGCGCAGCCGCCGGCGACGGCAAAGCGGCGATCGCGGCGGTGACCGATAAGATGATCGATTCCACGCTGCTGGTCGGACCCGAGGGGCGCGTGCGCGAGCGGCTGGCCGAACTGGTGTCGCCCGGCATCGGATGGGCGATCGTGTTTATCAATCCGGTCGGCGAGGACCGCGCCAGCGCAATGAAGCGTGCGCTGCGCGCGCTGAAGATGTGAATCAATTGGTCAAGGAACTCGAAACTTGTAGTTTTTAAATATTGAAACCTCATAAGGTTTCAAACTTCCCTTTTGTTTGACACGAGATCGATGTCCGCGTGGCCCGCGACTGCAACTCAGCGGTGTCGCTAAAATGCTGACCCGTTCCCTCGCGACCTAGCCGTTTACCCGAGCAACGCGAGCGTGGCCCACCGGCGGCATGGAATGCCGTGAAACCTTGTGAGGTTTCAGTTGAATTAAAATTTTGAGTTCCTTGACCATTCTCCTATCGTCCGGTCTTCTGTCGGCAGACCTGGTAAACGCGGCCCTTCCATACAACCTCAAGGTCGTCGAACGCGCGCGTCAACTCGGGCCAGAATGAGATCGGATCGCCGATACTTTCCGACGCCGGCCGCACGACTATCTCCGCCGTTTTGACCCGCGCGATCGTGCGTTCGACTTCTTCAGGCGTCGCCTCGGCCGCGACGAGGTAGGCGCCGATCGGCGGTTCGAAGTTTGGCGCGAGTAGCGGCGCACATCCGGCGACGCCTACCGAGACCGCGCGATGGCCCGCGATCAGATGCTCGACCATGGCCCATTCGGCACGCTCGTTCGCGTCGGTCCAGAGTCCGGCCGTTACCTGACTCCGCGCCAAGGATTTCCATTGCGACGCCGCCGAGTCGAGGTACACGAGTTGTGGGACGACCGCCACCATCGCGAGCGCCAGCGCGATCAGCGCCGGCCCACTACTCACCACGCTGGTCGCCGCGACCCCGATCACCAGCAGGTACGGGTAATAAGTCCAGGACGCCGGCGGTCCGAAGAAGCGCAGCACAAAGAGCGTCTGCAGGATGCCGCAGCAGAAGATAATCTCGTCCCGGCGACGAAACTCGCCCTCCGGCGTCCGCGGCAGTCGCCATCCGGCGCCCAGCGCAGCTAGCGCCAGCCACACCGTCGCACCCATCCAGAACGGCGCGATCGTCCCGAGGTAATCGCGAATTGCGATGCCCGTGGGATCCCAGAAGGTGCGGCTCCACGGCGTGAAGAAGCCGAAATGGTTGGTCTTGTAAATCTGCAAGCCGTTCAGCGGCAGTACGCTCGCGAGCAATGGACGCGCGCCATAGACCCATCCGAGAACGACCAGTAGCGTCGCGCCCATAACGGCGGCGGGCATCAGCATCCAGCCCAGCGCAGGCCAATCCATTTTCGATTGGTCGCGCGGGTTGGATTGGCCACCGGCTTCGCGGCGCCGCCAACAGGCTTTGACGATCAGCGCCAGCAGCAGAAATCCGTAAAGGTAGCCCAACGCGGGCTTGGCAAAACACGCCACCGTCACTAGCGCCAACGCGGCGCCTCGATTGCCGCGCGAATGTTCCCCCAAGGCGAGGCACAACAGCACCGCTTCCAGCAGGTGCGAGAGCGACGGGAGCGACGACTGAATCGCCATCGGCAGCCCGATGATAATTAACGCCTGTCCGATGCGGCCCAGGCGCATCGCGTTCGCGAATCGCGCCATGCCAAATGCCATCGCGAGACCGCCCGCCACCATCGCCAACTTGAAGGCGGCCGGTGTGAGTCCGAACAGGCCGAACCAGAGACGGCCCACCATTATCGGCAGCAGGCCGTAGGGAAAGCCGAAATCGATCGTGGGGCGGTAGCCGTGCGCGGTCAGATACTGCACCACCAGCCAACTGCCGCGATCACCGAAGGCGAACATGAAGAAGCTCAAATCGTGCGGAATGCGCAGGGCGGCTACGATCAGCACCTCCAGCGCATAGACGGCCCACAGCGTCAGGACGCGCGCGGGTTCGGCGGTGGGTCGTGCCAGCAGCGGGAAAAGCGCCTCGTGTTGATTCGCAGACGAGCCTGCGGGCGCATGCTGCGGCAGCGCAATTGAATCGTTCTTGCTGATTGCCATCGGCACGCCCACCCGCCCCATCGCCAGCCAGTCGTTTGCCGTCGCCGCGCGCCCGATGACGTCGCTTAAATCTCAGGTTACGGCTGCACCTGCGCTGCGCCGGGCGGCGCGACGCGCGGGCCGGCTTTCAAAATCCGCAAGAAGCTGGTGATTCGATGATAATTCGCGCCGAGATCGCCCTTGCCGTCGCGCGACTTCGAGCGCATCTCGACCAGGCTGCCGCCGCCGTCCGCGGGCCGCACCTCGATAATGAAATCATCATGGAACTTGAACAGTCCCGAGGTCGCCACTCCTTCCAGCGTGCGGGCCTGCGGATCGTTGCGGGTGATTTGCCAGTTCGGCACCTCACCAGCCAGGATCTGGACGCGCTTGTAGGTTTCGTCAGGCGTGCCATCCATCTTGAGCGGCGCGAGATCCTGATAGGCCGCGGCACCGTTCTGAATCGCGGCAAACTGCGGATTGTAGGTCATGTCGCGGCCGCGCTTGGGCTGTAGATCGATCGCCGTCACGAACACCGGCGGCCTTTGAGTATCGGTGGTGATGTCGTTGATCAGCGGATACTGCTTGGTCTTCGAGAAGATCACCAAGACGGGCATGATGATTACCACCGCCAGCAGGAATCCGAGCGCCGCACGACCGAGAGCTCCACGCCGCTTCGGCGAGAAATAGGTCATCGGGAGCGCGATCAGCCCGCTGAGCAGAGCCAATGCAGCGAAGACCAGGCCGATCAGCATTAGCTGAAACCCAAAGAAGGGCGTGGTCAGCCCGTAATGAGCGCTGACGATCCCCGCCGCCACCGCCGCGAGCGCAATCAGCGCATCGTAATAGCATAGCCATGCCAATATCATCGTCGCCTCCATCCGCCCGGCAGTCACCGCCGCCCAGCCGAGTCATGAGCAAAGCCTGACCATGTTCGTTACAGGAAGCCCTTGGCTATTACCACTAGCGGAGCAAAGCTGAGCGAGCTAAGGAGTCCGGGACGTGCGTCCATGGTAGAGCCCCGTCGCGCGGGCCTGCCAGCTATGGGCGCCTCAGCCGAATCGCCAAATTGCGACAGCCGCACCCATCGGATACTCTAATAAGTCAACCCGGCCGCGCTCGGCGGTCGTAATGCGCTGATGTCCAATACCAGAGAACGAATCGAAATCCTCCGCAGCCTGCTGGCGCAGCGCATCGTCGTGCTCGATGGCGCCACCGGCACCTCGATCCAGGGCATGAACCTGCATGCGGGCTACTTCGGCGGCCCGCATCTCGACGGCTGCAACGAAAATCTCGTCATCACCAGCCCCGACCGGATTAGCGAACTTCATCGGAGCTTTCTCGAGGCCGGCGCCGATATCATCGAGACCAACAGCTTCGGCTCGACCTCGGTGGTGTTGGCGGAGTATGGGCTCGAGCGCCAGGCGCGCGAACTCAATCGCCTCTCGGCGCAACTGGCGCGCACCGAGGCCGATGCCTTCGGCACCTCGGATCGCCCGCGATTCGTCGCCGGCTCGATGGGCCCGACCACCAAAAGCATCTCGGTCACCGGCGGCATCACCTTCGATCAGCTAGCCGACTCCTACCAGGAACAGGCCGAAGGTCTGATCGAGGGCGGCGCGGACCTCCTCCTGTTGGAAACGGTGCAGGACGCGATCAATTGCAAGGCGGGCCTGCTCGGCATCGAACGTGCAATCGAGCGCACGGGGGTTCCCGCCGGCATCGCGGTCTCGGGCACAATCGAAACCATGGGGACGTTGCTCGCGGGCCAGGATATCGAGGCATTCTACACCGCGATCGCTCCTCACGATTTATTATGGATCGGCCTTAACTGCGCGACCGGTCCCGACTTCATGACCGACCATCTGCGCACGCTCGCCGAAATCTCGCGCTTCGCGGTCGCGTGCGTGCCCAACGCCGGCCTGCCTGACGAAGAGGGCAACTACAACGAAACGCCCGAGTCGCTGTCCGGCAAGCTCGATCGTTTCGTCGCCAGCGGATGGGTCAACCTGGTCGGCGGATGCTGCGGCACGACGCCCGCGCATGTGCGCGCGTTGGCGGAGATGGCCGCGGGCCGCCCGCGGCGCGAAATCTCCCCGCCGCGGCGCTCGATCGTCTCGGGCATCGAGTCGCTGGTGATCGACGACGATACCCGTCCGGTAATCGTGGGCGAGCGCACCAACGTGCTCGGCAGTCGCAAGTTCAAGCGCCTGATCGGTACGGCCAAGTTCGAGGAGGCCGCCGAGATCGGCCGGCTGCAAGTCCGGCGCGGCGCGCACGTGCTGGATATCTGCGTGCAGGATCCCGACCGCGACGAACTCGCCGATATGAGCGCGCTGCTATTCACCCTGGTCAAGAAGGTGAAGGTGCCGCTGATGATCGACACCACCGACGCGCGCGTCATCGAGGAGTCGCTCAAGCGCACGCCCGGCAAGTCGATCATCAACTCGATCAATCTCGAGGACGGTGAGGCGCGCTTCCAACTGGTCGTGCCGATCGCGCGCCGCTACGGCGCCGCCCTGGTGGTCGGCTGTATCGACGAGGACAAGCAGCAGGCGCAGGCCGTCACGCGCGATCGCAAGCTCCAGATCGCCGAGCGCTCCTACCGCCTGCTGACGGAAAAATACGGCGTCGAGCCCGAGGACATCATCTTCGACCCGCTGGTCTTCCCGGTCGGCACCGGCGACCGCAATTACATCGGCTCGGGCGTCGAGACCATCGAGGGCATCCGGCTGATCAAGGCGGCGCTGCCGCGCGCCAAAACCATCCTCGGCGTTTCCAACGTCTCCTTCGGACTGCCCGAGGCCGGCCGCGAAGTGCTCAACTCCGTGATGCTCTATCACGCAGTGCAGGCCGGGCTCGATCTCGCCATCGTCAACTCGGAGAAGCTCGAGCGCTACCCCTCGATTCCCGAAGAGGAACGCCGCCTCGCCGAAGATCTGATCTGGTGGCGCGGCGACGATCCGATCGCCGCCTTCGCCGCCTATTTTCGCGCCCGCAAGGCCAAACCCACGCGCGAGGATCGCAAGGCCCTGCCGCTCGATGAGCGGCTCGCCCTCTACATCCTCGAGGGCTCGCGCGACGGCCTCACCGACGACCTCGACGAAGCGCTCACCACGCGTAAGCCGTTGGAGATCATCAATGGTCCGCTGATGAAGGGGATGGACGAAGTCGGCCGGCTGTTCAACGCCAACCAGATGATCGTGGCTGAGGTGCTGCAATCGGCCGAGGCGATGAAGACCGCCGTCGCCCATCTCGAACCGCACATGGACAAAGCCGACGGCCTCAACAAGGGCACCATCCTGCTCGCCACCGTCAAGGGCGACGTCCATGACATCGGCAAGAACCTCGTCGATATCATCCTGACCAACAACGGCTATCGCGTCGTCAACCTGGGCATCAAGGTGCCGCCGGAGGAGTTGATCAAGGCGTTTCAGCGGCATCAGCCGCACGCGATCGGGCTGTCGGGCCTGCTGGTGAAATCCGCGCAGATGATGGTGACGACGGCGCAGGACCTGAAGACCGCCGGCGTGCGCTGCCCGATCCTGGTGGGCGGCGCGGCACTCTCGGCGCGCTTCACCCGGATCAAGATTGCGCCCGAATACGACGGCGTCGTCGCCTACGCCAACGATGCGATGGAAGGGCTCGACCTCGCCAACCAGTTGATGGATGCGCAGCGGCGCGAGGCGCTGACGGTCGCGCTCGCGGAGCGGACGCGCAAGCTCCAGAACGCGGCGGCGCGCGCAGTCGAGAGCAAGGCGCGTCCGGCGCGGCGCGGTCCCGCGGTGAATTACGAGGGGCCGATTCCCGAGCCCCCCGACCTCAAGCTGCATCTGCTGCGCGATCACAGCCTCGAAGAGATCTTCCGTTACATCAACCCGGTGATGCTTTATACGCGCCATCTCGGCTTCAAGAATTTCGGACAAGCGCTCACCGATGGCGATCCCAAGGCGATTGAACTGCAGGCCGTCGTGGCGGCCGTCGAGGACGAGATTCTCGCGCGGCCCGATATCACCGCAAGCGCTGCATATCGCTTTTTCCGGGCGCATTCCGACGGCGATCGCACGCTGATGGTGTATGCGTCCGACGGCAAACGCGTGCTCGAGACTTTTATCTTCGGCCGCCAGACCGACGATCCGGGCCTCTGCCTCGCCGACTATGTCACCGCGGCCGCGTCAGGCCGTACCGATTACGTCGCGATGATGGTGACGACGATCGGCGAGGGGGTCCGCGCGCTGGCCGAGGAATGGAAGGACAAGGGCGAGTATCTGCGATCGCACGTGCTGCAAATCCTCGCGCTCGAAAGTGCGGAGGCGTTCGCCGAACTGCTGCATCAGAAGATTCGCCAGATGTGGGGTTTCGGCGATCCGCCGACGATCACGCACAAGGAATTGTTCCAGGGGCATTATCACGGCAAGCGCTTCTCTTTCGGCTATCCGGCGTGCCCGCGGCTCGAGGACCAGGCCCAGCTTTTCCGTCTGCTCGAACTCGAACAGAGCGGCCTGGCCGTACGCCTGACCGAAGGCTACATGATGGATCCCGAGAGCTCCGTCAGCGCGCTGATCTTCCACAATCCGCTGGCCAAGTATTTCGCCCTCTCGCCCGCCGACATCGAAGCACTCGAGCGCGAGTTGAATGGCGCCGCGCAAGCCGCCGCCAGCTAACCCTCCGCGCATAGGGAACGGGAGATTGGTTGAGGAGCGCAAAACTTTAGCTTCTTTCTGAAACCTCACGAGGTTTCAATGAAATAAAGGCTTTGCGTTCCTCAACCACTGGATTGCGCGCGCAGGACCGCGCGACATCCTTCGCTCCGGTGGCCGCCGCTCAGTCGTTCCTTCTCAGCCGAGGCTGCGCTTTTCGCGCTGGGCCAATTCGAGGTCGGCATCGACCATCATCTCGGCCAGCTCTTTGAACCTCACCCGCGGCTCCCAGCCGAGGACGCGCCTGGCCTTGGAGTAATCGCCAATCAGGATATCCACTTCGGCCGGCCGCATGAAGCGCGGATCGAACTCGACGTAGCGCTGCGGATCGAGCTTGAGGCGATCGAATACGAGGTCGAGGAACTCGCGCACCGAATGGCTCTCGCCGGTCGCGACGACGTAGTCGTCGGGGCGTTCCTGCTGGAGCATCAGCCACATCGCCTCGACATAATCGCCGGCGAAACCCCAGTCGCGCCTGGCGTCGAGATTGCCGAGCGTCAGCTTGTCCTGCAGTCCGAGCTTGATCCGCGTGGCGCTGCGCGTAATTTTCCGCGTGACGAAGTTCTCACCGCGGCGCGGCGATTCGTGGTTGAACAGGATGCCGTTGGCCGCGAACAGCCCGTAGGCCTCGCGGTAATTCACGGTCTGCCAATGCGCGTAACATTTGGCGCAGGCGTAGGGGCTGCGCGGATGGAACGGGGTGGTCTCGCGCTGCGGAATCTCAGCCACCTCGCCAAACATCTCCGACGATCCGGCCTGGTAGTAACGCACCTCGCGCCGGCTGCGCTGGATATGATCGCGAATCGCCTCCAACAATCTCAGCGCTCCGACTCCGACCACGTCGGCGGTGTACTCGGGCTGGTCGAACGAAATCCGCACGTGCGATTGCGCGGCGAGATTGTACACCTCGTCCGGCAGCGTCTGCTCGATTATGCGCCGCAGGCCAGTCGCGTCGCCGAGGTCGCCGTAATGCAATCGGAGCGGTGACTCGTTCGCGCCAAAGCCCTTGTGCAGATGATCGATGCGGCCGGTGGTGAAGGTCGAACTGCGCCTGACAATGCCGTGAACGTCGTAGCCTTTGTTCAACAGAAATTCGGCGAGGTAGGATCCGTCCTGCCCGGTGACTCCGGTTATCAGCGCAACTTTTGCCATCGATTCAGTCGCCGCGCACGAGCCGATGCGAATCGCTGTCGAAGTGCTGGGTGGAGAATTCGTAAAGCTCGGCGTCCTCGAGCGCCTCCATCTGATGAACCAGCCCGATCGGGATGTCCATGCATTGGCCGGCTTCGAGCACGAATTCCTCGATCGTCTCGGCTTCGGGCGATTCCTTTATCCGCACCACCAGCCGTCCGACACGGAGATAAAAGGATTCGGTCTTGATCTTGTGATAGTGCAGCGAGAGCCGTTTGCCCTTGGCGATCTCAAGGATCTTTCCGCAGTACAACTCGCCGTTGGCGATCCAGACCTCTCGCCCCCATCCTTTCGGCACAATATGCACCGGCTCGCGCACTCGGCTCATCGTTCTACTGCCTTGCTCCGGCGCTCTGGATTATGGCGTCGATGGTAAAAAAAGTACTTCATACAATATGTAAACGCTGAACGTCACGCTACCACTCGTCCGGTCGCGGCCGGCCTTCCGGTGACGATCGGATTGGTTCGCTCCACCGTTTCGACCTCGGCAGGCGGTGTCAGTTCGTTCAGTCGGATAGAGAATCGACGCACGCTGAGCTGAAACCCGACGGCGAACTGCCGCAGGTGCTCCATGCGATCGCCGGGAATCGTCTCGGCCGCGACCAGCATCTGGCTGAACGGCCGCGTCTCGTAGATACGATCGAGATCGGCGAGCGTGCCGAGGACGCGCTGGCCATGGACTAGTTTGCCCAGCGTGAAGCTGTCGTCGTCAACGAAACCGACCAGCTTGAAGCGCCGCCCGCGATGTGTCGTCAGGTAGCGGGCCGCGGCCTCGGCCAGCGCGCCCGCCCCGACAATCAGTACCCGCTCGTCGGGCAAGGCCAGCAATGCGACACCTCTGCGCAGCGCGCGAAACGACATCCGGCTCGCCACCAGCAGGTTGAGCAGCAGGATGACATAGAGCACCGCGATCGAACCCGAGAGCTCAATTGTCGTGACCAGCGATACCAGTACGACGAAAATACCCGCCAGCACCGATCCGATGGCAAAGCGAATCACGTCCGAGACGCTGGCATAGCGCCACATACCGCGATAAACGCCCGCCACCAGAAACGAGGTATAAGTCGCCAGCATCACCAGCGGGAGGCTGCTAATGAAGCTCGCCATGAGCGGGTCGTTGATTTTGAAATCGAGTCGGATCAGGAAGGCCCCGAAATAGGCCGCCGGTATCAAAGCCAGATCGAGCGCGGCTTCGGCCAGGCGGCGTTTGTAGCTGAAGGTCAGAATAAACCGGGCCGGTCCCCGCAGATTATCGTAGGCGACGCCCGGTGAGTTCACGTCGAAGGTCAGGTCGATCATGAAAAGACCAACCACCCCGAAGCCGGTGATTATCATCGGCAGCGTCGCGAGCAGGTACTGATGGGGTAGACGGGTGAGCGCTACCGCGCACGCCGCCGCCAATGCCGCCAGGCTCCATGCCACCGCCACCGCGCGTTGATCCGAAAGCCCGAGCGAAAGTAATCGATGATGCGAATGGTCGAGTCCGCGGCGGGAAACCGGCATCCCGGTGGCCATCCGGCTGACGCTCACGATCGCCGTGTCGAGCAATGGTACAAGCAGAATCAGGATCGGCACGACGTAACGCGGCAGTCGGGAATTTCCCGCCAGATTACCCGCATGCAACGCCATCCAACCGAGCAACAATCCGAGCGGTAACGCCCCGCTGTCTCCCATGAAAATCGACGCCGGGTGAAAGTTGTAAATGAGGAAACCGGCCAGCGCACCGCCAATCACCAGGGCCTGACACGCCGCAACCGTATCACCGTGCATCAGCGCGATCGCGGTCACACCCGCCGCCACGATGATGCCGACTCCGGCGGCCAACCCGTCGAGTCCGTCAATCAGATTGAACGCGTTGACAGTCGAAAGCAGGAAAAACCCGGTCAAACCGGCGTTGACCAGCGGCCACGGCGCCAGGCGCAGGCTCGGTGCAGTCGCGATCACGAACAGGACCACGACGATCTGCAGCAGGAGTTTCCAGCGCGGACGCAACACCAACGCGTCATCGACCATTCCGACGATGAAGAGTCCGGACGTACCCGCCAGCATCCACAGCGGCAGCACGTGGCCAACCGCCAGCGTAGCCAGAATAGCCGCGATGATCGCGGCACCACCCATCAGGGGCTTCTGCTCCTGATGACGCGCCTCGGTGTACGGCACCGATACGACGCCGTACCGCCGCGCGATCCACTTCGCTAGCGGCATTGTGAAAGCCGTTATGGCGAACGCGATCAGCGGCAATGCGGCCATTGTCAGCGTTGGCATCAGGGTTTACTCAACCCGGGCAGCCGCCGCCATCGAAGAGTTGTTCATGATAGAGTCGAGTAATCATAACACTACATAGACTCTGTACGAGCTTTATAGTTAACGCAAGGGCCTCGCCAAACTCTCTCTGCATAATAGATTAGCCGATGAACCGTGTCACCTTATCAAATTACTCCCGGCTTGAGGGCTTCCGCGTTCGTCATCGATCACGCAGATCGCCTGGCGCGTGCATCAGAGTCAGTTCGCCGGTCGCTCGTGCCTGGATGGTAGGGTGCAGGATGATGGATGATGGAGGTGCGAGTGGTTCGAGCGTCAGGGTGGTGGCGCTGACTGTCTCGCCGCGGCAATCGAGTCGCGGGCGCCGGCGGTCTCGCCCAGGATTGACGCACCGCTGAGCATCGTGAAGTAGGCGTTGCAGACCTTGCGCGCGGCCGCATCCCAAGTGAAATCAGCCGACATCCATTCACGGCCGCGCTGGCCCATTTGCTCGAGCGGCATCGCGCGCATCTGCGTTATCGCGTTGGCCAGCGACTCCGGGTCATTATCAACCCACAGACCGCAACTCTGGTCCTCCAGTTGCGCCCACGGTGTATGGCGACTGGCGATCACCGGCACTCCGAAGGCCAGCCCCTCAGCGACTGCGGTGGCGACGCTCTCGGCATGCGATGGCACGATGAGCAGATCGAGCGCTTCGAAGAACGCGCGTTTCGCGCTGCCGTGGACTTCACTCGCCATCCGGACCGCGCCGGCGAGTCCCAGCGCGTCGATTTTGCGTCTCAGAAAACGGGTATACCGCGAGCGGCCCGTGCCTGCGATAACAAGCGAACAGGCTATGCCCTGGCGCTTCACGATGCGGCACGCCTCGATCAGGTTGTCGATACCCTTGCACGGATGCAGCCGTCCGATGTAGCCCAGCCTGAGCGCCCCGTCGGCCGCCGCCGTATGGTTGACGCTCGCGGGAACTCGCACCGCAGTCGGCATCACGGCCGTCGAAAAGTTCGGAAAGCGGCGTAAGCTTTCGGCGCGCTCGGTCTCGGAGGTCAGAAGAAGTATGGTGGTGCGCGGCGCCGCAAGGCGGCAGGCAACCTCCCACAGTCGCTTCAACAATCGGGCGCGGCTTCCGCGCCAACTCTGGAGCTCACCGCGTGGCGACCATACCAGCGGCCTACCCATCAGTCGGCACGCGAGCAGCGTCGGCAGCGTCGTAAACGAGTACACCCCGGTCAGATGAACAACTTGGGCGCGCCGCACTTCGGGCAGGAGCCGCATCAGCAGTCCTGGTGAGAACGTGCCTCCGATGCGGCCCATGTACGTCACCTCGAAGCCGGCCGCGACCGCGACTTCCCTTCCCGGTTGTACGTTCAGGACGTTGCGGCCGTCAGCGTTGGTCGTGAGCACCCGCACGTCACATCCGACCCGCGCGAGGTTCAGACAGAGCCGATAGAGCGATGCCACCGGTCCGCCGTAACTGTGGGTGGGCATGAAGTAGGGGCTGATGTGCAGTATCCGCAAGGTTAGGTGATGGCCGCGCTTTCTGTTTCCTGGCCTTTAACATCAATGGATAATCTTGTTACCGCGCAGTTTGCAATAGCCATTTCAGCCTGATTCGTCTTGTTGAACCGAATTCGTCCAATGGCTCTCTTATGAAGGTTGCGCGCAAGCGGGCGACGATCGGTCGGCGCGAGCATCCGAACATAGGGCGATTCGCGAACGCGATATCGACGCAGAGGAGCAGATGCCCATATACAGGTGCCCGTATAGATGAGCCCGACAGATGAGATTGTTCGATGGCTTAGGTGAATCGCGGATGGCGGCCGACCCTGACGAACTGGCCCCAGTTATGAGAAACGGGTGACTGCCGAGGCCGGGAGCACCACGCGCAGTCCTTGGGCGTCGATCGCACTGAGCAGAATCGCAATCCGTTCGGCGCCTGACAGGTAGCGTTCGAAGATCGCTTCAAAGCCGCGGAACGGCCCCTGCACGACGCGCACGCGATCGCCGCTATCGAAGTCCTTTTCCTCGATCTTGACGACTCCGTTGACGCCACGGCGCCGAATCTCCTCGATCACGCCCGAGGGCACGGCAATCGGATCATGGCCGGCCGATACCAGCCCTTGAACGCCCGGCAGATAGCGCACGTCAAAATAATGTTTTTGGGGATCGAGACGGGCGAAAAGGTAGCCCGGAAACAATGGCACAATCGACCAGGTCAGCTTGCCCCATCGCGGCGTGCGCGCCTCCAGCAGTGGCAGAAACACCTCCGGCAGCAATGCCGTGAGTTGGTCGCGCACCCAGCGTTCCTTGCCGGTCTTGGTCCGTACCAGATACCAATCCACGTCAGTTACCCCTGCTCATTCGCAACGCGCTCACCGTGCAATTTTCGATTATACACCGGCATGCGCCTCATTCCTGCCCTGGGGATGCGCGCGCTGCGGACTCTTTGTTTCACTCGACTGGTGGATAATTGACCTTGCATCGCGTGGCGACGGCTGTCAATAAAGCCGGCCCGCACGGCTGATACAGAGCAAGGTTCCCGCCAAATACTTTATGATATTTTGCGCGTTCGGCTCGACCGTTCGGATTTGCCAAATCAGCCAATCAAAGCGCAGCGCAAATGATTCATGCTTGTGGCGCGAAGGCGGCCAACCCTCGAAAACCAACGTCCCGTTGAACTCCGATGACTGACCGCGTTCGAAGTAATTTTACACAAATGACACGAAGCGGTGCTTCATTAATGGACACCGATACGATGCGTAACCGTTGAACATCCGCAACGGAGAAAGCGGCTAGTGCGCAGGTTCAAGCCTCGGACACACACTCAGTCGATCGGCAGCCCGACGTAATTCTCGGCCAGAGTCTGCGCGGCGGCGCGCGAACTCGTCACATAATCCAGTTCGGCGTCGCGCGCGCAAATGTGATTGCGCGAGATGACCACGAGATTTAGCGGGACGTAGCCCAGGTTTCCATTTTGTTGTGTGAACCACTAGCTTGATGCGATGCTTGAACGCGCCTGGCAGCGGCGGGCCGCCTCCCCACCCGAGACTGCGGGGTGAGGATTCAGCATGTCGAGTTCACCCCAAGGGCCGTCCACCAATCCCACGCGCGAGCTTGCCGCGATCATGTTCAGCGACGTGGTCGGCTATACCGCGATCATGGGGCGCGACGAGCATCAAGCCCTGCGCGCACTGGATGCGCATCGCGAACTGCTGCGCACCCTGCTGCCGAAGTTCAACGGCCGCCTGGTCGGGGAGATTGGCGACGGCACTCTGACCGCCTTCCATAGCGCGATCGACGCGGTGAACTGCGCCCGCGAGGTGCAGGCGATCCTGCATGATGAACCCGAATTGAAGGTGCGCATCGGGATTCATCTCGGCGATGTGGTGTTCTCCAACAACACGGTACTGGGTGACGGAGTCAACGTCGCCTCGCGCATTCACGCGCTCGCCCCGCCCGGCGGAATCTGCGTCTCGGCCAACGTCTACGACGAGATCCGCAACAAGCCGGGAATCCGCGTCAAAGACGTCGGTGAGCAGAGACTCAAGAACGTGTCGCGCCCGATACGCGTGTATCAGATCGTTGAGACCGACCTCCTCGCGACGCCGGCAGCGCCGAGTGCGCGCCGACGCTGGACCGTGCTCATCGCAGGCGCAGGTGCCGTGATTTTGGCGGGGCTCGCCCTGGTGTTCGTGCGACTTAGATCGATGGCCGCAGTCCCACCTCCGGCCCAGAGCGCCGCGCCGCGCACCATCAGATCGATTGCCGTCCTGCCGCTCGACAATTTCTCGGGCGATCCGCGTCAGGAATATTTCAGCGATGGCCTTACCGATGAGCTGACCACCGATCTCGCCACCATCAGCGCGCTGCGCGTGATCTCGCGCGGCTCGGTGATGCAGTACAAGGGGACGCATCGGCCGCCCACGCCGGAAATCGCCAAGGCGCTCAACGTCGATGCGGTAGTTGAAGGTTCGGTCATGCGGGTTGGCGATAAGGTGCGCATCACCGCGCAGTTGATCGATGCGCCGGATGACAAGCACCTGTGGGCCAAAAGCTACGAGCGTGACTCGCGCGACGTGCTGGCGATGCAGGATGAAGTCGCACTGGCGATCGCGAAAGAGATCAATGTGCAACTGACACCCAACGAGCAGACGCGCTTGACCAGCGCCCCGGTGGTGAATCCTCAGGCGCACGACGCATACTTGAAGGGTCGATACTTCATTGACCGTCCGAGTGACGAAAACGTGAGGAAGGCGATCGCGGCCTTCAACGAGGCGGTCAAGTTGGATCCGAGCTTTGCGCCCGCTTACTCGGGTCTGTCAGATGCATACGTCTGGGCCGGCTTAAACGAAGGATTTATGACCTCGGCGCAAGCGATGCCTCTGGCCAAAGCTACTGCGGAGAAGGCTATCCAACTGGACGACACGTCCGCCGAAGCTCACACCTCGCTTGCCATATTCCGAGTCTTCTACGAATTCGATTGGGCCGGCGGCGAGAGCGAATTTCACCGTGCATTCGCACTCAATCCGAACTACGCCTTCGCTCACGATCAGTCCGGTCTGGCGCTTGCCCTCCAGGGACGGCTCGATGAAGCGGTGGCCGAGGGCAAACGTGCGGCTGAACTAGACCCGCTGTCCCCCGAGATCCTGACTGATGCTGTCTGCGCTTTGGCCTGGCAAGGCAATTACCAAGCGGCGATGGAGCTGGCAAGTAGGGCCTTGGAGCTCGATCAGACTTTTTTCTTTTCTCATTGGGGATTTGGATGGATCGATCTCGAAGCAGGCAAAATCAGCGATGCAATCCCAGAATTGCAGAAGGCCGACACCATGGAAGCTCCCTCGTACGTTGCCGGCTGGCTCGGGTATGCCTATGGGGCGACAGGAGACCGCGCCAGAGCAATGGCAGTCATAGACGAGCTGAATCACAAGTCCCTGCACGGATATGTTCCGCCGTTCAATTTGGCCATTGTCTATCTCGGTATGGGCGATCGTGAGCGCGCGTTGGATGGCCTCGAACAAGCATATTCAGCGCACTCACAGCTTTTGTGCTGGCTCAAGATGGATCGGATTTTCGATCCGTTGCGAAAAGAGCCACGCTTTATCGAGTTGCTGAAAAAAGTACATCTGGACCAGTGACGGCGCGCGCCCGGGATTAGCCGCCGTCTGTATAAATGCGCGGGCGATTCGCGCAACCCCGTCAACGTCTCACCGGCGCCCACGCTCCCGGGCTAAGGGGTCGTATCGGTTCCCACCGTACAGGTGATGCTGCCACCCGGACCCGCAGGTGGGGTACATGTGCAAAGGCACTCATTGATATCCGGAAGTGGTGGTCCGTCCAGTTTCAGCGTCAGAAAATCAGCCGCTCCGGTGGAGGCGCCGACCGGGATGGTGGTTCCGTTGGCCGTAGGGTTAGGGACGCTGCACGCGGCGCATGCGCTGGCGTCACATCTGCTCCCTGTCGGTGCCCCCGGATGGTACGGGCCAAACACCTGATAGCCGAGGCTATCCGAGCTGCCGGGCGTCGCGTCAGTTGAGATCGGGCAGGAGCAAATGATTTCATCGCCCCGCAGCCGGCCAGTGAAACCCGGCATCCTCTGGCCCCGGGTGCTCTTGAAGCAAAAGCCGCCATCGCATTGCCCATAGGCTACGGGCGCGACCACCCCACTTCCCGCGTCAGCCGATCCGGGGCAGGTGTAAACCGCAGCGGGACCACCTTTCTCCACGTCTTTCGGAAAGCTGAAGGTGCTCACCATATAGCCATTCGTCGTCCCCTGCTGGTTCACATCGCAGACATTGCGCGTGCCGGTGGGGCTCGAGTAGCTGAGCTGGAGACTGATACTGTCACCCTTCTTGATATCGCACTTGCAATAAGCGACTCCGTCATAAACGAAGCAACTGGCCTCGGCGCAGAGCGCGTACCGCTGGTTTTCGCAAACCACGAAGGGCGGCTCTGGATCGAGCGACGGATCCAAGTGGAATCCGAAGGCTGGTATTGCCGTGAGCAGTTGGAGGGCTGCAATGACAAACGTAGCTTTAAATAACCAGCGCATAGATATTTCTCTCCGCGAGCACCTACAAGAAGTATACCTTACGAAAAGTATATCTAATGAACCCGAATTGCTATGGTTAAATAACTAACTGACTAATCGGATGATGCCGCTCACGTGTCGGCGAGGTCGCCGGCCAGGGCTTTGGCGATCGCTCCTGTAATCGGCGCGCGTGCGTTGAGCTGCGGATGGTCCGCCTCGATCGCGAGTTTGCCGTCGGCTGCAAACTTCAGAAATTCATCCTGGTCGAGACCGCCAAGCGGAAAGCGCACGAACTGCACGGCGCTCACGCGGTCGGTCGCGATTTGCCGCGTGTCGAAGCGCGCGGGCTCGCGCCGATCGCCGATGCGAATCCAGAGGTGGCGTTCGAGCCCGACCAGCGCGCGCAGGGCGGCGTCGCGCTGCGCCTCATCGGCATATTCGAGCAGCATCGTGGCGGTCAGCTCACCGGGCCGCGGGAGCAGCTCGTTGTAGGTATCGATTTCGTGACGGATGGCGTCCTCGTCGCTGATGCGCTCGGACCGGACCATCTCCTGGACCTGGTACCAGACGGTCTGGCCGTTCTCGAACAGCAGCGTCAGATGTTCGCCGACTGCGAGCCGGCGCCGTTCCTTCTCGGCGATAATCAGCGGACGCAGGCGCGGGCGCAGAATCTCATACTGCGCGAAGGGCATGATTTCCTTGAGCGTGACGGGCTTCACGGCTTTGATTCCTCCGGATCGGTTGGCGGCGCGGGTGGCGGCACCAGGTTGGCGAATCCGTCGGGTTCGTACGCGCGGGCGAGCAGTTCGACCGGGTTGAATGGACGGATACCTGTGCCCTGCTCGATCTGAATCGCGGCGAGCGGGCAATCTGTTGCCATGAAGTCGGCTGCGGCCTCGCGCATGCCGTTAAACGTCTTCTCGCCCCACTTCATCGAGAGCTCGAAGAATTCGCGCTTCATCGCCCAGGTGCCGTCGTGGGCGGTGCAAGCATCCACCGTAGTGACTTCGGCGCCGGGAATCTGGCGCAGCAGGTCACGCCCGCGCAGACCGACGGCCTGGGCCTTGAGGTGGCAGGGCACGTGATAGGCGACCTTGCCCGGCGTCGAGCGGAAGTCGCGATTGAATTTGCCCTCGCGGCGCAAGCCATAGAGCAATTCGCCGGGGTCAACCACGGCGGCGGCAAGCTCGCGCGCCTCGGGCGTGCCGACCAGCGTCGGGTATTCGCGGCGCAGCGTCAGTGAGCAGGTCGGATTGATCGCGGCAATCTTGTAACCCTGGCGCGCCAGCGGCAACAACGACGCGACATTGGCGCGGGCCTGCTTCTGCGCGAACGTGACATCGCCGCCGTCGAGCGCCGGCATTCCGCAGCAGTTCTGCGGCGGACTCGCGATGGCGCAGCCGTTTTTCTCGAGCACCGTCACCAGCGCCTTACCCGGCGCGGTGTTGTAATAGTTGACGAAGCAGGTGTGGAAGATGGCCACCTTGGCGGCGGGTGCGGCCGGCGCGGGGGGCAGACCCGTGCGCGCGATCCATTTCTCGAAGGTCTCGCCGGCAAATTCGGGCATCTGCTTGTCGCGATGGATACCGAGCAGCTTTTCCATCACGCGGCGCTGCAAGGCGCTGCGGCACGACCAGTTGGCGAGCGCCGGCAGTTTGCTGCCGAGCTTGCCGGTGCGATCGGGATTCCCGAGCACCTTCTCGCGCAACCCGAGGCCCTGCTCGCGCCCTTTGACCGCGCGGGCGCGCAGCACCAATGCCGGGAAATCAAGCTGAAACTCGTGGTTGTCGCGCGGGGTGTACGGACACTTGACCTCGCATAGCTTGCATTCGTAGCAAAGGTCGATGACGCGATCCTTCTCAACCGTGCTGAGATTGCGCACGTCGTCGCCCTTCGCATCGACCGACTTGAAGAGGTCGGGAAACGAGGGACATAGATTGAAGCACAGCCGGCAGCCATGACAGATGTCGAACACGCGCTCGATCTCGACGTCGAGTTTCGCGCGATCCCAGTATTTGGGTTGGTTGGGGTCGTAGCTGAGGGCGTCGGTCGGTCGCGCTTCGATTCGGCTCATTTCACTCCCAGAAACAGGCCCGACTGCGGGAATTTGGGTGCGCAGGGCCGCGGCGCACAAGCTAGATTTCGCGGCGGCGCGACCAGAAACCTAACAGAGCAGAGGGTTATTGGTACGCCGGTGGATTTCGCATTGGTGAAAAATGGGTTTGTTTTGTAAAAAAAGAATTTGCGGCTCGCGGGCTAACCTGGTGAAGTGACGGGGTGGGCTGAGTATCCGCAGCGCCACTCGATGTCGGATTATACTCCTTATTTTTACGGGCCGCTGATGGAGCGGGCCGGCCACCGCGATTAAAGCGGCAGCCGGCCAGCCTTGCGATCGCGCAATGCGCGAGCTTGCTTAGAGGGTCTGAGCGGCCTTGGCGAAACGGCCCGCGTGCGATTTCTCAGCCTTGGCCAAAGTCTCGAACCAGTCGGCGATTTCGGCAAAGCCTTCGTCGCGCGCGGTCTTCGCCATCCCCGGGTACATGTCAGTGTACTCATGGGTCTCGCCGTGCACGGCCGCCTTAAGGTTGAGCGACGAATCGCCGATCGGCAGCCCGGTCGCAGGATCGCCGACCGACTTCAGGTAGTCGAGATGGCCGTGGGCATGGCCGGTCTCGCCCTCGGCGGTGTCGCGGAACAGGCCGGCGATTTCCGGCTGCCCTTCGACGTCGGCGACCTTGGCGAAATAGAGATAGCGGCGGTTGGCCTGGCTCTCACCGGCGAACGCGGCCTTGAGGTTCTCGTGGGTTTTGCTTCCTTTTAGACTTGCCATAATTCCTAATCTCCCGTTTGAAATTTGAATTTACGGTGCGCCAATTCGCACCTTATTTCAGCGCCAGCCGTCGTCCCGGACGGCGCGGTTCTGAAGCTTGTTTCGGTTTGCGGCAACTGTCGCACAATGCCTGAATTTCCAGCGACCATCCAAGCGGACGGAAGCCCTTGAGTGCGGCGTTGTCGTCGATCACCCGGTCAAGGCCCGAGATTTCGACGTCGCGAATCCGGCGGCAGCGCACGCAGACCACGTGATGATGCGGCGCGAGGTTGCCGTCGTAGCGGGCGCTGTCGTGGAGCATCGTGACTTTGCGGGCCTCGCCGATCTGGCAGAGCGTTTCGAGCGTGCGATGGACGGTCGCGAGCGAGATATGCGGATGGAGCTTGCGCACGGCCTCGAAAATGGCCTCGGCGCGCGGATGGTCGGTGGTGGCGAGCAGGGCCTGGATAATCGCGAGGCGCTGCGGCGTCACGGCGAGTCCGCCTTGCCGGCAGCGATCGGCAAATTCCGCCATGCGGCGTCGCGCATAGGCGCCGCGGTGGCTGTCGCTTATGATCTGGAGGTCCATGCTAGATGGTAATAGTTATCATGTAATATCTACCATCGTCAAGCGCGCGAGCGCGCGATCGTCGCCGAATCGACCGGCTCGAACGTAACGCAAACGGGCGGTGCGAGTTCGGGGGGGGCGGATTTTAGCCGCGGGAGGTTGACGTCGATGCGAGCGGCGCCGCGGGAGGGCCGGCGACGGTCTTGGCCGCCTGCGCCTTTTGCCGCGACTGCAACAGCACCGCGCGCAGCTTGGCCGGATTGACCGGCTTCTTGAACAGCGCCGCCTCGAGGCCGCGCAAGCGGCTGCGCTTGATGATGTGATCCTTGTCGTAATAGTACGCGGTCATCAGGATGACGGGTAAGTTCGGGAGTTCTTCCTTGACCTTCATGTAGAACTCGTAGCCGTCCATCTCGGGCATCACGACGTCCGAGATGACCGCGTCGATCTTCACGTTGCGCAACACCCCCAGCGCCGCGCTCGGCCGGGTCGCGGTATATACGATGCAGCGCTCGGCGCGCAGCACATCGGCGAGCGAACTGACCACCGAGACATCGTCGTCGAGCACCAGCACCGACATCCCGCTGAGCGCCCAGTCGTCGTGGGCCCCGCCATTGCCGTGCGCCGGTTGGGCGTCGGTAGCACGCGGCGCCAGGTCGGCCATCTTCTTGCCTTGCAGATAGTCGCGGGTCTCGTACACGCCCTTGCGCGTCATTTCGTCGAGGCGGCGCACAATTGCCTGCACCCGTCCGATGCCGGCGCGAATCGAATCGAGCCGTTCGGTTTCGACCACCAGCTCGGCGTCGCTCAGGCGCGATTCCACGCAGCGGGCGAGCAGGTCGATATTGTTGGTGATGGTTTCGAGCGGATTGTTGATTTCGTGGGCGAGGCTGACGGCGATCTCGCCGCAGGTGGCGAGCTGCTCGCGCTGGCGCAGCCGGCGGATGTCGCGGGCAAAGCCGATCGATCCGACCTCGGCGCCGTTCTCGTCGTAAATGATCGAGCCCGAGATGGCGCAGACAATCTGCTGATTGTCCTTGTCGCGCAGGACCGTGTCGAAGTTCGAGATGCGGCCACCCTCGGCCGCGCGCATCGCCTTCATCACGCGGCGCGCTTCGTCGAGCGACGGATAGATGCGGTCGATCTTCTGCCCGATAATCTCGGCGGAGCTGTAGCGCAGGTTCCGGCGTGCGCCGTCGTTGTAATAGATGATGGTGCCGTCGCGGTTGACGGCGATGACGATATCGGGAGAGCTCTCGATGAGCCGTTGCAGGTAATTCTGGTCGAGCGTGAGCATTGAAATTAGTTGAACCTCCACGCGAGGCAGCAGCCGCGCTGGGGAACATCGAATTGAGAGGTCTTCTCGAATTGAGAGATCATCGAGATCATGGGGAGTTGCGGGGCCGGGAATTCGGCAGCGTAACTTCGTCGCTGAGCTTTTCGTACACGTTCTCTACCGGCATCCCACATATATTCTCGGACTGGGTCGCTCCCCGGAGCCCGGAAATGAGCTTATCCGCTGCTTTTAATCTAACCACGTCCGTAGCATCCGGCACTTCGACGACCGGACCGGCTGGAAAGACAATTGACATAGAAACCGAAGACTGCAAAGCGCGTCGTATCGTATTATCCACATGCATGGACCGGCGAAGGATAGCCGGCGGCGCGGTGCGTGAGGGGTCGAAGAAATCTCCGCGTCACGTTTGGAACTGGTTTGCTTAGTTCAAGCATGTTTAACTTGCCTAATTATCTTAGGTCCAAATGAAAGGCTACCGCAAGCGGCCGTTACGGTTCTCCGCGATGTTCCCTGAGGCATCCCCGTGCGCCCTCGGGCGTTGGCGCAAGGATCGAGGTCTTCAGGACGTTCTTCGGCGGCGTGGATGCAGGCGTCGAGAGACTCGGCGACGCCCGGCGCATCGCGTCGCGCGGACCGATCAAGACACTCTGCGCGAATATCCGCGACCAGGACTCGTCTAATTTGTCGCGTATTCGCGTATTATGGTCTGACGATTCAAAGGGCCGCGCGTCCTAAAAAGTGGGTGCGGATGCGAGCGGCGCGGAGAATGCGTGTACGGTACGCCGGGACTTGAGCGCCGATGTTGCCAAGCCACGAACCTTGTCCCTAGAATTGACGGCGGGAGATTACTAGATGGCCGATCCGCTTTCCTTCGACGCGCTGGCGAGCAGCGAGTATGTGCTCTCGACCGCCGAAAATTTCGTGCTCTACGTTCTGCTCGAGGCGATCGCGAGCGGCGGCGGCGGGGCCGGCGGCGGTAATCGCCTGCCGCTGAACCTGGGAGTGGTGCTCGACCGCTCGGGCTCGATGTACGATGAACGGCGGCTCGAGTACGTGATCGACGCGGTCAAGTTCCTCGGCGACAACGTCGCACCCGAGGACAAGATATCGGTGGTCGCGTTCGCCGACAAGGCGCAGGTGATTCTGCGGCCCGATCAGATTCACGATCGCGCGGCGGTGCGCCGCGCGCTGGACGATATCGATTTGCTGGAGATTGGCGGCGGCACCCAGATGGCGCTCGGGATGCGCGCGGCGATCGACGAGGTCAAGCAGAACCTCGCGCCCAACCGGCTCAATCGCGTGCTCGTACTGACCGACGGCCAGACTTACGAAGAGACCGCGTGTATCGACCTGGCCAACCAGAATCGCGATCAGATGTCGTTTTCGGCGATGGGCGTGGGCGTCGAATTCAACGAAAAACTGCTGATGCGGATGACGCAGGATTCGCACGGCAAATATCATTTCATCGGCGACCCCGCCGAGATTCCCGGAATTTTCGAGGACGAGCTGGAGGGGATGCGGGCGGTGAGCGTGCGCAACGGTCGAATCGAGATAACGCTGGCGCATGGCGTGCAAGTGCGCGAGGCCTTTCGCGCGAGCCCGGAGATCTACACGCTGGGCGCGCCATTGGTGCCCGAGGATCGCAAGATCACGTACGAAATCGGCGACCTCGAAGCCGGCCTGCCCGGCTCGGTCTTGCTCACGCTGGTGCTGCCGCCGCGCAAGCCCGGCCCGGTGCGAATCGCGCAGTCGGCCTTTCGCTTCGACCTTCCCGGCGTGGGCGAGCGCCTGGTCAACACCGACGTGACGGTCGAGTACACGCTGGATCGCACGCTCACGAGCAAACGCAACGGGCGCGTGATGAACCTGGTTGACCAGGTCTCGATCGCCAAGCTGCAAGCCAAGGCCGAAGAGGAACTGAAGGCGGGCAACGTCGATCGCGCAACGCGGCTTTTGAGCAACGCGATCCAGGGCACGCAGCGCCTGGGCAACGTGAAAGCGACGCAGGCTCTGGTCGGTCTGATGGACCAGGTGAAGAAGACCCAGACCTTGCAAACCAAGGCAGCCAAGACGACTCTTTTGCAGGCGCAGGCGGTCGTGCGCAAGACGCAGTTGCTCGATCCCGAAGCGCTCAAGGATCTACAGAAAGGCGAATAGGCATAATCCATCCCGGCAACCAGTCCGGGAATGCACGCGGCGATTGCCGGCGGACGAGGTTCCAAGCGACTATGATCAAGTGCACTGAATGCGGCTACGAGAACATGGACGGTCTCGACTATTGCGACGGCTGCGGCGCGAAACTGGCCGCGGCGGAAGGCGCGGCAGCGCCCGCCCCAGCGCCTACTCCGCAATCGGTGTCGGTGAGCGAACAGCGCCAAGCCAGCACCGCACCCTCATCGGTGGGGGGAACGGTGGTCGCGAGCGACACGCTCTCGGCCGAGCATCCGGCGACGGAAGCCGTCGCTTTGGCGGATGCCAATGAGGCCGCGGGGAGCACCGCGCCGCCGCCCTCGTCGGAGGCCAAGACCGGCGAGATCGCTGCGCCGGCGGCCGCTCCGACTTCCGCGCCTGCCGCGGCGCCGGCCGCGGCTGCGCACTTCAAGGCCAAACTGTCGTTGCTGCGCGGCGGGCGCAAGGGTCAGGAATTTCCGCTCGACAGTGGCCAAAACTTTATCGGGCGCTGGGATCCCGAGACCGGATCGTTCCCCGAGGTGGACCTGGAGCAGGACGACCCCGAGGCCAAAATATCGCGCAAGCACGCACTGATCATTATCGACGGCGCCAAGATCACGATCGAAGATATCGGGAGCCTCAACGGCACTTACGTCAATCGCGGTAACCGGCTGATTCCGGGCACTCCGCTCGAAATCAAGGCGGGCGATGAAGTCATCATCGGAAAGACCTTCCTCAAGCTGGTGGTCGATCCGATTTCATAGCCGAACGGAGTCCACGGCGGCGGCCGCGGCGCGCGGGCTCATCCTCGCGCTCCGCGTATTCCCGAGAGTTTGTGACCGTAGGGTCCTCAAGCAGGATCGTTCTGGCCTGCGCGACCTTCGCATGCGCCGCCGGCGGGTACGATGATAGAGCGATCGAGCATCGCGAGCGACAATCGCTTAAAAAATGAAAACGGGTGAGCCGCTAGCGGTCAATCATATGCTCGACGGCCGCTACCGCATCGCCAAGATGCTGGGCCAGGGCGGCATGGGGCGCGTGTATCTGGCCAACGACACGCGGCTCGCCAATCGCCCCGTCGCCTGCAAGGAAATGATCGTCGGCGACGGCATTCATGAGCAAAAGGCGGTCGAGGATTTCAACCGCGAGGCGCGCGTGCTGGCGAGTCTGTCGCATCCGGCGATTCCGCAGGTAATCGACTACTTCGGCGAGCGCGGACGCCATTACCTGGTGATGGAATTCGTCGCGGGCGGCGACTTGCAGGGCCACCTGGATAAACTTGGTGCCGGCGGACGCTTCCCCGAGGCGAAGGTGGTGCGATGGGCGCGGCAGATTCTCGACGTGCTGCAGTTTCTGCACGCGCAGAATCCGCCGATCATCTATCGCGACCTGAAGCCCGGCAACATCATGATCGATCATCACGGGCGGGCGATGCTGGTGGATTTCGGTATCGCGCGATTTCTGCCACCGGGCGGACGCGGTACGCAAATCGGTTCGGTCGGCTACGCTCCGCCCGAGCAATACCTCGGCAAGATGGAGCCGCGATCGGACCTCTATTCGCTGGCCGCCACGATGCATCATCTGCTGACCGGCCGCGACCCCCAACTTGAGCCACCCTTCAGCTTTCCGCCGCTCAAAACGCTCGCGCCGCAGGTTTCATCGCAAACCGCTCAGGTGGTTACGCGCGCGCTCGAAAAAGACGTCGAGAAGCGGCCGCGGTCGGCCCGCGAGATGCGCGACCTGCTGCCCGATCCGGGGCCCGACGAGGCCGCCGTCCCGGGGGGCGCTCCATCGGCGGGTTTGAATGCATCGCGATCGGGGGAGCCCGCCATGTCCGCGATGGCGACCATCGTGCTGAACCGGCCGGTCCCGCGCGCACCTGAAGGGTCGCCGGTGCGCGCTGCCTCAGCGAAGGTCGTATTGCCGATTTCGTCGTCGCCAGTTTCGCCGGTTGCTGCGGCCTCAAAGCCGAAGCCGGACGCGCATCTGCGGACTCAGCGCAGCCTGAGCCTCCCGCGAGTCATGACGCCGCCGCCCAAGCAAGTGCATTCGCCGCTAAAATCGTCAGGCAGCTCGCCGGCGAAACCGCCGACGCCTGCAATCAATCGGATTTCATCGACGGCCAAGACCCTGGACCTGGGACTGAAGCCGGCCCGTGGCGCGCAATCGGTATCGGCGCAGGGCCGCGCGGCGACTTCGGCGGCGCGCGCCCGGAACATCGCGAGCACCAATCCGCATCGGGCGTCGCCAGCCACAGTAGCCGATCGGCGGCCTGCGGCCAGTTCGGAACTTGCGCCGAGCCGCGCTCCGATTGCTCCCGGCGTTCACCCGGCACTCAAGCAATCGCCGACGCCCGGGCATGCGGCCGGTCGCAACGGACATGCGGTGGCGGCAGCGAGCGGGATTAACGGCGCGCGCCTGGTCGCGATCAGCGAAGGAGTGCAATTCGTCCTCGACGGCGGCCGCGTCGTGATTGGCAGATCGAGCGAACCCGGTGGCGAGGCTATCGATATCGATTTGTCGCGGCTCGCGCGCGGCGTCGATCGGGTATCGCGGCACCACGCCGAGATCATCAAGCGGGGCGCCGATTACTTTATTCGCGATCTCGGCAGCCTCAACGGCACCTACATCGCGGGACGCGGCAAGCTCGGGCGCGACCAACTCTATCGGCTCAATGATCGCGACGAAATCGTACTTGGCGGAGCTAAACTGGAGTTTCGAAAGGGCTGACCCGGATGATTACTTGTCCCGAATGCGGCGCGTCCAACGGCGACGGCGAGAAATTTTGCGAGCGCTGCGGCCAAGGCCTCGCGGATGCGTTGGCGCGGCCGGCGGCCGTTTCGGCATTGCCGCCATTGGCAGCAGGAACGGAACTTAAGGGCGGCTTGCGCGTCGTTGAAGTGATCGGCAAGACCGCTCACGAAAATCGCTACCGCGCCGAACGGCAAGCGCCTGACGGCAAGGTCGAACATGTGCAGCTGCGCGAACAGATCGGACCGGCACCCGCGCACCCCGAGGAATTCGCATCGACGCCTGAGGAGGCGCAAGGCGATGGCGGCAACGCCGATTCAACGCTGGACGACGACCCCGCCGGCCCGCGCGCGAAAACCGCCGATCTGAGGCTCAAAGCGCGGCCGGGCGAGGCCTCCCCGGCGAGCGCGTCGCGCGGCGCTACGGGTGGACTGGCAACCGTCGCTGCTGAGACCAGCGCGAGCGTTGACGCGAACACCTCCCTAGAGAGAGAGACTATCGAACCGCAGTCAGCAGCCAATGGCACTGGCGATGTCGCGAACGGCACCGAGGGAGCATCATTACTGACCCTGCAGGGCGCCGAGGAAGCCCCCGCATCCGACGCGGAGGCGAACGGCGCGGCTCAATCTACCGCGTCGACGACGACCGCGCCCGCGGCTACGCCGGCTGAACCGGCAGCCGCACAACCGGCACCATCGCAAGACGACCTCGGCGAGGTCTTTGGCCGCGTAATGGCCCTGTCGCTGACGCTAAATCATCCCGCATTCCAGCGCGCGCTCGACGGCTTCGCCGAAAACGGCCGTGTGTACCTGACCTATCGCGACGAGCAGCTTGATCCGTTATCGCGTCGGCCGGGTGGCCTCCGGATGAGCGAGGCCGAGGCAATCTCGGTTGCGATCCAGGTCTGCCAGGCGGTCGCGTTCGTAAATCGCCGCGGCCTGCGCGTCAACGATATCTGTCCCGATTCGGTCGCCTTCGGTGCCGACGGGCGAATTAAGCTGACCGGCCTCGATTGCATCAGCAACGACACCGAGCTGCAGGCCGAGCCTCTGTTCAACGACGGCTACAGCGCGCCCGAGATTTACAAGGCGCGCAAGGTTGACAAGCGGGCCGACGTATTTTCGGTGGGCGCGCTGCTATACTCCTGCCTGACGGGCGAACGGCTGGAATCCGAAACCTGGCGCGAGGAGGCGGGACCGATTCGCTTCTATCCGCCGCACGTGGTGTCGCCCGCGCTGGAACAGGCGGTACGGCGCGCGATGCTCTTCGACCCGGCCGCGCGCTGGCCCAACGTCGATGCGCTCAAGGCCGAGTTAGTGCGGCTCGGCGGGATTATCCGGCTGCGCTCAGCGGTCTTGACCGATGTCGGGATGGTGCGCGAGCTGAACGAGGACTCGATCATGGCGGTTGAGTTCCAGCGTGACTCGCTGATCGAGCCGGCGCAGAATTTCCTCTACGTCGTGGCCGACGGGATGGGCGGGGCCGAGGCGGGCGAGATGGCCAGCGCAATCGCCGTCGCCACCATCCGAAGTTTTGTCGAGACGCGCCTGCAGGGCGACAATCCTGGCGAGATTCGCCAGATCTTGCCCGAGGCATTGGAGGAAGCGAATCGCAAGATTCTTGAATATCAGGCCGCCAATCTCGAATCGCGCGGCATGGGATCGACGGCCGTGAGCGCGCTGATCGTGCCGCCCGAGGCAGCCGTTGCATGGGTCGGCGACAGTCGCGCCTATTGCTCCGACCAGGGCGGACTGCATCAGTTGACCAAGGACCATTCGCTGGTGCAGCGCCTGATCGAAATCGGACAGATCACGGCCGAGGAGGCCCGTCATCACGAACATAAGAACGTGATCACGCGATCGCTCGGCGCGCGCCAGAGCGGCCCCGCCGGCGCCGAGGCGCTGAGCCTGCGCCTGAAGCGCGGCGACCGCCTGCTGCTGTGCAGCGACGGGCTGACGGCACACGTCGATGACGCAAGTATCGGCGCGATTCTGCGGCGCCATGCGGATCCGTACGAGGCGGCGCGCGAGTTGGTGGTGGCGGCGAATGCAGGAGGTGGAACCGATAACGTGTCAGTTGTGGTTATATTTACGGACTGACACCGATGGAGAACACGCCCAACAATCCCGGTATTCCGCCCGGTAATCCGGGACCGCTGCCCGGTCCGCTTGAAGCGGGCACCGTGCTGCAGCGGCGCTACGCCATCCAGCGCCTGATCGGCGGGGGCGGCATGGGCATGGTTTACCTGGCGCACGACCAGCGTCTCTCGAATCGTCCCTGCGCGATCAAGGAGATGGTCGATCATTTCATCGACCCCCAGCAGCGCATCGAGGCGAACGATTACTTCGCGCGCGAAGCCGACACGCTGGCGCAACTCAAACATGCGGCGATTCCCGCGATCAGCGACCGTTTCGACGATCAGAACCGCCATTACCTGGTGATGGAGTACGTCGAGGGGCGCAACCTCGAAGAGGAGATCGCGGTGCGCGGCGGCCCGCTGCCCGAGGGATTGGTAATCGACATCGCGCGCCAGCTGTGCGACGTGCTCGCTTACCTGCACGGCCTCATTCCGTCGATCGTTTACCGGGATATGAAGCCCTCCAACGTGATGCTGACGGAGAAGGGCCGCGTAGTGCTGGTGGATTTCGGCATCGCGCGACTGTTCAAGGGAGCGCGCAAGGGCACGATGATCGGGACGCTCGGCTTCGCCCCGCCGGAACAGTACCAGGGCATCGCCGACCCACGCAGCGATATCTACTCGCTGGGCGCGACGCTGCATTACATCGTGACCGGACGCGACCCGGAGAAATATCCGCCATTCAGCTTCCCGCCGATTCGTGAACTGCGCCCGGACATTTCGAGCAACCTGGCCGGTGCGATCGATCGCGCGCTCGCCTACGAGATGGACGGGCGGCCGGCCACGATCCAGGAATTCCGCGACATGCTGCTCTATGGACGCGGCCTGTCGGCGGCCGGTAGCGGCCATGTCAGCTCCAAAAGCGGTACCGCCGGACTCTCGAGCGCAGTGCTGCCGCCGGAAATCACGCACGTCCTGACCCATCGCGCACCGGGTCGTCCGGTCAACTGGAAACGGCGGGCAGTGGGCTTCGCGATGTTCACGATTATGCTGGCCGGAATCGCCTTCGGTGCAACCTACCTCTATTCCGATCCGGCCCTGCAATCGCAACTGGGGCTGACCGGGATGGTCAACAACCTGCCCTGGAAGCATGAGGAGTTGCTGTCCAAGGCGCGTGAACATCCGCTCGACTTCGACCGCATGACGTTGACCCTCTCGACCCGGTCCGGCACCGCCACTTCGCCGCCCAAGGCGGCTTTCACCGACACCGAACTGGCCAACGCGCAGTATGTGAAATGGAGCGCTTCGCTGAAGAACAACATGGCGGGTCTCGACGGGCGCAAGGACCACGTCGAGGCGCGGTTCTTCGATCCCGGCGGCAATCAGATTGCGAGCAGCCCGGATGAACGGTTCGTCGGGCCCAACGAGACCGTGGTCGATTTCAGCGGCGTCGCGCTGATTCCGAGCGCGGCCCCGATCGCGCCCGGCAGCTACAAGATTGCGCTGTACTCCGATGACCATATGCTCACCGAGCAGCGCTTCGACGTGACGCCAGACCTCAATGCGCGTGCCGCCGCCGAGAAGGCCGCGGCCGCCGCCGCGGCGGCCGCGCGCGCCGAAGAGCTCAAACGCCGGCAGGAAGGCGAACGGCTCGCGATGATCCAGGAGCGGATGCTCCGGCCGCTCGCGTTCAAGGATATCGAGTTCGTCAACAGCACCAAGGACGGCACCGTGCTCTCGGGACCGAGCAACACTTTCAACGTTTCAAGGGTGCTGTTCGTGGGCTGGCGCGCGATTTTCGAAAACCGGCTGTTTGGCCTCGACAACAATCAGTACCGCGTCGATGCGGCCTATATCGGCCCGGACGGCAGCACGCTCGGCAGCGTGGACGATATCCAGACCGTCAGACGTACAAGTAGCCGCGCGGTCTTCAGCGGGCGTGTCGGCAATTCTGCGGGCGGCGCTTTTCTGGCGGGTCAGTACACAGTCAACTTTTATCTCAACGGCCAATATTTCGCCCAACGCAAATTTCGCGTCGTCGCAGACGCCGGGATTCCCTACAGCGGCGGTGGCAGTGGCGGAGGTGGCGGAGGTGGTGGCAGCAGCGCCAGCGCTAGCGCCGCCGCACTGTCGAGTGGAATCGAAACGCCGACGCTCGCCCGGGGCACTATCAACGGTATCGGTGGCAGCAACAACGTGCCCATAGAGTTGCGACTGCGGCCGCAACCTAATCTCTTCCTGCACGGCGAACTGGTCGTTCACCTGGCGGGCTACGGTCCCGCGCCGATCGAAGGCTTCCTGCGCGGCAACCACCTGCAATTCCAGGTTCCTTACGGCGGCGAGACCTTCGATTTCGAGGGTCAGCGGCAGCGCGACGTCCTGAGCGGCACCTTCGATTCCACGCCCTCGGGCGTCCACGGCACCTGGACCGCCCACGCCGACTGATTCACGATTGTCGCGCTAACTGATTCTAATTTGCCGCTGATGGAGCGGCGCCGGCGCTGCGGTGAAGGTCAACGCTTGAACGATTCATCCGCACCAGTAATGCTCTCCCAGTAAGGCTTGCGGGGACCCGATGGCGAGTAACGTTTCGCGCGAAAAATTGCTCTTCTATGCCGCCGCCGGCGGGCTCGGCGGCCTCGCCGCATGGGGCGCCTCTGAACCCTTTCTCGGCATCCGCTTCGTGTATGGCCGCGACCTGCTGTTGGGTGCGCTGGTCGGTCTGTTCATCGGCGCGTTTCTCGCGTCGATCGAGGCGCTCAGCGTCGGGCAATGGCGGCAGGCCGGACGCGGTATGCAATTCGGGGCAATCTTCGGCGCTGTCGGTGGCGCGGCCGGCCTGCTGGTCGGCGAGTTCGCCTTCGACGTGCTTGGCGGCTTCAACGGGCGCATCCTGGGATGGTCGGTGCTGGGGCTGGTGGTGGGTCTCGGCGTCGGCTGGGCGACCAGGTCGGGCGCGCGCCGGCGCAACGGCGCGGTTGGCGGCCTCGTCGGCGGGGCCATCGGCGGCTTCTGCTACCAGGCGCTCACCGCCACCTTTCCGCAGGCCTTTGGCCGGGCTATCGCGATTATCCTGATCGGCGCGCTGATCGGATTTTTCATCGGGCTGGTCAGCGAGCTGCTCAAGCGCGGATGGCTGATGGTGGTGCGATCGCAAAGCCGCAACGCGCGCGAGGGGCGCGAATACCCGCTGATCAAGAACGTCACGATTATCGGCCGCGCCGAGGAAAGCGATATCGGGCTCTTTGGCGACCAGGGCGTCCTTGCCCATCACGCGATCATCCGGCACGAGGGCAAGAATTTCTTCGTCACCGCGACCGGCGGCGGGCAGGTCATTGTTAATCGCCAGCCGGTCAGTGGCCGGTACGCGCTCAAGAGCGGGGACCGCGTGGAAATCGGCGGCACACTGTTTCTGTTTCGCGATCGGGCGCAGGCGGCGCAGGGCTGAGGCGCGATGCCGGACGCGCGCCTCAGCACGTTGCTCGGCGGATTCCGCGCGGCGTTTGCCTGCTTGATGCTGTTGTTGCTCGCGGGCTGTGCCACCGCCAATCACGACAACCTGGGGATTCCGCCAGCATCTATCCAGAAGCTCCAGTACTACCCCTTCCAGGTCAAGGGCTACCAGAAAGGCTTCCCCGCTAAGCGCATTGTGGTGCTGTCGGCGGCCGACGCGCGCTCCTTCAAGGACGCGGGCAGCGTCAACCACGAACCCTACCAGGAGCATCCTGCTATCGGCGTGATCCTCGATCGCCACGGCCAGGTAGCACAGCAACTCTACGGACCCGATCTCGCCCCGCTCCTGCGCGACGCCATCGCACAGTCGGCACTGGAGGCCGGGATGACCTCTTCGACTTCGCCGCAAACGCTGAAGGATGCACTCAAAGCACGCGGCGCCGATTACGTGCTGACGGCGCGCGTCACCGGCCTGTGGGTGGTGAAGCAGCGCGGCACCGGCAACGAAGGCGGCCCCACCTGGTTCAGCGCCGCCGACGTCGCGCTCGACATCACGATCTACAAGCCGCCGTTCGCCGTCCCGTTCTGGCAGGGGTCGAGCGCGGCCGAATACAACGATCCACCGAAGCCGGCGGCAGGGGCGAGGATCGAGGACGAGACCGAAATCTACGACCAGCCGGGTGAAGTGCTCTCGGTAGCCTTGACCCGCGCGGTGGCCGGAATTTTCCAACGCGACGATCTGCACACACTGGTCCTGCAGGACACGATTCGGCCGCGCTAAGGCCACACGATTGCGCGGTATGTTACGGGGCAATTAATCCTCACGCGCGTTCGACGCCGATATGGACCACATCCGCTTTCGTGGTTTCGGCGCATCGGTTAGCCTTGATCGCGTGGCGCGCAGGTTCGCAACCTTCTTCAACCGCCTGCCCGAGGATTACCGACAACGATGGCCGATCCGCAAAATCACCGAACCCTGGCGCCGCCTCACGTGCTCGCGACGCTGCATCCGAAATCGACCGACGTACCCTGCATCGTCGTGATCTTCGGCGGGGCCGGCGACTTGAGCCATCGCAAACTGCTGCCCGCGCTCTACAACCTGATGGTCGAAGCGGAACTGCCGAGCAAATTCGCGATCGTCGGCTTCTCGATGGAGCAGCTTGACGACGACGCCTACCGTAAATTCGCCCGCACCGGGATCGAAGAATTCTCGCGTCAGAAGCTCAACGAAGAGGTCTGGAACAAGTTTGCGCCGTTGCTCCATTTCGTCTCCGGCAGCTTCAGCGAAGCGGGCGACTACGCCAGGTTGCGCGGACGCCTCGAACAACTCGACGGCGAGGTCGGCAGCGCGGGCAATCGCATTTTCTACTTCGCGATTCCGCCGGCGTTTATCGATCAATGTTCGGCCGGACTCAGCGCTGGCGGGATGGTCAATCCGCCCGACTCCGGGAAGGGCTTCACGCGGGTGGTGGTCGAAAAACCGATCGGCCGCGACCTCGCGAGCGCAATCGAAATCAACAGCCAGCTCGCGCGCTATTTCGACGAGGGCCAAATCTTCCGCATCGACCATTACCTCGGCAAGGAAACCGTCGAAAATCTGATGGTCCTGCGCTTCGCCAACGCGATCTTCGAACCGATCTGGAGCGCGCGCTTTATCGATCACGTGCAGATAACGGTGGCCGAGCAGGAGGGCGTCGGTACGCGGGCGGCCTATTACGATCACGCCGGCGCATTGCGCGACATGGTGCAGAGCCACATTCTGCAGGTGCTCTGTATGATCGCCTCCGAGCCGCCGCGCTCGACCAGCGCCGAAGCCGTGCGCGATTCCAAGCTCGACGTTATCCGATCGCTACGCCCCTACGAGCGGGCGGACGTTGACCGGCTGGTCGTGCGCGGTCAATACGTCGAGGGGCTGTGCGGCGGTGAAAAGGCCCGCGCCTATCGCGACGAGGACCAGATTCGGCCCGATTCAAGCATCGAAACCTTCGTCGCGCTCAAGTGCTACATCGAAAACTGGCGCTGGGCCGGCGTCCCGTTCTATCTGCGCACCGGCAAGCGCCTGCCCCACCGCGCGAGCGAAATCGCGATTTACTTCAAGTCGGTCCCGCGCATTCTCTACAACGCGCGGCCCGCGCCGGTGTTGCCGCCCAACTACCTCTCGATTCGCATCCAGCCCGACGAAGGGCTCGCGCTCAACATCATCTCGAAGGTTCCCGGACAGACGCTGCGGCTCAACCCGGTCGATGTCGATTTCCATTACATGACGGCTTCGCCCGAGGCCTACGAGACCCTGCTGAGCGACGTCATCGTGGGCGATCAGACGCTCTTTATGCGGCGCGATACGGTCGAGGCGGCGTGGCGCTTCGTGCAGGTCATCCTCGAGGCGTGGGAGTCTTCGGACGCGGCGCCGTTTCCGTACGCGGCAGGCTCGTGGGGGCCGACCGAATCCGCCCTGATGATCGCGCGCGACGGCCGCGCCTGGCGCACCCTCTGATGGCCGCCCGGCGATGCGCCTGCGGCGCCCGTTGGTCGGATTTCAACTTGCATGCGCGGTACGATATAGCGGTGGTGAGAGGGCTTCACGAACGAGAGCTGGATCGATGGGGGACGTGATTCTGGCCGGCGATATCGGCGGCACCAAGACCCATCTCGGACTGTTCCGGGCGGCGGGACCGGAGTTGGCGCCGATCCGCGATTGCGTGTATCACACCTCGGCGTTCGCAAGTCTCGAGCAGGCCTGCGCAGCTTTTCTCACCGCCGATGATCATATTGGCGCGGCATGCTTCGGCGTGCCCGGCCCTGTGATCGATGGCATCAGCCACGCCACCAACGTCGCCTGGGACATGGCCCAGGATTCGATTCAACGCGCGATCGGCGGCGTCCCCACGCATCTGATGAACGATCTCGAAGTGACCGCCTACGGCCTGCCGTATCTGAAGGAATCCGAAGTCGCCATACTGCAGCGGGGCGAGGATCGGCACGGCCCCGCCAACATCGCAGTAATCGCGGCCGGCACCGGCCTGGGCGAGGCGGCGTTGATCGCAACGCCCGGCGGCTACTTCGCGGTCCCCAGCGAGGGTGGCCATTGCGATTTCGCGCCGCGCGGCGCGGAGCAATGCGCATTGCACGAATTCCTCGCGCGCGAATTCGATCACGTCAGCTTCGAACGGGTGCTCTCGGGCCCCGGCCTGCACAACATCTATCGTTTCGTGGTTTCACGCAGGCCCGGTCCGGAGCCCGCATGGCTGGCCGACCGGATGCGCACCGAAGACCCGTCAGCGGTGATCGGCGAGAGCGCGATCGCCGGAAACGACGCTCGCTGTGTGCATGCGCTCGAAATTTTCACGGCGATTTACGGCGCGGAGGCGGCCAACCTCGCGCTCAAGTATCTCGCGATCGGTGGTGTATATTTGTGCGGAGGGATCGCGCCGAAAATCCTGCCGTTTCTGCAGCGCGGGGGGCTACTGGCGGCTTTTCTCGATAAGGGCCGCCTGCGTTCGACGCTCGAACGATGCGGCGTTCGCGTGTCGCTCAATCCGTCGGCGGCGCTGATTGGCGCGGCCTGGGCTGGCGCCGGGATGATGAAGAAATAAACTAGGCCGTGCGAACGGCGCTTCAAGCTCAAACCAATAATTACATCGAGGGAGAGGACTATTCCGATGATGACCAAGCGAGTGCGCGAAATTCTTTCGTACTACGACTCCGAAAACGCAGGCGTGCGCACCAACCTCGCGCGCTTTCTTAACCACGGGCGGCTCGGCGGCACCGGCAAGCTGGTGATCCTGCCGGTCGACCAGGGCTTCGAGCACGGCCCCGCGCGCAGTTTCGCGGTGAATCCGCCCGCCTACAACCCGCTCTACCATTTCCAGTTGGCGCTCGACGCGGGATGCAATGGCTATGCGGCTCCGCTGGGTTTTCTCGAGGCGGGCGCCACCGAGTACGCGGGCGAGCTACCGCTGATTCTGAAGCTCAATAATCACGACCTGCTGCTCGACGATCGCGATCCGATTTCCGCCGTGACCGGCAGTGTCGGCGATGCGCTCCGGCTCGGATGCGCCGCGGTCGGTTTCACCATCTACCCCGGCTCGGCCGAGCGCAAAGAGATGTACGAGCAGTTGCGCGAAATCGCCGAGGAGGCCAAGCAATGCGGCCTGGCGGTGGTAGTGTGGTCATATCCGCGCGGGTCGGGCCTTTCCAAGGAAGGCGAAACCGCGCTCGACGTGGTCGCGTACGCGGCGCAGATTGCGGCGCAGCTCGGCGCCAATATCGTCAAAGTGAAGCTGCCGTCCTCACACATCGAATTGGCGGATGCGAAGAAAGTTTACGACGCGCAAAAGATTCCGCTCGAGCCGCTGGCCGAGCGCGTCCGCCACGTCGTGCAGAGCTGCTTCGACGGCCGTCGCATCGTGATTTTTTCGGGCGGTCCGAAGGGCGGCGACGCGACCCTGATTGAAGAGGTCACGGCGATCAAGGCGGGCGGCGGTTTCGGATCGATCATCGGCCGCAACTCGTTTCAGCGCTCGAAGCCCGAGGCGATCGCGCTGCTGAAGAAAATCATGGACATCTACGCCGGCTGATCGGAGGGCCTCTTACCCCGGCACCAGGCCGCTCTACTTCACCCACCCAGGGGGAGCCGGTTCGCGCACCGCGTGGCGCGGACCGGCTCCCCCTAGGTCAGCGAGGCCGGCGCCGCGAATTCTTTCAGTCGTTTTATTATTCCATATCTATAGAATTATCGTAAGCTAAATGTCAAGGCCGCAAGGCGGACGCAATCACGGCCGCACGCGCGCCCGCTTTTCCATCCAGCCGCGCGATGCGCTGACTCCAGGACTTTACCGCCGCCGGAATTTGCATCGATTGTGCTTGCCGCGCGCCACCGGCGGCGCGCAAAATCAGCGCGAACAATTTGCAGCGCCAATGGAGAACCGCATCATGAAGTACGACGAATATCAGTTTCTCGAATTCACTCGCCACGACGACGGCATCCTGCTGATCACGATCAACCGTCCCGACGTGCTCAACGCGACCAACGCGCGGCTGCATTGGGAGTTGAGCCGCGTCTGGAAGGATATCGACGACGATCCCGAGACCAACGTCGTGATCATCACGGGCAAGGGCCGCGCGTTTTCGGCTGGCGGCGACCTCGACATGATCGAAAAGATGGCGGGCAACCACGCCAACATCTCACAGGCGATGCGCGAAGCGGGCGACATCGTTTACAACATCGTCAATTGCGAGAAGATCGTGATCTCGGCGATCAACGGCGTGGCCGTCGGCGCGGGCCTCGCGGTGGCTTTCATGGCCGACATCACGATTGCGTCCGAAGCGATGCGCATCACCGACGGCCATCTGCGCCTGGGCGTCGCCGCGGGAGATCACGCGGTCATCTTGTGGCCGCTGCTGTGCGGCCTGGCGAAGGCGAAGTACTACCTGATTACGGCGGATTTCATCGACGGCAAGGAGGCCGAGCGCATCGGGCTGGTCAGCCTGTGCGTGCCGGCCGACAAGCTGATGGACAAGGCGTTCGAGGTCGCGCGCAAGATCGCTCGCGGGCCGCAGCAGGCGTCGCGTCTGACCAAGCGCGCGCTCAACAACTGGGTGAAGACCTTCGGACCGCATTTCGACGCCTCGCTCGCGTTCGAGATGCTCGGCTTCTTCAGCGGCGACCTGGCCGAGGGCGTCGCGGCGCTGAAGGAAAAGCGCCCGCCGGTCTTCCCGCATCTGAAGAAGTAGCGCGGGCACCTTTCCGATCGGTTCAGTCCGATTCGGTGTGGTGTGGTCATTTCAGTCCGATCGATCCGACGCGGGCGGCGGCGACGATGCCGCCGTCCGCCAAGATCAGATCGGCGCGTCCCCCGCGCGGCGCAGGGGGCACGGTAGCGCCTTAGCCGGCGATCTTCGCTATCCTGTCGGGATCATCATGAAGGCATGCGTATTCAAGGCGATCGGCGCGCCACTGGAAGTCGTCGAACTACCCGATCCTGTAGCCGGACCCGGCGAACTCATAGTCCGCGTGAAGGCTTGCGGCATCTGCGGCTCCGACCTTCACGCTGCCACGTCGGCCAAAGCCAAGCTGGCCGCCGGGACCATCATGGGACACGAACTGGCGGGCGTAGTCGAGCAGATTGGCCCCGGTGTCAGCGGATTCGAACTCGGCGACGCGGTGGTGGCGATGTCGTATGTAGCATGCGGCGACTGCGCCAGTTGCCGGGCGGGCATCGGCGTGCGCTGCGAGGCGATGACGCTGGTCGGCTTCGGCGATGCTCCCGGCGGATACGCGGAACTGATCAAGACCCGGCCCGGCAGCGTCTTCAAGATGCCCAAGGCAATGAGTTTTCGCGCCGCCGCGACGGTCGAACCGCTAGTGGTGGGTTTGCACGGATTGCGCCGGGCGCGCTTCCAGGCCGGCGAGACCTGCGTGATTATGGGCGCCGGATCGATCGGCCTGATGACGCTGCTGTGGGCGCGTTTTGCCGGCGCGCGCGCGATCGTGGTTTCGGAACTTATGCTCGACCGGCGTGAAATCGCGCTCAAGCTTGGGGCGGACGCGGCGGTCGATCCGCGGATGCATACCCCGAGCGCCGCGATGACGCGGCTGACCGGCGCCGGTCCCGACGTCATCTTCGAATGTATCGGCGAGGTGGGCACGATGGCGCAGGCGATCTCTCATGCTCCGCGGCGCGGACGGATCACCATCCTTGGCGTCTCGATGGAAGATGACGGCTTTCCGCCGGCGCTGGCGATGAGCAAGGAACTGGAAATCAACTTCAGCCTCGGGCTGGAGCCGGGCGAGGTCGAGACGGCGATCGCGGTGCTGGCATCCGGGCGCCTTTCGACCGACGCGATGATTACTCACACGGTCGGTCTCGACGATTTGCCGCGTGCATTCGCGGCCCTGACTCAACCGACCAAACAGACCAAGGTGATGATCGAGTTCTAACGCGCATCGCGAAGGGTAATTCAATGCCGCTTTTAGCGGATCGGATTTTCTGAAATACTACTGTCGGTTGGAATTGATTACATACTGGGGGAGAGCACACAAGTGATTCGGAAACTTGCACTGGGAATAGCGGGAATGTCGTTGATGGTGGTGGCCGGCGTCGGCTTTAACCCGGGAAACGCGTCGGCGACATCGGGCCAGAAGGTGGACTGCGACAAGGTGATGTCGGAAGTTCATGCCGGCAAAAAGACCAAGGATATCGCCAAAGATCTGAGTATCTCGACCTCTAGCGTTTACCGGTGCAAGAAGAAGGCGGGCGGCACTGCTGCCAAGAGCACGGCGCCCAAGGCCGCCAGCACCAGCATGGCCTCCCCTGCGGCGGCGAGCTCGCCCGCCGCAAAATAGCGTCTTTCGAGGCGCGGCTACGCGCGCCCGCACGATAGCGACCGACTTATCTGGCGGTCATGAGGCGATCGCGCAGGGCCTTGTCATTGGCGACATCAATCGCCGTCCACGCCATCGCCAGCGCGCCATCAACGATTGCGCGGTCGGCATCGGGGGTGGCGCACGCCGCCGTAAATTCGGGCTGATGGTTCACCGCGGAACCGGAATTGATCCCGATGAACGGATGAATCGACGGCATCCTCTGCGACACGTTACCCATGTCGGTCGATCCCGCGGCGCGGACGTGCGCCGGGTCGCGGTCGCGAAAGGCGCGGCCCAGCGCCTCGGCATTTCTGCGATAAAACGCGGCGATATCGCGATCGTGATCCATCTGCGCGTAGGGCTTGTCGCTGCCGACGATTTCGTACTTGCAGCCGGTGGCGATCGCTCCCGCTTCGAAACACCGGTGCACTTTGGGCATCAGGTCGCCGAGCTTGGCCAGCGTGCGCGCCCGCACTATGTACCTGGCCGCGGTATGAGCCGGCACGATATTGGGCGCCTCGCCGCCTTTGGTGACGATGCCGTGGATGCGGTCGGTATCGCGAATATGCTGGCGCAGCAGTCCGATTGAAGTCTGGGCCACGGTGAGAGCGTCAGCCGCGTTGATGCCGAGTTCGGGAAAGGCGGACGCGTGCGCCTCCTTGCCGGTGTAATGCACGTCGAACATGGCCGCCGCGATCAGCGGTGGTTCGACCACGTCGAAGGGCGCCGGATGAACCATCATCGCCGCGTGCGCGCCGCCGAAGCCGCCACGTTCGAGCATGAGGATTTTCCCGCCCGCGTTACCGACCTCCTCGGCGGGCGTGCCGAACAGGGTAATCGTCAGGCCGGCGTCGTCGGCAACCTTGGCAGCCGCGATCGCAGCACCGGCACCGATCGCCGCAATAACGTTGTGACCGCAAGCATGACCGATTCCTGGCAGGCAGTCGTATTCCGCGCACATCGCGATGTGCAGCGGCCCCGTGCCCACCCGGGCCGCAAACGCCGTCGGCATCCCGCAGATACCGCGCTCGACCGTGAAGCCCGCGTCCGCCATCGTCTCGCACAGCCACGCCGACGCGCGCTCCTCTTCGAAGCCCAGCTCCGGATGGGCATGAATCCTATGACTTAGTTCGATCAGTCTATGCTGGACCGTATCGAAGCGTTCGCGTGCTCCGGATTTGGCGTCCATATCTGGATCCTCCGCGATCTCAAGTTGCTATTCGATCATGACCCTTTGTAGCATCGCGACGGTGCAAGCCGCGAGCACTTGTCGCGCCGCGCGCTACCGGCTAAAGCAGTGATGTATCATGGCCAAGTGCGATTTGTGCGAGTTGAAGGAATACACTCCCTGGTACGCGAGTTTCACGCAACCCTTCCGCTTTACGATTCTCGATTGCGATTCATGCGATACGCCGATGGCAGTGCTGGGCGATCATCGCGCGGAGCCGACCGCTGAAGAGCACGCCTTCATGGTGGAAGCGCTGTCTCTGATTGCTCGCGCGAAATGGGGCGAAGGTGAGTTCATTATCGATGGTGTAATGCGCCAGATCTCCGATCACTGCCACATGCACGCCCGCCCGACCCGCTGGCGCGGCTGAGATCGCGGAGCGGTGCGGCGGTCACGAACGCCGCAAATGCACCGGGACTTTCATTACCTACCCCTGAACGGACTATTTGGTAATCTTCGAACCTTATGTTATATGCGCCCCGTATCCGTGTGCGACGGGGCCGGGGGGCCATTACCGCCGTGCGCGGGGGACAAATGTAATACTCCGCGTGGAGGTTCTCGGGGGGAAATGGTAATCGGCGTAGTCAAATGGTTTAGCCCCAAAAAGGGCTACGGCTTCCTCACCATGAACGACGGTCAGGAAGTATTCGTCCATTACACCGCCATCGATGGAGATGGATTCCGGTCGCTCGAGCAGGGCGAACAGGTCCAGTTCGACGTAACGGAAGGCCCCAAGGGTTTGCAGGCGGCAAAAGTCACGCGCAACGGCGCGCAAGCCGCCGGGAGCCCGCGTCAGGGGCCATAGCAGCATCGTGCCGGCCCCGTCAGGCGCCGCCGTGGTTTATGTGTCGGGCGGCGCCGAATAGGATAGGCCGGAGATGCAAATTTCGTCCGACGGTACGGCGAGTGCGCGATGGCTGCCGCGAGCGCTGGGTGATTGTCCGCAGAGGACCGCGCTCGGACTGACTATTCTGATAGCCTTGGCGATTCGGCTCTACCTGAGTCTGACGAGCTTCTGCATAGCCGGCGACGGTGTCGCTTATCTCGGGATGGCGCGCGAGTTTGCGGCTGGCGCACCGGTGAAGGCGCTCGCCTCGGTGTTTTCGCCGCTCTACCCATTGACCGTCGCGGTCGCCCACGGGCTGATTCCTGACTGGGAACTGGCTGGGAGTCTGGTCTCAACAATCCTCGGCAGCGCCGCGGTCGCCACCGTTTACCTGATGACGCGCGAGGCCTTCGAACGCGACGACCTCGCGATCGGCGCCGCCGTACTGGTCGCAATCCATCCGGAGCTGGCCGCCTACTCCGCGTCGGTGCGGACGGAAGCGGGTTTCGTCTTTTTAATGACCGCCGCGGTGTGGATGTTGATCGTGGGGCTCAAGCGCCAGCGAATTGCGACGGTTGCGGCGGCCGGCATTATCGGCGGACTCGCCTATCTATATCGTACCGAGGCGATTGGCCTGCTGATCTTCGGGGTGGGCTTTGTGCCGGCAGCGGCGCTCTGGTGGCGGCGATGGAACTTCAGATGGGCCGTCGTCGCGGCCACAGCGTTCGCCACGAGCTTCCTCGTCGTGGCGTCGCCTTACCTGATATATCTGCGCGCGACCACTGGACATTGGAGCGTCGGCCGCGAGTTTACCGCCGCGATGATGTATGGGATGGGTCGGGTCGCGCCCGACACGCTGCAGTGGCAACGGCTCGGCTATACCAGCGCGTCGCCCTTCGCGGCGATTATCGCTAATCCGCGGCTATACCTGGAGAAGGTCGCGAGTGACTTTTTCGCTTCGCTATACGGTTTTATCCAGGCGCTCGGATGGCTGCTGACCGCGTTGCTGCTCGTCGGAATCTGGCGGCGCGGACGCGTCTTGCTGGATAATTTTGCCGAGACGATGCTCGCGTTGCTAACCGCCTTCTATATAGCCGGATTCTCGTTCTCCTACACCGGCGCTCGCTTCATGGTGCACCTGATTCCATTCACGTTCGGCTGGGTGATGATCGGACTCGAGACGGCGTCGCAGGCCTTCAGCGGGTTGATTGCGGGCAGTCGGCTCGCCCGGCTCCCGCCATGTACGCCCGCGATTGCGATCGCACTAATCATATTACCGCAGACCCTGTGGCCCATCGGCTACGATATGCGCGGGGTGCGTTATGCGGGCGAGGAGATCGCGCGACGCAGCGCCGGCCAACCCGCGGCCGTGGTCGCGCGCGATGGACGGTTCGCGTATTACGCCGGCGCGAGCTTGATCCTGATGCCGGGTGCGGAGGTTCCCGATTTTTGCATCTGGCTCCAATCGCATAGCAACGCGGGCTACCTGGTGCTCGGCAATCGCGACGAGCGCCGTTTCGGCATCAGCGCTGCAACTTCATGCGTTTCATTCATACATCGCTATGCGCACTACGGCACCGGATATTATGATTTGTTCGAGGTCAGGCACTCGAAATGATTGGGCGGTTATGCTCGGATCATGATGTCCCCGATGCGCGCTGAATCAGCAATACCCCCAAGGCCCAGCACTGTGCGCGTTGCGTCCGCGACCGCTGCCACGCCCGTCGAAATTTCGATCGTCGTGCCGGTGCATAACGAGGCCGCCGGTATCGAGGCGTTCTTCGCGCAGTTACTGCCGGTGCTCGAGCGGCTCGGTACGACCTGGGAAGTCATCTGCGTCAACGACGGCAGTACCGACGCGACGCTCGACCTGCTGCTCGAGTTTTACCGGCGCACGCCCGCCATCAAGGTCATCAATCTATCGCGCAATTTCGGCAAGGACGTTGCGCTTAGCGCCGGTTTCGATTTCGCCGGCGGCGCCGCCGTCATCCCGATTGATGCCGACCTGCAAGACCCGCCCGAATTGATCGCACAGATGATCGCGAAATGGCGCGAAGGCTTCGATATCGTCGTCGCCACGCGCGCGCGCCGCTACGGTGACAGTTGGCTCAAGCGCACCACCGCTCGCTACTTCTATGAGATTTTCGACCGCATCACCGATATCCCGATCCCGCACGATACCGGCGACTATCGCCTGATCGATCGGCGCGTCGTCAACGTGCTGGTGCAACTGCCGGAGCGCACCCGCTTTATGAAGGGACTGTTCGCGTGGGTCGGCTTCAAGCAGGCTGCGATCACCTTCGATCGCAATCCGCGCCATGCCGGCGATAGCAACTGGAACTACTGGCGGCTGTGGAACTTCGCGCTCGACGCGGTCACCTCGTTCAGCTCCTTGCCGCTCAAAATCTGGAGCTACCTGGGTCTGGCGATTTCGCTCTTCGCTTTTCTCTTCGCGATATTTCTCGCCGGCCTCAAGATATTCCGCGGTATCGATTTGCCCGGTTACGCCTCACTCATGGTCGCGGTGCTGTTCTTCGGCGGCGTCCAGCTAATCTCACTGGGCATCATCGGCGAGTACCTTGCGCGGATGTACAGCGAGGTCAAAGGGCGTCCGCTCTATCTGGTGCGCGATTTGTGGGGCTTCGAGCAAGCGCAGCGCTAGCACGCGATGGATCCGAGTCTGTACCCGCGAATGGCCGAGGTCGAGGACGCGCATTGGTGGTTTGCGTCGCGCCGTGCGATCGTCGATCGCATCATTGCGCGGCTCAGCTTGCCGCCCGATGCTGCGATCCTTGAGCCGGGATGCGGCGCGGGCGGGAATTTTCCGATGCTCGCCCGGCGCGGCCGCCTCTTCGCCTTCGATGCCGACGAGAGTGCGATCGGTTTCGCCCAATCGCGCGGCCTCGCGCAGGTCGCCCGCGGATTCCTTCCGGAAGCGATTCCCTTCGGCCACCAGTGCTTCGATCTCATCGTGATGACTGATGTGCTAGAGCATCTCGATGATCCGGCCTGCACCCTGCGCGCCTTGCACGCGCGCGCGCGCCCCGGCGGATGGCTTCTGATGACCGTGCCCGCGCTGCCCTGGCTGTGGGGCGATCACGACGTCACTCATCATCATCGCCGGCGTTACCGCGCGTGCGAATTGCGCATGCTCGTGAGCGCTGCCGGCTTCGACGTCAGGTACCTGAGCTACTACAATTTTCTGCTGTTCCCGCTGATCGTCGGCGTGCGCATATGGCAGCGCTGGAGCGCGGGCGATCGCGACGGCGCCGGCGGCCGCCACGATCTCGCGATGCCGCCGGCGCCAATCAATTCGCTACTCCAGCGGATTTTCTCCAGCGAGCGCTTCATCGTCGGCACCGCGCGCATCCCGTTCGGTGTCTCCCTCATCGTACTTGCGCGCGCCCGGCCCGCAGCACGGTCCGCACCCGCATCGAATTCATCCGCCAGTGCTGATTAGTTCCCGACGCATCCTGGCGGAGGGCGCCGCCGCCTTCGCCGCGGCCTTCGCCTTTCTCCTCGCACTTGCGCCAACCGCGCCCTTCACCCGTGAACTCGGCGTCTGCGAGTCCGGCGCGGTGCGCGATGTTCTTGCCGGCAACATAATTCTTCCACACTTCATTCCGGGCCCGATGGTCCACGTGCCCCCGCTCTACTGGTGGAGCGCCGCGCTCGGCGTGCGCGCCTTCGGATGGACCGAAATCGCACTGCGGATGCCCTCGATGATCGCGACGGCGCTGATTTGCGCGATCGTGTTTGCGTGGGCCGCGATCGCAATAAATCGCCGCACCGCTTTCTGGGCCGCGGCCGCGCTCATCCTGTGTCATTTCGTTCTCGACGCCGCCCGCCAGCCGCGCATGGACTCGATGCTCGCGCTATTCGTCACCGCCGCCGCAATAGCCTTCGAGCGCGCGCTGCGTCCTTCCGGCCTTGCCGGTGACGAGGCATCGACCTCGATTGAATTACCTTCGCGGCCTATGGGCTTTACGCTCGCCGCCCTGATGATGGGTTGCGGAATCCTGACGAAAGGTATTCTGGGAATCCTTTTGCCGGGTCTGGTCGTCGGACTCTACTTCGTCGTTCGCCGCCGCTGGCGCGATTTTATCCGCACCGACCTGATAGTCACTTTCGCCGTCGCACTGGCTATTGGACTTTCATGGTACGTCGCTGCCTACGAAGTCGGCGGGCAGAAATTCCTTGAATGGCAACTCGCGATGAATCTGTGGAGCCGCTTCATCCCGGCCGAAGTGGGCGGCGCCGGCTACTGCGTTCATCCGTTCTGGTATTTCACACCGCACACCATCGCCGGCTTCCTACCGTGGAGCGTCTATCTGCCGGCCCTGGCCCTCTATTTATGGCCCCGGCGCAACCGCGAATTGCCCGAGGCAGTGGTCTTCACGCTCTGTTGGTTTACCGCGATCTTCGTCTTCTTCTCGACCTCGCACGGCAAATGCCTGGTCTATATCCTGCCAGCCTTTCCGCCACTCGCCGTCCTCATCGGGATTGCGATCGACGCTGCCACCTCCGCGCGCTCCGAACCGCACGACGGCGAATCGGCGTCGCGCGACCGCGCGTTCACAATATCCTTCGCGATCGCGAGCGCCGCCCTCGCCGTCGCCGCCATCGCCCTAGCGATCATCGCACTCGCCGCATTGATTTTCGGCGTGCCGCCGTCGTTACCGATGCGGCTCCATCCTACGGATCGCCGTTATCTCGAGGTTTTTGCCGCGCTGCCGACACGCTCCGCGCCGGCCCTCCTCGCCCTGATCGGCTGGATATGCGCGTTCATGGTGGGCGGCGTCGTTGCATTGATTGGGCTGCGCCGACGCGGCGCGCAGCTCGAAGCGGCCGGCGTTTTCATCATCGCCGCCTCTGCATCGTTTTTCTGGTTCGGGGTGATGAATCCCGCTCTGGCGCAACGCGAGACGCTGCGCGATTTTGCGCGCGCCGTGGCGCACACACTTCCGAATGGTAGCGACGTCGCTCATCTTGGATTGAGTGATTGCGATTTGAACTTCTACTCGCCGCAGCCTCTGACGCCGATCTACCGTCTGACGTGTGACGCGAACGCACCCCGCTTTGTCGTAGCCCGCAAGCTTGATTTCGAAGCGGCGCGCAGCGCGAATCGCTCCTGCTTCAAGCCGATCCTCGAATCGGCGCCGGTCGATAGCAACGGCCCGCGCGTTCTGCTCCAACGCATCCTGTGATCGCTATCGATTCCGCGACCGCATCCGCTCTGAACCGGCCGTTTACAATAGTCACTTCCAGTGCATGAACTACGCCTCAGCGACGTAGTACTGCGTCCAAAGCATCGAATCGAGCGCGTGGCCGCGCACGCGCCGCTCCACCCACTCCTCGAAGCTGCGCCCGCGCTCGCCGGCGAACTCTGCTACCAGCGGAATATACATTCCCGATTTATAGCGCTCGCGAATCCGGAATCCCGCACGATTCAATTGCCGTTCGGTCTCGCGCGCGGTCATCAAGTTGGTGTGTTCCATGTCGAACACCGCTTCGCCGTAGATCCGGCGCACGATCTGCACGATGCCCGGCAAAAACGCGATTTTTGCCGCCATCTCCATCAGGCTCCAGCGCTGCGGCGTCGATAACAGTAGTGTGCCGCCGGATTTGAGCAGTCGATGAATGCCCGCCAGCACCCGTTCCGTGCCGGAGATATGCTCGATCACCTCGCTGCACAGCGCCAGGTTGAAACTATGCGCGGGCAGCCTGGAGTCCAGAATGTCGTCGCGTACCAATTCAATGTTCGGATATTTCGCGGCAATCGATCGCGCGTGATCGAGATGCGCCTGGTCGAGATCGCTCGCCACCACCTCGGCAAAGGCCTCGGCCAGCGCCGGCAGATAGATGCCCGCGCCAAAGCCGATTTCGATCGCGCGTCCGCGACGTTCACGCGCGCACTCGCGAAGCTTCCCGACGATCCAGTCGCGTCGCGAGCAATGCAGCCACCGGCGCGTCGGATTGCTCGACTCGTACAACGTCTCCAGCAGCGGTAACAGCTCGGACTTGGTTTCCATTTTGGAGTTTGAGGAGTGACCCAGGCGTGCAAGCTTTCCGGATTGGACGCGCCGCCAGTCCAAACTAACTGACCCGCGTCCGTGCGCAAAGCAACGGAGCAACTCTTGGAGATGCCGCCGAAGCCGTTTAACCTGTCGGCAGGCGCCGCATTGGTTGGGGCCTATGGCCCGGTGGCCAATCTCTTCGGAGCGTCCTTTCGCGAATGTTCTCGTAGGTGGATAGTTTTGCGAAATAGTCTGAGACACCCGCGCGACCGCTTCGGCTTCGCCGCCCTCGCCATCTATCTCGTGCTCGCCCTGATTATTTTCGGCCGCGGGTTGGCGTGCAATCCCGCCGGCAGCTTCATCGGCTTCACCGCCGATCCCTCGGTCTACATGTGGTTTTTGGTATGGTGGCCATATGCGATTGCGCATGGGCTCAACCCCTTCGTCACCGACCTGGTCTGGGCTCCCGGCGGCTTCAACCTCACCTGGACCACCGGCATCCCGCTGGCCGGAATCCTCGCGTCGCCGATCACGACCCATTGGGGCCCGATTGTCGCTTACACCGTGCTCTGCCTGCTGTCTCCCGCGCTTGCCGCGTGGACCGCCTTTCTCCTATGCCGGCGTATCACCGCGCGTTTCTGGCCGTCACTCGCCGGTGGATACATCTTCGGCTTCTCCGCCTACATGCTCGTGGAGATTCGCTCACATCTACCGCTCATCCTGATTTTCCCAGTACCGCTCGCCGTAATGCTGGTGCTGCGCCGACTTCACGATGAAATCCGCGCGGTATCATTTGTCGCGCTGATGGCGCTGACGCTCGCCGCCGCCTTCATGCTTTGGCTCGAGCTGTTCGCGACCATTACGTTCTTCGGCGCGATCGCTCTCGCGCTCGGAATCGCGCTCGGCACCGATGAGCAGCGGCAGCGCATCTACGCGCTAATTCCTCCACTTGCGCTGAGCTATGTGATCGCCCTGATCGTGGCGTCGCCATATTTGTACTACTTCTTCCAGCCTGGCTTTCCGCGATCGCCGGTGAATTCGCCCGGCGGCTACTCCGCCGATCTCCTCAACTTCATCGTCCCCACGCCCGTCAATGCGATCGGCACACTCAGTATGCTCGCGCGCATTTCGCAACGATCCGCCGGCGATGCGTATTTTGGCCTTCCGCTAATTCTGATCGTCGTCATTTTCGTCCGCGCCCGATGGGCCGAAGTGAGTACCAGGTTTCTTGCCTGGTTTCTTCTGGTCGTCGCGCTCGCCTCGTTCGGACCGCGGTTGCACGTCGGCGGCGTCGAGTTCTTTGGACTGCCGTGGAAGTTGATGCAGCGCTTGCCGCTGATCAAGAACGCACTGCCTGGCCGCTTCTCGATGTACATGTTTCTCGCAATCGCGATTATCGCCGCGCGGTGGCTCGCCGACGAGACGGTCGGCTGTCGCGCGAAATTCGCCGGCGCCGCTGCGCTCGCGATTTTTCTTGCACCCAATCTCTCCGCGCGCTTCTGGATTGCGCCGATCGATCTGCCCGCATTTTTCACCGACGGCCGCTACCGCCAGACCCTGACGCCCGGCGAGACGGTCGTGATTCTGCCATACGGCGCGAGTGGTTACAGCATGCTCTGGCAGGCTGAATCCGCGATGTACTTTCGCATGGCCGGCGGTTGGACCAGCATCATGCCACGCGAGTTTCAGAGTTGGCCCGCGGTCAACGCCATGATGCACCACAGTTACATTCCCGGCTTCACCGATCAGTTGAAGGCCTTTCTCGCGCATCACGATGCCGCGACAGTGCTCATCACTGACAATGAACGCCCGATCTGGGATCCCATGATGGCGCCGCTCCATCTCACGCCGATCGCAACCGGCGGCGTCGAGGTTTATCGCTTCGCGCCTGCCGATCTCGCTCCCTGGCACGCGGTGACCGCACTCGAAATGGAACGCCGCTGCGATGCCGCACGCTTCGGAGAGTTACTTGTCGCGGCGCACCAATACCTCGCAGGCGGCGGCAGCCTCGGCCTGCTCAGCCCGCGCCATGCCGAAACGCTCGGCCTGTTGGCGCCGCATTCCACTAACGACGCGGATATTCGTACCGGCAATGGCCTCTTTCTCGGCGCTCTCGGCAATGGCCTGATTGGCGTGGGCGTGGTCGGTTCGTACGAGGCGCTGCGCCCGCTGATCGCGAAGTATCGCGCCGATGCGGCGCGCGTCTATTTTCCTTATCCACGCGATCTCGCCGATCCGCCGCAAGGTAATACTTTCATGCGCCAGTTGGTGATCGCGTTCGACCGCGACGGCCTCGCGCGCGCCGCCGCCAAGGCCTCGCCATGAACTCCGCGCGGCGTCCGATCGCTATCGGCGCGCGCAACGATTCCCGCCAGCCCATTGTCCGCGCGCCTCACTGGTGTCACGCTTAAGCGCCTGCGAATCTCGGACTATCGCCATGGACCTACCTGACCCGGGCGCCGAACCCCGCAAGTACAGCAGCACCATTCAAGCCGCGATCGCGATCGTCGCGATGGGCCTCCTGCTGCTCGGATGCGTGCTCGTTCTGGCCCCGTTTTTCTCGGCGATACTGTGGGGCATCCTCCTTTGCTTTTCGACCTGGGGTATTTTTTGCGCACTCAAACGCGCGCTCGGCGATCGCGCGTCGCTCGCGGCACTGACCATGACGTTGCTGCTCGCCGCCGTCATCGTCGTCCCCTTCGTCATTGTCGGCAGCAGCCTCGCGGACAATGTTACCGACGTGATTCAGGTCATCCGCCACTTCGTCGAATCGGGGCCGCCGGCGCCGCCGCAATGGCTCGATGACATTCCGGTCGTCGGTCCGCACATTCATGATTACCTGACGCATCTCGCCGGCGATCAGGCCGCGCAACGCGCGCAGTTGCACAGCCTGATCGGCCCGTTGAAGAGCTTCGCGCTAGAGTTGGGCGCAGCGCTCGGCCATGGCATCTTCGAGATCAGTCTGAGTCTGGTCGTCTGTTTCTTTCTCTATCGCGACGGCGATATGGCGGCTGCCCGGCTCGAGACTGCCGCTGATCGCATCGGCGGTGAGCGCGGGCGCAATCTGCTCAAGATCGCGCGCGTTACGCTCACGGGCGTAGTCCACGGCGTCCTCGGCACCGCGCTGTTTCAGGGCGTATGCGCCGGTATCGGTTTCTGGATCGCCGGCGTGCCCGGCGCCTTTCTGCTCGGCTTCGCGACTTTCGTCCTTTCGTTTCTCCCGATGGGGCCGACGCTTCTATGGTTGCCGGCCGCCGGATGGCTCTATCATCAGGGCTTTACCGGATGGGCGATCTTCATCATCATCTGGTCGCTTGTCACCAATACTCTGGTCGAGCACGCGCTCAAGCCCATCATCATCGCGCGCACCGGCGGCACCCCATTTCTGATCGTGATGTTCGGCGTGATCGGTGGCACGATCACGTTCGGCTTTATCGGGATTTTTATCGGTCCGGCTTTGCTCGCCGTGGGTTACGCGCTGATCGACGAGTGGAGCGCGCAACTCGGTGCCTAGCGGTCAAACCACTTCGATCAGGAATTCGCCGCGCGCAACCACTCGGCCGACAATTGCCGCGTCGGCGTTCCCGCTCGCCTGAAGGTCGGCGAGCAGCTTCATCGCGTCGTTCTCCGGCAATGCGATAAACAGGCCGCCCGAGGTTTGAGGGTCGAACACCAGTTCGCCGATTTCGTCGGCGACCTCGTCCGAGATCCGCACACGCGGGCCATAGAATTCGCGATTGCGCTTGCCCCCGCCGGGAATCATTCCGGCGCGGCAGCATTCGAGCGCGCCCGTCATCAGCGGGAGGTCCGACTCCTCGATGCGCAGCGTGACGCCGCTGCCTGCGGCCATCTTGGAGGCGTGCCCGATGAGCCCGAAGCCGGTGATGTCGGTCGCCGCGTGAACTTCGTACTTGAGCATCGCGCTGGCGGTCGCGGCGTTGAGCTCGCACATCCAGCGCACGGCGGCGGCGTACTGATCGTCGGGGAGTTTCCCGCGCTTGAGCGCCGTCATCAGCACACCCGTGCCCAGCGGCTTGCTCAACAGTAAGGCGTCGCCCGGCCGCGCCCCAACGTTGCGGATGATCCGACGCGGGTCGATCACGCCGGTCACCGCCATCCCATACTTTACTTCTTCATCGGCCACGCTATGGCCGCCGACGATCGCGACGGCCGCCTCGCGCGCCTTTTCGCTGCCGCCGCGCAGGATTTCGCCAAGCATCTCGCCGGGCAGTCCGGTCTGCGGCCAGCACACGATATTGAGCGCGGTCTTCGGTGTTCCACCCATTGCGTAAACGTCGGACAGTGCATTGGCCGCAGCAATCTGGCCGTAGGTGAACGGGTCGTCCACCACCGGCGTGAAAAAATCGACGGTGTTGACGATCGCGAGATCCTCGCGCACGAGATACACTCCGGCGTCGTCGCCGGTAGCGATACCGACGAGCACTTCGGGATAGCTCCCGAGATCAAGGCGCGAAAGCACGGATTCCAGGTCCGCCGGACCCAGCTTGCCGGCTCAACCCGCCGCCTTGCACCGCTCCGTCAGGCGAATGATCTCGCCCCGCGCGGCGTTGCTGTCTCCTTTTTCCGCCATCTTCCTTACAGGTTGCTAACCACGACGGTCAGTCTAGCGCCGCCGCCGCCGCCGTCACAACAAAGTCCCGTGTGGACTCGCGCGCAGGTCGCCTGCTCACGCCGATGCTGATGCCGAGCGCGCACCGATCGCGGCGACGAGACTCCGCAGAATCAGATCACGATCAATGTGAACGGAGTTTGCGCAGATCGCCGACGCGGGTGGTCACGCCCGCATGGTCGAAGTAATCGAGCAGCGCGATCGCGAACTTGCGCGAGGCGTTCAGGCTGTCGCGATACGCCGCGGCAGTGATTTCGCCGTCGGCCTTAAGGCGATCGAGCAACTTGGCCTGCGCCGCATCGAGAGCGTCGCGCGCGAAGTAGAGATCGGTCGCGACCTTCACGACACGACCCTCGCGCTCCATCGCGGTCAGCAGCGTGCGAAGACGCGCGAGTTCCGTGGCCGGCAAGTTGAGCGCCTCGATTAACTGCTTCAGATCCGGCGGTTGAAAGCCCGCCGCCTTCAGCATCTGGTCGATCCGCGCACCGATTATTCTGTCGTCGCCACCGAGCCGCACGCGATGTTGGGCAAGACGCAGCGCGCTCTCATCGCGCACGATGCCGGTTTCACGGCAGACACGATCGATTAGTGCGCGAAAGGCGCGCGGCGCAACGTCGTAGGGCAGCCGCGCGCGCAGCGCCTCCATCTCGAGGCCGGGCGCCAGCGGCTCCTCCCGATGATGGGTGGTGAGCGCCTCAACCGCGAAGCGTTTCACCCCTTCCCATTTCGACGAAGTGGTGAAACCCTCTTCGTCACCGAGCGAAAGTTTAACGAAAACGGAATCCTTGAGTGCCGTCTCGACTTCGGCCAACGGCCGGTTGAAGAGTTGCGCGAGACGCGCGGGCGGCGTAGCCAAGCTGTCTTGCAGGCTCAACATCGCGGCGACGGCCGGCGGGCCGAAAACGCCGCTGAGTTCGGCGAGATTGCGCAAGTAGAGTTCAAGGGGCTTGCGGACGCGACGGCCGAGAGGATTCAGGACGATGCCGCCACCGAGGGTGCGGAGGTTGGTCTCGTCGCGAATGACGAAACGATCGCCGGCGAGCGCGACGAGCGGGTCGTTCAGGACAATTTGCACCAAGGCGCGCCGTTTGGGCGGAATTTCGCCCGGCTCCTCCATTACGATGACACGTCCGAGGGTTTCGGCGGTCGCGAGAAAGACACGGACGCGTTGATTGTTTTTGAGGGGGCGTTTGGCGGCGGGCCGGATCTCAAGGAGCGCGTCGAGCCGCATGGTCGTCAATTCGAGGCGGTCGTCGGCGAGCACGTCGCCGCGCTTGAGCTCGATGCGCTCGGCGCCGCTGAGATTAAGCGCGACGCGCTGGCACAGGCCCGCGTGATCGACGGTATCACCGTGGACCTGGATCGATCGTACGCGCACCTCGGCGCCGCCCGGCAGGACGCGCAGTTTCTGGCCGAGGCGGACCTCGGCACCTATCGCAGTGCCGGTCACGACGGTGCCATGGCCCTTGATGACGAACGCGCGATCGAGCGGCAGCCGGAACAAGCCGGTCGCGCGCCGCGCCTCGAAGCCGTCGAGCTGGCGGGCGATTTCGGCGCGAAGATCGTCAAGGCCCACGCCGCTGATCGATGACACCGCGAGCACCGGCGATCCTTGGAGGGTGGTGCCGTCGGCGAGCAGTTCGATTTCGTCGCGCACGTCGGCCAGCCGCTGATCGTCGGCGAGGTCGGCCTTGGTGATGATGAAAATTCCGCGGCGCACCCCGAGCAGATGGAGGATGTCGAGATGCTCCTCGCTCTGCGGCATCACGCCGTCGTCGGCCGCCACGGTGAAGAGCACGAGGTCCATCCCGTGCGCGCCGGCGAGCATGTTGCGGATGAAACGTTCGTGGCCGGGAACGTCGATGACGCCGGCGCGGGTGCCGTCGGCCAGGGTGAAGTAAGCAAAGCCGAGGTCGATCGAGATGCCGCGCTCTTTTTCTTCCTTGAGGCGGTCGGTTTCCTGTCCGGTGAGCGCCCGCACCAGCGCGGTCTTGCCGTGGTCGATATGGCCGGCGGTGCCGATGATCGCTTTTTTCAACGACTGACGCTCGCGATGCTCGGCAAGTGGCAAAGTCATGCGTGAATGGAAGTGGCCATCGCTTTAAGAAACCCGAGGCCAGGCCCGTTGCCCTTTCCCCGATGGGAAGGGGTCGATTAAGGGCGACGCGGGAGGTCGAGAATTTGCCGGTTGCTTATCCGCCGCACGCGTGGCGTTCGGAGGCCTCTCCCCACAGGGAGAGGCCCCGCAAACAGCACATGACGGATGAGTCATGCAAATGGGCTCCGTTTCGGAAAGCGCTGCTAGCGGATCTGCTTCAGGTACATTTCGAGGTCGAAGTAGTCGCGCCACGCTTTGATCTTACCGGCGTCGGTGATTTCGAACACGCCCATCACGGGGAGCGAGACGTGCTTGCCGTTGGCCTCGAAAGAATCGACCCGCTCGTTCATCACGATATTGCCCACGGCGGCGGTGTGCAAAATATCGAACTTGATCGAGACGGTGCCTTTGAGCAGCCCTTCGATGGTTTTGCGGATGACGTCCTTGCCCTTGGCCACCGGCATCGGGATGTTGTGATAGACGGCGTCGTCGGTGAAGAAGCTCATGATCTGGTCAACGTTGAGCTTGGACCAGGCGCCACAGAAATCGGAAACTACCTTTTCAGCCTGCACTGCCATCAAATTGTCCTCCGGTTATTTGGTTTTGCGTTAGTTCGGCCACTCGCCCCCCGAACGGAATGCGATCGCATTGCTGGTCGAGGCAGAGCGGTGTCCGTATTGTTATAGCGGAAAAGCCGGACAAAGCGTCAGCGGTTAACGATGGCCGAGTGTGGCGGATTAGAGGTCCGCCAGATAGAGGCGCTCACGCCGCCGGCACGCGGCGACGGAAGAGCGGGAAAGAGGAGGTGAAACCTTTGAAAGGTTTCCCACTTCCCACGGTGACGGGGGATGATGGGTCTTGCGGACGATTGCGTTGAGACCCTTCGCGGACGCGTAAGCGGGAGGTTCGGCGCCAACCAAGACGAGTTTCCGCGTCCCAGTCGCTGCCGTGCGCGGATATTAACGTCTCCAAAGCGGAAAAGCCCGGCAAAGCATCACCGGTTGGAGAAGATCTTCTGAGCCGATTTCGCTTGACTACTGGGCGGTGTCGAAGGGGGGCAGTCGCGGCCGGATGGTGGTGGCCGCATAGGGCCGCGGAAGCGCGTTGGCGAGCGGTTCGGGTGGCGCTTCGAATCGATGGCGGGACTACCGGCCAATTTTTGAATCGGGCGTCGACAGAAGGGTAGCTGCTGTCTGTCTCAGGCCTCGCCGAAGAAGCGTGCTTTCATGCCTTCATCTATCGGCAAGTCGGGGCCGCTGAAGATGTGGTCGGGAATCCGAGTGGGGTCATCGTCAATCAGCGGCAGCGCCTTTGCGCGGCGCGCCTTAGCTTCAGTGGAAATTCCGTAGAAGAATTCGGTCAGCCAATCCTCGCAGGTATGAATTACCCCGTAGTAGCGATCGTGCTCGGCGGCGTACGCGTGAGCGGCCATGTCCCAATCGTTGTCCGCAAGCAGCGCGTAGCGCAGGACGCGCACGTCGCGCAAGGTCAGCGCCATCCCTTGTCCATAGGTCGGATCGCTGGTGGCCGCGGCGTCTCCGATCAGGGCAATGCCGTTAGCGTAGGGGTGTGCGACCCAGTTGTCCGCGCCATTGAATGTCGCCAGCGGCCCGACGGCTCGTGAGCTGGCATAAAATTCCCGCGGCATGCCGCAGCGGACGCACTCCTCGATCAAGCGGGGCAGACTGGCTTCACCCTGCACTCGATAATCGGCTTCGGCACGGTAGCCGAGATAGACCCGAGCACGCTGGTTGCCTTGCGGAACAATAAACGCCGACTGGGCAAGATCCGAATTAATTTTCATGTACCAGGCGTCGTCGCGCAGGCCCGTCATTCCATCCAGCAGCACGCCCGCGAAGAGCAAACGCTCCGGATCGCTGCTCACTGCAAACCCACCCCATTTGCGAACCGCCGAGCTTCGACCGTCTGCACCGATAATCAAACGCGCGCTCGCTATCTGGAGGCGACCCTCTGCCGTGAACTCAAGTGAGGGAACCGCTCCGGGCGTAACCGAGCGTACCGTAGCCTCGCGCAGAACTTGCGCGCCAGCGGCGTCCGCCGCACGCAACATCATTTCCTGCATCTGTGGATGAGAGAAACTAAGACCCGGCATTCTCAGTGGTGTCGTCGCTACAAGGTCGCGATCCGGCCCCATGCCGATTATCCACCGTGCTTTAATGGCGCAGGTGTCGAGCAGCAGCCGATAGATTCTTAGCCGCTCGGCATCCGCGCCACCCCACGCGGCGAGGCCTTCGCCGCGCACACGATCGTGAAACTGCGCTCGCGCTCGAGCAGCAGAACCCGCGCGCCATGTTCCGCCATCGCCTTGGCCAGCGCCGAACCGCCGAGGCCTCCGCCGACGATCGCGAGGTCGTAGCTGGTATTCGCCATTTCGGTTTTCCTCCCGCTTCCGGATCGAAGGCCGAGAGGTGCGCGCGAATCGAGCGCCGAAAATATACACCGTCGGCGACGTTATAGCCGACATAAGTCGCAAGGCGTTAGCGGTGGACGGTAGTCGATACTGTCCTCCGCGTCAAATGCGAAATGACCCAGCCACTTAGTAGGAGCGGGGCATTTTGAGCAGGTGCTCGCCGACGAAGCTCAAGATCAAATTGTTGGAAATCGGAGCGGTACGATAGAGCCGCGCCTCCCGCCATTTGCGCTCGACATGATATTCCTTCGCAAAGCCGTAGCCCCCGAGCGCGTTCATCGCGGCTTCGCCCGCCTCCCACGCGGCCTCGGAGGCCAGATACTTGGTCATATTCGCTTCAGCGCCGCAGGGCAGGCCCGCATCGAACAACGCCGCCGCCTTCAGCCTCATCAGATCGGCCGCCTGCACGGCGATGTGCGCCTTGGCAATCGGAAACTGCACGCCCTGATTCATGCCGATGGGCCGATCGAAGACGCGCCGCTCGTTGGCATACTTGACTGAGTATTCGACGAACCAGCGGCCATCGCCGATGGACTCGCTGCCGACCAGGATGCGTTCCGCATTGAGTGAACTCAGTACGTAGGAGAAGCCCTTGCCCTCCTCGCCGATCAGCGCCTCGCGCGGAAGGATCAGGTTATCGATGAAGAGCTGGTTGGTACCGTGATTCACCATCGTGGCAATCGGTACGGCTTTGATGGCGTCGCCACTCTCCTTGAGGTTCACGAGGAACAGGCTCATTCCGTCGGTCTTTTTCTTGACCTCTTCGAAAGGGGTGGTGCGCGTGAGCAGCAGAAGCATGTCCGAATGCTGGTAGCGCGAAGTAAAGATTTTCTGCCCGTTGACTACGTACTGATCGCCCTGGCGGCGCGCGAAGGTTTTGATGCGCGGGGTTTCCGAGCCCGCGTCCGGCTCGGTGATACCAAAGGATTGCAGGCGCAACTCGCCCGACGCGATGCGGGGCAGATAGCGCTGCTTCTGATCGGCGCTGCCATGCTTGAGGATGGAGGCCATCGTGTACATTTGCGCATGGCAGGCAACCGCATTGCCGCCACTGCGGTTAATCTCTTCGAGGATTATCGAAGCCTCCAACATCCCGAGCCCCGCCCCGCCATACTCCTGAGGAATTAACGCCGCGAGCCAACCAGCCTCGCTCAAGGTCTTGACGAATTCGTCGGGATAGGCGTTTTTCTCGTCGCAGCCGCGCCAGTATTCATTGCCGAAGCGTGCGCACAGCGCGGCGACGGCCGCACGGATTTCCTGCTGGCTATCGGAAAATTCGAAATCCATCTCTCTCTCCTTAAGCCGGCGCAAGGTTCCGGCCGCCTGACACTATCCGGCAGAGCAGAGGTGTAATCCAGTTGTTGAGGAACACAAAACTCATATTTTTCCGGACACTGAAACCTCACGAGGTTTCAGACTTCCCGTCGGTAAGATGCGGGCTTCGCCCTGGGAAAACTTTGGCGATGAATCGGTGCGTTCGATGCGGGGGTGGCGGCCAGTTCAAAACGGCTGGCAAGTCGCGCACAATCGATAATGGTCTTGCGGAATTCTCCGTGAGTTCCAGATGACGATAATGAAGCATCGAAGAGGATGACGGAAGGAAGTGACGCGCGCGGCGGACCGCGCGAGATGCTTCACTTCGTTCAGGATGACGGTGCAGGCGCGGGTTGACGTGCGCGCGGTACGGAGGTGCGGCCGGGCGGCACCGGAACTCCTCGTTCGCTGAAATTTTGTAAGCGTATTTCAAACTCGGGACACTGATGCCGATCAGGTAATCACCGATTTTTCCAGACCGGCTTGCGCTTTTCGTTGAAGGCGGCGATCCCCTCGAGGCGGTCTTCGCTGCCGATGAGCAGGTTGTACGCCGCGATATCCAAGGCGTAGGCGGTGCGCGAGTCGGCGTCGATGCCGCGGTTGATCGCGACCTTGGCCGCACGCACCGCCATCGGCGCGCTGGCGACGATTTCGTTGGCGATTTCCAGGGCGGCCGCAAGCGCGCGGCCCGCCGGGACGACCCGGTTGACCAGTCCCCATGCGCAGGCCTGGTCCGCCTTGATCGCGCGTCCGGTATAGATCAGCTCGCTCGCGCGCCGCACTCCGATGCTGCGGGCGAGCCGATGGATGCCGCCGCCGCCCGGCATGATGCCCCGGGTGATCTCCTTGACCGCGAACTCCGCCGTTTCCGAAGCGATGATGAAATCCGTGCCGAGCGCCAACTCACATCCGCCCGCGTAGGCGAAGCCCTCGACCGCCGCGATACTCGGTACCGGAAAATTCCACAGCGCCTCGAACATATCTTCAATCAGGTGATGCTGCCGGCGCCATTGCTCGTTGCTCATGCCATTGCGTTCTTTGAGGTCGCCACCGGTCGAGAAGGAGCGATCGCCTGCGCCCGTGATAACCATACATCGGAGCGCGTCGTTGTAGGCCTGTTCGCGCAACAGATGGAGCAGCTCGGTCATCATCCGGGTATTCATCGCGTTGAGCGCGCCGGGGCGATTCAAGGTCAGCACCGCGAGGCCGGCGGTGGCACCGTCCCAATCCAATTTCAAGGTTTCCATAGCAGCACCTGCAACCTTCGTCATTCCGGGAGGAGAGGGGAAGACTCATGAAACCTTTGAAAGGTTTCATACTTCCCACGGTGAATTACACATAAGCCGGCCTTGCGGATCGCGTCGCTGAGACCTTTCGCGGGCGCGTAAGCGGCGGGCGCGCTTTCCAGAATGCACACGGAGCGGATAGACGGAATCGAGCAACGCGAGCGTCAAGCATTGAGAAAAGAGGTTTCAAGCAGCCCACGGTGAACCGGGATGATAGGGTTTCACGCAAGCGGCGGCGGAGAATTCCAGCAAGGGCCGGCCTTCGGCAGCATGGCAGGCAGGGGATGTTCGAGGATTTCCTCGAACCAGCGCGAAGTCTCGACCAATTTATCCAGGTCCACGCCGGTCTTGATTCCCATTCCTTCGAGCATGAAGACGAGATCGTCCATCGGGATGTTGCCGGTGGCCTTGGGCGCGAAGGGACATCCGCCGGCCCCGCCGTGGATGCGTCGAGGACGTCGGCGCCGGCGCGCACCGCCGCGTAGGCATTGGCAAGTCCAAGGTTGCGCGTGTTGTGGAGGTGGATGCCGATCCGGACGCTGGGAAATTCGTTGCGCGCGCGCACTAGCATCCGTTCGATTTGAGGCGGCACCGCCATCCCGACCGTATCGGCGAAATCGACCTCGGCCACCCCCGCTGCGACGAATTGCGCCGCGAGCCTGAGCACCCGATCCGGATCGACCGCACCCTCGAACGGGCACCCGAAGGAAGTCGCAATGGTGCCGGTGAGTTCGACGCCGTCGCGGCGCGCGCGATCGAAAATCGGCCGATATGCGGCCATCGTCGCGTCGGGGAGCGCGTTGGCATTCTTCTGGTTCATGGTATCGGTCGCGGCGACGACCAAGCGGATATAGCGAGCCCCGGCGGCGACGGCGCGATCGTATCCGCGGTCGTTGAGCACGAGCACGATTGGGCGGATGCCGGGAATCTGCGAGGCCGCGCGGAAAACCTCCTCGGCATCGGCCATCTGCGGCACCCACTTGGGGCTGGCAAAGGAAGCAACTTCGATCCAGCGCATCCCGGCCGCGGCGAGCCGGCGGATCAATTCGAGCTTCTGCGCGGACGACAACATTATTTTTTCATTCTGAATGCCGTCGCGCGGGGCCACGTCGCACAGAATAATTCGATCGCTCATCTGGTTACCTCCGGCTACGCGACGTTGCGGCTGAACGTCATCGCAGGGTCCGACTCTCATAGATGTCGTAAGGCCGCAGCGATTATCGCCCAATAGCAGCGGCGATCAAGCTCTGGCGGGCATTATCGGGATTTTAGCAGGACACTCTGTCGTTTAAGCTTTGCGAGGCATCGCGAGGTGTTCAGCGGATCCACGACTCGATTTCATCGCTCATCACCTCGAGCACGGTTCCATCGGGATCCTTGAAGCACATCACGCCGATAGTGGTTCCGCGCGGGCCGGCGTAGCGCTGAAGCGGTGCGACGATCTCGACGCCTTTGGCGATTAGAGTCTGGTTGGTCTTATCGATGTCATCGACGATGAAGGCGATACGACAGATGCCGATATTGTTGAGCGTCGCATAGGGTTGACCCTGAGGGGGCGGATCGATGAATTGCACGAGGTCGAGCACCGGCGCATTGGGGTCATCGCCGAGGCGCATGAACACTCCGCGAAGCTGCTTCACTTCGAGGCCGAGCGCCTGACCGATACCGGGAGTACCGCCGCCAAGAATAAAGTCAGCGGCCTTGGTGAAGCCGAGGTCCTGATAGAACCGAATCGAGCGCTCCATATCGCGGACGCAAATGTTGACGTGAAAAAATCTACGAAACATGCGTTCCCTCTATTCCTGGTCGAGGTAGAAGCGGTCTTCGTCCTTGTTATAGCCGAAGAGCTCGGCGAAGCGGCCCCAGTTGACGATCGTGGAAAAGGTCTTCTGCGGCGATTCGTTGGGCAGGAGCATCGCGAGGTGCTCGAGGATCACCTCTTTGCTGAGCGAGCGATCCTCTTGACCGCGCAGCAGGCGCACGAGGTAGGCAAAGAGTCCGTGGCCCTTGAGCTGCTCCCGCACGATCAGCTTGCGCTGATTCATGTCGCTGTCGATGACCTGCTTGCCGAGCGGCTCAAGCACGACGTCGCCGGCGGGGGTCGAGACGAAGCCCAGGATTTCGGCGGTCTTCATCACCTTGAGCAGGTCGCTGAAGTTGAAATGGAGGTCGCGGGCGATCTTGTAGCCGTCGTCGCGGCCGCCGCGATCCTCAAGGGTCTCGAGCAGGCCGAAGACCCAGGTCATCTGGCAGTCGGGAATCGGATTAACGCCGGCGGGTGGCATCATGCGCGCTCCTCGATCAACGAGAAGACCTTGTCGGTCAGCGCATTGAAGCCTTCCTGGCGGCGGTCGCGCGGGCGCGGCAGCTCGACCTTCAAATCGGCGACCAGCCGGCCAGGTCCGGATGACAGCACGAGGATGCGGTCGGCCAGTTCGACGGCTTCCTCGATGATGTGCGTCACCATGATAATGTTATGGACTGGCATGCTCTTGTCCCGCCAGATGTCGAGCAATTCCTCGCGCAGGGTAATCGCGGTGAGGGCGTCGAGCGCGGAGAACGGCTCGTCCATCAGGAGTAGTTGCGGCTCGACCGCGAGCGCGCGCGCCAAGCCGACGCGCTGCTTCATGCCGCCCGACAGTTCGCGCGGGTAGGCTTCCTCGAAGCCGTCGAGTCCAACCTTGTCGATATAGACACTGGCGCGCTTCTCGCGTTCGGCCGGCGCCAAGCCGCGCGCTTCGAGACCGAGTTCGACGTTGGCCTTGACCGACAACCACGGCATCAGGGCAAACGATTGAAAGACCAGCGCACATTCGAGGTTAATGCCGTCGATCTGGCGGCCCTTGTAGAGCACCTGCCCGGAGGTCGGCTCCATCAGGCCGTTTATCATGCGCAACATGGTCGATTTGCCGCATCCTGAAGGGCCGACGACGGCGACGAACTCGCCCTCTTCGACGGTAAAGGAGAGGTCCGCGATAACCGGCAGAATGCCCTTGGCGTGCGGGAAGCTGCGGCTGATGTGCTTAAGTTCGAGCAGGGCCATGGGTCAGCAGGGTCATCCGGTTCAGATTGCGGTTCAGGTTGCGATTGGGATTGCGGACGGGATTTTTGCGGGCTGGATTGCGCGGTCATTTTGCCCTCTCAGTAGTCGATCCTATAACGGTCCGTGGCGACGTCGTAGAGGCGCCGCCAGACCAGCCGGTTCAAGACTAACACGACGAAAACCATCGAGAGCAGGGTCAGCAGGATCATCAGGCCGTTGCCGGTCTGATAGGTGGCGTCGTCGAGCATCGCGCCGAGCCCGAAGACCCGATAGATGGTGCCGCGGTAAACGAAGTATTCCGAGAGGATCAGCGCGTTCCAACCGCCGCCCCAGGCGGTGATGCTGCCGGTGATCAGCGAGGGCAGGATGGCCGGGATGGTGAGCCGGCGCCAGGTGGCGAAGCGGCTCAGGCCGAAGGAGCGTGCGGCTTCCTTGAGATCGGCGGGAATCTGGCTGACGCCGGCGAGCAGATTGAACAGCACGTACCATTGCATCCCGGTGAGGATGAGCAGAATCGAGGCTAGATTCATACCGCCGGTGACCTTAATGACGAAGATGACGATGAGGGGGAAGAGCGCCGTCGCGGGCATCGAGCCGACAATCTCGGCGAAGGGCGCGAGGCGTCGTGCGAAGCGTTGGCTCTCGCTCGCGGCGATCGCGCATGGAATCGTCCAGGCGAGCGAAATCGCGTAGGCGGCGACCAGCCGCAACACGGAGGCACCGGTCGCCAGCGGAATCTGGCGGACGGCGGCGGGCCACGGCTGCATCAGCGTGCGAATGAGCGCGACGGTGCCGTCGATAAGGCCCTTGGCGGTCATGAACACGAGCGTCGCGGCGAGGACGATGCGCACGATCCGCCAGGTCCGTTGGAGGACCGGATGGCGGACCGCTTCGAAGGGCGGCGTCGAGGCCAGCGCGTGATGGATGGTTCTGACGATTGGACGAAACAGCGCGCGAAAGACCCTGAGTACGGTCGGGCCGACGGAACCGAGCAGCGCGAGCATCCCGAGCGGGCGCATGGGCTCGCTGGAGGCGGCGAATTCGTAGCGAAACTTCTCAGCCCATTCGGAGAGCGGCTGCCAGACGATGCCGTCCATGAGGACGATGATTGCAAGCAGGGTGAGCAGGCCCGCGATCAACTCACCGGTGCGGCCCTTGTCGGCGGCCTTCATCAGGTAGCTGCCGAGTCCGGGCAACTCGTAATGGGCGGGGCCGACGGCGATGATCTCGCAGGCGATGAGGTAGTACCATCCTGCGACCCAAGAGAGGATGGAGTTGTAAACGAGCTTGGGCACGCAGGCGGGCAGGAGCAGGCGCTTGAGCCGGAGCCATCCGGTGGCGCCGAACGCGTCGAGCGCTTCGAGCGAATCGTTGGGCAGGGTGCGTACGGATTCGAAGACGCCGATCGCCATATTCCAGGCCTGACTGGTGAAGATGAGGAACACGGCCGCCATCTCGACGCCGAAGCGGCTGCCGTGGGCGAGCGAGACGAAGAAATAGATCGCGGCGGGGAAGAAGCCGATGACCGGGACCGATTGGGCGATGTCGATCGCGGGGAGCATCACACGCTCCCAGGCCTTACCCTTGGCCGCGTACAGCCCATAGACGAGAGAGAAGATGAGGGCGAGGACGTAGGCGGCGGTCATCCGCATCAGAGAGCAGAAGGCATAGTAGGGGAGCTCGCGCAGCGAGACGTGGAGGCGCGGCCCGTGCAGATGGCCGAGGCCGCCGGCACGGCGATAGGCGAAGAACATCGCGAGGACGATCGCGACGATGAGCAGCGAAACGATGACGCCGGTCGCGCGCCTGGCGGAGGTTGGTTGCGTTGCCATTTGACTCAAGCCGAATGCACCAGAATAGCGGCATTCGTTGTGCGCTCAAACCCGAAGAGCGCGCTTTGGCACCGCGCCCGGAGCGAATTTTCAGTTACATGATCGTTACGTAAAATCGCACTGTGGATACCTGCGGTGCGCTCGCGGTTGACATGGACGGTCGCGGCAAATAGCGATTTCGGACGTGGCTACCGCACCGAAGGACGAGCACGGCGAGGAATGGCGTCTCGGGATTGAGCTCAGCGACGACCATGAACATGAGTTCGCCGAGAGTGCGGCAGAGCCGGCGCGCAACCTGAGTTACGAGCGGCTCGAACGTCCACTGCACGTCGTCACGGCGGAAAATCTCGGGTGGGTGGCGATTGCGGCATACGCGGTGCTGACACGGCTGACGGCGCTCGGCGCGCGCCCCCTCGACGGCATCGAAGCGAGCCATGCGCTGTATGAATTCGACCTCGCGAGCACGGGCACAAACGTGGCGGCCGGCTTCCATCCCACATACGGCGGATGGGTACATCTGCTTACGGCGGGCGTGTTTGCCCTTGGTGGCGCCAATGATTACACGGCGCGCACGGTCTTCGCGCTGAGCGGATTGCTGATGGTCGCGATGGCGTTTGAGCTGCGGCATTACATCGGGCGCGCCGGCGGCCTCGCCTTGGGCGCGATGCTGGCGCTATCGCCGAGCCTCACCAGTTACTCGCGCGCGAGTGCGACGGCGACGCCCGCGGCGGCGCTGGCGTTGGTGACGATCGCAGTCTTCATGGCGCTCAAGTCGGGACCGGGAGCGCGGCGCGCCGCGGCGCTGGGATTATTCGCGGGCCTGATGATCGCGGCAGATCCGACGGGTCTCGCGACCGCGGCGATCTTCGTCGCCGCGCTCATTCCAATCGGGCTGTGGGACGCGGTCACCGGGAAGAACGTGTTTCTCGCGATCCGCGTATGGCTCGACCGTTACAGTTCGCGCCTCGTACTGGTGATTGTGACGGCGGCAGTGGTGTGGATGATCTCGCAGATGATGATTCCCGGAGGTTTGAGCGCCGCCGGCATCGCAGGTAGCTGGTCGCCGACGCCTGGTCCCGGGCAGGCCGGATTCCTTGCGGGCTTGCGCTTTTATCTACCGGTGCTGACGCTTTACGAGTTCATGATCGCGCTCGCCGGAGTATTCGGCGCAATGGTGATTATCACGCTGAATGTGCGTTCGCGCTTCGCAACCTGGGCGCTGATCTGGGCTGCGCTCAGCGTCGCGTATTTCTGCTGGTCGCCGCGGCGCGACACAGAATCAATAGTAGCGATGCTGATCCCGGCGGCGGTGGTCGGCGCAATCGGTCTCAACTGGCTCCATCACAGCGACGCATGGCGGCTGACGCGGATACCGCTGGTGGTGGCCGCAATACTGACGATATATATCGGCGCGGTGGCAAATTTCGTCTGCGATGCGCCCGACGGCAGCGAAGCGCCATGGGCGCGCCACGCGAATTTGTTCCGGGGCGCGAGCGCGACTACCGAGCAAGCGCGGCTCTATTCGCGGCAGGCGGCTGCGGGTATCGCGCCGGTCAACGCGACGGTCGCGTTCGACGGTGAAATCGGGGCACCGTTGCGCTGGTACCTGCGCAATCTGCGGCCGATCGCGAACGCGGACGCCGCGACCGTCGTCGTGAGCAAAGCAGCCGCGACGACGAATGGTGCATCGCCCGCAGCTATCTATCATTTCGACTGCGCCGAGGGCTGGATCCCGAATTTCGCGGAGGCGCAGGCGAGCGCCGTAAGCCGGTTTCTGATTAGCGGGCGGATCTGGGGACCGGTCATCAGCGACGATGCAACGATCCTGGTACGGAAGTCCGCGGCGAGCGCGCCGACCGTGATTCTGACGCCGGGCGAATGACGAGCGCGGGGTGATTTGCACGGGATCGCTTCGTTTGCGATAAGATGCGACCGGAAACCGCGCAATTGCGCAGTCGTTGGCGCCTCGGTCATCCAGCCACTATCCGCAGGAGTTCAGATGCAAGCGCTCGTCGAGACGATCAAAGCCTGGCAACTTCATCCGGTCATCGATCACTTCACGGTCGCCCTGGTCATCGTCGGCATTCTCGTGGATCTGTTTGGGAGCGTGATGCAATCGCGCACCTGGCCGCGCACGACCGCGCTAACCCTGATGGTGGCGGGAGCGGCGGCGGCGTGGGGCTCGAAGTTGACCGGCGGATGGGAGGCGGGGCGCGTATGGGACAACGTCAAGGGGCCGGCGCTGGAGGTCCTGAAACGCCATGCTTTTCTTGGGCATTGGCTGCCGTGGGCAATCCTGGTGCTGGCGCTGTGGCGCCTCGGTATCCAGTTCGTCGGCTTCATTGCCGGCACGCGTCCGATCTATTTGCTGATCGCGGTGATTGCGGGTAGCGTTTTGCTCTACCAGGGACGTTTGGGCGGTGAACTGGTTTACGATTACGGCGTGGGCACGGCCTTGATGCCGACGGCGACACCGACCGAATCGGCACAACCTTCTCCAGCAGCGACGCCGGCTGAGCCTTCGCCGCTACCGACGGTCTTCAATCCGAACGCGTCGCCGACGCCGGAGGTGCCGGCCTCGCCGGAAGCGTCACCGAGCAGCATCGCGCCCTCGGCGACACCGACCGCGTCAGAGAGCCCAACACCGACCGCATCACCGACGCCGGGTGCGACGCCATCGGAGCCGGGCGAAACGCCGGTGAATCCACCGGGCGGTGAAGCGTCGCCGAGCGCATCACCGGTCGAGTCGCCCGCGCCGAAGAATCTCTGAGGCGTGCGCGTTACTGCCCGAGGGTCAGGAAGAGCGGCTTGCTGGTAGCGCTTTCGGTGGCGAAGGAGACGCCGGCGCCGAGCGCGCCGGTTGTGGCATTGATCGCAAAGCGCGAGATGGTGCCGTTGCCCTGATTGGCGACGTAGAGAAAGCTGCCGGTCGGATCGACCGCGACTCCGGTCGGAAGCTTGAGCGAAGGGTCGGGATATAGCGTTGGGCCTGTCAGAGAGCCGTCGCCGTTGACAAGAAAGACCGAAATCGAGGGCGACGGAAGCAACTGATTGGCGACGAAGAGGAACTCGTTACCGGATGAGGGCGTCCCGATCGCGAGTCCGCCCTCTCCCATGGTCGAGGAGGTGTACGTCCCGGCCAGCGTGAGACCACCCGCGCCCACCTTCAAAAAATAGACCGCACCGAATTTCTGATCGGTTACGTAAACGAACGCCCCGGTCGGGTCCATGATCACCGATCCCGGCGACGGAATCGGGGGCGTGACCGTGCTGAGCGCTGTAGAGGTGACCGCCGACAAGGTGCCTGACGCGCTAATCTGAAAGCTCACGATCGTGCCCAGCGTATTATCGGTGACATAGAGCCAATTGTTGCTCGCGACGGCAGCGGTCGGACTTGAGAGCAGAACCGAGAGAAACGCCGAGCCATTCGCGGTGAGCGCGCCGGTGGTCGTATTGACGGTGTAGGGCGAAATCGTGCCGTCGCCGAAATTGGCGACGAAGGCGAATTGCGCATTGGGCGTGACCGCAACCCATTGGGGGGAGATGCCGGCCGCGATGGGACTGCCAGTTATCGGCGTGAGCTTTCCGCTGGTCGAATTGATTTTGAACTCACGCACATTGCCATCGGCGGAATTCGCCACGTAAAGAAATTTCGCCGACGGTCCATTGGCGATTCCGATCGGACCGTTCGGCGATCCGGCGCCGACCGATCCCGATCCGATCGGAGCGAGTTTCCCGGTGGAGAGATTGCGGGAAAATTCTGCGACCATGCCGTCGCCGAAATTCGAGCTGTAGAGAAAATTCCCGGTGGTGGGCGACGTGGTAATAGTCGCGGTGGGCGTTGGCGAGGTGCTGGCGAAGGGAAAGATCGAACGTCCGCACGCGCCGATAAGCCCGCTCCAGAGCGTCAGTGCCGCCAGCGTCGGCGCAAGTCGCAGGGCTCGTCCGAATCGCCCACGCTGGCCGCCGTTGGCCGCTGCGTTACGAGCTGGCGCATCCGCCGGACGATTTGCCTGACTCTCCATCGCGCGGTCCAGTTTACATCATCGCAGCGGCAGTGGAATCGCCGCGCGCGCTTGACATTTCCAGTCGCTGCATGGCGTGCTGGCCGCAGGAATCCAGGCGCATTTCAGCGGGTGAATATCCCGCGCAAAAATCGAGGGGAGAGCGAATCATGGCCAAGGTCGATTTCAATAAAATTCCCAAGTTTGCCCAACTGCCAATCAAGCCCGGCGCTCCGGCCGATTCCAACTGGGGCGTGTTCGGCGACGACGACGAAGTCGGCTGCGTCAACTTCCTGACGCCGGAAGGAATCGTCGATGCGGCCAAGCTGGTGCGCAACGGCAAGGTCTTTCGCCTCGATACGCCGATCAATTATGCGCAACCGCCGCTGTTCAACCGCGATCCGGTCCATCACACCAAGAAGAGTTTTGAGAGTTACGGACTGTTGGGCTTCGACGACGTGCTGGATTCCTACAACACGCAGGAAGGGAGCCAGTGGGACGGTCTCGGCCACGTCGGCAATCTGCGCGCGCAGGCGTACTACAACGGCGTCAAGAACGACGAGATCAAGGGCTCGGACAAGCTCGGGATTCACAACTGGGCCGATCGTTTCGTGGGGCGCGGCGTGCTGATCGACGCGTTCCGCTATCGCGCGGACAAGGGCCGGCCGGTCAATCCGCTGAGCGACGAAAAATACAGCCTCGACGATCTGAAAGGAGCACTCAAGGCGCAGAAGACGGAACTCAAGCCGGGCTCGATCCTGCTGGTGCGAACGGGCTGGATGCAGGCGTACCTCGCATCAACGGCGGCGGCGAAAACCGCGATGGCGCCGATGGACAAGCTGAAGGCCTGCGGAGTCGATGACAGCCGCGAGATGGTGGCGTGGATGTGGGACAGCCGCGTCGCCGCGATCGGCACCGATTGCCCTGCGGTGGAGCCGTGGCCGTGGAATTTCAAGGACGACGGCGCGCTGCATTACCGCACGCTGTCGCTGCTCGGGCTGCCGCTCGGCGAACAGTTCGTGCTGGACAAGCTGGCGGAGGATTGCGCGGCCGACGGCCGGTGGGAGTTCATGATGGTATCGGTGCCGCTGCATCTGCGCGGCGGAATCGCGTCGCCGCCCAACGCGGTGGCTATAAAATAGCCACCGAATTCGGCGGCTACGCAGGGGAGCGCGCGCCGCCTCCGGCGGCGCGCGCTCCTGCTATGAGTGAAATGAAAGGAAGCAGACGGCGCGGCCCGCGCCGTCTGCTTCCTTTCATTTGGTGATGCGGGCGATTACGCCGAGTGCGACTTCGACGCCCGCGGTCATCAGATCGACCGACATGCTCGCGGTCGCGCGATGGTGAATCGCCTGCGCTGCGGTATAGGGCAAATGGATGAACCCGGCCGGCACGCCTGGGCGGGAGCGCAGGGCGTGCAGCGTCGAATACATGACGGTGTTGCAGACGTAAACACCGGCGCTGAGCGAGAGCGCGGCGGGAATGCCCGCGCGCTCGATCGCGCGGAGCATCGGCGCGATCGGCAGGCGCGCGAAGTAGGCGTCGGGACCCCTGACGACGACCGGCTTGGCGCTCGCACCGCCGTCGGATTCGCGGCTGGCGCGTTCGTCGGCGAGATTGACGGCAACCTTTTCGATCGAGAGCGAAAGGCGCCCGCCAGCCTGGCCGAGGCCGAGCACCGCCGCCGGATTGGTGCGCGCGATGGCGTCGGTGACCATCTTGGACGCGCGCCGACAATTCACCGGCAGTTCCAGCGTGTGAATCGTCGCGCCGCCGATATCCTTGCCGTCGAGCCACGAGGCGACCTCCCACGAGGGATTGGTGCGTTCGCCGCCGAAGGGCTCAAAGCCGGTGAGCAGAATTATGCGTTCCATGAGCCGGGACCTCCCTTGGACTGGACCTTGCGCCGCGGATGCTCGATCGGCAAATCGTCGCGATTGCCCCATTCGCCCCACGAACCGAGGTAGTTGCGCACGCGCGGATAGCCGGCAATGCGCAGCGCGACGTAAGCGTTGGCGGAGCGGTAGCCGCCCTGGCAATACGGGATAATTTCGTTTTGAGAATCGAGGCCGAGGCCTTCGAATTCCTGGTGCAATTGCGCGGGCGGCTTGAAGCGGCCGTCGGCGGCGAGGTGGTGGGTCCAGTCGCGATGGATCGAACCGGGGATCGCGCCGGCGTGTTTGGCGCGGACGCGCTCGCCGAAATATTCCTCGTCGGAGCGCACGTCGAAGATTTGCACGCCGGGTTGCCCGAGGCGCGCGACGACGTAGCCGCGCGACGCGATTAGATCTTCGCGCGCGGTGCCTTTGAAGTTGCTCTGCGCGTTTGGGATAGAGGTGGTAACGAGATTGGGGGCACCCGCGCATTTAAGTCCGCCGTCGAGGATGCGCCACTCCGCATGGCCCATGTAATCGAGCGCCCAGGCGGCGCGCGTCGCGCGCATGCCGGAGTCGTTCTCGTAGAAGAGGACGGTTGCGCCGGCGGTCACGCCGAGGGCCGAAAAAATCCATTCGAGCTGGCCGCGAAAATCGCGCAGAGGGCCCTCGGCGGTATCGCTGTGATGGAACGGAAAGGGATCGAAATGGCGCGCGCCCTCGAGATGGCCGGTCCAGTAGTCGGCCGGCGCGCGCGTATCGACGAGAATCAGGCCGGGGTCGCCGCGATGTTCCGCGAGCCATCGCGCGTCAACTAAAATATTTGCTGTAGCTTTGTCCGAAGCCATCTCGCCTCCGTCGGTGCGGCGACGCGCGCGCTTTTCACTTCACAGCCGCGCTGCCGACCGCTTCGCTAATAGAGCGAAATCCATCGCGTGCGAGCAAGCGCACCAAGCCCCGCTTGATTTCGCGAGCGAGACCCGGACCGCGATAGATCATCGCGGTGTAGAACTCGACCAGGCTCGCGCCGGCGCGGATATGGCCGTAAGCGTCCTCGGCGCCGGCGATGCCGCCGACGCCGATAATCGGGACGCGACGGCCCGTCTCGCGGTAAACCTGCGCGATAACTTCACGCGATCGCGCGAGCAGCGGCGCGCCGCTGAGGCCGCCCGCGAAGGCCGCGCTGACGCCGACCTCCTCGCGCTTGAGGGTGGTGTTGGTGGCGACAATGCCGATGCCGCCGGCGCCCGGGTTGCCAGCGAGGTCGAGCGCCGCTGCGCAAACGGCACTGATCTGCGCGGGTTCCAGATCGGGCGCGATTTTCACCAGAATCGGCACGCGGCGTTGGTCGGGCAGTGCGGCGCGTACCGCCTCGACAATCGCGCGCATGCGCTCGGGCGCCTGCCAATCGCGCAGCCCCGGCGTATTCGGCGAAGAGAGATTCACCACGATAAAGTCGGCAAATGGCGCGAGGAGACGCGCCAAGGCGGCGTAGTCTTCGGCGACCCGTTGCGGCGGCGTGTCCTTGTTGGGACCGAAGTTGAGCGCGACGCGCATCGCCGGAAAGCTAGCGTGGCCGGTATGCCGGAGGGTCCCGGAGCTCGCCTGGCGCAGGCGCGCGGCCGCGGCCTCCATCCCTTCGCCGGGAAAGCCGAGCCGGTTGATCAGCGCATGATTCGACGGCAATCGCCACATCCGCGGCGGCGCGTTGCCCGGCTGCGGACGCGGCGTAATCGTGCCGACTTCGGCGAAACCGAAGCCGAGCGCATTCCATCCGGCGAGCGCGCGCGCATCCTTGTCCACACCCGCCGCGAGCCCGACCGGATTGGCGAAGGTGATACCGAAGACTGTCGAGGCGAGTTCCGGAGCATCGTTGGCCGGACGGAGCGGCGGTATCAGGCTCAACGCCGCGATCGTCAATCGGTGGGCGGTTTCGGGGTCGAGCCGGAACAGCAGCGGGCGCATCAGGCGGGTATAGGCGTTGTGACGATCAGGCGGCATCGCGAGCGGAATCTTGCGACGGCGGCGTCGGCGGTGCAATCGCTTGTGGCACAAATCATCTCGATCCCTCTACTTGTCCAAGGAGCGGGCAAGCTCGCGCCGCGAGCGCGGGTGAGGTCTCCCCACCCGAAACCGAGGCTTCGTTTGTGGATAGAGTGGATACCCCTTCGCGGACATTATTGGTCGGACCGGCGGCACAGGATAGAAGTTAGGCTCGACGCGGAAATGCTATGCTTCAGGACGGACGGGCAGGGCGAGTAAAGCGATGAACAACCAGGCGAAGATGCAGGTAAAGCTGATCGATTACGCGCGCGCGCCGCTCGAAAAACTCTACGCCGCGTTTCGCACCTGCTATTCCGCCGAGACACCGATCGAGATTTGGGAAAAGATCGAGGCCGAGAAGATCAGCCACGAGAAGATTCGCGAGTTTATCGGCGAGCGGCTGAAGACCGGGCACGCGTCACCGCTGGAGCAGGTGGTGTTCTGGTTCGGGATTTCGGGCGTTTCGCGATCGCTATCGCATCAGTTCGTGCGCCATCGCATCGGCATCAGCTTCGAGCAGCAGAGTCAGCGCTACGTCAAGTTCAAGCAGGACAAGCTCGCGTTCGTGCTGCCGGAATCATGGTCGCGGGCAGGGCTGGACGACGAATTTTCGCAACTACTCGAGCATACGTCGGAGCTCTACGCGCGTGCGCTCAAGGCGGGGATTCCGGCGGAGGACGCACGCTTCATCCTGCCCAACGCGGCGCCGACCAATTTCCACGTGATGGTCAATTTTGCCGAGATGCTGCACATCTGCGATCTGCGCCTGTGCGTGCGCGCGCAATGGGAAATTCGCCGGATGGTCGCGTTGATGCGATCGGAGATCAAGAAAATCCTGCCGGAGATCGCAATCTTTCTGCAGCCGAAATGCGGCGAGAACCGCATGGGCTATTGCGACGAGTCGCTCGACGAATGGCAGAAATGCCCGCTCGGCCGGGTGCGTCCGCATAAGTCGTCGTTGTTCGAACTCTACGATCGCTACGGCAGCCGCAAGGCGCGCGCGCTCAGCGAGGATGAATTTCGCGCCGTCGAAGAGAAGGAACAGCTCTAACCGGGCCGCCCCACGCGGCGCCAGCGCGGCGATCTGGTGGTCGGGCCGCTTGCGTTGAATTGCCGGGTGTGAGATTCCGATAGCTGGATCAGCGGGACGACGTGGGAATAATCGAATCGACAGTGCCAGGCGCGGGTGCCACGCGCATCATCGATCCGTGCGCACAATGCGGCGTCGAAGAGGGCGTCTGGAGCGTGGCGTGGCCTGACCTGCCCGAGGACGAATTGTTTTTGCTGTGCGGACGCTGCATGTGGCGACGCTTTCATACGGTTCCGCGCGGCCCGGCGCGGCGCGCGTTGGTGCGCAAGGTTTTCGCCCGCCGCGTGTTCGGCAAATCCGCCGCCTGATCTATCCCAACGATAACGGGCGCGCCCATGCCCCCCATTGCCTCATCACAGTTCGATCGTGCCGCACAGACATGCGGTTTTGGTCCGCTTCAGAGCGTTCTCAGCCGCTTCGCAATCGCCGCTCCGAACTGCTGGAAGTGTCGCGCATTCCAGGTATAGAGCGCATCGACCTTCGCCTTCAGGGCGCAACGAGCAATCAGCGCGTCATAGATGGTGGCGCCGATAACACCGGCATCGGCAGCCTGCTTGATCGTGGCGTGGTACTCGTCGCCGGTGAGCGTGACGAGCGTGAGGCGCTCGCGAATGTTCTCCAGGAAGAGGAGCACTTGCTCACCACTCAAGCGGTGTCGTCCCGGTAGCCGGGTCATCGTCGAGTAAACCTCGGCCAAGCTGTGAGCAGCGCAGCAATCACATTTTTGGTCGGCCGCGGCGAAGGCCTTAAGACTTCGCTCGTGATGCTCGTGATCCTCCATGAAGACGGGGATCAGGACCGAAGTATCGAAAAACGCCCTCAATGCCTTTCCCCAAGGTTTCGATCGTCGCGCTCGCGCCGTCCTCGCTCGATGGTCTCCTCAACCGTCGCGGCCGATAGCGGTTCGCCGGAATAGAAGACCCAGACGCCGCGCTTTTTTCTTAGCTGAGCGGTCCCGCGCAAGGGACGTAATGTGATGCGATCGTCGAGGTACTCCATCTCCAACTCATCGCCGGGGGCAAGTTGCAGTTTTGCCCGGATTGGCTTCGGGAGCACGATTCGGCCAGCCTTATCGATCGTCAATTTGGCATTCATAGCTGCCATTATATATTGGCAATTGGCAGCAATAAATGGTTCTCTTTCGACGACGCTCGCGACCGCCTCGCCGATCTATTGCGCGCACCGACGGGCGATTGACGGGGGCGCGCCCGCCCGCAATGCTCGTCGGTTATGGACGTCACGCAGGAATTTGTCGCCGAGGGGTTGCAGCGCGCGCGCTACATCACGAATGAGCGCGTCGAGACGGCGGTGTTCCTGGCGCTGGCGCTCGACAAGCCGCTGCTAATCGAGGGTCCGGCCGGCGCCGGCAAGACCGAGGTCGCAAAGGTCCTGGCCGAGATGCTGCACACCGAACTGATCCGCCTGCAATGCTACGAGGGGCTCGACGAGGCGCGCGCGCTCTACGAATGGAACTATCAGAAACAGTTGCTGCGGCTGCAGGTTGACGAACATCAGGGGCTGCATTGGGAGGAGCTGTCGGAGCATCTGTTCTCGCGCGAGTACCTGCTCGAGCGGCCGCTGCTGCGGGCGATTTCGGCGCCGCGCAAGGTCGTGCTGCTGATCGACGAGATCGACAAGGCCGACGAAGAGTTCGAGGCCTTCCTGCTCGAGTTGCTTTCCGATTTCCAGGTGAGCGTGCCCGAACTCGGCACGGTGCGCGCGCATGAGCGTCCGGCGGTGGTGCTGACCTCCAACCGCGCGCGCGAGCTGTCGGACGCGTTGCGCCGCCGCTGCCTCCATCTGTTCATCGATTTTCCGGGCATCGAACAGGAGCGGCGCATCATCGAGCTCAAGGTCCCGGGCCTCGACGCGCGCCTGGCAGCCGAGGCGGCGCGGCTGGTAAACGCGATGCGCAAGCTCGACCTGCGCAAGCCGCCCTCGATCGCCGAAACGCTGGACTGGACGCGCGCGCTGGTGCGGCTCGGAATCAAAGAACTCGATACGCCAGCGATTCGCACGACCCTCGGCGTCCTGCTGAAGCATGAGGACGATCGCGCGCGCGTCGAGGCGAAGGCTTCGGCGCTGATAGCGCGCCCGCGATGATCGCGCTGCGGGACGCGATTCTCGACTTCATTGCCGACCTGCGCGCCGCCGGCGTGCGGATCTCGGTGGCAGAATCGCTCGACGCGATGAATGCGGTGGCAGCCGCCGGGCTGGCGCGTTCGCGGATGTGTGAGGCGCTGGCCGCAGCGCTGATCAAGGAGGAGGCCGACCGCGCGACCTTCGACGAAATCTTCGGGCGGCGCTTCGCCGGGCGATCGACGGCAATGCGCGGGGCGCATCAGAGCCGGGGCGAATTTGCCGGCGTCGCCGGATGGTCGGGCGGCCCGAGCGATTCCGCGACGCCGTCCGCCGCTCCCCAGCGCCGCGATGACGATGACGCGCCTGCTGGCGCGGCGCCCTCGCACAAGCCGGCACCATCGGAACGCGAGGCGCCTCGACCAGCCGCGGAGCCGAGTCCGGCGCGGCAACCGGGCGACGGCGAGAGCGATGAGAGCAGGCGCCCTGGCGATGCGGATGGCGTGGACACGTCGGCGAATCGCACTGAAGCCTCCGCCATCGAATTCGGTGAGGGGCGCGAAGCAGGCGGCGCCGAAGCAGACTCACCGGGAATCGAGGCCGGGCGCGCCGCCCGGTTGCGCATGATCGAGCGCCTGCCTTTCGCCAACTACTCCGAGGTCGAATTCGAAGCGGCGCGCAATGCGCTCGCGGCGCTGAAGCGCCGCTTTCGTATCCGTGTATCGCGCCGGCTGCGGATCGCGAGGGCCGGCCGAATCGATTTCCGCCGCACGATTCGCGCTTCGCTACAGCATGGCGGCGCGCTGGGAGACCTGCGCTTTCGCGCCCGCCGTCCCCGTCATCTCGACCTTCTAATCCTCGCGGACATGAGCGGCTCGGTGAAATACGCATCCACGCTGATGCTCGAAATCGCGGCGGGTGCATACTCATGCTTCCGTCGCGTGCGCAGCTTCGTTTATATCGACCGGTTGGCGGAGGCGGGTTTCGAACGCGGCCACCTCACCACCACGCCGCCGCTCGATTTGTACGCCCGTTCCGACTTCGGCCGCGTGCTGGCGGATCTTTGGGAGCGGCGTGCGGCGCTGGTCACGCGCGCGACGGTGATCGTGATCATGGGCGACGGCCGCAACAACCGCCGTCCGGCGCGTGCTGACCTGCTACGCGATCTCGCACGACTCAGCCGCGCCGTGCTGTGGCTGATTCCCGAACCGCAGGCGCGCTGGAACATCGGCGATAGCGCGATTCGCCAGTACGCGCGTGAGGCAACGGCGCTTATTCCGTGCGAGAATCTGTGGCAACTTGAGCGCGGCCTCGCTCGGGCTATCTGAGGAATTTACCTGGTTCCGTTCGCTTGCATCGCAATTTGCAGTGTGGCAAGAATCGGGCGCTTCGCGAAGTTCTGTGCAGTATTGATAGCTATAGCTCAAGCGCTGAAGCTGGGATTGCCATGACTTATCGCAAAATCATCGCTCCGAACACCCTGGCGCTGGCCTTCCTGCTTTTCGCTTTGACTGCTATTTGCGGGGTGCCGCAAGCCGTGGCGCAAACGGTGGCGGGTTCGATTTCAGCGATCAGCGGTACTGCCACCATTACACGGGGAGCCGCGACCATTCCTGCGACCTACGGCACCAAAGTTGACGTGGGTGACCGGATCGTCACCGGTGCGGGCAGCAGCCTGACTGTAACGCTCTCCGACGGCAGCCAAATCGAGGTGACCGACTCGAGCAACCTGACGATCGACGAGAACACCCTCAACCCGAACGGCACGCGCGCCAGCACCAAGGTGTCACTGCTCAATGGATTGGTCCGATCGCTGGTGCGGTCGACGCCGGGCACGCCGCCTAATTTCGAAGTTCATACGCCCAACGCGGTGGCCTCCGCACGCGGCACCGGCTTCGACGTAGATCACGCAACCGGCGTACACGACGACAAGTACAAAGATTGCACGGAATTCAGCCACGTGTCGGTGTATCAGGGCAAGGTCGTGGTCTACAACCCGACCAATCCGAGTTCGCCCCCGGTTGAGGTGGACGAGGGCCACAAGGTAACGGTGCCTTGTGGGGCCGCTCCGATTCTGAGCGGGGCCTCATGGGCGAGTACAGCGGCGCTCGGCGCACTCGGAGCGCTCGGCGCCGGAGGCATAGCGGTAGGGGTAGTCGGCGCAACCGGCGGCTTTGGCGGCAGCAGTAGTCATCTGATCAGCCCGCTAAGCCCGATGCGATAGTCCATCGCATATCACGATCAACCACGACGATGCAGCGCGGTCGCGTCGCGCGAAGCTCGCGAACCGGACCAATCCTCCGAAACGGAGACGCCGTCGCTGAATCGTCGCCGGTGGGTTGGTCAGACGCCGCCTGACTCGGCGAAAACCCGAGTCTCCATTACCCATGGATTCAGCTCCGAAGGCTGACTTGCGCGGCGCTGTCGCGCTATGCTCAGGGGCGCTTCCATGGCAAAAACTGTACACAAACAATTCTGGAAGAGTCCGCTCGTAACCGTCGCAATCGGACTGGCGGTGGTTGCGGCGATTACATATTTCAATCGCAGCGGACGCCTGGAACCGATCGAACTGAGCGCCTCCGATCGCCTCATCTACCGGGCCGGCGCGACGCAGGCACCGTCCGGCGCCGTCGTCATCGCACGCATCGACGACAAGAGCATCGCGGAGCTGGGCCGCTGGCCGTGGGGCCGCGATGTCGAAGCGCGGCTCGTCCACGCCCTGATGGAGTACCATGCGGCGGTGGTCGGCTTCGACGTGATGATGCCGGAGCGCGACTCGGCTGATATTCAGCGCGAACAGATCTCCAAAGAGCTGAAATTGAACGGTCACGGCGACGACGCGGTCCACAGGATGCTCGCGCAGAGCAATGACGCCCAACTTGCCGACGCCATCCGGGCGCAAGGTTCGACCTATCTCGGCTATACGTTCAGCGCGCTCGAGATAGAAAAGATCAAGAGCCAGGATCTGGTCGGCTACCGGACGACGTTTCTGGAGCCGCGGCCGGTTTTTTTCAACACCATCACGAAGGCGGCCGGGTCGCACGACACCGCAATCAACGCCGACGCTTATCTGCCGCCGATTCCGGTGCTCAATAGCTCGGCCCGTGGCATCGCCTACGTCAACATCGATCTCAACGCCGACGGCGAGGCCCGCTCCTATCCGAGCGTGGTGCGCTTCAACCAACACTACTGCGTGCCGCTATTTTTGGCCCTGGTCGACGCCTATGCGCATCATGCGCCGCTCGGCCTGCACTTCGACGCCGACGGTATCGCCAGCATCGGCGTCGGCGGCAGCCAGATTCCGGTCGATGAACTCGGCCGCATGACCGTGCATTTTCGCGGACCCAGCGGCACCATCCCGTGGTTCTCGATTTCCGACATCATCAACCATCGCGTTGCACCCGAGGCGCTCAAGGACCGCATTGTGCTGGTTGGGATGACGGCGCATGCGCTCGGCGACCGCTTCGTCACGCCGGTCGGGGCGGACTTCCCGGGGGTGGAAATTCAGGCCAACGCCACCGACAACGTACTGGTCGGTGACTTCCTGCTGCACGACGGACCGCTGTGGGACATGGAGCAATGGGCGGGCGTGCTGATTGGCATCGCGATCAGTTTCGTCGCCGCATACATGACGGCGATCTACGGTGCGACGATCGCGGTGATCCTGGGTGCCGGCTACTTCCTTTACGCCATCCACCTGCTCAACGCCGACGGCCAAATCCTCGGCTTCGTCTTTCCGCTGTTGGTCCTGGTACTCACCTATATCTTCGTCATGAGCTGGCGCTATTTCGCCGAGGGCGCCGAGAAGCGCCATTTGCGCCGCGTCTTCGAGCATTATCTCGATCCCGACGTCATCGCCTCGGTGCTTGACAATCCGACCGGGCTCAAGTTGGGCGGCGAGCGCCGCCACCTGAGCATCTTGTTTTCCGATATCGTCAATTTCACCTCGCGCGCCGAACGCACCGAGCCGGAGCCGCTGGTCGCCCTGCTCAATACCTACATGACTGTCATGACCAACCTGATCCTGGAGAGCGGCGGCGTGGTCGACAAGCTGATGGGCGACGGCATCATGGCGTTCTGGGGCGCCCCGATCGCGATCGGCAATCCGGCGCGCGAGGCGATCAAGTGCGCGCTGCGCATGATGGAAGAGCTGGGGGCACTGACCAAAAGCGACGAACGCTTCGCCGACATCAAGATCGGCATCGGCATCTGTACCGGCGATGCGATCGTCGGCAACTTCGGCGGCGAGGAGCGCTTCGATTATTCGGTCATCGGCGACACGGTCAATCTCGCGTCGCGGCTGGAGGGACTCACGCGGCCGTTCAAGGTCGGCATCCTCGCCAACCGTGCGACGCTCGAGGAAGCCGGCGGCGGCTTCATCACGCGCGAAATCGGCCTGGTCAAGGTCAAGGGCAAGGACGTGCTGGTGCCGGTAGTCGAAATCGTCGCGCTCGAAGGCGACGGTGTCGATCCCGCATACTACGAACGGTTCGCCAGCGCGATCGCGATGCTGCGCAAGGGCGCTTCGCCCGAGGCCGAGCTGCGCAGTTTACTTCAGGATCGTCCTGACGATCAGGTGATCAGGATGTGCCTGGAGCGGCTACATCCGTCCGCCGGCCGCCCGCCAAATGAGATGATTTTTGAATTCGATACGAAGTAGCGGGCAGCCCGCACGGACCGCTCGGGACCTGGCTGCTTCGATCCAATGCGGTTAGCGCGGCATGGCCATGTTGAAGACCGCGCGCATCCGGGCCAATAGCCGGTGCGCGGGGCTGCGCTCGCCGTCGGCGCGGGATTCGGCATCCAGCATCTCGCGCCGCTCGGTCATGCGAAACGCGATCACCTCGCCCATCTGTGCCGCGGTCTCCGGATGATCCTTGAAGAGCGCGCCGAAGGCGTTGCGGTTGAGTTCGAGTAGCTCGACATCGGATTTGGCGCGAATCGTCGCGGTGCGTTTCTCGCCCGTCATCAACGCCATCTCGCCGAAGAACGCGGGCGGGGCGAGGTCGCGGATATGCACCTGCCGGCCATCGGTCGCGCCGGCGAGAACCTGGACCGTTCCCTGGCGAATGATAAACAGCGAATCGCCCTCATCGCCCTCGCGCACGATCGCCTCACCGGCGCCAAACTTTTGCACGATCACGCCCGGCAGCAGCATGCGCAGTTCCTCGTCGCGCAAACCCCGGAGAAAATCGACCTGCCGCAACCCGCCCATGATCTCGCGCTCGAACGCCTCCGCGCCCTCCGCCTCCCTCGGCAGCCTCCGCGATGAGTGGATCGTCAACTGCGGGTAAGGGATTTCAATCGCCTTGCGGCGCAAGACGTACCAGAGGCCGGTCGAGACCGTGTCGCGCAAATGATCGGCCTCCGCAAAGTCGCTCATCCAGTAACGCACGCGATAATGAATCGAGGAGTCGCCGAATTCCCAGGTATAAACTTCCGGCGGCGGAAATTGCATGACGCCCGCAATGTCGCGCAGCGCTTCCAGAATTACCTCGCGCACATGGTTCGGGGGCGTCGAGTAGTCGAGACCGATCTTGACTTCGTCGGCGACGGCGCCGATCGAGTAATTCACCAGCGCATCCTTCGCCATCAAGGCGTTAGGAATTTCGAGCTTCTCGTTGGCGCGCGTTATGATCGCGGTCGAGCGCCAGCCGATACCCTGGATCCGCCCGACAAAATTCCCCGATCTCACCCAATCGCCGGGTGCAAAAGGCTTGCCCATTTGCAGTGTCAGGCCGCTGAAAATGTTGCCCAGGCTCTCCTGCAGCGCCAGACCGACCACCACCGCGACCACCGCAGTACTCGCGAGCAGCGGTGTCAGGTCAACGGTAAAGTCCTGACGCAGCACCACCAGCAGCACCAGGCCCCACAGCGTCAGCATCAGGATGTCTTTGAAGATGGTCGAGAAATGGGCGCGCGTGCGATGGGCGGCAGCGTCGGCCGTCGCCAGCATCAGGTGGATGAAGCCCCAGCTCGCCAGCACGATGCCGAGACCGCCCGCCCATTGGGTCCAGCCCATCTCCGCGGCCAGCGGCGGCGTCGCGATCAGGTCGAAGGCGAAGCCGATCGTGCACATCACCACGCCGGTCAGCGACATGAACGGCCAGCGCTGACGCATCACGAAGGCGAACAATGCAAGGGCGCCGATCACGATCGCGTCGAAGATGATGCGCGCGTCGAGGCCCAGCGAACGCAGGCCTAAAATTGTCTGTAGCGGCGTCGGATGCATTATGGTGATCGCCGAAATCTTACTGCGTCGGCGTCATCGACGGTAGCGGTGCCAGAAGCGGGTGTCAGCTGCTTGTCGCGATTCTCTTAAGGTCATCGTTGAGCGCCGCGACCGTCAGCCGCCGCTGGCTGAGACGCGCCGCCTCCTCCTCGCCAAGCTCGGCCAAGTAGCATCCGCGCCCCGGAACGATCAGGACCGCGCGGTAGGGAAACCCGGCTTGAATTTGCGGATAGCAGCAAGTCGCGATCGTGCCTTCAAACGCAGCCTCGACCACGCGCTCGCACCGCGCGGCGCCATCCTCGAAGACCAGCGCCGCCGCCGCCCGCAGCCGCGCCGTTCGCAACGCGGGCTCGACCCCGCTCATCCGCCGCACGATTTCCTCCGCCAGCGCGCGATCGTCGGCACGTTCGCCGAGCCATCGATGCGATCGCACGCCCGGCGCGCCGTCCAATGCGTCAACCTCGAGGCCGCCGTCGTCGGCGAGCGTCGCAATACCCGCGCGGTCGAAGTAGAAGTTCGCCTTTAGCCGCGCATTCTCGGCGAAACTCGCACCGTCCTCCGGCGCCTCGGCGTCGATACCGACGTCACGCAACGAGACCACCTTGAGATCGAATTCGCGCAGCAAGACGCGATATTCCGCGAATTTGGCGGCGTTGGTGGTCGCGATCAGCAGGCGCTTCATCGCACGCTTCGTCATCCGCGAGGCTGATAGGTGAACTTGAGGCGCGAACGATCGCGCGCGTCCTCAAGCGCAAGATCGATCAGCCGGTCGATCAAGCGCGGCAGCGCCACACCGGTCGCCTCCCACAACTTCGGATACATGCTGATCGACGTGAAACCGGGGATCGTGTTGACCTCGTTCACATAGAGCTCGCTGAGATCGGCGCGGGCCAGGAAATCCACCCGCGCCATCCCGCGCAGCGCGAGTGCCGTAAACGCGGCGGTCGAGATTTCGCGAATCCGATCGGCGACGTTCGCGGGCAGCTCCGCTGGAATCCGCACGTCCGCGCCTTCTGGATCGACATATTTCGATTCGTAGCTGTAGAACTCGTGACCCTTGATCAGGATCTCGCCCACGACCGAGGCCTCGGGCCGATCGTTGCCCAGCACCGCGCATTCGAACTCGCGTCCCGCGCACGATGCCTCGATCAGAATCTTGCGGTCGTACTGAAAGGCGTCCGCGACCGCCGCGGCCAGCGCCCGCGCGTGCTTGACCTTGCTGATTCCGATCGACGAGCCGAGAGCGTTGGGTTTGACGAAGACCGGGTAGCCGAGTTCCTCGGCGATCCGCCGCGCGGCCCGCGCATCTTCGTCGGCCTGCGATCGCGTCAGTGCGAAATGGCGCACGACGGGAATACCCGACGCGAGCAGAATCCGCTTCTGCGCGTCCTTGTCCATCCCCAGCGCCGAACCGAGTACGCCCGCGCCCACGTAGGGAATCCCGGCAAGTTCGAGCAAACCCTGCATGGTGCCGTCCTCGCCGTAGGTCCCATGAAGCACCGGGAAAACCACGTCGAGCGGCCCCGGCATCGCGGGCGCGCGACCCTTCGCGGCGGGAATGCCATTGCGCGACAGTGCGTTCACGAGGGCGCGGCGATGAGGCTCGGGCAACAGACTTACCGGCGTGCCGCCGCGGCCGAGCGCGCGCAGCTTGGGCGCCGCCTGGCTCAACCTCGCGATCGCGTCGCCGCGCAAATACCAGCGGCCGTCGCGCCCGATAGCGATCGGCACGATCTCGTAGCGCCGCGAGTCCATCGCGGACATTACGGTCAACGCCGATCGCAGCGAAATTTCGTGCTCGCCCGAGCGGCCTCCAAAGAGCACGCCCACGCGAATTTTCTTCGTCCGCGCCATCGCTCGCTTCGCCCCCGCCTTCACCCCACCGATTAATTACTGTTCAGGAAATGTGTGACGCTCCGATTCTGCCACGGCACCCGCGCCGGTTCGAGTATCCGTTCCTAGAAATGAATTGGGCAAGGAAAAGCCGCGCGTCACCCATCGAGCGAACGCGCGGCTGGTTGCCTTCATTCTATCGTCGATTCAGTTACGGCCGGTAGTTGGGCGCCTCTTTGGTGATGAATACGTCGTGCACGTGGCTTTCACGCTGGCCCGCGTCGCTCACCCGGATGAACTTTGCGCGGCGGCGCAGCTCCGTCAGATTCACCGCGCCGATGTAGCCCATGCCCGACTGCAAGCCGCCCACCAGTTGCTCGATATTGGTGCCGAGCGGACCGCGATGCGGTACGCGGCCCTCGATGCCCTCCGGCACCAGCTTGCTCCCGTCAGTCACATCATGCTGGCCGTAACGGTCGCGCACCCGCTCCGTCATCGCACCGAGCGAACCCATGCCGCGATAGAGCTTGTAGGTGCGGCCCTGGTAAAGAATCGTCTCGCCGGGGCTTTCCTCGGTGCCCGCGAACAGCGACCCGATCATCACGGTTGACGCGCCCGCCGCGAGCGCCTTGGTGATGTCGCCGGAAAACCGGATGCCGCCGTCGGCGATCACCGGCACGTTGCGCGGCTCCGCCACCGCGACGCAATCCATGATCGCGGTGATCTGCGGCACGCCGACGCCGGCCACCATTCGTGTCGTGCAGATCGAGCCGGGACCCATGCCGACCCTGATCGCGTCCGCACCCGCGTCGATCAGCGCCTTCGCCCCCTCGGCAGTCGCGACGCTGCCCGCGATCACGTCAATTTCGGGCCATTCGCGCTTGACCGCCCGCAAGGTGTCGATCACGTTCTGCGAATGCCCGTGCGCGGTGTCGATGCAGAGCACGTCAACCCCGGCCTGTTTCAACGCGGCCGTGCGCTCCTCGCGCTCGGGGCCGACGCCGATCGCGGCACCGACGCGCAGCCGCCCGCGCGCGTCCTTGCTCGAAAAGGGGTGGCGGGTCGCCTTGTCCATGTCCTTGACCGTAATCAGCCCGCGCAGCCGGTCATGCTCATCGACCAGCGGTAGTTTCTCGATCCGATGGGCTTGCAGGATCTCTTTGGCCGCATCCAGGCTGATTCCCGGCCGCGCCGTGATCACTTTCGTAGTCATGACCTCGCGCACCTGCCGATCGAGCCGCCGTTCGAAGCGCAGATCGCGATTCGTCAGGATGCCTACCAGCCGCCCGTCGGCGACCACCGGCAGCCCGGAAATTCCGTACCGTTCCATGGTCGCGAGGGCATCGCCGATCATCTGTTCCGGATGGACGGTGACCGGGTCGGCAATCATCCCGCTTTCATACTTCTTTACCGCCGCGACTTCGGCCGCCTGCCGCTCGATAGTGAGATTACGATGGATAAACCCGAGGCCGCCGAGCTGCGCAATCACGATCGCGCTGCGTGCTTCGGTCACCGTGTCCATCGGGCTCGCGACCAACGGAATCCGCAGGCGGATACGCTGGCTGAGCGCAGTCGCGACGTCGCATTGCGACGGCAGCAAATCGGAAAACTGCGGCAGCAAGAGCACGTCGTCAAAGGTCAGTCCGTCGCGGAGCTCCTGATACGGCATGTTATTTCTCCCTGATAAGAAAAAACCCGCAGTTGTGCTGCGGGCTGGGAAGACTTTCGGAATTTGATCCGGAATTGCGATCCGGTAGCGCCATATCTTTATCTAACAAATGGCGGCTCTCAGCGCAATTCGCCGTCCACGTCTTGGTGAGGACCCGCGCATCATTGCAGCGCCAGGTCGGCGCGCGTGGGCTTGCCCTTGTCGTCGATTCCGGACGCGTCGAGCTTGGGCGCGACCGTGAACAGCCGCGAGGGATCGATCTTCGTGCTCAGGTATTTGCGTGCCGCCTGCGCGCGTGCGTCCGCCAAATGCCGCAAGTCGTCGTCCGATACCTCCATATTCGTGACCAGCAGATTTTTCATCTCTTCGGGCGGCAGCGACTTGTCGAGCCCGATCATGTTGGCGGGTTTTTCGAATTTCGCGGCTTTGTACACCCTCTTAAGGTACTTGTTATAGAGGTCCGGCGGGATAGTGTCGTCTTCGGTCATCGTCGTATCCTCGGAATCATTCATTCGCGTGCGGACCAGGTCGTCAACCTTCGCCTCGCGCAGGCCCGGCTTGTCGGCCGCGGGATCGACGCGGCCTGAAATACTGAGTTTCAGGGCGGTGCGCGCGTTTAGCGCTGTGGCAACGGTATCGAGCCGCTTGCGGCTGTCTGCACTGAGCGTCGCACGTCCAGGTGCGAACTCCACGTAAGCGAGATCTTCGCCGCCACCGCCGCCGACGAGATTGCCGATCGCCCCCGCCAGCAGCCGGAAGGGGGCGGTCACCACCCTGGTCAGGATATTCATGAAGGCGTGCAAGATCACGCCGCCAAGGCTGAACTGCGGATCGCTGAGCGATCCCGAGATCGGCACGTCGAGGTTAATCTGCCCCTTCGAATCCTTCAGGATCGCCACCGCAAGCCGCATCGGCAGATTTCTCGCGGTCGGACTTTCGACCTTATCGCCGAATGTCAGTTGGTCGAGGAAAATATGATTGTCGGCGGTGAGATTCTGATTAGCCAGTACGTAATGCACATCGACCGTCAGGGTGCCCTTGATAATCGGATAGCCAGTGTACTTGACCGAATAGGCAGTCAGATCGGTGAGCTCGATACCGCTGGCCTTAGCCGTGAGGTCGACCGCCGCTAGCGGCGCGAGCGGATTGATCGATCCCTTGATATGAATTGGCGCGCTGCCGTTGATCTGGCCGTCGACCAGGACGTCGGCGGGAGTGGTCGTGCGCGTGCCGAAGGCGCCCACCTTGCCGCTGACGTCGGTCAGATTCGCGCGGTAGTTCGGCTTGATGAAGAAGTCAGAATAATCGACGTGGCCGCCGTGCAAGGTGATCTGACCGAGCGCGATATCGGCGCCAATCGGTTTGGGCACTGCCACTGGAGCCGCGGCCGCGGTCGTCGCAGGCGATGTCGGCGGTGCCCCCGCGGCTGGCGCTGGTAACGCGGGGGCGACCGGTGTCGCCGCAAGCGCGCCGGGCCCTGTCGCTGCCGCCCCCGTCTGCTCGCGCGTCAGAGATTTGGGCGCCTGGGCGGGGTTCGACGTGATGTCGCTCAGGTTGAGCTTGCCGTTACTGTTCAGAATCACTCGCGCATAGAAATCCGACAGCGCCATCGCGCCGACGTGGACCTGCGGCTGGCCCTGGCCGAGACCGAAGTCGATGCGCTCGAAGCTGAGCGAATTCCACCTGACGAAATCGTCGTTGGTCAGCTTGTCGAGCACCCGCACGTTGCCCAGTGTCGCGTTGCCGCGATAGGTCATGCGCAGGTTGTCGCGGACCATCGCTGCGCTTGCGACACCAGTGGTCGTCAGCAACGCGCCCTTGATCGTCACGTTGAGATCCTTGGGCATGTAGGAGTCGGCCACGGTGAGATCGAGGCGCCGGGTGTTCACCTTCAGATCGGCCTTGAGCGGCGCGATTACGACCGGCCCGGCGAATTTGAACGTGCCGCGACGATTCAGCACGCCGTCAATTTCCGCGTCGATCGGCTTGCGAAAGTCGCTCGAAAAATTCTTCACGTTCAGGTTCAGCGGCGAGATGATGGCGTTGACCGGCCGCACTGGCATGTCGTCCTCGACATCGATCTCCGCCTGGTTGATTGCGATCGATGCGACCTTGTATCGCCATTCGGGGGCGGCCGGCCCGGTTGCTTTTGCCGGTGCCGTGCGGCCCGCGAAGCCGCGCGCAGGTCTGGGCGCGGCCTGACGGCCGCGCGTGACCGTCATCCGCGACGGCCCGGATCGCCGCCGCTGGGACTCGCTATTGCGATTTTCCGCTGCGGCCCCGGCCTGAGTGCGCAGCAACGACAGCAGGCTCAGCTTGCCGTCGCGTCCACGCCTGACGAACACGTGAACCCCGTTGCCATGCACTTCGCTGACGGTCGCCTGATGGGTCGCGAGATCGATCTGCGTGATCGTGGCGCCGAACCGCGACCATTGCAGCGGCTTGTCCTTGCCACCCGGCGCGTTCAACGCGAGGTTGTCGACGGAGAAGCTGGCCGGTTCCACGTGCAGGTTGAACTGGTTCGCGGCAAAACTGGTGAGCAGGCTCGCACGGGCGTTGAGTTTGCCGGCACCGAGAGTGGCCGCCAGCGCGGATTGCGCATAGGCCTGCAGCGCCGGCAGATCGACCTGATCGATGGTCACGTCGCTGGTGACCTGCGACTTCACCAGATCGAGATTGCCCTTGACCGCGATCGAACCGCCGCTGCCCAAACTGCCGGCGAAATCGTAGGCCGACGGCGATGCCTTTGCGCCGAGGGCGAATTGCTGGAGCCCGATGTTGATATTCTGCAGCGCCACAGTAGCCGGCGTCGCGAGGCTGTTGTCGGTAAACTTGACCGCGCCGTTCGTAAGCGTGAACGATTCCATCGTGAGATCGAGCGGTCTCTTTTCGGTGCTCGACGGGGACGCGCGCACTGGAGCCGCAGATGGCGCGGAAGCCGCAATCGAAGGGGCGACGATGCCAGTAGCCGAGGGCGTCGCGATGGCGGCGGGTGTCGCGGTCGCGGCGGCCGCTTGCGCCTGCGGATACATCACCGGCGTGAGGTTGGTGCTGCCGTCGCGATTGCGCACCAGTTCGGCGTCAAGCCCGTCCATAGTAATCGGGCCCAGATGGACAATGCCGTTCAGCGGTTCGACGTCGTTGAGATGAGCGACCGCCCGCTTGAACCCGACCAGCGGCGCGTTGGCGCCGTCGCGAACGTCGAGGTCGTCGAGTGTCACCGCGCCGTTCACGCGGATAACCGGGCTCGGCGCGGTCTGCGCGAAATGCACCTGCAAAAACGCCGAGAGCGCACCACTCGGGATCTTCACCGGCAATTTAATCGGGACGTAGGCGACATAGGGAACGAGATTGAAGTGGTCGAGCCTGAGCGCGATCACCGACTCGGGTTCCTTCGCGAACGGCAGCGCGCGAGCGCCAATTTTCACCGGGCTGCCATCGACGATCATCCGCAGCAGCGGCTGCACGAAAATCTTGGTGTCGGCCGGCAGGTTCGCGATAAAGGGGAGGTCGAGTTCGATATGCTCGAGCTTATGCTCCTGGCCGAGCACCTGGTCGTCGAAGTGCACGTCGCCGTCGTGCAGCCGAATATTGGAGAGCGCGAAGCGGGTCGGTTTGCCCGGCGGCGGAGCCGGGGTCTTGGTTACGAGCAGATCGGAGAAATTGAATTCCTGCTGACCGGTGCGCACGATGTGCAGAGCCGGCCGATCGACCTCCAGTTCCTTGATCACCGGCGCCAGCCGCAAGAGCGAGGTCCACGAAACCTTCACGCGCAGATGGCCGAGATCGACGAAGGGCTTGGCCGGGTCGCGATCGGCGATATGCAGACGGTCGATCTCGAGCCGTAGGCGGAACGGATTGAAGGCGATCTCGCCGACCGTCACCGGGCGTTTCAGCGAGGCCGCCACCTGGGTGGTCAGTAGGTGCCGCAGGAGCATCGGCAGTCCGAAGAAACCGCCGACTGTGTAGAGCGTCAGGACGACCAGGAGCGTCACGCCGATTCGACGCATGCGGCGCGTGCGCAGGCGTCCCTCGGCGCGGCGTGTCCAGGATTTCAGGCGCTCGACGCCGCTCTTGATGCTGTCGTTCATGCGCGCTTATCCGAAGCCAACGGCTGACACTTCAGGAAAAGTATCACAGCACGTCAGTGCTACGGGAGCGCCCGCATGGCAGATTCGTAGGTGGGCTCCGAGCAGCCGATTGCTCACGCGGACAGCACGAAATCGCGACTTGAGTTCGAGCGTAGGGTCTTCGACATCGCCACAACTGAATCTGAACTCTTGAGGCCCATTACCTACTGTTCCCGATATGCGCAGGCTGGACTCCAGGCGGTCAGAAGCCGCCGGAGGGAACCTCTAGCAGGAGTCTTGCCCAGGTTCGGCTTGCTCGCTCTGCGGCTAGAGGGCGCGGAGGAACATCACAAGGTCTTGCTTTTCCTGAGCTGTTAGTTTGGTGCCGTCGATCAGGTTGAAAAACTCGACCGTGTCCTCAAGGGTCAGCAGACGCCCGTCGTGCAGGTACGGTGGCGAGTCCTTGATGCCGCGCAGTGGAAACGTCTTGATCGGCCCGTCGGCGCTGGCCATCATGCCGTTGATCATCACGGGCTTGTAAAAGCGCTCCACCTGGAGGTTGTGCATCGAGTTGTCGGTGTAATAGGGGGCCTGGTGGCAGCTCGAGCATTGCCCTTTGCCAAAAAAGACGGCCTGTCCATGCAACTCGGCAGGAGTTGCCTTTGCGGGGTCGAGCTTGCCGAAAATGTCGAGCTTGGGTGCCGGTGGGAAGTCCAATATTTCCTGGAATTCAGCCATGTCATGAACTTGGCTGCCGCGTTCGAGGATGTTGACGCCCTTCTTGGTCGCAATAACGGGATCACCGTCGAAATACGCAGCGCGCTGCTCGAATTCGGTGAAGTCCTCAACCGTTTTCAAGGCCCGCTGCGAGCCGAATAGCCGCTGGATGTTCACGCCCCGCAGCGACGGTGTCTCGATGCGATGGCGGTACTCCTGCGGGCGAATATCGCCCACGAGGTGCGTCGCGCCGTTAGTGTGGCCGTTCGCATGGCAATCTAAACAGGCGACACCGCGGCTCGGTTTGACCGAGCGCCGATCCTCAGTCTGGTTGAACTGCTGCTGCGGGAAAGGCGTCAGCAACAGACGTAGCCCCTCCAACTGCTTGGGGTTGAGGATGCCGTTGAAGATTTCGTAGTAATTCTCAATGGTGAGCAGCTTGCCTTGCGAGACGTCGCCCAGATCGGGACGCGTGGTGAGGTAAATCGGCGCCGGGAACTCGGGCAGGAAGTGATCCGGTAAGTCGAAATCCAGATCAAACCGGGTAAGGTCGCGCTCTTCCTGCTTATTGATCTCCTCGATCTCAAAGTGTGGGAAAAGCATTCCACCTTCGGGATGGTTGGGATGAGGCAGCGGGTAAAATCCCTTGGGGAACAGATTCTTGTTGCGAATTTCCCCCGGACTCATCGCCGCGAGGCTGTCCCAGGTCGTCCCTGTCGGCAGCTTGACGCGAACGCCCTCTTGCAACGGTTTTCCGCGCGACATCGTGGCGCCTTGGGCGGGCCGGTTGCTCAGGTCGTAGCGCTGGTTGAGCAGGTCGGCGTGCTCCTTCTCAATCTTCGGCTTGGCCGCGATCATTCGTGACTTGATCGACGCAAAGGATTCCTTGATGTCCACCGGCGCGTAGCTCGTCTGCCCGCGTTGCTCTTGCTGTGCATAGGCGAGGTTCACGCCCACGAGCACAGCGGCAATCGCCAGCACCGCCCAGAGTCCTCTGCTTGCTGAAAACTTCATAGGCTTCCCCCTTTTCTTCGGGATTCCCATTTTGAATCCATTTTGAATCCTGAATCAAACTCCCACCGAACTTCATTCGGCGTGGGTTAGCCCAAGACGCCGTTGGCGACCAGATCGCTGATGCGATCGTCGCTGTAGCCGAGAAGTTTTTCGAGTACGTACTGGTTATCCTGCCCGACTGCCGGTGACGCGCGCTTTACCTCGGCCGGCGTGCGCGAGAACCTGTAGCGCGAGTTCTCGACGAAAGTCTCGCCCGCGACCGCATGATTCACGCGCACAAAATGTTCGCGATGGTGCAGTTGCGGATCGGCGTTGGCGTCGAAGGTGTTCGCGACCGTATGCGCGGGGACGCCGCGCGCCTGCAACATCTGCTCGGTTTCGACCGGAGTGCGGGCGCGCGTCCATTCACTAATCGTGCGATCGATCTCGTCGCGATGCCGGCGGCGCGCCGCGAGTGTCGTGAAGCGCGGATCCCGTGCCAGTTGCGGCTGCTGCATCGCGGCGCATAGCGCGCACCATTGGTCGTCGGTGCGGCATGCGATCGCGACCCAGCGGTCTTCGCCGGCGGCCGGATAGATACCGTGCGGCGCGTGCTCCAGGTCGTCGTTGCCGATCGGACGGTACTTGCGCCCGCTGCTGACGGTATCGAGGATCGGCAGCGTCAGGAATTGCAGGGCCGATTCGGCCTGCGCCTGATCGATGTACTGCCCCTGTCCGGTGTGCTTGTGATGGATCAAAGCGGCCATCAGGGCGGCGAGGCCGAAGCGCGGCGCGATGTAATCGGTATATGCGCTATATGGGCCCGAGGGCGTGCGGTCGGGCCATCCGACGAGATTGTAGAAGCCGCACAGCGCCGCCGCGAGATTGCCGAAGCCGGCGAAGCGCGCCAGCGGTCCGGTCTGGCCCATCAGGCAGGTGCTCAACATTATGATGTCGGGTTTGATCGCGCGCAGTGATTCGTAATCGAAGCCCCACGCGCGCATCGCCTTGGGCGAGAAGGCCTCGCACACGACGTCGGCCCAACGCACGAGGTCGTGTACGACCGCACGCGCTTCCGGCTTCTTGAGATCGAGCGACAAGCCGAGCTTGCCGGCGTTGTTATTGCCGAAGAGCGCCGAGTGTTCCGCGCCGGTGTTGTTGTCCTTGAATGGGCCGACGGTGCGCGTCGGATCGACGCGCTCGACGGATTCGATCCGCACGACCGTGGCGCCGTAGTCGGCCATCGCGCGCGTGATTCCGGGGCCCGCCAGTACCCACATGAAGTCGAGCACTTTGACATCGCTGAGCGGTAGTTGCGCAGTCATCAGATGATCCCCCGGCGGGCGAGGTCGCCGAACTCGCGTTCGCTCAGGCCCAGGTCGCCGACAAGGATTTCGCGATTATGCTCGCCGACGCGGGGCGGACGGCGCCGGTACTCGATCGGCGTGGCGCTGAAGCGCGCGAAGGGACCCGGATAGGTCAGCGCGAGCCCGAGTTCGCGGTCTTCGATCGTCTGCCAGTACTCACGCGCGATGAACTGCGGATTTGCGAGCACATCGTCGATCGTCGCGAGCGGCGCGATCAGAAAGCCATGCCGGCGCGCGAGGTCGAACGATTCGGCCTTGGTCATGCTGCGCAGAAAATTCGCGACGACGCCCTTGACCCGCTCATACTCTTCGAATGGCTCGCGCCCCGTCAGCAGCATGTCGCCGTACGCGAGCCAGTCCTTGTCGCGCGTGGCCTGATCGCAGAAGCCCTGCTCGTGGATGTAATTGATGAGCTTGCGGGTGAAGACCCCGAGCGCGCTGCCGAAGAGAAAGACGCAGGTGACCAAGCCGTCCTTCGCTTCCCATACGAGGGGCACCCGAATCGGCCCCATCTTGACGCCGCCGGCCATGCGGCGAGTCTCGTCGGCGCCGAGCGTGGCCGCGAGCAAGGTCGATTGCTGCGCGAGTGTGAGGCTTTCCTGCGCGGCAACGTCGACCCACTGGCCGAGGCCGGTGTTGAGCCGATCGTAGTAGGCAATCAAGGCAGCGCCCGCCGCATCGGCGCAGGCGTGGAGGTAGGCCTGCGGCACGCTCATGCGGATAGGAGGACGGTCCTCGTCGCCATAGAGAATCAGCACGCCGCTGGCAGCCATGACGATCAGATCGCTATCGGCGTAACTCGCCTTGGGACCGTCCTGTCCGAACGGCGTGATCGAAACGTAAACGAGCGCCGGATTGATCGCGCTGAGATCGCCAGGGCCGATGCCGCGCCGGGCCATCGCGCCCGGATCGTCGGACTCGATCACGAAATCCGCTCGCGCCGCCAGTTGGCGCATCAGATCGCGGCCGGCGTCAGTTTCGAGGTCGAGCGTGATGCCACGCTTGTTGCGGTTATATGCCCACCAATAAACCGAACGTTCGGACCCCGGCTGGTCGGCGAAAAAGGGCGCGAGCGATCGCACGGAGGAACCACCGGGCGGCTCGATTTTGATGACGTCGGCACCGAGGTCGCCAAGAATCTGCCCGCACATCAGCCCGCGCTCGGTGGTCACGTCCAGCACCCGGCATCCGCTGAGCATGGCGACGCGAGACCCTCGGTTTGGCTGAGCCCCAGCGGCCATCAATCCACCCGTTGATCGAGTTGCAGGATGATGCCGTCGGGATCTTCGAAGAGGCAGGTTAGGAACTTCTTCCCAGGCTTTTCGCCATAGCCGCCGGAGTCGGCCGGAGTCGGAGGGACCAGGATTTTGACGCTGGCCGCCTTGAGCTTTTCATGCCACGCGCGAAGATCCTCGACCCACCACGAGAAATGCGAAATGCCGACCTGGTCGAGCTTGATCGCGGCGCCCGGCGATCCGCCGGGCATTTCGGAGAGCACCAGGAAGCCGCTCGATTGACCGCTGCCGTAGTGCAAATGAACAGCGCGGCGCGTGCCCTTTTCCGGGTTCGCGTACAGGCGCGGCATCGCGCCGATCGGCTGGGTCGCGTCAAGGCGCACCTCGAGGCCGAGCACGTCGCGATAAAATTCGAGGGATTTTTCCATGTCGCGAACCCCGATCGCAACGTGTGAAACTCCGTTCATGGCCTTTCCCCTGTCGGCGTCGTGGCGTGGAATCGAAACTCGCGACCACGGCCGGTGAGCATTCCCCAAGCGTTGCGATTAGAACTCCGCCTAGGGCAAATGGCAAGCGAATCCGCCGACCGGCATCGCGACGCGATCGATTTCGATTTCGCTTTCCCTACGCGCGCGGGGCGGCGGCGATAGATTGGGCGAGCAGATCGAGCATCGCGGTCGCAAATGCGCGCATGTTGGCATGGCGATCGTCGCTGCCGGTGCGTACGGTCAACGAACGCTCGACGGGGCCCGCGACGGCGATGACGCTGGTGCCCGCAGGTTCGCCGTAGCGGCTGCCGGTGGGGCCGGCGGCGCCCAGCTCGCCCATACTCCAGGTCGATCCAAAACGAGTGCGCGCGCCCCGCGCGATGACCATCGCGAAGGGTTCGGTCAGGGGTTTCATGCCGGCAAAGGCGGAGTCCGGAATATCGAGCAGCGCGCGCGCCTTGAGCGTATAGACGACCGCGCCGCCGATATAGTAAACCGACGCGCCGGCCACGCTCAGCAGCGCCGCCGAAACGAGGCCGCCGGTAGTGGATTCCGCGATCGCGACGGTCTCGCGCCGATCCTTCAACAGGGCTCCGATTTTCTCCGCGATAGGTAACAGGCTCTGCATCGTGGTCCGCTCCTTCGGCTTGCGCCGCCCGACTCTAGCCCAGCCGCGGCGTGGCGGCAAAGTTCTTTGAATGTATTCGGCGTGCCGTCGAATCGGCGATTCAAATCACGCCGCGGGCGCGGAGATCGGCGATCGCGGTCGCATCGTAGCCGAGCGTGGCCAGGATCGCGTCCGTATGCTCGCCCTTCTCCGGCGTCGGCGTACGCAACTCCCACGGCGTGCGGCTCAGTTCCACCGCCTGACCGACCAACTCCTGGCGGCCGCGGCGCGGTGATTCGGACGATTGGATCATGCGCGTGATGCCCATCTGGCGCACCTGCGGGTCGGCGAAAACTTCGTCGATGCGATAGATCGGCCCGCTCGGCACGCCCGCCCGATTGAGGATCTCGATCCATTCCGATGACGGCCGCGTTCGCGTGATCGCTTCGATCGCGTCGTTGAGCCGGTCGCGATTGCGCGAGCGGGCCTTGCCGGTGGCGAACGCGGGATCGGTCGCCAGCGATTCCGCACCCAGCATCTTGCACAGGCGGGCGAAAATCTCACCGCCCGAAGCCGCGATATTGATATGACCGTCGGCAGTCGCAAATACCCCGGTGGGAATGGACGTCGGATGATTATTGCCGGCCTGCTCCGGCACTTCGCCCGCCATCAGCCAGCGTGCAGCCTGAAAATCGAGCATCGCGATCTGCGCCGCGAGCAACGACGATTGCACCCATTGCCCCTCGCCCGATTGCTCGCGCTCGAGCAGCGCGATCAGGATCCCCATCGCGCAAAAGACCCCCGCCGTCAGATCTGCGATCGCGATTCCGGCACGCACCGGCCCCTGCCCCGGAAGTCCCGTGATCGACATCAGCCCGCCCATGCCCTGCGCGATCTGATCGAAGCCGGGGCGCTCGCGATACGGCCCGTCCTGCCCGAAGCCCGAGATGCTGGCGTAAACGATGCGCGGATTGAGCGCGCGCAGTTGCTCGTAGTCGATACCGAGCCGATGCTTGACGTCGGGCCGATAATTCTCGACCAGTACATCGGCGCGCGCAGCGAGGCGTTTCAAAATCTCGATGCCCTCGGGAGCCTTCAAGTTGAGCGTCAGGCTGCGCTTGTTGCGATGGAGGTTCTGGAAGTCGGAATCGTTGCGCGCGCTGATGTCGCCCACCTCGCCGGGTGTCTCGACTTTGACCACGTCGGCGCCCCAGTCGGCGAGTTGGCGCACCGCCGTGGGGCCGGAGCGCGCGCGGGTTAGATCGATCACGGTGAAGCGGGAAAGCGGCAGCATGCTCATGCGATGCTCACGGCCGTCATGAGGGGGCTTGGAACTATCGCGGATTTCGCGGAAAACCGCATTCTGGTAAACCTCGACATTCGTTCGCCAGCATTTAGGAGACGGTCATCGTGAATTTCAACATTCCCGCCGATATCACGGCTTATCTTGCGGAATTGGACGCCTTTATCGAGCGTGAAATCAAGCCGCTCGAACGCGAGAACGACAATATCCGCTTTTTCGACCATCGCCGCGAATGGGCGCGAACCGACTTCGACCGCGGCGGGCTGCCGCGTCATGAATGGGAAGCGCTGCTGGGCGAGATGCGCCGGCGGGCGGACCAAGCGGGGCATTACCGGTACGCGCTGCCCAAAGAATACGGCGGCAAGGACGGCTCCAATTTCGCGATGGCGGTGATTCGCGAGCATCTCGCGGCCAAGGGCCTCGGCCTGCACAACGATTTGCAGAACGAGAGTTCGATCGTCGGGAATTTGCCGACAGTCCTGATGTTTCGCGACTTCGGCACCAAGGCACAGCGCGACGCGTTCATCCCTGGCATCCTCGACGGCTCGATCAGCGTTGCGTTCGGGCTGACCGAGCCGAATCATGGTTCCGACGCCACCTGGATGGAGACGCGCGGGGTGCGCGAGGGCGACGGCTGGCGGATCGGCGGGGCGAAAATCTGGAACACCGGCCTGCACGTCGCCACGCACGACTTTGTATTCGCGCGCACCAGCGGTCGCGACGGCGGCGCCAAAGGCATCACCTGCTTCATCGTCCCGACCAAAACCGAGGGCTTCAAGATTGAAGAGTACCTGTGGACCTTCAACATGCCGACCGACCATCCGCGCGTTTCGCTGAACAATGTCTTTGTGCCAGCGGATGCGATCCTGGGTGATCCCGAGGACGGGCTCGCGGTGGCCCAGCACTTCGTCCACGAGAATCGCATCCGGCAGGCGGCGTCGTCGTTGGGGGCGGCGCAGTTCTGCATCAACGAGAGCGTGAAATACGCACTGGAGCGCAAGCCTTTCGGCAAGGCGCTCGCGACCAATCAGGCGATCCAATGGCCGCTGGTCGAGCTGCACACAGAAGCCGCGATGATTCGGGCGTTGATCTATAAGACCGCGTGGGAGATGGATCAGATGTCGAAGCCGGAGGTGGCGAAACGACTCTCGGACAAGGTCGCGATGTGCAATTACCGCGCGAACCGGCTGGTCTGCGAAGCCGCGGATCGCGCGATGCAGGTGCATGGCGGCATGGGCTACTCGCGCCACAAACCCTTCGAGCACATCTACAGGCATCATCGCCGCTACCGCATCACGGAGGGCGCCGAGGAAATCCAGATACGCCGCGTCGCGCAGATTCTTTTCGGCTTCGGCAGCCGCGCGAAGTCCGAGGAATAACGGCATCGGCGAGCGTTCAGGAAAAATGAGCATCGACGAAATCGCCAGCCGGTTGCAAGGTGTAATCGCGCGCCATCTCGGACCGCCCGGGACGATCCATGACCTCCGCGCGCTAACCGGCGGCGCCAACCGCAGCACCTGGTCGTTCGACGCCGACGCGGGCGGTGCGCGCCATCGGTTGATCATGCAGCATGGCGGCGTCACGGAAGATCAGGCGACGGGACTGGTGCCCCAACTGGAGCCGGAGCAGGACGCGCAACTGATGATTGCCGCCAGCGAGATTGGCGTGCCCGCCCCCAAAGTTCGCGCGATTCTGGAGCCCGCCGACGGCCTCGGTCGCGGCTACGTCACCGAACGCGTGGACGGTGAAACCCTTGGGCCACGGATCGTGCGTGACGAGAAGTTCGCGGGCGCACGCGCCGTGATGGCGCAGCAATGCGGTGAGATCCTGGCGACGACTCATCGCATCGAACTGGCCCGTGTGCCGTTCCTCATGCGTCAGGATGCGGCCGCCCATGTCGAAGCGCATCGCAAGATCGTCGATCGCTTCGGCTTGCGCCTGCCGGCATTGGATTTGGCGCTCCGATGGGCGGCGGAGAACGTGCCGAAAAGTGCGCGCAGCACGGTCGTCCACGGCGATTTTCGCCTCGGTAATCTGATCGTCGGCGACGACGGCGTGCGCTGCGTTCTCGATTGGGAACTTGGACAGATTGGCGATCCGATGCAGGACCTCGGCTGGCTGTGCATCAGGACGTGGCGCTTCGGCGGCGCGGCGCCGGTCGCCGGGGTCGGATCGTGCGAGGACCTATATGCCGGCTACGAACGCGCGAGCGGAGTCGCGGTTGACCCCGCGCATGTGCGCTTCTGGGAGGCGTTCGGAAACATCAAGTGGGTAATCCATTGTCTGCGGCTCGGCACGCGCGGAATCGCGGAAGTCGGTATCGAGCGCTGTGCGATCGGACGGCGCATCGAGGAGCCGCTGTGGGATTTCCTGAACCTGATCGAAGGCCGCGACTAGCTATACACTGACTATTGTTCCGAAAAGGAAACGACATGCCGCAAAGCCTGCCTGACGCGCCGACGCTGCTGGGCGCAGCCGTGAAATATCTCGAAGACGAGTTGTTGCCCTCGCTCGACGGCTACCATCGCTTCAAGACCCGCGTCACGGCCAACGTGCTGAATACGATTCGGCGCGAATTGGAACTGCGCGGGAAGCAAGCCGCAGCCGAACGGGAGCGGCTCGCTGCGATTCTTGGACACGACGGCGAGGTCGATGCGCTGAGTCTCGAGTTGTCGGAGCGGATCCGATTGGGCGCCATCGATTTGAACGACCCGGCCCTGCGCGCGCATCTGAGGCAGTCGGTCGCCGACGCGCTCGCCATCAACAATCCGAAATGGATCAACCGCTGATCGCGCAGAGCTGCGACGAGCACGCCGCCACCCCGTGGATTGGTTGACGGCAGCCTCGGCTGCTACATCGGCTGCTACAGGAGATCGCCAAATGAACTCAGCAGGCAAAGTCGTGATCGTCACCGGCGCGGGAACCGGTATCGGCAAGCAGGTGGCGATCGCGCTGGCGCAGGAGGGTTATGCGGCCGTGCTCGCCGGACGGCGCAAGGAACCGCTCGAAGCGACCGCCGAAGCGGCGAGAGCGAACGGCACGCCGACGCTGGTTGTACCGACCGACGTTAGCGATCCGGCGTCGGTGAAGGCGCTGTTTGCCGCGACTCACGAAAACTTCGGGCGACTCGATTTGCTCTTCAACAACGCCGGCGTCGGCGCGCGCCCGCTGCCGCTCGAGGATCTCTCTTTCGAGCAATGGAAGAAGGTCATCGAGATCAATCTGAATGGCGCTTTCCTGTGCACCCAGGCAGCCTTCCGCATGATGAAGGCGCAGCAGCCGCCCGGTGGTCGAATCATCAACAACGGGTCTATCTCGGCGCATGCGCCGCGCCCGAACTCCGCGCCCTACACCGCGAGCAAGCACGGCATGACGGGCCTGACCAAGGCGACCTCGCTAGACGGCCGCAAGTACAATATCGCGTGCGGGCAAATCGATATCGGCAATGCGGCCACCGAAATGACCGCGCGGATGGGCCAGGGGGTGCCGCAGGCGAACGGATCGGTCGAAGTCGAGCCGACCTTCGACGCGACGTACGTGGCGCGCGCGGTCATCTATATGGCGAGCCTGCCGCTCGACGCAAATGTCCAGTTCATGACCGTGATGGCGACGAAAATGCCGTTCGTCGGGCGCGGCTGAATCGCTTACGAACGTGAGGCTGGCCGGCCGCAACGCCCGCCAGCAGTTTTGCGCATCGGCGATCAGGCGTTGCGGCGGATGCGCGCCGCTGTATATCGTGAGTAAAGCGGTCCGGCGAATCTGTAACGCAACAGAGTGTTGTTTCTCGCCGACGATCGACCAAGAGAATCAGCCCGGCGTTCAACAATCAAAGGGGGACGCGCTTGAGGAAGAATCCGATGAGAGTCGTTATCGATCATAGTCTATGCGAGGGGAATGGCCGCTGCGTCGAGGCGGCGCCCGGGATTTTCGAACTTCGCGACGACGATCAAAGCTACGTCGTCGAAGAGCAGCCGCCGCAATCGTTGCGCGCGAAGGTGGAGCTCGCGGTGAGTATGTGCCCGCGCCAGGCGATCCGCATAATCGAGGATTAGCGAGTCCATTGAAAGCAACGCCGAGCGTTCTCGGCGCAGTTTTTCCGACATCTCCTCCAGAGCGAGTTGTTCGAAGGAGTAGACGACTTCATGGCTGCTTTAACGCTGGATTCGATCGATATCGTTAATCCCGATCTGTATGTGCAGCGCGGCTATCCGCACGAGGAGTGGGCCTTGCTGCGGCGCGAGGCGCCCATCCACTATTATCAGCGCCCCGACGTTGACTCGTTCTGGGCGCTCACGCGGCACGCCGATATCATCAACGTTTCGCGCCAGCCGGGGCTGTTCAAGAGTATCCAGCTGCTTTTCGTAACGGTGATTGAGCCCGGGTCGCCCCAGCCCGACGAGGCTATCCTGCGGCAGTTGCTCAATATGAATCCGCCCGAGCACGCCGCCTATCGCGGCGTCGTCAACAAGCGCTTCACTCCGCGCAGCGTGCAGCAGTTGACCAGCGGTATCGAACGCATCACGACCGAGGTTCTCGACGAGCTTGCCGGCCGCGACGAATGTGACTTCGTGACCGAAGTTTCGGCGAAATTGCCGCTCGCGGTGATCGCCGAGATGTTCGGCATTCCGCGCTCGGACTGGCCGCTGATGTTCCGGCTAAGCAACGAGATGATCGGGCCGACCGACCCGGAATACGCCGGCGCCGATACCATTGTCGAGACTCTCGAACGGGCGCGGATGGAGTTCTTTCAGTATTTCAACGGGCTGGTGGAGGACCGCCGTAAGCATCCGCGCGACGACCTTTCCAGCGCCCTCGCCAACGGCCTAGTCAACGGTGAACCGCTGCCGATCTTCGAGTTGATGTCGTATTTCGCGCTGCTGATCATCGCGGGCAATGAGACTACGCGCAACGCCACTACCGGCGGCCTTCACGCCTTCATCAACAATCCCGACCAGTGGGCGAAGCTCAAGCGCGATCCGGCGCTGATCCCCACGGCGGTCGAGGAGATCGTGCGCTGGACCTCACCGGTAATTCAGTTCACGCGCAAGGCGACGGCGGACACCGAGCTCCACGGACACAAAATTCGCGAGGGCGATCTGCTCGCGTTGTTCTATCCGTCGGCGAATCGCGACGAAAGCGTTTTCGCGGCGCCGAATCATTTCGATATCACGCGCTATCCCAATCATCACATCGCCTTCGGCATCGGCGAGCATTTCTGCCTCGGCGCGAATCTCGCGCGGCTAGAACTGCAAGTTATGTTTCGTCAACTGGCCGAGCGGCTCGAATCAGTCGAGCTGGCTGGGCCGATTTCGCGGATGCGCTCGAGCTTCGTCGGCGGCATCAAGCACATGCCGGTGCGCTTGCGGGTACGCCCGCGCAAATGATGGCGCCCGAATAGCCACTCGCGGCCAATGGCTATAGCGGATGACCCGGCAGGCCGGTGTGGGCAGTCGCGCCGCCGTCCGCCACCACGATGCTACCGGTCATGAACGACGCGTCATCGGAGGCGAGAAACAGCACCACCCTGGCGATCTCTTCGGGTTCACCGAGCCGGCCCATCGCGTGGCTTTCGGCGGCGTTCTTGTTCGCCCGCTGCGGGTCGCGCGTCGCCGCCAGCAGGTTCACCACCGGGGGCGTCGCGATCATGCCCGGGCAGACGGCGTTGACCCGGATATTCTTGCGCGCGTACTCGATCGCGGCGGTCTTGGTCAGATTGATCACACCCGCCTTGGCGGCGTTGTAAGCGCCCATCCGGTAGTCGCCGAACAGCCCCGAAATCGACGCCGTGTTCACGATCGCACCGCCGCCCTGCGCGACCATCTGGGGCAGCGCGAAACGCATCCCGTAAAATACGCCGGAGAGCGTCACGGAAATGGTCTTGAGCCAGCCGTCGATACTCATTTCGCCGACGGCACCGACAGTAGTATAGAAGGCGTTATTGTGAAGTATGTCGAGGCGGCCGAAGCGATCGACCGTGAATTTCACCATCTCCTCGACCTGTTTCGGATTGCGCACATCGGTCTTGCAGAAGGCGCCGGCCGAGCCGAGTTCGCCCGCGACCTTCTGCCCCGCCGCTTCGTCGATATCCGCGATGACTATTCGCGCGCCCTCCGCCGCGAATAGCCGGGCAGTGGCGGCGCCGATTCCGGACCCGGCGCCGGTGATGGCGGCGATACGATTGTCGAGTTTGCCCATGTCAGCTCCTTATGCGATCGCGTGCAGGCCGCGATGCGGCTGCCCGCCGAATTTCCGAACAACTTTTAGCATCGTTCGCGCCTTGATGGGCAAGCCGACGCGTGCCAACCGCCGAGGCGGTTGCGGTTTCGCTTGGACTTTCGCCATCGCCTTTGCGACGATGGTGAAGCAGCGAACCGAATTGGCGAGAGTACATGCGCGCGGGTTCCGGCGCGGCTCGCTGGGGATTGGTTCGATCGGTTTCTGAAGTAGTCCCGATCGCAATCGCGCGGCGACGCACGGCTCGGAACCGAGTGACTATTGGCTGAAAATTATTCGCAAGGGGAATAGGCATATGCTACAGAAGCTTTTCCACGTCAACATTTGTGTCCGCGACATGGAACGGTCGATCCGCTTCTACCAGGGCCTCGGGTTTAACAAGGTCAACGATTTCACTCTCGACGATCCCGGCGTTGGCGATGCGCTCGGACTCAAGGCGAAGAAGTTGCGCGGCGTCTTCATGCGGCTGGGTAACGACGCGAACGCGCCGGTGCTCGACCTCGTGCAATTTATCGATCCGCCGCCGCAGGGCCAGCCCTACCCGACGCTCAACAACATCGGTATCTGCCGCATCGCGTTTACCGTGGACGACATCGACAAGACCTACGAAGAGCTGAAGGCGAAAAAGATCGAATGCCTGACGCCGCTCAAGAAGATCAACGGCCCCAATGGCGCGGTCATCGGGGTGGTCTGCTTCAAGGATCCTGACGGCACGATCCTCGAGCTTATAAGCGGGATGTAGGTGTTTCATACAATACGGAGGGTTTGAAGGCGTCATTGGCGCACAAGACGGTCGTGGTTCTGGGCGGGACCTCCGGGATCGGGCTGGCAACCGCGAAGGCCGCGCAGGGCGAAGACGCGCGGGTGATTGTGACCGGACGGTCGCGCGAACGCTTGACGGCGGCCCAAGCCAAGCTCGGGAGCGGGGCGCGCACGGTCGCGCTCGATGTGGCCGACGAGGCCGGCACTCGTGCGTTGTTTCAGGAGATTGACCGCGTCGATCATATCTTCATTACGGCGGGCAGCGTGGCGCTGGATGCGCGGCTGGCACCGGACAGTGCGTCGCTGCGGCCGGCGCTGGATGTCCGGTTTTGGGGCGCATTCAACGCCGCCAAATACGGTGCGGCCAAGATGAACGAGGGTGGATCGATCACGTTCATGTCGGGAACGACGGCGCGCCGGCCGCTGCGCGGCGCGGCGGTCGCAACCGCGTCATGCGGCGCGGTCGAGGCCTTCGCGCGTGCGCTCGCGGTCGACCTCGCGCCGATTCGCGTCAACACCCTGCAGCCCGGTTACGTTGACACGCCGATGCTCGACGAACTGCTGGGCGAAGCGCACGCGAAGATCAAGGCGGAGGCGGGTGCGCGCTTGCCGGTCAAGCGCATCGGCCGGCCCGAAGAGCTCGCCGACGCGGTTCTGTTCCTGATGAAGAACGGCTACGTTAACGGCATCACGCTGACCGTCGATGGGGGCGGCTTGCTGGTCGGCTAGCAGGCTGTTGAAAAGGGCTTTTCACAGCCGGCCCCCCTCACTCGTGCTCTCCCCAGTAGGGGCGAGAAGGTAAGGAAGGAAGCCATTTTTAACGCAGGGTTGATGAGTTGAAATTTCGCAGGTTGGTATTTCCCGGGTTTCTCAACCCCCTGCCAGGGAACCGGTGAGAGAGGCGAGCGAATGGCTGAATATCAGGGTTACACTATCAGGCAGAATCCGGACACCGGCAAATGGGAAATCTTCTGGCAGGAAAAGAAGCAGGAAGGTGAGTATCAGCGGCAGGCCGACGCCGAGGAATGGATCGACGATCAGTTCCCCTTGAACCGTTAGCCGGCGGTTTGCGATCCGAGCGACGGTCGCGTAGCGGTTGCCGATATCAATGGCGACAACGCGAATCGCGGCGCGGCGGAAATAACCGCCCATCGTGTGCTCCTGCGATTGATTTTGCAGCCTGATAGACTGTCTTCGCGGACATTACTCCCGCCTGTTGCCTGGGCGCGCCCAGTATCCGTTTCGTTGAGCCGCGGGCGCGTCTCGATGCATCCACGACGGCTAGTGTTCCGGGGACACGATTGCAAGTGCGAGGAAGTCGCCAATGAAACAAATCTTGATCCTCGCCTATAAGCTTTTGGTCAACGACAAGGGCAAATATACCGCGCTCCTGGTCGGCACCACGTTCTCAGTCTTTCTGATCGTGCAGATGACCTCCTCCTTCGCCGGCATCCTGACCAAGGCATCAGCCACCGTAATTAACCTCGGCGCCAGCGTCTGGGTGATGGATCCGGCAGTAAATACCGTCCTCAACAGCATTCCAATGCCGGACTACGTGCTCGACGCGGTGCGCAGTATAAACGGCGTCAAATATGCGGTTCCCCTCTACTCGGGTGCGGCGCTGGTCAAACTCCACGACGGCACCTATCAACCGGTTACGGTTATAGGACTCGATGATACCAGCCTGGTTGGCCGGCCGGAGCTTCTGGAAGGAAATATTGACGACATCTTTGCTGAAAATGGATTTATCGTCGTCAAGGATGAGGAGTTCCCTAAACTTGAGAATCCGAAGATCGGGACAGAGTTTGAAATCAACGACCATCGCGGCGTCATCGTCGGCATCGCAAAAGTCGCCACCGGCGGCCTGTACGGTACTCCGACCCTTTACACCACCTACAATCGGGCCCTCCAGTATATACCGTCGACGCGCTTCACCATTTCATACATTTTGGTAGAGCCCAAGGCTAACTCTGACATCCCGTACATAAAGAAACAGATTGACCGGCTTGGCTACCTCGCACTGACGAGCGCGGAGTTTCAAGACCGGGTTTCTAACTACTTGAAATACCAGACGGGAATCGGCACGAATACGCTATTGATGACGGTTATCAGTTTCATTGTCGGCCTGTCGATTTCGGGCCAGACATTCTACACATTCATCCTTGAAAACCTTGAGCACTTCGGTGCCCTCAAAGCCATTGGAGCGAAAGGTCGTGAACTGGTTTACATGATATTGTTCCAGGCCGCCTTCACCTCGCTCGCCGGATACGGCCTCGGGATTGGTCTGTCCACGCTTCTGATTACTGCCGCGAAGCTGAGACTGCCGGAATACGCCTCGCGCGTCACTTTCACCAACCTCGGCTTGGCTTTCCTCCTGGTTCTGATAATCGCGAGTGTTTCCAGCTATGCGGGAATACGCCAAGTGCTGAAGATCGAACCGTTCGATATCTTCAGGGGTTGATATGCCCGGGGCGGCAATCGTGGCTGACAAGCTCTGCAAATGGTTCGGACAAGGCGAGACCAGAAGCTACGCCGTAAAGGAAGTGAGCTTCGAGGCGAATTGGGGCGAGATGCTCTATATAGTGGGACCATCGGGAAGCGGCAAGACAACTTTGTTGAGCATGATTTCCGGAATTCTTCGACCGAACTCCGGATCGGTGAAAATAGACAACCGCGATCTCTGGAGTCTCTCGGACGATGAGATTGCCGACTTTCGGCTGAATACGATTGGCTTCGTGTTTCAGGACTATCATCTCTTCCCCCGCCTCACGACCGCAGAGAATGTAGCGATCCCGCTGATTTTGCAGAGGCAAAGCTGGGACCAGGCGCTTCGCGAGGCAGCCCGGTATCTGGACGTCGTGGGCTTGGCCGACAAGGCGCAACTTCCGCCGACCAAGCTCAGTGGCGGCGAACAGCAGCGCGTCGCAATTGCGCGCGCCATCGTCCATCAGCCCGAGATTCTGGTCTTTGACGAACCCACCGCCTCGCTCGATGGAGAGACCGGGCGCAGGATCGTGTCCTTCATCAAGACCGAAATCCTGACCGCAAAGCGCTGCATCCTCATCGTCACGCATGACAGCAGAATCTTTGAGTACAGTAACCGGATCATGGAGATGGAGGACGGACGGGTAACCGGCTTCCAGCAGGGGCAGACTGTATGAGGCCCAGATTAGAGCTGGTGCTGGCGTTTCTCGGACTCACAGCCGGCTTGATTGGCGCGTACCTCTATGGGCTGCATGCCGCGCCCCAGGCGCCGGCGTTTAATCCAGCGGCAAACCCATATGCAAAGGGTATCTACGCCGAAGGCATCGTGGAGAGTTACCAGAACAACGGGGAGAACATCAACATCTATCCCGAGGTGACTGGCACGATCGTGGAAATCCCGGTCCATGAGGGACAGTTTGTCCGGAGAGGAACGATCCTCCTGCGGATGGACGACTCGGTCCAAAGGGCGACCGCAGAGCAACAGAAATCGCAGGCGGAAGCCGCTCAGGCGACGCTCGAAGAGCTACACGCCGAACCTCGCAAAGAAACCTTCGAGGTTTCCGAGGCGCAGTTGACCTATGCCAGTGCACAGCTAAAGAACGCGCAAGATGAACTCCAGAAGCAGGAGGCGTCTTATCAGATGGATCCCAAATCCGTCAGCAAGTACACGCTCGACGACGCAAGGAACGCCGTCAAGGTTGCCGCGGCCAACCTCAAGGTGGTGCAAAAACAGTACGAACTTACCAAAGCTGGAGCCTGGATCTACGACATCAGAAATCAGGACAAAACCTACCAGGCGGACGAAAAAGCATATCTCTCCTCAAGCGCTCTGCTGGCGAAGTACACCATAAAGGCCCCGGCGGACGGTACGATTCTCACCATTCAAGCGGCGGTTGGAAGCTACGTCGCCCCGCAGGGCACATACGATACCTATACGCAGGGAAATGACCCAGTCATCGTAATGGGAGCGTCAGAAGAATATATCAGCGTCCGCTGTTATATCGACGAGATACTAATACACAGGATGGCCCCAGGACCTCAAATGCAGGCGCGTATGTTCATTCGAGGCACGAACCTCAGCGTCCCTCTTGAGTATGTGAGAATACAGCCTTACGTGTCTCCAAAAATCGAATTATCCGACCAGCGACTCGAAAGGGTTGATGTTCGAGTTTTACCCGTCATCTTCCGGTTCGCGAGACCCGCGAATTTCGCAGTCTATCCGGGCCAGTTAGTGGATGTTTACGTTGCCGAGAAATAGCCGCGAGAGGACTTCCCGCGGTTGGCGCGATTACCTATTAAAGACGCTCTGCGTGTCTCTTTCATGTGGTCTTGCTGCGTGTGCTGTGGGACCGGACTTTGTGCGTCCCACAGCACCGGCGACCCAGCGCTTCACCTACAAGGAAGAGCCCCGCGGAACGATTGCTACAGAGGGTGGCGCGCAGCGTTTCGAGCGCGGGGCGAAGATTGCCGCAGACTGGTGGCGGCTATTTAACTGCCCGAAGCTGGATGCGGTGGTCATGCAATCCATCGCTAACAATCCAACATTGCAAGGCGCGCAAGCAAGCCTGCGGCAAAGCGAGGATATCCTTCGTGCCGGCTATGGGATCTTCTTCCCCGCGCTCGGCGCCAGCTTCGCACCCACGCGCCAGCAATTCTCGCCGTCGCGCTTCGGCCAGAGTACCGGGCCGAGCATCTTTAATCTTTATACCTTCTCGACGACAGTCAGTTACGTGCTCGACGTGTTCGGCGGCGAGCGGCGCACCGTAGAGGGCCTGGGCGCGCAAGTCGCCGTGCAGTATTACAACGCCCAAGGTTCCTACCTCACGTTGTCGGGCAACATTGTCAACGCGATCGTGGCGGAGGCAGCCTATAGCGCCGAGATCGAGGCGACGGAACAGATCGTGGGATTTCTCCGAGAGCAGACGCGCGTCACGGGCGTGCAGGTCCAGGCGGGTATCGTTGCCTACGCGAATTTACTCAGCATCCAAACTCAACTGGCCACCACGGAAGCGACCCTGCCGCCACTTCGGCAGCAACTGGCCCACACCAGGCACTTGCTCGCGACGTTGGCAGGCGCGGTGCCGGCGGACTGGACGCCGCCACGAGTCACGCTGTCCGAACTCAAGCTTCCTGAAGACCTGCCGGTCAGCCTGCCTTCGGATTTGGTTCGTCAACGTCCCGATATCCTGGTGGCCGAGGCCCAGCTACATTACGCCAGCGCTCAGATCGGAGTGGCGACTGCGGCAATGTTCCCGAGCTTCACACTGAACGCCGACTACGGCTTGAACAGCACCACGCTATCCACTCTATTCGCGGGTAGCGCTGTTTTCTGGACGATGGGAGCAGCCCTCGCTACCCCGCTGATCCAGGGACCCACCCTGTGGTACCAGCGCAAGGCGGCCATCGACGCCTACCAGCAGGCCCTGGCAAACTATCGGCAGACCGTTCTGGCAGCGCTTGCGCAGGTTGCGGATGCGCTGGACGCGCTGCAACATGACGCCCAAACTCTCCGTGCGCAATCGCAGGCGCTCAGCGCGGCAGCCGAGGCATTGCATCTGATACAGGCGAACTATTATGCCGGAACCGTCAACTATCTACCGTTGCTAATCGCTGACTACCAGTACCAGCAGGCCAAACTTGGTTACATCCAGGCGATAGGACAGCGCCTTCAGGGTACCGCCGCACTTTTCGTCGCGCTCGGCGGAGGCTGGTGGAACGCGCAAGAAGGCGCTCTGCGCGGTTCATCAGTCCAAGATCCTGGTCGTGCTACGAGTGTGCAATCCAATCCACAAAGCCGGTGAGCGCAAGCACGCGCAGACCAGGCCGGGGCGCTGCGGTTGCGGTAATTGGCGAACGTAGCTATTAACCGCGCGGAGATCATGCGCTGACGTCATGACGCGGCGGGCAGGCGCGAACATCATCGGGAGAATTGAAAATGCGATTCGAAGGCAAGGCGGGTCTTGTAACGGGAGCCGGATCGGGAATCGGGCGCGCGACGGCCAAAGGCTTCGCGCAGCGCGGTGGCGCCGTCGCGGTAGCCGATATCAACGGGGACAATGCGAATCGCGTCGCGGCGGAAATTGCCGCGGCGGGCGGCAAGGCGATCGCGATCGTGGCCGACGTCACGAAATCTGCGGATATCGAGATGATGATCTCGCGGACCACGCGCGAATTCGGGCGACTGGATTTTCTGCACAACAACGCCTTTGGCTTTGCCGCGATGCCGGGCGTATCGGCGGTGGCGGCGACCGCGGACACCGACGATCGGATGTGGAACGCGACGTTGGACGTGGGCCTGACCGCGGTTTTCCGCGCGATCAAGCGGGCGGTGCCGGTGATGCGCGCGCAGGGCAGCGGCGCGATCGTGAATACCGCATCGATCTCGGGGCTCTATGCGGATTACGGAATCGTCGCCTACAACGCGGCCAAGGCCGGCGTCATCAATCTCACGCGGGTCGCGGCGATCGAATACGCGCGCCTGGGGATTCGCGTCAACTGTATCTGCCCGGGCGCGATCGATACGCCGCTGCTGTCCGGGGCCGCACAGCCCGCGATGATCAAGAAGTTCAACGAAATCATCCCGATGGGGCGGCTCGGACGGCCCGAAGAGATGGCCAACGTGATTCTGTTCCTGGCCTCGGACCTGGCGTCGTTCGTAACCGGCTCGGCCTACGTCGCCGACGGGGGCCAGACCGCCAAGACCGGGAGTCCGTCGTTCCTGCCGGAATAAGAGCCGCGGCAGCAATTGCGGGAACCTGGTCGAGGAACGCAAAACTTAAAGTTTCCGGAAACTGAACCCCGGTGAGGTTTCAGACTTCCCGTTTGCAAGATGCGGGCTGCACCCTTTAAAACCAACCTCATGGGGGACGCTCGCGCTTCCAGGAGAGGGACAGTCGTTGAGAAGAGTGAGCGTCAATCGGGGGATCCGTTCGCTCTACCCGTATGCGCAGGATGTAGCCGCCTACCCGAGCAACGCGAGCGTCAAATGGCGAAATTGGTGAAATAGATGCCGAAACTTTCCGATCACGAAATAATCGAATTTCTGGGCGAGCGCGGCCATCTGGCGCGGATCGCAACGGTGCGGGCCGACGGATCGCCGAGCGTGGTGCCGGTCTGGTTCATTTTCGAGGGCGGCAAGGTGCTGATCACGCCGCGTAAGCATTCGGCGTTTCTCGCCAACCTGCTGCGCGAGCCGCGGGTTGCGATAACGATCGACGAGGACCAGGGGCGCTATCGCAAGGTGCTGTTCGAGGGCAAGGCGGAAGTGCTGTACAAGGTGGGCGAAGACCGCAAGTGGGACGACGTTTACCGGCGGATAGCGTGCCGTTATATCGACGAGGCCTCGGCCGATTACTATCTCACCGAAACCAAGGATCAGCCACGCGCGCTGATTGGCGTCGATCGCGCGAAGGCCAAGGTCACGACCTGGCGGATGCCGTCCGAGAACGAGCCGTACTCGGGAATTTGGGCGAAGCGTTATTACGACGCCGGGACCAAGATGGCGAAAACTGAGACGCCAGCGACGGGCGCGAAACTCAAGCTGAGCTGAGCACCGCCGGCCATTATCGCGGAGCATGCTCGCCGCGCAGGTCCCAGCTACGCAGGCCAAGGTCTTGAACCACAAGGAGAACGACGATGAAGGTTACCCGATTTCATGCTACCGCCGACGGTGAATCGCGCTTTCAGGAAATCGAAGTTCCTATTAATGAACGGCGCCCCGATCAGTTCGGCCATACGATTCTGCAATCCGGCGCGTGGGCGTCCCCGAGTATCCGCTTCGTCGAGCTGCCGGTCGGTCTCGATCAAAGCTGGCATCACGCGCCCGCACGGCAGATCGTGGTGGTGTTGTCGGGCGAGATCGAAGTCGGCACGAGCGATAATCAAAAGCGGCGATGCACTCCGGGGCAGGCGTTTTATCGCCGACGATCTGACCGGCAAAGGTCACGTCACGCGAGTGGTGAACGGACCCGCGCGCGTGATGTTCGTGCAATTGCCCGACACTTTCGATTTCGACCGCTGGGCGCCGTAAGCGCTGCTTGGCGTCACGGCCGCGCAAGGGAAGAAAAAGGGCACGAAACGTTGAAACACCTGCGCTGATCGGGCCGTCGAGCATCGCGAGCATCAAGCTTTGATTTAGTTTGGTCGGGACGTCGAACGCTTTCGCTGATCGGGCGATCGAGCATCGCGAGCATCAAAAGGTGAAAAAATGGAACACGTATTGAGCGGTCTTCGAGTGCTCGATTTCACGCGTGCGCTGGCCGGCCCCACCTGCTCGCGGATGTTCGCGGAAATGGGCGCGGAGGTGATCAAAGTCGAGTCGGCGCCGGGCGGGGACATGGTGCGGCGGATGTCAAAGATCCGCAACGAGCGCAGCCTCTACTACGTCCAGCAGAACCTCGGCAAGAAAAGTTTGTGCATCAACCTGCGCGACCCGCGCGGGATGGCGATAATCGCGGCGCTGGTGCCGAAGGTCGACGTCGTGGTCGAGAACTTCAAGCCCGGCACGATGGCCGAGATGGGGCTCGGTTACGAGCGGCTGCGGGAGATGCGCAAGGATATCATTTTGTGCTCGATCTCGGCGCTGGGGCAGAAGGGACCGCTGTCGTCGCTGCCCGGCTATGACTTTATCGCGCAGGGCTATTCCGGTGTCACTTCGATGATCGGTGAGGCGGGCGGCACGCCGTACATCCCGCTGGTGGGAATCGGCGACGTCAGCACGGGCGTGCATGGCGCGCTGGCGGTGATGGCGGCGTTGCGCTATCGCGATCGCACCGGCAAGGGTCAGCATCTGGATATCGGCCTGCTCGACGTTTACTACCATTGCCACGAAGTCAGCATCCATCAGTACAGCGGCAGCAACGGGCAGATGAAGCCGAGCCGCCAGGGGCCGCATCTGAACTACGTCTGCCCGGCAGGAGTGTTCAAGGCCAACGGCGGATGGGTGGTGATCATGGCCTTCCTGCATCATTGGAAAGACCTCTGCGCCGCGATGAACCGGCCGGATCTGGTCAACGACGAAAAGCTCGGCACCGACGCGGGCCGGCTGGCGAACCGTGCCGAAGTGATCACGCTGATCGAGGATTGGCTGGCGACGTTCCCGGATCGCGACAGCGCGGTGGCCAGGATGCATCAGCATCAGGTACCTGCGGCGCCGGTGCTTTCGATCGAGGAGAGCGTGAACCATCCGCACTTGAAGGCGCGTGGAACGGTGCGCACGATCGAGGATCGCATTGCGGGCAAGTTCGAAATCCCGGGAATGCCGCTGAAGTTCTCCGAATTTCCCGAGGACCTGCCGCTGGAGGCGGCGACGCTGGGGCAGCATAACGGCGATATCCTGCGCGAATGGCTGGGGCGCGACGACAAGGAGATCGAGGAATTGCGCGCGGCGGGAGTTCTGCTGGAGGGCGAGAATTAATGCGCTAAGCGCGCCTGGTATACGTGGCGTTTGACAGTTTATACGTTCGCGATGATTATGGGCCGGAATTAAACCGACGACGCGCTAATCCGCGGCGTTGGCCAACGCAAATCCAACGCTCAATTGGGGAGAGTCATGGCAGAAGGCAAAGTATCTAAACTATGGGCGCTGCCGGGCGCAGTCTTGACCGCACCGGCTTCTTTGCTGATGAACGGTGGCGATGCGACGCTTCTGGATTTGCCGTGTCCATCCTTCCTGATCGAGCATCCCAAGGGGCTGGTGCTGTTCGATACCGGCTGCAATCCAAAGGTGATCGACGACGCGGTCGGCTACTGGGGCCAGATTGCCGAGCACCTGCCGCTCAAATGGAGCAAGCAGGATACCCTCGACAAGCAGATCCAGGGCGTTGGCTACAAACCGTCCGACGTGAAGTACGTGATCCTTTCGCACTCGCATCTCGATCACTCCGGCGGTCTCACCTACTTCCCAAACGCGACCTTCATCGCGGGCAAGGGCGAGATCCAGTATGCGTACTGGCCCGACCCCGATCGGCGCTGGGCCTTCATCCTCAACGATTTTCTGCCGACACGCGCCTACAAGTGGCTTGAGTTCGACCAGGACTTCGACCTGTTCGGGGACGGTGCGCTCAAGTTTCTCTACACGCCCGGGCACACGCCGGGCGAATGCTCGTTGTTGGTCAATACTTCAAACCGCAAGTTCCTCTTCACCGGTGACACTGTTCACCTGCGGGCGGCGATCGACCAGGAAGCGGGCATGCCGATCGACACCGATCCGCTTCAGTCAACGATTTCGCTCCGTCGGATTAAGGCGATCAGGGACATGCACGGCGCGACAGTGTGGATTACGCACGATCCCGACGACTGGAAAGAACACCCGCATCGAGTGGAATAACGCGATGCAATTGCGCGCCGGATTCGGCGGTGTCGCGGAGCGGCATGGGCGAATCCAGGCGCGCGGGGCATGCTTTTAGAGCAGCGGACGATGCCGATTTACGAATGCAATTGCGAGGCGTGCCGGATCACGTTCGAGATCCTGGCGCCGGTGAGCGAGGCGAACCGGAAGCGGCCGTGTCCGCGATGCGCGCGGCCGGCGCGCCGGGTGGTGTCGGCATTCGCGATCGGCGCCGCAAACGCGAGCGCCGATCGCGAATCGCCGGCGGCGCCGGCGCTGGGTGGCCACGCAGGTCATGCGCATGACGGTCACGCGCATCCGGGGCGGGCTCATCAGGGACGTGCGGGGCGACCGGTCGTGCCCGACTTCGCACGCTTGTGCTGGATGGACGATCGATCGGCCGAGCGCTTCGCCGCCTACAAGCTCGGCCGCGGCGCAGAATACGACGACAAATCCGCGGCGAGCGAGGAACAGCGCAAGCAGCGCGGGTTACCCGCGCCGCCCATGCCCGATCAGAGCAATTCGCCGGTCGCGCGAATGGTCGCGCGCAAGAAAGCCGAACAGGTGAAAAAGAGTGTGAAGGCCGTCAAGGCCGGGACACCCGGCGCAGCGCCGCAATAAGCGGCGAGCGCGTTCGTCGGCGCCAATTGAACGACCCGGTGTCGCGCTCACGGTGCGAGCGCGACACCGGGTCGTTTGCGCAATCAGTCCTGTTTCACAAAAGTGTGCTGGAGCATTTGCTGGAAGCCCGCGTCGCGGTCCTGCGGCGGGTAATGACCGAGTATATCGAGCAACCCGGCGCGAAATTCGCAAGTCGCGGGTGATCCGTCCTTGTTCTTCATTCGGGTCATTAACTGCTGATTGGCAGGGGTCAGAGTGGAGTAGGTTTTGCTCTCGTCAGCGGACAGCTTGCTAGCGCAATCGTCCGCGCGGGCAACCGCCGCACCAGCTATCGAGAGTGAAAGGGCCCCAGCGAGCAATAGAAGTTTCATCCGTACCTCCGCGTCCGATTCGTATCAACTTCCGCCCGCCTTGCATATCACGAACCGAGCGCGCGCTGCTGCCACCGTCCGGCCTTCCTGACGCAGGTAATCGCTCAACGTCGGGCGCGCCATTTTGGGTTGTCGAATTCGTGGCGTCCCCGGCGCAAGTGGTTACCGTCCGAGGTTCCGCCCGCCAGGCAACTCAAAAAGCCCAGCACAATAACCGCGCCTGCAAATCCAATGAGCATGAGTAATTCCATAGCAGACCTCGCCCTCGCAGATCGTCGAGCAAACTCGCTGCCAACGGCGAGAGGGCTGGAAAATCAGGCGTTTTCAGGATCGCAGGAAGATTTGCAGGTCATGGGTGCCAAGTGAGATTGGCATATGTGCCAAGCGGATGCGCCTGAGATAGCGAGCGCCGTCAGTTGGAGCGCGGGTATCGCGCGAGGACAATCGCTGATATTTCAGTCGATCGTCGGCGTCTTGCTCGATGCATCCGGGCGGGCGGATTTCAGCAAATCGCGGAAATTCTTGTGGAGCTTCGCGAGCTTGGGCACGATGACGAACTGGCAATAGGGCAGCTCGGAATTATTGCTGAAATATTCCCGATGGTAGTCTTCCGCCGGGTAGAAAACCTCGAGCGGACTGACTTCGGTAACGATGGGGTTGCCGCGCGGATCGGAACCGTTGAGCTCCTCGATGTAAGCGTATGCCTGCTGCTTCTGATCTTCCGTCGCGTAGAAAACTGCCGAACGATACTCGGTCCCCACATCGGCGCCTTGGCGATTGAGGCTGGTGGGATCGTGCGTGGCGAAAAACACCGTCAGCAGATTGCGATATGGAACGCGCGTCGGATCGTATTCAACCCGGACCACCTCCGCGTGACCGGTCTTGCCGGTGCAGACCTGCCGATAGGTCGGATTTTTGAGGGTACCGCCAGCATAGCCCGGTAACACTGAGATAACCCCGTCGAGTTGTTCAAAGACCGCCTCGGTGCACCAGAAGCATCCACCACCGAACACGGCTATTTCAGTGCGATCATTCATGATTATTTTCGCTACCAGTATCGCGCCATCCGCGTCAACCCGGCCAGGGGTGAAACGCTCAATGGTCCAACTTGAGGATGACCGCAATCTTGACTATTCCGGCGATCCTGACTTACTGAAAGCGCGGACGAATCGAAGGGTGAGGAGCCGCTGGATGCCGACATGGACGACTGATGTTATTGCGGGTCCGCCACGAATCGCGGTGGACCATATCGGCGCGGGCCCGCTGGTAGTTTTCCTGCATGGAATCGGCGGTAACCGCACCAACTGGCACGACCAGCTGCCCGAGTTCGGCCGACATTTTCACGCCGTCGCTTGGGATGCGCGCGGATACGGCGACAGCGACGATTACGATGGCGCGCTCGACTTCGGCGATTTCGCGATCGACCTGGCGCGCGTCATCGGCCATTTCGGAGCGACTCGCGCGCATCTCGTCGGTCTTTCGATGGGTGGCGTGATCGCGATGGATTTCGCCGCGCGCTACCCCGATCGCGCGGCGACGTTAACGCTGTGCGATACGATGCCGGGCTTCGGCCATCTGACGGAAGCGCAACGCCGCGAGTTTATCCGGCTGCGCCAGGAACCGTTGCTGGCGGGCAAGGAGCCTCGCGACATCGCGCCAGTGGTGGCGAGGACGCTGCTCGGCAAGTCGCCCCGGGCCGGATGCTTCGAGCGACTGGTCGCGAGCATGACGGCCTTGCACAAGGGTTCGTACATCAAGACCATTACGGGCTCGGTCAACTACTCGCGTTCGCTGCAAATTGAATCGATCGCGGTGCCGGTGCTGGTAGTGGTTGGCGGCGAGGACACGTTGACGCCGCCGGCAACCTCGCGCGAGCTGGCGCGGCGCATCCCCGGCGCCCGGATGACGGTGATTGAAGGCGCCGGCCATCTGAGTAATATCGAGCAGCCCGAGGCCTTCAATCGTGCGGTGCTGGGCTTCCTGATGGAGCATCGCGAGCGGGAATAATTTCGAGCGATTATCCTGTTCGCGCAGGTACTGTGATGGGCGCGGCCGGATTTGAGCGATTGAGCGCAACAGCGAATAGCGGGAGACTCGTACGATGCCGATAATCGACAACCAAGCTGTGAAACCTTTCGAACTGCCGGGGCTGAACCATCGGACCCTGGCCGGTCCCGAGCATGGCATGAAAAACCTCGAGGTCTGGGCGCAGACGATCGAAGCCGGGGCCGGGACGCCGGTACATCGCCACGCCTGCGAAGAGGCGATCGTCATCCTCGAAGGCAACGGAACGCTGACGATCAACGGCGAGGTGAGCAGCTTCGGCGCCAATTCGACGCTGATTGTCCCGGCCGACGCGGTGCATCAGATCGTCAATAGCGGCACCACCCGCATGGTCCTGATCGCGGCGCTGAGCATGGCACCGGTGAAAGTCCGCCACGCCGACGACCAGGCGATGCCGCTGCCGTGGCAGGCGCCCTACTAGGAAGCTGTTCGGCGGGCGCAGAAAGTGGTACGCATCTAGCTCATCATTCGTGCGCTCCGCTTGGGCGACATATCAGGAGGATTTACTTATGGCAGGTAAAGGCTTCTCTCACGTTGGACTGTCGACTCTCGACCTGGACAAGACCCGCGACTTTTACGAGAGGATCCTGGGTTTCAAGGCGGTGGTTGCCGACACCATCAAGATTAAGGAAGGCGGCGCGATCCGGCATGTGTTCTTCGATACCGGGCGCGATCAGTTACTGGCCTTCATGGAACCGCGCGGAGTCCCGGGAGTCCCGGTCGAGTACGACGCCGGTATCAACCGCGGTCTCGGGGTTCCGGCGGCGTTTTATCATTTCGCCTTCGAGGCCGGTTCTGAGGCCGGACTGGAGGCCAAGCGCCAGGAACTCGCCGCCAAGGGCGTGCAGGTCACCGACATCGTCGATCATAACTGGGCGAAATCGATTTACTTCAAGGATCCCAACGGGGTCTCGCTCGAGTATTGCTGCCTGATGCGCGAGTTCGTCGCGGACGACGCCAAGATGCAGGATCGCTTCGAGATCTCGGTCAAGGCGCTGGGACTGGAACAGAAGAACGTCGGCGAGGTCACGACGGCGCAATCTCATAGCTATAAGGCTAAGGCTTCCTGAAAAGACCGGAAATGCTGAAATCCGCCGGGGTCCGGGAAGTGCGTCGATGACGTTTCCGGGCCCCTATTTTTGTGATTGAGGCCAATTGACATCGTCTTAATGACGAACCCGAACGGCAGCGCGAGCCGTGGCCCGTGAAGGTCGTCAAAATCCGCGAACTTCGTCACATTTGTTGTTGGGACAAATCAAGGCAATCCGTATAGTGTCTGTGCCTTGATCTGATACGGACTCGATCGGCTCATCCGAACTGGTAACGTTCGTCGAGTAAGGAGACGCTTCATGCCCGATCATCTGGGTCAGCACGCCATCGTCATCGGCGGCAGCATCGCGGGACTGATGGCTGCTCGGGTGCTCACGGATTTCTTCGAGCAGGTGACCGTATTCGACCGCGATCCGGTCGAAGCTCGTCCTGCGGTTCACAAATCCGTGCCACAGGGACATCATCTGCACGCGCTGATGCTGGGCGGGGAGCAGGTGCTTTCGTCGCTCTATCCGGGTTTTACCGATCGGCTGCAAAAGCTCGGCGCGGTGCGCTTTCGGTTCGGCAAGGAAGCTGCGTTTTACTTTCCCGGCGGCAGGTCGTACACCCCAACCGGATCGGTCAAAGAGGCGCGCGATCTTGGTATCGACGGGTATAGCCAGAGCCGCGGGCTGCTCGAGTTTTGCGTTCGCCAGTGTACGTTGGAGCTGGCCAACCTGACGCTCATCGGCGACACGACGGTTCAAGGCCTGGTCTTCGAAAGCGGACAGGTGCGCGGTGTGCGGCTGAAACGCGAGGGCGGCGAAGAGACGGTCGCGGCCGACCTGGTGGTTGACGCTGGCGGTCGCGGGTCGCGGACTCCGCGCTGGCTCGGCGAGCTGGGCTTTCCGAGTCCGGAAGAGACCTCGATTGGCTGCGACTTTGCCTACACCAGCGCCAAATTTCGCACGCCCGCCGACTATGACGGGCCCGAAAAAGTGATGTTGTTCGGCGGTCCGCCACCCAAATTCACCAGCGGCGCAGGCATCGGGCAAATCGAGGACGACACTTGGATGGTCAGTCTCGCCGGGCGCTTCGGAGTGTATCCGCCGAGCGACGAAGAAGGCTTTTTTGCCTTTGCGAAGACCCTGCCGACGCGCCGCTTTTACGAACTTATCAAGAATGCCGAGCGCGTTTCGGACATTTACCACCATCGATTTCCCACCAGCGTGCAGCGTCATTACGAGCGCCTGGCGGCCTTTCCGGAACGGTTCGTGGTTCTGGGCGACGCCATCAGCAGCTTCAATCCGGTTTACGGGCAGGGGATGAGTTCGGCGGCTCTGCAGGTGAGAGCGCTGCAGCAGCTCCTGAACGAGCGCGCCGCGGGAGCGCATGCTGAGGGACTCGCGGGACTAGGCGCCGCTTACTTTCCGAAGGCGGCGGAAGTTATCGCCTCGCCGTGGATTCTCGCCGCGAGCTCGGATTTCGCCTACCCGCAGACCACCGGCGAGCGTCCGCCGAACATGGAGGATGGGGCGCGTTACTTCGCGGCGCTAGATTCGTTAGTCGCAGAAGACCCTGCGGTCCATCGGATACTGGTCGAGGTGTTCCAGTTGGCGCGGCCCCTGTGGGATTTGACGTCGGAGCCATTGCGCAGCCGCGTTCTGGCGCGACAGGAAGAGCTTGCCGCCAAAAAGCCGGCCTAGGCGGGATTGAGGCGCGCCGATGGACCACACGATTGAGATGACGCCGGCGGAGCAGATACACGCGATCGAAGTCGCGCGAGGACAGCCGCATGTCACCCGCAATTACACATTCGCGTTCCCCGGAGAACACCATTATCCGCGAATGAATTGCAGAATTTCCTCGCCAAACGATATCATCAATTATCTGATATCGCTTAAGGAAGAATTCTATGTCACCAATCCTGATTATCCTGATTTTGCTTTTGTTGTTTGGCGGTGGTGGCGGCTATTACGCCTATGGTCCGGCTGGAGGATTGGGGATCGGTGGGATAATCCTGATCATCCTGGTCGTGCTGTTATTGACTGGCCGACTCTGATACTCGCCCATCGACCCGAATAGAGGGTGGCGGAGGGGGGAGGGAGTCGAACCCTCCGGCGACAGTATTAGCCGCCAGGCCGGTTTTGAAGACCGGTAGGACCACCGGGTCCTTTCCTCCTCCAAGCCTTATTTATTAGGGACTTACGGCGTTTTGCACAAGCGGAAGATCGGCTCGAGTGCCCACTGAGTGCCCACTTTTTTTGACTTTCCCCCGTTGATGCTCCCCATCATGCCGACGTGTGCATCCCCCCGGGAGGCCCGGCCGATACTTTGGTTTCGCTGAGCTCCGCAGCCTCCACTTGGGCGCTCGCGGTTGGCTGTCGTCGATCGCAGTTGTGGTGCGGGCTTCCGGTGGAACCTGGTCACGCCGCGCCGTGTCAGTGGACGTGACGACTAATCCACGCGCCGATAACCCGGCTTGCGACGATGACCAAAAATGCCACCCCGAGGTGCTTGGCTATTTCCGGTAGAGGGGCTATGCCTCGTTCCCGAGCCAGTGCATAGGTGATAGCGGTCAGGAGCAGACAGCCCCAGAAGAGTGCGACGATCATCGTGTACGCTGCGGGAAGCTCGAGCACAATGGCCACAAAGCTCAGAGCTGCGAGGACACGAGCGACGAAGTTCGTCACGGTCGTCCTGAAAGCTGTTTTCTCCTCGAGCTTCTCCGCTTCCTGGTACATGTGGATACTCAGCGAATCGGTTATGTTGTCAGCGAAACCGAAGATCAATAGCCCACTCACGATTGCGGCTTTCCCCGCTGCGGCGGCTCCCAAACCAATAATCAGTCCCATGCTCGTGACGATGGCGGATGTTCCGCCGAAGCTGAACCTGCGAGGGTTGAGCATTCCCTGAGCAACCTCCTCTGCTCAGTTAAAGACGGTATGCTTCACAGGCGATCTCCTGTGTGTCGGTCGTGAGGAGGTCATCCACTGAGACGCCAAGGTTCTTGGCCTGCGCAGGCAATCGGGCGCCTTGAGGAACCTTCCACGCGAACTTTTTGCAAGCGCCACTCCCGTCAGCTCCTCCGCGGGCGGTCCAGAAGGAAGTGAAGGGTGTCATCCGGGATTTCCATATATGGACCCAGCCCCCGCGTTGAGACCGGTGGGACCACCGGGTCCCGTCCTCCTCCAAGCCTTATTTATTAGGGACTTACGGCGCTTTGCACAACCGGAAGATCGGCTTGAGTGCCCACTGAGTGCCCACTTTTTTCGAGTTTACCAAAATGGCCGCTACCATTCAGGATCAAATTGGCCATTTCATCCGCCGTGGTGCCTTCGGTGTGCTTGAAAAAATGCGAGTATACCTGGAGCGTGATCGCCGGATTGGCATGGCCGAGGCGGTGCTGGACTTCGGTGATGGGTGCGCCCCCCGCGATCATAGCCGAGGCACAGCTATGGCGAAGGGTATGGAAGGTCACGCGTCGTAATCGAGCCCTTGAAAGGGCCGGATAGAACGCTACGCGCAGCAGCCAATCCCGGCAGACGGGTTTACCTTCGAGCGTCGGGAAGACGAGGTCCTCTTCGGATTGCGGGCACTGCAGCTTCCAGCGTTTCAGATCCGCGACCAGTAATGCCGGAATCGATATGGTACGGCGGCCCGCCTTGGTCTTCGGCGGGAAGTAGCGCGGACGAGTTTGTTCGCCTTTGAGCCGAGCCCATGAGAGGCTGCGGCGAATCACCATCTTGCCCGACCCTTCCTGTGGTAGCTCAAGATCGGTCCAACGCAGGCCCAGAAGCTCGCCCTCGCGCGCTCCGGTCAGATAGGCGGTCTCGAACAGCATCCGCTCGAAGCCCGGGCGGGCCGAGGCTAACAGCGATTGGATCTCCGGTGGGCTCAGGACGCTGTCGGTGTCGGCCGCGTCGTGACCGGCATCGTCGGCACCCTCTCCGGTTTTCAATTCCTTGGCTTTCTGCACCGCACGTTCGACGCTATCGAGCGGATTCTTCGTGCACTGGCCGCGCTTGATCCCGAGCCGAAAGACGGCGCTCGTGATCCTCAGGATCGTATTGATGGTGCGATACGCGTACTTCCGATCCCGTAGGTTATTACGGAACCTCTCGACCGATGCGACCGAGATCCGATCGAGCTTGTGTTTCCCAAATATCGGCAAGATGTGCTTGTCGAGACGGGCTCGCAGGTCGGATACGTGGGAGGGGCGACGATCGGTCTTGCTCTGAAACCAGTCCTCGGCGACCTCCGCAAAGGTCGGTATCTTGGCCGGCTCTACATATTCGCCCTGGGCCGCTTTGTGCGCGGTTTCGGTCAGGAACCGTTCGGCCTGCTTGCGGGTTCTGAACCGCACCCGGCGCCGGGCGCCGGTCATTCCCAAAGGCCGATAGTCCAACGCCCACAGGCACTCACAGTTGCTCCCGGTACAGCTGGACACGTGAAATTTTTTAATCGCCGCCAACTTCGTTCACCTCGCGTCGGACACTATTACCGTGGTGTCCGGGCTCACAGCCACTCCGTTCGGTAGACAAACATGCCCCATGGTTACACCCGTTGGCGCTGCCGCTCGGCGAGGGCCCGCTCGACATCGCTCAGCTTGAAGCGCACGTATTTTCCCGGTCGGATACCGGGAATCCGCCCGGCGCGCTCTTCGCTTCGGACCCAGCTTTCCGGCAAGTTCAAACGCTCGGCGAGGCCGCCCGCCGTCAGAAACTTCTCCGCCTCCGTTGCACCGGCGCCGTTGCGTTCGCCACTGCGATCGGTGTGGCCCTCAGCTAAAAGTCGCGCACAGAGAAACGCCAGGACACGGGGAATCTGATCGACCGGGACGCGCCTCGCCCATTCCACGATCGCCGCATCAACACGCGCTTCCATCTCATTCATTCTCAGCCGCGGAGCCGGCTTGAGCAGCGACCAAGTCGTGCGCGCTCTTGACTAAAGTTCGCGATCCGGCTCTGCGGAAGTCCGAGTGAAATATTGGTTTGGGATCGCGCCGGCGATGCCGATCTCCTTGGGCAGCGCGTGCATCGCGCGGACTTGCTCGGGCCGATGCGTCCACCAGCTCGCCTCGTGCGGCACAAGGTCTGCGACCTTGCCATCCGCATTTCTTCGACGCGATGGCGAAGCATCATTGTCATTGTGAGAACCTCACCAGCCGCGCGCCAGGGAACACGCCCTCTACCTTCGCTATTGCCTGCGCCAGTTCCCAGTCATACTCGCCGCCAAGGGCTATGAGTTCGCGTTCGAAGACCCGCAAGGTGCGGAGGATGTCCGCCGCATCGGCTAAACCACGCACTCGTTCGGCCAGGTTGCGAATGACAGGTATCCGGCCCGACGGGAGCGTGTAGCCCTTCAGCCGAATGAGCAACGCGAGTGCCGTTCCTGAAGCATCGACTGGCTCCTCGTGGCCTTGTGCTTTTGGCAAGGTCCGAAGCAGCTCCGCTTTCATCGCTCTAACCGCTTCGCGGAGTTCCGGTGGCGTGGCGCCCTTTGGGCGGGCTACGATCATGCCGTCTCTCACGCCGAGCGAGATCCCGAGGCGATGAAATTCGGCGAGCAAGTCGACGGCGGTCATGCCAAAGACTCCTCTTCCTCGTCCAATACGACGTTTTCATTCATCGCAATCTGGTCCACAGGTCCGCAGCGCGGGTTTGGTGGGTTTGGTGGGTCTGGATCGGGTCCTCTAGATTCGGCGCCCTCGGCAGGGCGGGTAACATCTTGAAAGCGGTCGAGTGTTTCAAGAGCTTGGTAGGAACCCACCGAACCAACCGAATCGACCGTGACAACTTGCCACAGCTTTGCTCCACCGTGGGCGCTGGCACGGTCTTTCAGCAGGATCAGCCCAGATACCACTCGGTCGAGATGCCCGCGGCACCAGGCGGCGAGCCGCTTGACGTTGATCTTGCCGGGCTGGTCGAAATCTGCTGCGACTTCCAGAACGGCGGTCTTGAGCGTTTTCTTCACATCATCTCCGATCGCGGTCGCCTTCTCATCGTCGATCTCGGCCGCTGCGACCACCTTTTGAAGCGGCACTGCGGTATCCCCGAAGATGGCGCGCCAAGCTTTCAGAACTGCCGCCGTTGCGTCTCGCTCCGGATCTTGAGCAACTATCCGCTCTCGCGTTTGGCACGGGTCGGCCAAGCCCGCCCATACAATCGCTGACCGAATCTCGTTCGACCACTGCTCAAATCGCCCGAAGGGCCTGAGCGATTGCGTTGGGCGGCCGGCCACGTGGTACGCACGCAATAGGGTGAGCCCAGCGTGCACGAGTTCTAGTCGGTGCTCACGAACGTGACCGCGCAGATCGGTGATGGCGAATTCGCGCTCTTCCGGTCGCTCGACTTTGGGATTTATACGGCCGACGATGACCCGCGTCGGCAGATCGCCCCAGAAAACCAGATTATTCCCGGTTGCCAAGAACAGCATGTTAGTGAGAAGTTCGGGCCGCTCGTTTTTCCCGAGCAGGCGATCCCCGAAGATTGGCTGCGTCAGGATCATGGCCAGGGAGTCACTGCTCAGCGGCTTCGTGATGTTGTCGAGCAGGATTGCTAGATCACCAGCGAGCAGCACGCTGGTAAGTTTCTTTCGCAGTTCCTCTTCTCCGCCGCTTATGGGCATCGAGGCCACGCTCCGCCCGCTGGCGATGAGCGCTACGCAGTCGGCCAGGAGCGATTTGCCGGAGCTCTGGGTCGGCGCGTCGAAGCCGTGCAACGGCGCCGAAAACAGAAGTCGACGCTCCAACGCTGTCAGAATCGCCGAGAGCACCACCGCCAGGTCCGCCTCGGTGACAAAGGGGAACTTGTGGAATGGCTCGATCAGCGTCCTGACTGCGGACTCCACCTCGGCGCGTGAGGGGCGATCGGATACGTCTAGCCATTGCTCAGTCGAATAGAGGAGAAGCCCTGTCGCCGAATCGTATCCGGGCTCGGTCAGCACACTCCCATCCAGACGCAGTGTCGGGCTTTCGATAACGCCCGTCAGAGTAGGAAGGCGCCAGATTCCCGAACGCGACAGGTAGACATTGCCGATTTTTATGGGGCAATCGATTCGCGGAAGGTCTTCAATCGAAGGCGCGTCTCGGTCGGGTCGCCGCCAGTCGATCGCTCTCGTTAAGATGTCCTGGAGCATCGGGACGCTTGCCGGTTTCAAGACCACGGCCCCGCTCGGTCGCAGGATCTGCGTGAATTTCTCACGTTTCGCTGCAGCATTGACTGAGACGCGCACCAGCAAGCCCCCGCGCTGGAATAGATGCCATTGCCTATAATCTTGGACGAGCACGTCTTCAGCCCGATCAACGAGCCAAGGCAACTGCCCAGGAGCCGCGACGATCATCGGCCGCTTGCCCGTGGCAGGATCGTCAGCGGCTTGCTCGCGCTGTTCCGGCTTGCGTAGTTGATCGGTCGCCAGCGCGAACAGCGCTGCCCGGATTTGGTCTGCGTTCAGTCCACTGTGAAGCTTAGAGGCGATGAAGTCGTCGAGTCCGACCTTCTGTCCGTGCTCACCCGACGGCAGATAGATGATCTTGACCTTCGCCCGGCGTAATTCGAGAAATGCCTTAAGCCGAACGAGCGCACCGTTGACCTCGCGTTTCAGCGTCACGTCGGAATCGAACGCGATGTAAACGTCGCGACCGTTAGGCGCAACCCATTCCCAGTCCGGGAGTACGGTCAGACCGCCGTGCTCGTTGCCTCCGCGCCACGACCAAACTCCCAGCAGCGCGATGCAGCATAAGCCTTGGCTCGCGGCCGCATCGGCTTTGCGCGCCCCCTCGGTGATAAACAGCGGTACCTTCGGATTGCTGAGCAGCGGACGGCAGCGGGGAGGCACGTCGAGCGCCATTCGCATACCGGCAAGGGTCTCGTACTTGTGAGGTTTTCCGCTCCTTCGATCGATCCGCGGGTTGTCGGGACGCAGTTGGTAACCTGCTATTTCACCGCTGACACCCCAGACAGGATTAACGAGGGACGGGACTAACTGCTGCGATGGGGGAAAGTTGAGCGCCGCGAGTTGGTTCTTCCGCGTTGCGGTGAAGTAACCGCGCTCGCTCGTGATCTCGGGGTCGATCGCGCTCGCGGCGATGAGCTCCGAGTGATTATCCGCGAGGCTAGCCCCTTCCGAGCTATTTTTCGGTACCATCAAGGCCTCCACGCGACTTGCGGTGCGACGTTCAGTGCGGCGAAGTCGAATGACATCTTTAACCTCAGCGTCGCTTTTCCGTGTAAGCGGGCGCTATTCGTCGAGATTCGATGAACTGTTGGAGATCCTCAATTTTATAGCGGATGCATCTTGGGGAGACGCGGACGAAGGCCGGTCCGGTCTCACGCAGCCGCATTGCCTCAAGCGCGCGCTCGCTGCAACCGAGCATCTCGGCCGCCTTGCGCTGATCAACAAGCTTGTCCTGAGTCACATCGATACCCTCTTGCGTAGCTAGCAAATAGACTAACTACTCAAGGAGTATTCGACGCGCTCGTTAGACGAAATATTTGTTCTTAGCCAGAATCGGCAAAGCCGGGACAAGTTGCCAGACTGTCCCAAGTTTTTCAGAGTGAATCAGGATTTGTGTAAAAGCCTGAGAGATTTGCGTTGCAGCGCACGCTGGAGGCGCTTTCTGAGAGCTACAACCGTAAGGCTGCCGCCTTGATGCCCGGTCAGCTTAAGATGCCCGTGGAAAATCCGCACATTTGAGTTGAAGCTCCGCATAGGGTTCTTTGGACTATCGAAATGCTCAAACTCGCTCAGCAATTCATCATCGCGTTGACGGACCTTTTTCCTGATTGCACTTCGCGGTTTGTAACGGCCGCGCTCAACTTGAAAAGCGTCTTCTACCTTTTGCAGTTGTACTTGCCGATCGCGAAGTAATGCCCGCAACGCCGGATCGCCGGGGTTCGCGGCAACAAGGATCTCGAGGTGTTGCTTATCAACCTTTAAGCGCTCCAGCGCACTCTTCTCCTCCAGAAGACGCCGAATCGATCGGGCCGACGGCTGCTTATATCCCTTGTACGACAAGCGCTCGTCCGGGGGACTCTGTAGGGCCTGGAGAATGTCATCACCAAGGTGATCGAGAACAATGCAAGTAAAAAAATACTCGAGAGGGCCTCGCGCTTGTGTCGTCGACAGTGGCTCGGCCTGCTTGCTGTCGTTCAGGCGCTCAGACTCCTCTTTCGTAAGGCCCCAAGAAAGTCCGATTTTCGCATCTGCCATTCGCTGCCACCTCTTGGTACTGGCCTAATTAAGACACTCGCGCCGGGAAATTAAGACACTCTGGAATCTCACTAATAGCTGAATTATCAACGATTTAGTTCTGCTGTTAATTTAGCAAGGGCGTCTGTTTCGTGCTCTGAGCGGCTAAAGGGCGCGGCTCGTACTCACTTTCTTGTGCATGGTAGCGGAATGTTGCTCCAGTGGCTCTATCTACGAGGCGCGTGGGGCAGCCCGCGGCACGGCTCAGTATCCTAGAGAACTTGGTTGACTCAGGGAGGGTTGACAGACGTAGCGAGAACCGTAAGCGCGATACGCGTCTCGAGAAGATTAGTAGTCGGGAGTCGTGAGAATTATTGAGTCCTGCTCCCCGAGCCACAGGTCATTCGAACCTGTGATCCCAGAATAGCCTTTGAAGTCGCGGTGACCTGGGCTGCAGTGTCCACCGAGTGCCCACTTTAATTGCCGAACTCGGTTCAAAACCCGAATGGCCCCAAAAGCTGAGCCGGCATTTTTACTGTGGCGGGCGGCTGTGCGCCGACTTGGCGGATCTGCGTTGCCTTATCGGGCGAAAGCACCCCGAGGAGAGACGTGGCGCGGACGACTAGCGATATTCGTCGCCGCAATCGCCGATCAGCTTCATCAGGTCGTGCGATTTCGCGAGCACCGCATCGATGCTTACGCGATCCTCGGCATCAAGCGCGAAGCCAAAAACGTGCGCATTGTCGGCTATATGCTCCGCGACGCCGAGCCGAGCGCCCACAATTACGCCTGCCACTGCGGGTCGGTCCAGGATATAGCGAACGCCGAGATTGGCGATACTCGCTCGATGCTTGTCCGCTATCGGTTTCAGAACGCCGAGCAGTTCCTGGAACAGAGCCCATCCGCCCCACGCATCGATCATGTTGCCGTATTTCTGCAGCGAGGCGGTGTTGAGTTCGCTCCGGTGCGGCTGGGGGCAGCCGAGATATTTCTCCGACAGCAAACCGCCGAGCACGGTGCCATAGGTCAGCAACGTGATTCCATGATCGCGGCAATACGCCGTCATCGCAGCCTCTGGCCGGCGATCGATGAGCGAGTACTGCACTTGGTTGGACACGATGCGGATTCCGTGATCAGTGATGACGCGCAGGCGCTCGGTGTCGAAGTTAGTGAGCGCGAGATGACGAATCTTGCCCTCGCACTGCAAGTCGGCGAGATATTTGAGCGCGTCAAGATAGCTGGCGTCGTCGTAGTCCCACCAGTGAAATTGCAGCAGGTCGAGACACTTCACGTCCATTCGCGAGAGCGAGCGTCCGATCGCATCGTCGACCATGCGCCGCGTGATCCGGCCCGGCCGCGGCACCCACTTGGTGAAGGCCTGCATCTCTGAGATCCGCTCCGCACCATCGCGCGCGGCCAACTCGCGCCGGAACTCTCCGATGAAATCCTCCGCCGGGCCGTAGTGGTCCGCGAGGTCCCAGGTCGTGAACCCTGCGTCGTGATAGGCGAACATCTCGGCGATAGCGCGCGCGGGCTCGATGTGACCATGCGCGCCGGAGACCTGCCACATGCCGTTGAGGACGCGGCAGATGCTGAGATCGGGGATGAACTGGAAGCGGCTCGACGCTGGGGCCATTTTTCATTTCGCGCTGCCGCGCGAGATATTGGGCAGTGCTGCGCTGATAATAGCGCGTGAGACGCCCCGACGAAAATTCGGGCCCAGGACCCCTTCCGCGAGATTCGGTGTTAACGACTACGGAGTTTAGCAAAAATTGCCTTCATACTGACGACGCAGTATATTCGAATTTCGTTTACCATCGAGCCCGGGTCCCTTGAGGAACCCCGGGCTTTTTTTGTTTTGGGTCGCATCGCTGTAGCAAGGAGAACCTTAGCGGGAAGTCGTAATTGGTCCAAAACCACGGCGCGCATAGGCCCGCGGGAAACGAGGGTTCGCTTCCTTGGATAGGGGGCCCGCGAGCTTCGATATAACCCAGCCGTGTCGCGAGAAAGGAGTGGAGGAGGAGATGATGCAGTTCGAAGATGATCGCGTTACTGGACCGGTGCGAGTCGTATACACGAAGCTGGGTTCGTTACTCCGCGCACCTCGAAATCCCAAGAATCACGACATCGAGCTGATCCATCAGAGCTTTTCGCGGTTTGGCTATGTCGAGCCGATCGCGATCGATGAAAAGACCGGCCGCATCGTCGCCGGACATGGTCGCCTCGATACGCTGCAACAACAGAAAGCCAACGGAGAGAAACCGCCAGAGAGGATCGTCGAACGAGATGGCGACTGGTACGTTCCGGTCCTCCGCGGCATCGAGTTCGACTCCGACACGGACGCGGAAGCCTATCTCATCGCCTCGAACCAGACCACGATCGCTGGCGGCTGGGAGAAAGCCGAGCTGACAAAATTGCTCTCGGATCTGGCCTCGCAGGATGGAGGCCTCGATGGAGTTGGGTTCGACCGTGAAGATCTAGACGACTTCTTGCGCCGAATCGGCGGCAGCGGTTCCGTCATCCAGGACGACGAAAATGCGACGCTGGAAAAAGCCGAAGAACTGCGAATCAAATGGGGAACGGCCCTTGATCAGATCTGGGAGGTGGGTCCGCACCGGATTTACTGCGGTGACTGTCGCAAGGTTCCGTACGTATTTTTCGATGGCAAGAAGATCCGCCTTATCTGGACCGACCCGCCGTACGGGGTTGCCTACGCCAATAAGAATCAGTTCCTGAACAAAAGCGACCGCGGTAACCGCATTCAAAAAGAGATCGCCGGCGATCACATGACTGCAGAAGAGACCGGCAAATTATTCCGCGACGCGATGATCGTTGCGCGAAACCATTGCGAACCAGGCGCCGCGGCCTACATCACGGTTCCAGGTGGGCCGCTCTATAAGCAGTTCATAGAGTCGTTCGAGGAGTCAGGCTTCGTCTTCAAGCACGGTTTGGTCTGGATTAAGCACCAGTTCGTCATCGGAATGTCGGACTATCATCACCGATTCGAGCCGATCTTGTACGGTTGGCTTCCCGATGGCCCTCACTATTTCGTCAACGATCGGACGCAAGATGATGTGTTCGAGGTCGACAAGCCGCATGTGAACGCGGACCATCCGACCCAAAAACCTGTGGAACTCGTTGGGAGAATGATCGCGAACTCAACCCGACACGCCGATATAGTTTACGATCCGTTCACTGGATCGGGCACCACGCTCGTGGCCGGACACCAACTGAACCGCATCGTATATGCGGTGGAGAAAGATCCGCTTTATGTCGCGGTGGCAATCGAACGATTGGCAAATTTGGGTCTAACGCCACGCTTGATTAGCTAAGGCTACCGTTCCTTGTAGGGGGTGGTTGACGCATGGATGGGGATGAGTTTTCGACGGAGAACGGACGGGCCCGCGGTCGCGACCCTGTTAAGCGACAGGCCACGGCCGCGCGCGAAGCGCAGATCCTCGAACTGCGGCTGCGTAGGGTCACCTTCGAACAGATCGGTAAGGTGATCGGAATTACCAAACAGGCAGTGCACAAGGCCTATACGCGGGCCCTAAACCGGCTTCCGAACAAACTGGCGCGCATGGTTCGCAAGGAAGAGTTGGAGGTACTCGATCGGCTGGAAGCGGAGTTCTGGCGCATCATCTCGTCGCCTGCGGCCAAAGAGGATCACGATCTGGTGCTGCGAGCCGGCGGCCGAATTTTGGATACGCAGGCGCGACGAGCGAAGCTGTTGGGGCTTGAGTCCCCTGAGCAGATCGCCCTTACCTTGGAGGCAGACGATTGGAAGGAGAAAGCGGCCCAGGAACGCTCACAGATGGAGAAGCTCGTTCGGACGCTGACAATTGAGGAGCGAATGCTCTATCTCGATCTTTTGGAACGGGCGTACGAGAGGCTGGGCGCGCAGACGGCCGGGAAGCCGGAATTATCTGATCAGACGCAAAAGACGATGTCGTCGAGTTGAACCTCCCCGAGGAAGCTGTGACGACGCCGGCCGATATGACCTACTTTTGCGCGAGGTCGTGGATCAGCACGCCATCGAAACTTACGCTCGCGCGGGGGCGCAGGTCGCCCGAAGGTGCGGAAAGCAGCTCCTGTCACGCAAAGTCATTTGGCGGGGCGCGCGCGGGCTGAGAAAATGTTGGGTAGGAGACGGCCCAGTGCTACGGGGTTACGACGCGAACCGCCACTAACGGTTCTATTGGCGTAATTGGCCAACCCCGCGCAGTGGATGCTGGTTCGGCGCGTCGACACATGTCCGGCAGGAAAGCCGGAAGTTGTGTACAATCGGCGCGAACGCTGCGACACGCCGGGTCGTGAGCAGTTTTCCGAGAAAAGGTGGGCACTCGGTGGGCACTGGCGCCTAAAACACCGCGTACTTATTAGAGTTTTTTGCCGTCACAGGTTTGAATAACCGGTGACGATGTAAGGCTTATCGGGTGGAGGCTTAGGCCGGATCGGGAGGATCACGCTGGGCAGGCGATAAGGGACGCAGAAGGCCACCGCACTCTGGCAAAAAGAGTTGCAAAGACGGGCTATATTCTCATCGACCTTGGTGAGATACCCGCAGATCTACCCAATTTCGGCGTTAGGCTTCGGGGTCGTGACCCTAGCAGCAGGCAGATGAAGAACCTCCAGCCGACCGCCAGTGGACTCTGAGTTTCCTGCGCTTTCGTCGAGGCTCCTCCGCGCGTCGGCTGCCGCTAACCAGAGTTTGGACGCCGATCGCGATAGCGTCGCCACCAGCGGCCGACGCCTGCTTGACGCCGTACGCGGAATCGATGTCCAGGAAAAGATACTGACCATCCATCCATCCCGCTCGCGCGCCCTGGGCGCTCCAGGGCGCGCTTGCACACTTATCGCGCGGTGGGCGGAGCGGAAGGGACCCGCCCGGGTGTACCAGCCAGGGCTTGGAGAATCGGGGAGACGACTGGCAAGGTATCGTTCAGAATGGATTTTTCGTGGGCGATAGCGGGGCGAACATGAATTTGAGGAAACTTGGCATTCTCGGCTATTTCGACACGATGTCCGGCATCGAAGGCGTCGCCTTTGCACGGGCCGTCGAGAAACTTGGCTACTCGGTATTGTGGGTGCCGGAGACCTTCGGCCGCGATCCGTTCGTGATGGCGACCCACCTGTTGAACGCGACCGAGGGAATCGTCGTCGGCACCGCGATCGCCAACGTGTGGAAGCGCGAAGCGATGGCGACGGGGGCGGCGGCGCGCACGCTCGCCGAACTCTTCGACGATCGCTTCATTCTGGGACTCGGCGTCAGCGCGGGCCCGTTCATGATTCGCAACGGCCTCAAGTACGCGAAGCCGGTGACCTTCATGCGCGACTACCTGGCGGGGATTAAGACGGGGCCATTCAAGGCGCCACTGCCGCTTCGCGAGCCGCCGGTCGTGATCGCAGGGCTGCTGCCGAAAATGCTGCGCCTGGGGGCGGAAGCGAGCGACGGTATTATCACGGCGCTGATGCCGCCGGCGCATATAGTGCGGTTGCGCGCGGAACTCGGCCCCAACCATCTGTTGCTCGCGCAACAGATGGTGATGCTCGAGCGCGACGCGGGGAAGGCCCGCGCGGGCGTGCGCGCCTTCATGCGCTTTTACCTCAACGCGCCGCCCTATCAGCGGAATTTCAAGGCGATGGGTTTCAGCGACGACGATCTGCGCGGCGGCGGCAGCGATCATCTGATCGACAGCATTGTCGCGTGGGGCGACGAGCGTCATCTGCATGAGCGGATCGCACAGCATTACGCGGCCGGCGCCGATCACGTTTACGTGATTCCACTCACGGCGGCGGGCGATCGCCTGCCGGATATGCGGGTGGTCGAGGCGCTCGCGCCACACTGACGATGTGTTCAGCGCAAATTCGGCGGGACGTCGTACACCGCTCCTTGTACCTGCCCGTACAGTCCTACGCGCTCCATCCCGCCACCCACCTTCGCCGCGACCCGGCAAAATCGCGGCCGGATTTTTACTCCGGCGCAACCGGTCTATCCGGCTGCTTCACTGAGCGACTGTGTTGGAAGTCAAGTCGCTGGATATGTTGCCCACAGGGTCCACAGGCTCCGGGATCGAAGGAAACCTCCCGCTTGGGGACTTGTGGGCAACGCTCCCGACGTTATCCGGCTGTGTGACAGAGCGGATTCCAGGGCGTGTGATGTTTGAGCACGGCATTGAGGATAGCGAGCAGCTTGCGCATGGCGGCAACCAACGCGACCTTGGCCGGTTTACCGCGCTCGCGCAGGCGTTGGTAAAAAGCACGCAATGCAGGTTGATGACGGACTGCGGTCAGGGTCGCCATATAGAGCGCGGCACGCACCTCCGCGCGGCCGCCGAAGATCGCGCTTGGGCCGCGCCACGCCCCGCTCTGACGGTCGAACGGTGCGACTCCCGCCAAGGCTGCGGTCTCGCGTCGGTTGAGGCGACCCAGCTCGGGAAGGCGAGCAAGCAGGGTGGCGCAGGCGACCGGCCCTATGCCTGGAACGGCGCGCAACAACGCCCTGGACGAACCGAGCTCGGCCGATTCACTCAGCTTGAGTTCGATAGCCTGGTCGATCGTTCCAAGTTCATGCTTGAGCGCGCGGATAGTACGCTCGAAGCTCTTGCAGATCGATTTGGGCATCTGCTGGCGGCGGTTACGCTCTCAGCACCGGGGAAGGCTTCGCCGTCGGCAATGATAAAGGCGTGGCAGGCGGCGAGCAGCTGCGCGTTGAGTTCCGCGAGGCTCCGCACCTTCGGCATCGGCACCCAGTGGTTGCGCCGAAAGCCGTGCGACCTCGCGCCGACTCAGCCCGTCCGGATTCACCACCCGTCGTGCCTGCCCGTATCGCTCCACGGCTTTCATCCCCACCCTCTGCCCCTAAGGCAAAAGGCGCGCCTTCTATATTTGGGCCCACGACGAGCGTGCTGTTACCATAAAGGACGAAGGCGGTTCAACGAGGAGATAACAATTTGGAAAGCAGCGACGAAACGCCACAAGTGAAATCTGGGAGTTCGTGTCCCATCACGCAGTCACTGAGCTCTTGTTTCGACGAACTATTGCGGACATACCAAAAGGAACGTGCCCAGCAAACTTTTGGCACCCAAAGTAAGATCTGGTCCGTCTTCGAAGGAATGCAAAGCGCTCTCAGTGCGTACCCCGCAGTTTCGAACCGAAAGGACCTTATGTGCACATGGGGTGCGGGTAAAGGTCGCTGGGCTGACGTACCATGGATTGCAGTTCTTGACAGGCGCGAAACCTCATCGATTCAGCACGGTATTTACGTTGTCTTCCTGTTTCGAGCAGACATGTCGGGATTTTATTTGACGTTGAATCAGGGCGTTACTGAGCCCACGAATCAATTGGGCCGGCCTAAGGCGCGGGAACTTCTCAGAAAGAATGCGCTCGATCTTCGAGGGAGATTGCAGTCCCTTGAACGCAGCGGATTTAAACTCGACAACGAACTAAGCTTGAAATCCGAAGCCGAGCGGCCTCGGTCTTATGAGTACGGAGCCATCGCGTATAAGTTCTACTCCGCGGAAGTCACCCCTGGGGATGCCACTATCAACAATGACCTTGAGCTGCTCTTGCACGAATATCAATCGCTCGTGAGTTCGCGGGTCGGCATTGAGAAACGACCCCCGAAAGCTTGGATTTTTCAGTGCAATCCCAAGTGGTTCAATGTCGATGCCGCAATTAGTGATTTGAACGAGTTAAGTTGGTTGGTGAATCAACATGCTCAAGAAATCCGAAAGGACGACCAGGTGTTTTTGTGGCGCTCGAACATCGGAGCCGGGATTACTGCAGTTGGTACTATCCTGTCCGATCCAATGATGATGAAAGAGCCAGCCGAGGAGCAGCGATTCATAGTCGACCAGAGCAGATTCGACGGAAATCGACTTCGAGTTCGACTTCGTGTTGATCAGCGCGTCGAACCGACGTTGAGCCGCGACCTGGTATTACAAGAACCACGGCTCAAAAACTTGTCGATTATCAAGGCACCACAAGGCACAAACTTTCCCGTTAGCAATGAAGAGGCTGCTGCGCTTCTGGATCTGATTTTGCCTGATATGTTGGATGGATCAGCAGAGCCGGCAGAATTGGAACCCTATTCAATCCAGGACGCTCTTTCAGGCTTGTTTCTTTCAGAAACGACCCTGGCGGAGATAGTCGGTTTGTGGCGCCTGAAAAAGAACCTTATTCTTCAGGGTGCGCCCGGTGTAGGGAAGACCTTTTTGGCGAAGCGACTGGCTTACACGCTCATTGGATTCAAGGACACGAGGAAGCTCAAGATGGTCCAATTTCACCAGTCGCTATCATACGAGGACTTCATCCAGGGTTATCGCCCCTCGGAACGCGGATTTGAGCGGAGAGACGGACCTTTTTACGAGTTTTGTGCGACGGCCTCCGAGGATCCCAGCGGTACCTACGTTTTCATCATTGACGAGATCAATAGGGGAAACCTCAGCAAGATCTTCGGTGAGATCCTTATGCTGGTGGAGGCTGACAAGCGCTCGGCCGACTACGCCGTGACGTTGACATACTCTAGAGGCGGCGAGCAACCGTTCTTCGTCCCGCCCAACGTCTTCCTGCTTGGAACCATGAACACTGCCGATCGCTCCCTCGCGCTCGTGGATTACGCGCTTCGAAGGCGCTTCGCTTTCAAGACTCTGAATCCCCAAATTGAGTCTCCCGGGTTCTCGGCCTTTTTGCGTGATAGGAACGCACCTGAGGAACTGATCAATCTTATCATCAGCCGCGTGAAAGCACTCAATGAATCAATTGCGAGTGATAAGGCAAATCTGGGACCAGGTTTCTCAATCGGCCACAGCTTCTTTTGCCCTGCGGATCCATCAGTTTCCCTCGATAGCGAGTGGTACAAACGCGTAATTGATTACGAGATTGTGCCGCTGCTCGAAGAGTATTGGTTTGACGACCCGGACAAAGTCAAAGAATGCCAGAAGAAACTGTTGGCCCCGGCGTGAACAGCTCCGCTCCGATACCAATCGGAAATCTATATTATTTGCTCTGCTATGCGTGGAATCACTTTCGTGAAGGTAGGATCCTTCCGATCGACGGTGTTGCTGGATCCAACGTCGCGGATCTTCTCGCACACGTTTTAATCAGGGGCACTCGGCTCCTTCTGCGCCGTGGGGTCGACCGGGGATATATTCCCGAGCGCGAAGACGCCCCCTTCATTCGGGGTCGACTGATTTTTGCAGAGATGATCAAGCGCAATCTCGAGAAGCACGCCAAGACCCATTGCGAGTTCGACGAGCTTCAACAGGATGTACTGCACAACCAGATCCTCAAAACCACGATAAGGAACCTCTCCAATACAGTTTCACTCGCTGACGGTCTTCGACATGGCTTGCGCGAACTTATTCGTTACTTGCCGGATGTAAATATAATTCGACTTAACAGACTCAGCTTCCGCAGAGTTCAACTGAGCCGCAATATCTCGTATTATGATTTTCTGATCAAGCTCTGCGAGTTGGTATACGAGGCACTACTACCGGAAGAAACGGGAGAGCGGTATCGATTTCGAGATATTCTTCGTGACGAGCTTTCGATGTCGCGAGTATTCGAGGATTTTGTGCGCAACTTCTACCGGATAGAGCAGAACGAATTTAAGGTATCCCGCGAGCATATCTCATGGTCCGTTGACTTCGCAGATGAGGTATCACGGGACATGCTTCCGTCAATGATGACAGACGTCTCGCTAAGATCTAGGGAGAGAAGTCTGATCATCGATACCAAGTACTCAAACGAGACGTTTCAGAAGTTCTACGCCACCGAAAAGGTGAGGTCTTTGCACCTGTATCAAATGTTCGCGTATCTGAAGAACTTGGAGGCTAACGGCGGTTTAGATGAGAGTGCAGCAGGCATTCTGCTTTATCCGACCGTATCGAAGGCAGTCGACGTATCGTGGAAGATTCAGGGTCACTATATTCGCGTATATACACTCAACCTCTCCCAAGAGTGGACTGGAATACATCGAGAGTTGATTGAACTTCTGAGGCCACCGAAGATCGGTGAACATTTTGCGGCCCAAGGAATTTGATGTTTTTGGGTAACTGGGTGACCAAGTACATCTCCCCCGAAGATCCGTCGATAGCGCAACATGGGTTCGGAGGTACGAATCCATGGGGAGCTTGGGGTCGACGACATCGGTGCGGGCACGGCAGATGCGCCGGGTGTTGGCGCGCTGGCAGCGTAGCGGATTGACGCTGCGCGAGTTTGCCGAGAAACGCGGAATTCCACTAAGCACTCTGACCTGGTGGCGGGTCTTCCGGCGTGCCGGCGATGAGGAGGGGAACGGCGACAGCGGCGGAGAACGCGGTGGTGTTCACCGAAGTGCCACCGCCGGCGAAGGTTCCAGGGACAGCAGAGGTTCTGGAGATCGTCCTGCCCAGCGGGCATCTGGTGCGGGTGCCGGCGGGAGCCGACACCGACACGCTGCGGCGGGTGCTCCAGGCCCTGCAAACGACATGCTGACACTGCCGGCGTCGGTGCGCGTGTTCGTCGCCCGCGGCGCGACGGAACTGCGCCAGTCGTGAACCGGGTAGCCCATCTGATCGAGCAGGAAAGCGGGGTGAGTTATCACCCGGGACATGTTTGGAAGATCCTGCGGCAGCTCGGCTGGAGTTGCCAGCGACCGGTGGGCCGGGCACTGGAGCGCGATGAGCAAGCCATTCGGTATTGGAAGCGAGTGCGCTGGCCACAGCTTAAGAAAAAGCGCGCTGCGAGCGGCGCACCATCGTCTTCATCGATGAAAGCGGGCTGAGCGAGCGGCCCCATCGGGTGCGCACCTGGGCCCCGCGCGGACAGACCCCGGTGCTGCAATATCATTTCA